>WNGI01002530.1_pt1 | contig 15910 bp, 11 predicted proteins | sample 5400621 | NCBI WGS metagenome assembly WNGI01 (sample SAMN13153374, study PRJNA577476) | soil metagenome | isolation source: 20 cm soil or saprolite under Garry oak tree replicate 1 | place: USA:California | collected 2016-06-15 | reverse complement strand
AACGCGGAAAGGCTCGACTCCGATGTTGGAGAGACGGGGAATCGCTCCGATCGCGTCGTTGGTGTGCAGCGTCGAGAGCACGAGGTGACCGGTCATCGCTGCCTGGAACGCAATCGTCGCCGTTTCCTGGTCGCGGATCTCTCCGACGAGCAGCACGTCGGGATCCTGACGCAACACGGACCGCAAGACGCCGGCGAAAGTCAGCCCCTGCTTCTCGTTCACCTGCACCTGGTTGACGCCACTCAGGCGATACTCGACAGGGTCCTCGACCGTGACGATGTTGACTGCTTCGCCGCGCCGGGTGTTGAGCGCGGCGTAGAGGGTGGTGGTCTTTCCTGAGCCGGTGGGGCCCGTCACCAGCAGAATACCCTGCTCGCGCATTAGAAGCGCCTTGAATCGCTCCAGCACTTCCGGCATGAAGCCGAGGGTGCCCATGGAGACCTGAACGGACTTCTCGTTGAGAAGACGCATGACGACTTTTTCGCCGACCCGCGTTGGCAGCACCGACACGCGGAGCGCGACTTCTTCGCCGCTCACGCGCACTTTGGCGCGACCATCCTGCGGCCGGAAACGCTCGGCAACGTCGAGGTCGGCCATGATCTTGATGCGCGAGACCACTGGTCCGACGCCAATGAATCGCGGCAGCACCATGATGTTCTTGAGCAGACCGTCGATGCGGAACCTTACGAGTGTCGATGCCTCGTCGTGCTCGATGTGGATGTCCGAAGCGCGGAGCTTGATCGCGTTGCCGATAATCGCATCAACGAGCTTGATTACGGGTGCGTGGACTCGCGCCTGTGCCTCTGCGTCCTGTTCCTGCTCCCTGATCTGCTCGACGCCGACTGCCTGATCGAGTTTTTCGATCAAGCCGTAAATCATCGCGTCTGGCCGCAGGGTCTCCTGCACGAGCCTGTCCAGCTGCCCCGGAGGGCAGAATAGCGGAGTGACTTCGCGACTGGTTGCCCAGCTCACCCTCTGTATCGCCTCCTGGTCCAGCGGATTCGCCATGGCGAGGTGGACCATTCGGTTGTCGACTTTTACGGGCAGAACGTTGTGTTCCCGGCAAAGCTTCTCGGGAAGTATCTGCATCGCATTCTTGTCGATGGCGCCCGGAGTCAGGTCGACGTAGTCGATCCGGAAGGCGTCCTTCACTACCTCGGCGATCTCCTTGAAGGAGAGGACGTCGCCGTCGATGAGCGCCTGCGCGATGTATGGTTTCTCCTGGAAGCGCCACCGCTTGATCAGCTCCGGCGTGACGCCGGGCATGGTCCCGACTAGCGAGACCAGCCACTCGTCCTTGAAGCGGAATTTTCGCTCGTTGGGCTGTGGGTCAGCAGGTATCGTCATGGCTTCCGGTGGGGCACTTCCTGTCCTGCTGCTCTATAGATGGCAGGCCGTCTAAATGACTGTTTCGACCCTCCGAAGATAACACTGGCGGCAGCACCGGAACGGAGGTTCATTATTTGCAAATCCAGCCGGCGGACCCTGGTTATTGGAAGCTCCAAAGGCGGCGTCCTGGAACCTTACTGGTCCCGTTCTGGGACCCTTTCTGGCTCGTTATGGCAGTTCAATCGATCCAAGCCGAAACGCACGTCCGCGATAAGTCGGTGCCGACGCAATCGGCACCGGCTGGCATTCGGAACCGGATTCTGGGCCTCCTTCCGCCCAGGGAGCTGGAAGCAGTGCTCGACCGCTCCGAGATGGTCACGATCCAATCGAAGGAGGTCATTTACAGACGTGACGAGCCTATTCGCTACATCCATTTCCCGGAAGACTGCGTGATCTCGCTGATCACGGAGCTCGAGGATGGTGACTCAGTAGAAGCTATGACGATCGGCGCCGACGGATTTGTCGGCATCGCTGTTTTTCACCAGGTGCCTTCGTCGCGGCTCAAGGCCATCGGTCAGATCACAGGCGAAGCGCGCCGAATCGGCACCGATGATTTCCGCCGGCTCATACGTGACTGTGAGAATCTCGACCGGCTGCTGCATCGCTACAGCCAGTTTGTGTTCGAGACCGTCTCGCAGTCGGCAGCCTGCAACAGGCTCCACGTCATCGAGCAGCGGTGCGCGCGCTGGCTCCTGATGTCAGAGGACCGTGTCGGCCGCAACCACTTCGACCTTACCCAGGAATTCCTGGCCGCGATGCTTGGCGTGAGACGGCCGGGCGTGACGGTGGCAATGGGAGTCCTGGAGAAGGCCGGCCTCATTAGCCACGGGCGCGGCACGATCACGGTAACCAACCGTGGGGGCCTCGAAGCGGCTTCCTGCGAGTGCTACAAAACGATCAAGCAGCGGCAGTCGGAGCTGATCACCTCGTAAGGCGGGTTTAGATCGCACTAACCGCCGCAGGCTCGACGAGCGGCATGACTGACTCCGAAAACCTCTCCATCTCTTCCAGCTGTGGACTGAATTGGAGGAGCAGCAGGTTCATTCCCACCGATTCGAGCTCGCGAATTCGTTCCGCGACTTTTTCGGGCGTTCCGACCAGCCCCGCGCGCAGTCCCCGGTTCGATACGGAGTAATCCTCCAGGCTCACCTGCTGCTCGAGGGCCGTGTGCGAGATCCAATCCTGGTAGTTCTGATAGCCCGGCGAGCCGGGCTGTACGTTCGTTATCCGCGCCAGCTCCTGCTCTGCTTCTTCCTCCGTGTCGCGCACGATGGTGTACGCAGCGACACCAAATTGCATCGGACCTAGCCCGATTCTGTCGCGTCGAGCATTCATGTCGCTGATTTTTGGAGCAACGCGGTCGGGCGGATCGCCGTGCATCACGTACGCGTCGCAGGCGCGCGATATCAGCTCCTTTGCCGCCGGACTCTCGCCACCGGCGTAAATCGTGGGTCGCGGCTTCCGGAACGGCTTCGGCTCGAGGATCGTCTCATCGACCTTGTAGTGACTACCAGCGTAGCTGAAACGCGGCTCGCTCCAGACACCATTCACGACCCGAAGCCATTCGTCCGTACGCGCGTAGCGGTCGTCGTGCTCCTCGAAGTTGATTCCGTAGCGCCTGGCTTCGTCCTTCCACCAGGACGAGACTACGTTGAGCGAGAGACGTCCGCCCGAGATGTGATCGATGTTCGCGGCCTGCTTGGCGAAGATCGCCGGCTCGTGGAAAGTGGGTCGCACGGCGACCATTAGCTCGAGCTTTTCCGTAACCGCGGCAAGTGCCGCTGCGGTCGACCACGCCTCGAGAGAATCGGCGTCGATTCCCTTTATGTCGTTCATGAAAAGCTCGGCGATCAGCGTGATGTCATAGCCGATTTGCTCGCTGCGCTGCGCCAGGCGCTTCACGTATTCCCAGGTCGCGCGCATGCCTTCGTCGGGTACGTTGCGCAGCCAGCCGCCGAAGACCGGGAGCCAGTATCCGTACCGCATCAGGCTGCTCCCGCAGGAGCGCCCGCCGCGGCCACTGCCGCGCCCCTCGACGAAGATGCAACTCGCTCGGTCAGATAATCGACGAGCCGCTCGAATGGATCGAATCCAACTACGCGCCGGGCGTCAGCGACGAAATTCGACAGCGCGTTGATATCGTAGAAGTAATGGCGTCCATCGCGGTCGTCGATCAGATACTCGATCCCGCCGACATCGAGCTCCACGCGCTCGGCGATTCGCTCGACCTGGCGGACGATCTCGCGCGATGGTTTGAACTGCTCGACTCGCATGCCGTTTTTCTGGGCATCGACGGCGCACGCCGCGCGCGACAGCTGCTGGCCGTCCGTGGTCTGGCAGATGTCGGCCGGGCAAAGGTTGAAAGAATCTTCAGCCGGATAGACGTTGATCGCGTAGAGGAACCGACCGTCGAGAACTTCGACCCGTGTGATGTGGCCGTTTTGGAGCGGGGCGAGCTCCTGCACCAGCGCGACACTGTCGATGCCGAGGTCGATCGTTCCTGCCTTCGCCGCGACGGCCAGAGATTCCGCGCTATCGAAACGAGTAATACCCGCCCCGCTTCCGCCGATGTTGGCTTTGACGACGACGGGGAAGCGGAGCCCTTTTGCTCCCTCAGGAGCCAGCGCGGGGTTGTTGATTACCTTCGCTTTCGGATACGGGAAACCGAGACCGTCGAGAATCTCGAGCTGGAGCGCCTTGGACGTCTCCACCTGATAGACGGCGGAACCGTTCACAACCGGTACGCCAATGCGCTCCAGATGCCGGAGCCAGCTCAAAGTGTGAAAGGTTACCTGTGCGTGTCCGCGCAGGTATGCAGACGGGCTCGCCCTGTTGAAGACTATCGAATATGGAGACTGGCGGTCTGAGGGATCGTAGGAGTGCGCCGATGCATCCACTCGTTCGTAAGAAATCCCGCGCCGGTCGAGCTCGGCGAAGAGCGGCCTGAACCAGTCAGGGTGCTCGTAGTAGATCGCGATCGGTCCATCGGGTGTTGCAGGCATTTCAACTCCATGGTGACTGAACAAGAAAAAGCCACGTCTCCCCTGTGGTCAAGTCGTAGGCACAATCTCAGAGACTGCGCACGGCATAAGTCTGGCTTAGCATGCAGACATGAACGCGCGCCACCCGGTGACCATCCCGACGCGAGATGTCGTCCGCGTTCTCTCCATCATATTCGGCTTCTATATCGCCATCCGGCTGCTGTGGATCGCCCATCCGGTGGTGTTTCTTTTTTTTCTCGGCGTTTTGTTCGGGCTTCCAATCGCTCAGGGCGCGGATTGGTTCGAGTCGCGAGGAATCTCGCGCGGTCTGGGCGTCGCCATAATCCTGACGGTTTTCCTCGGTCTGCTGATTGGTGGCGGAGTGGCCATGGCGCCGATCCTGCGCGCCCAATCGCGGGAGCTACAGCAGCGACTTCCCGAAGCGATGGACAAGATCGACGCCTGGCTGGGTCACCGGGCCAATGGGGTCCTCGGCGTTTTGTTCAATGAGCCGAGCCCGGATTCACTTCATCGTAAGACGACAAGGTTGGACTCGATGAGCGTCGCTCCGGAAACCGTCGCGGCGGTTCGGTTAGCTCCGGGGGGTCTCGTGTCCACCGACTCGACGCGCGCAGAGACGGTCGCGACCGCCGGTGCCGGCTCCGTCGTGCGGAAATCGACCACGCGCACCGAGGAAGTCGCTGCGGGTGGCGATCTACGCCGCGAAATCACCAGGCAGTTTCGCGGCGCTCAGCACTCGTTCCTCCGCGTGATGACCTCGACGTTTGCGATAACCGGGGCCTTCATGCTGGTCCTGTTCATCGCTGCGTATATCGGAACTGACCCGGCGCTCTACCACGGCGGAATTCTCCAGCTGGTGCCGGAACGCGAGCGGGATCGCGCGGCGTTAACCCTCACCCGCCTCGCCACCACGCTCAGGCGATGGCTCGTGACTCAGTTGATAGCGATGTTGGTCATCGGTGCCGTGACGACGGTTTTCCTGTTGCTGATTCACGTGAAAGCTGCTCTTCCACTCGGGATTCTGGCGGGAATATCCAAGTTCATTCCCATCGTCGGCTCGATCTTCGCCGCGATTCCCGCGATCGCAATGGGCTTCATCGACTCTCCGCATAAGGCGCTTGTAATAGGCGTGGGGTATGTCGTAATCCAGTTCGCGGAGAATCACCTGCTCGTTCCGGTTCTGATGAAGCGTGGGGTCGACCTGCCTCCGGCGATGACGCTAGGGATCCAGGCGTTGATGTCTGTGCTGTTTGGCTTCCTTGGGCTACTGGTGGCTGTGCCGCTTCTCGCCGCTATCCTGACCATCGTCAAGACAATGACCGGGAAGGACCTCCGCGAGATTTCCGCAGAGGCGGATTCGCACCTGTTAGCGGGACGCGGGACGCGGGAGGCGGGAGGCGGGTCGCTGGAAGCGGGCTAGTACGATCCGCCGCGTGAAAATTCCCGACTCTCTGGGTCCGCTTCCCGCTTCCGCTTCCCGCTTCCCGCCTCCCGCCTCCCGCCTCCCGCTTCCCGCTTCCCGCCTGGAGTGGCGACGCCGCATACGTGGTGTATATAATCCAAGCCTACAAAAATTCGTCCGAGCCGCCGACACACCCCTGAGGAGAGTTCATGATTCGTTATGCAAGTCGATTTGCGCTGATCGCGTGTCTGGCGATCCCATGCGTCGCGAGCGCGCAGGCGCCGTGGCGTCAGGTATATAAGGACTCCGACGTTACGGTGATCTTCGACACCGCGACCATCGCACTTCAGTCACCGGGAACCTGGACTACGGTGACCAGTTGGGACTACGTGCGGCCGCGAATTCTGGAGAACAAGAAGCAGTATACGAGGCTGGTCGAGCGGGCCCACGTCCGTTGCTCGCCGGTCAGAGTGAAGCGGGTGCGGAGCACCGTTTATGTCGGAAACAACGTCCTCGTTCGTGATGAAGGCGAAGTCGATCCGCGCGATCAGGCTCACATGGTCTGGGATCGTCCCAAACCCGGAACCGCCGGCAAGAACGCTTTCGAGTCGATTTGTGGCATTCTTACCAGGAGAAGTCGCAGCTCAGCTGTAGCGCCTGCGAAGTCATCTCAGGCGACAGAAAAGCCTGCCGTAAAAGCCGGGCCGAGCAAGGCGCCAGCGAAGAAAAAAGCAACCGATACCTGACACAGCTCCTCCGTGAGCTCAGCAGCTACAAAGGTGCGACCTAAGTCCGCACCTTTTCTACAGTTAGCGGAGACAGTATCGCAGTATTTTTGTGCCAAAATCGAGCGTTTTTGGCCATCAAAATGGGGCCCCTTTGGCCGGGTGTTTGCTCTGTAGGAAGGTGCGTTTTTTCAAAGGGGAGCCTTCCATGATGCACTTAATCGAATCCCAAAAACCAGACAAAAAAAGGCGGTCGCTGAGCGGGACCATCTTTAGCGTCATATTGCATGTGGCGGTCATTTTCCTGGCGGTCTTCGCTACAGCCCGTGCCGGTACCCGCAAGCACGAAAACCGCGCTGAGAAGGTCAACTTCGTGGCAGTGAAGAAGGAGCCGCCTCCTCCGCCCAAGAAGGAGCCTCCTCCGCCGAAAAAGCCTGAGCCGCCGAAGCCCAAGCCGAAGACCCCGCAGCCGCCTAAACTAGTGCAGGCGCCGAAGGTCGAGGCCCCGGCCCCGCCGAAGGGCTTTCAGGTTGTTCCTCCGCCAGTCGCGGTTCCGACCAAGCTGCCGAGTATCGATCTGTCCAGGGCGATTACCAATGAGAATGATTTCAGCGGCAAGGGCGTCGCTGGTGGGTCAGCGAGTGGCGTGAAGGGCGGCACCGGCAAGGAAGGGGACACCGGCAAGGAAGCGGGCGTCAAGAAGGAGGAAGACCACGGCCCGTACATGGAGTTCCAGGTCGAGAAGCCAGTCGAGAAAATCGGCGGCGAGGCCCCGAACTACCCGCCGTCACTTAAGGACGCCGGCATCGAGGGGACCGTTCTGGCTCAGTTTGTCGTGAACGAGAGCGGCCGCTACGAGTCGGGGACTCTCAAGATCCTTAACTCCAGTAATCCGGGCTTCACCGCCGCCGTGAAGGATGCGCTCCCCCGTATGAGATTCTCGGCGGCGCAGATCGGGGGCAAAAAAGTTCAGCAGCTCGTGCAGATGCCGTTTCAATTCCACATTACGCACTAACGAGCAACCCGATCAAGAGTAAAGCCGCGGAGGGGATATCCCTCCGCGGTTTTGCTTTACGGCGCAGAACTGCCGGCCGCCGCTTTGACGTGCCGGTCCGGAATCGGCAGAGAGAGGGCGGTGTATGATGGCTGGAACCGATAGATTGAAACCGCTCATGACCAATCGAAGTTGCAAACTCCTCGTCGGGGCAGTGGCATTTCTCGCGCTCGCTCCGAATGTGCACGGCCAAAATCGAAATCCTCCGCCAGCTCGGCCGAAGCCGCAGAGGCCACTCGATGTGCCTCCGGCCGTCGTTGTCCTGCAGGTCGATACCTCGTCCGGCGATTCGACGCGCACGATCATCCAGCGCGACTTCGACTACGGCGACCGTATACAGCCACTCCTTCTGGACAGCGCTACGCTCGATGACATTTGGCGCCCCGGTCAGAAGCGGATCAACTTTTCGCCGCTCGCGCAGACGCGCGCAAATTTCGTCGTTCGTGCGCGCCCCACGACGGCCGGTTTGCACGTCGAGGTTTACGACGTGCCACTCGGACGACTGCGTCAGGAAGATTATTTCAGGCTCCCGAAACGTCCGTCGAGCAAACTGCCTGCGATTCGCGATTCGCTGTCGAGCGTTCTCGGCACCAAGGCCGAGGCCACCAATGCCGCGCTAGCCGCCCACGCCGCAACGAGGGACAGTCTAGCGCGGGAAGCCACCAGGCCTGTTCCGCTCAAGACTACTCGAGATCGGGCGAACGCTCGTCGCGCTCAGGCGGCGCGCGATTCTCTTTCACGTGAGCTGGATCGTCGCGACGTTTTACTCCGCGCCAGTGCGGTGCAGGACACGATCCACTTCGATTCAGTCTATTCGCGCTTCGCGCTGAGGGATTCGGTCGTGCGCGATTCCGTCGAACGTGAGCGACGGCTTGGTATTCACGTCGTCAGCGACGAGATCGAGCGTTGGATCACCGGCACGCGCGGGATTTCGGCGAGCCGAATTGCGTTCGTCGAAGGGCCGCACCTCAAGATCGTCGACAGTGACGGCGCCAACGAGCGCACGATTCCGACGGCGGGTGCCGCACTATCGCCGTCGTGGCATCCGTCGGGTCGCTATATCGTCTACGTCGACGCCGACGATCGAGGAACGCGGATCGCGCAGGTCGATTTGCGCACCATGAGGCCGAGGCTGCTTTCCGTCTCGAATCGCGGATTGAACATCACGCCCGTGTATACCAAGGACGGCAAAAGCATCGTCTGGGCGAGCGGCGGAGATTCACCCGCCGAGCTGGTGCTGGCGAGCGCAGACGGTGACGATTCGGTGGCGGTTCCTTTCGTGGGACGCACAGGATTCGAGACGACCTCGCCGAGTTTCAGCCCGGACGGAAAGCAGGTGGTGTTCATGTCGCCAGTTCCGCTGACGCCGCAGCTCTACACGGTGAACGTGGACGGCACGGGGTTGAGACGGATTACTCCGGTCGTCCCTGGAAAGCGAAGCTACCGAACCGGCCCCGACTGGTCGCCCAAAGGGGATCTTATTGCGTTCCAGCAGCAGAACGGCGACTTCCAGGTTTGGACGATCGGCGTAAAGGATCACGTCATGCGGCAGCTCACGAGCGAAGGTGAGAACGAGGATCCCGCCTGGGCCCCGGATGGTCGGCACCTTTCCATCACGCGGCGGCTGGGCGCGATTGGTGATCCGAGAAGCATCTGGATACTCGATATCCAGACCGGGCGACTTCGTCAGCTCACGCTGACAGGCGATGCGCGGCTCTCTGACTGGTCGCCGCCGCTCCGACCGACTTACTAGCTGCGCTTTTTACCTGTCGGGTATTAGAAAGGCGCGCAGTGGAGTGCCTCCGGATGCCGCATCGGCGGCGACTATCGTGCGTCCTGCGCCGGCAGGGAATGGCGCTGGAGTCGCGGGCGGAGTGAAGTTGATCACGACGTTTGTGGAGCGAAGAGCTGGGGCCGTGCCGGCAGGGACTGCACGGATCTGATACGTCCCCGCCGCGAGATTCACGTACGGTGATTCTCCGTGGTTGGCAAGGTTCGCCGCGATGGGAGTCGCAGTTGAAAGATCAGCGTTCGGAGCGGTCACGAAGAAATCCAGCGCGCCACCTGTTGGACTCATGTTCACGATTCTCACTGCGACCTGACCTGCTGGCGGCGCAGGTGTCGGGTCAGTCGTCATGAAACCCGTGATTGCGCCGCCACCTGTACCGCCTGTCGCGTAGACGGTGTGATCGGCTCCCTCGACTATAGTAAAGGTCAGAGTCGCGACAGTGACAGTCGGGTCAGCGGTTTTCTCCAGCACCAGCGATCTGTCGCCGACGAGGATCGCCGAGTAGTTGGCGGTGGCGGGACTCGGCAACGATGACGGAGTCGTTCCACCGTAGCCGAGATTCACGCCGAAGGGCACGTTCTCGAGCACGGCGTTGAGCGGGAGGCGGAGCGGATCGGTAATCAGATTAACGAAACGGACACGACCCTGTGCACCGGGCTCGAGCGGGCCGGGCGCTTCCTTCGTACCGCATCCCACTGTCAGAAAAGCGAGTGCGGCGAGAACGCCGATTTTCACGGATTGGATATTCATTATCGCGCCCTCGTCAGTAAGTGCAGCCAGATGGGAACGTCGTGGGCTCTGCGGGATCGGCGGGCACCTTGGTGTTGGCGTTCCGATCCCCGATAGCATAGGGCAACCAGCATCGTTGGCCATCCGCTGGAACTCCCGGAGCCGCGACGGGCCCGCGAATCAGGTTGCGGCGGCGAGAGTCTTCCCACCGCAATCCAGTCCCCAGCAGCTCGTAACGCCGCTGATTGTAGATCTCGGCGATCAACTGCGCCTGGGTGAGAGCGCCGACAAGCGGCGCCAGGCAGGCCTTCGGATCATCGATGCCGCGGTTACCCGTGCAGTCGGTGCGGACGGAATCGAGTACTGCCTGGGACGCGGCCAATTGACCAGTGTTCGCCAGCGCTTCGGCCTTGATCAACAGCGCTTCGTCGGGGAAGTAGACTGGCAGCGGGTTCGAGGGGTTGGAGTAGCGATTCCAAGGATCCAGCAGCGCACCGACGCGCCCGGTGAGTGTCGTTGACGGAACCACGAACCACGTAAAGCGCTGGTCGCCCCCTGTCATCGACAGTCTCCATTGGCGACGGGGTGCGATTCCATTCGTGCCTCCGGTAACGTTCGCGTAGAAGTTGGGACTCACCGCCGGCGCGGGGAAAGTCAGGATCGACAGGGCCGTCGCGCCACTGCGAGCGACGAGGTTCGATGCCGATAAGGCTGTTGCGTCGTCGTTCGCGATCCGCGCATATCTCGCTCGAAATAAGTGGATCATGTTCGGCAGGCTGACACCCGGCGTAAGAATGGTGTTGTTGAACAGAGTGCTAGGTGGAGTCGCTGCTATCTCGTCCCTGGCGGAGTCGAGCAAAGCGCGGATGTACGCCAGTGCCTCGGCGCGCGTGACGTAAGCCGGCTCCAGCTCGCCGAAGGTTTTGATGGGGATCTGCTGGTAGGACTGCATCGCTTCACCTAGCGACTCTGCCTTCAGCGCGAATGCAAGTGCGCGCAGGCCGCTGCGCGTTCCGGCATCGAACTGCGCGGCGAGCGCGTCCGATCCAGCGAGCAATTCATTCGCGGTCCGTACCGTCCGGTAAACGGAGTTAAATACGTTTTCCGCGATTCCGGTTCCCGGCGGCACCGATCCCTGCTCGGCGTCGCTGATCGATATGAGTGCCGCAGTCGTAGACGCGAATTCGTCGTTAACGAGTCCAGCCATGTACGCGAAGTTGCCGTACGACTGCGCAAATCGACCCTGCAGTCCGGTTGCCAGTCCGATCGTCGCGTCCGCGCTGGTCGTAACCTCGCTTTCGGTGGGAGAATTCGGATTTCTCAAATCGAGGTTGCAAGCACACACGGACACCGCGGCGAAGGCACCCAGACACTTTTTCATCATTCTCATTGGTTGGATTCTCCGCGCGTCAGAAAGAGACACGCGCACTGAGCGACCAGACGCGCGGAATGGGATAACCGCCGAAGTCGAAGCCGCGATCTGCCGCCGTCGTCTGTACCGACTGCAAGCCGCCGGCGTTCGTTCCGAACAGGTTGATCTCCGGATCGTAGCCGCTGTAATCGGTCCATACGACGAGATTGCGGCCCGAGAGAGTCAGATCCACCCCATCGCGGAAGTAGCGGCGCACCCCGGGCATGTCGAGAGTGTAACTCGCACTGAGCTCCCGCAGCTTCACGAACGTTCCGTCCTCTATCCAGTACTCGAAGATTCCCTGCGTTCGCGAGTTCCAGGTGGGCGGAAGCTTACGAGGATCTCCATATGGGAGTAACTCGCGCTCGTACGTCTTTGAGTTGCTGGCGATGCCGGCGTTCTGGGCGCGGGTGGACAGATTCATGATCTTGTTTCCGAATACTCCGTCCAGCAGCGCACGCAGACGAAGCTTCTTGGCGATGGTGAACTCGTTCAGGAAGGATCCCATCCACTTCGGGTTGGGATCGCCGATCACTGCGTTGAGCGAGTCGTTGCAGTTGCCGCCGCTGATCGCAATCCGTTGGGCGGCATTGCCCATGTCCGCCGTCTGATTGCTGCGGCGATATCTGCCGAGCGAATCAGTCAGCAGCTCGCCGGTCAGGCAATTGCGCGCCGCGTATGATCCGTAGAACACGCCAGCCGGCTGGCCGGCGCGAATGCGGTTCGGATAACCGCCCGCCGACTGGAAGTCCAGGATCGTCAGCTTGTCGACGAGATTCTTGTTATGCGCGTACGTCATCGTCGACGTCCACTGCAGGTTGGTGTTGTCGACATTGGTGGTGCGCAACAGCAGCTCGATTCCCTTGTTCGACATCGTGCCGATCGGATAGAACTGGCGGGAGAATCCGGTGCTGGTCGGCAGCGGCCGGAAGAAAAGCAGGTCGGAGACAACGCGGTTGTAGTAAGTCGCCTCGGTCGCAACCCTTCCGTTCAGGAATCCGACATCCGCACCCAGCTCCCACTCGCGCGCGCGCTCGTTCTTGAGATTGGGATTGCCGAAAATCACATCGTTGACAAAACCAGGGCGGCCGGCGAAAGGAAGCTGCGTGTAGCTGATGAACTGGGAGTAGGCGTTCAGGATGCCGGGTTGGCTGCCGGCCCACCCAATGGCACTACGAAGGCGGAGGCTATTGAGCGCTCCTGATCTCCCGTCCAGCGCGACGTACGACGCCGAGAACTTGGGAAACGCTTGCCAGCGCTCCGACGGAGCGAATGTCGATGAAGCGTCGAAGCGAACCGCGCCGGTGAGGAAAAGTTTGTCCGCCCACCCAACTTCCTGTTGGCCGTAGAATCCGAGAGTTCGGAGCTCGACGTCGGTTTGCGCTGCCGAGAAGACCGAGCCAGCGCTGACGAGCTCGCCGACTGGCGCCAGTCCGTTGGCGCTGGCCTGAGTGATTCGCACACGCTGCGAAGTGTAGTTGAACCCTCCGGTGCTCCGCAGGTCCAAAGATCCCGCCGCTCCCCAGGTGTAACTCGTGACCCCGTCCTGGTTGATCACTCGGTTATTCTCGAAGACCGACTGCGACCTGCCCGTGACGAGAGGTGCCGTACCAAGAACAGCGTTGCGCGGCACAAACTGTCTCTGCTCGAAGCCAACATTGTCGAGCCCGATGGTGTAGTCGACCAGCAGATTGGTGAGTGGCGTCCACGAGAACTTGGTCGAGCCAATGAAGCGCTCGATCGTCTGCGGATTGCGAATGCGATCGATGGCCAGCAGAGGGTTGGTGCCAAGCGCCGGCGGCAATGGGTAGATGCCGTTTACGGGCCGGAAGTCGACATTCGTCGGTGCAAAGAAGAGCGACCCCATTATGCCATAATCGTTCTGCTCGCCGAATGCCTGGAGCTGGTTGTTTGTCGTGATGTAGTTCGACGTGACGTTGGCAACCAGTTTCGGGGAGAGCTGCTGCTGAAGATTGATCCGCGCGCCAGTCCGCCGTGACGAGGTGGAGCGCATGATCCCGTCCTCGTTGGCGAAATTCCCGCTGATGAAGTAGCGGGTCTGATCGTTGCCTCCCTCGACGTTGAGATTCTGTTCCCACGATGGCGCGCGGTGGAAAATGTCGTCCTGATAATTGAAGCGCGTGACCGGCAGTCCATTCACATCGAACGGATAGAAATTGAACGGTTGCTGCTCGCGGAGCTCACTGGTTGACCAGCGCGTGGTCGAAGTAAAGCGGGGCCTGCCGATGCTGCCGCGCTTGGTGAAGATCTGGACGACTCCATTGTTGGCGCGAGACCCATAGAGGGCGGCGGCAGCGGCGCCACGGATGATCTCGATGTGCTCAATGTCCGAAGGATTGAGATCGGCGAGTCGGTTCTGCGGGTTGGCACGCGTGCCGAGGTCGGCCAGCTGGCCGGATTCGTTGTCGACGATGACTCCGTCGACGATATAGAGCGGATCCGACCCCGAGATGAAGGAGTTGACGCCGCGCAGCCGTACCGAGATTCCGCCACCACCCGGGCTGCCGGAGTTCTGAGTGATTTGTGCGCCGGGGATTTTTCCCTGCATCGCCTGATCGACAGTCACCGCCTGCGCTTTGCCGATGAGCGCGGAATCGACGGTCGCGATGTTGGTTCCGACCTTCCGCTTCTCGGTTGCCGTTCCTGTTCCAGTGACGACGACTTCGCTCAGGTTAACCGCGCTGACGTTGAGGGCGATGTCGGCAGTCGTTGTCGATCCGAGAACGACAGTCACCGGCTGTACGGTCGCTTGATAGCCGATGCGCCGAACAGTGAGTGTCCGCGCGCCGACGGGTACACCGACGAGAGTGTATTCGCCGTTCGCGCCGGTCACCGCACCAATGCGCGTACCGGTGACGATGATCTGCACGTCGGGAAGACCTCGTCCGATGGCAACATCTGTCACGCGACCAGTGACGGTGCCGGTGGGCTGCTGCGAGGACAACGTGAGTGGCGACATCATCGCCAGCGCGAGGAGCAATGCGCTGCGGCGTACGAAGCTGGGCATCATCAGAGGGTCTCCGATTCGCGTGATCCCCTCGGGCGAAGGGCCACTGCCGTGAAAAAGGTGCCCTAGCATAGTAGCGAGCGCCGAAGCAAGCAAGACTGGCGAGTGCGCGATTCGAACAAAAAAATCGGCTGTGGAAACCCACCGCTCGCGAGAGTCTCGATGGAAGCGCCTCAGCTATTGGGCTCGGCGATGAAAATTACTGAAGCCGGTTTGTTGGTGTGTGGATTGATCGGCTCCAGAATGGCCGGCGCGTTGAATCCACTCTTGGTGAGCAGCTCGATCCAGCTTTCCAGAGTGCGGAAGTACCACGGAGCAGGGTCGGAAAATTCCTCGCCGATCGCGGCCCAGGATCCCTCACGCCACCCGTCCTCGTAGGGCATGTCACCGCAGGCAGTGACAGGGTGCAGAGTTTGTATTATCAGCGCTCCTTTGTCATTGAGAAGACTCGGCGCGCGAGCGAGCACGCCTTCGACCGATCCTTTGCCGATGAGTGAGAAATTCGCGACCACTGTATCGACGCGTACGTCGAGATTCCCGAACGCAATTTCTTCATAAGACGCTACGCGAAAATCTCCGCCGCCCGCTCGCTTCGCCTGCTCGATGAGATCAGGCACCACATCGACGCCAGTGACCTCGACACCACGCCCAGCCAGCTCGCGGGCCAGCCAACCCTCACCGCAACCGATATCAAGGGCAGTGCGCGGGGACCGACTCATGACGGCGTCGACGATCGCTCTGTTAGTGACGAGCTTCCGACTCTCGATCTTCTCCCCGCGCACAGCATTGGTCCACGGTCGCGCGTTTTTTCGCCAGGACGCGACTATCTGGGCGTCGCTAAATGGATCGATGCTCATTCCGAAATGGTAATGGAGCAGGGTCGCGTAACGCCATTGGTGGCCGCTCGTATATATATGGTAGAACCAACCAAACACTCAGAGGGTGTATGAGCACAGGCGCGGCACAGCGCACGACTTCAACGCGCTACGATGCGACGACGTCAACCGTCGCGCCATCCGCGCCGGCGCGGGAACGTCTGCTCTCGCTCGACGTTTTTCGCGGCATCACCGTCGCCGGCATGCTGTTGGTGAACAATCCCGGAACCTGGAGCGCGATCTTTCCGCCGCTCGAGCACGCCGAGTGGAATGGCTGGACACCGACCGATCTGATCTTTCCGTTCTTCCTCTTCATCGTCGGCATCACGACGTATCTCTCACTCTCTGCTCGCCGCGCTCGCGGCGACGACGACTCCGCTCTCGTAAAACAGATCCTGCGCCGGGGATTCATCATCTATCTGCTCGGTTTCGCGATGGCGATGTTCCCGTTCTATCAATGGGGCACGATCGCGTCGCTTCCGAATGCGACGCCGTGGGACCGGATC
>WNGI01002528.1_pt1 | contig 15913 bp, 15 predicted proteins | sample 5400621 | NCBI WGS metagenome assembly WNGI01 (sample SAMN13153374, study PRJNA577476) | soil metagenome | isolation source: 20 cm soil or saprolite under Garry oak tree replicate 1 | place: USA:California | collected 2016-06-15 | reverse complement strand
GTGCCGGCGACGGTGACGGGCTGGCAGCCGAGCTGGGTCGTCACGCCGGGGCCGACGTTGGCCGCGCGCACGCACACCGTGTGGGTGCCCGCCGGGACCGTGACGGTCGCGGTGTACCCGCGCCATCTGCCGAACTTCGGGAATGCAAGCGCGATGTCGTCTCTGCGAAGGTTGGCCATGACTGTGGTGGACGAGCCGCCGTCGCGGGTGACGCCGACGCGGATGGACGCTGTCGAGCTCGGGTCGGCGGCCCAGCCCGCAACGGTGACGTGCGTGGTCGACACCGTCGCGCTCTCCAGCAGGCCGACCGGATTTCCGGTGGTCGCTGACGCGGGCGTCGGTCCGACGACGAGGAGGGCAGCAGATAATGCGCCGGTGAGCGCGCTGAGCGCGCTGATCGCGATGGCGGCGCGGCGTGTCCTAGGCATGTCAGGTGTCCTCGTGAATCCGTCGTCCGAACGTGCGGCGCGGGTGCGCGCCGCAAGGCCCTACGTCTGCCTGATCGGCAACGGGGCCGGCGTCCTGAGCCGCGGCGTCCGACGCCCCGGATCGAGGGTTCCGCGAGGTACGTCATGGTTCGCAGGGCATGACGGGTGAAGAAATCGTCACGGTCCGGTTGCAATCACGAGCGAGCGGTGTCACAGGACCGAGCGCGGGGTAAACCGACAACGTGGCAGGTTCCTTCGCCGCCTGGCGGTCCCGTGGCGCACCCGAACGCGATGCGCAGCGCCACTACGACCGCATGCTCGACATCGTGATCATGATCTCCGTCGTGGTGTTCCTGCTGCTGGCGGCCGGCGTCGGGGTTCTCGTGCTGCAGAACTCGCTGCGCTGAGGATCGTCAGAGGTCGATCAGCACCTTCCCGACCGCTCCGGCCTGCACGGCGTCATGCGCCGCGGCCGTCTGTTCGAGCGGGAAGCGATGCAGCGGCAGGCCCGCCTTGTCGCCGACGCGTAGCGCACCATCGGCCACCGCCGCGCGCACGCCCTCGATCCCGGCGGTCTTGGCCGCGTCGGGCAAGGTGTAGACGAGCACGAACTGCCAGCGCGCGTTGAGGGCCAGCAGTGGCCTGACCGGAAGCGTGAGATCGCCTCCGCCACCGGCATAGACGGCGACCGTGCCGTGCAGGCCGATCACCGCCGCGTCGATGTCCGCGTTCGCGGCCGCCACCTCGACGATCGTGTCGACGCCGCGCGCGGAGATCGCTCGGACCTCGGCCACGACATCCTGCGTCCGGTAGTCGAGCACCTCGCTCGCGCCGGCCGCCTTGGCGAGCTGGGCCTTCGCCGGACTGCTCACGGTCGTGATCACCGATGCACCGGCCCAGCGTGCGAGCTGGATCGCGGCATTGCCCACGGCACCCGCGCCGCCGGCGACCAGCACGGTACGGCCGTCGAGCGCGCCTGGTGCGAGGCGTTCTGGACCGCCCTCGTTGACAGTCAGGCAGCGGTGCGCGGTGAGGAACGGGATGCCCAGGCTCGCGCCGAGCTCGAACGATGCGGAGTCCGGAAGGTGCACCGCCTGCACCGACGGCAGTACGACGGACTCCTGCGCAGTTCCGTCGGCGCGCCGGTAGGCGGCCTCCCAGATCCATACCCGCTCACCGACTCGTGCCGGATCGACACCGGGCCCGACTGCGTCGATGACGCCGGCGCCGTCCTGATTGGGCACCATCTCGGGGAACGGTGGCGGCTGGCCGCCGCCCTCGCGGGCCTTCCAGTCGGTCGGGTTGACGCCGGACAGGTGCACCCGGATGCGCACCTCGTCGGGTCCGGGCTCGGCAATCGGCCGATCGACGATCCGCAGCACGCCGGACGGGCCGGTTTCGCGGTAAATCACGGCTCTCATGTTCAGATCGAAGTCCTCGGGGCGCTCGTGTGTTCCACGCTCTGGTAGGACAGAGCGGTGACGCTCGTGCAGGCCGACGTCGTAGTCGTCGGCGGGGGAGTGATGGGTTCGGCAGCCGCGTGGCGGCTGGCCGCCCGAGGCACAGACACGATCCTGCTCGAGCGGTTCGAGCCCGGACACGTCCGGGGCGCGTCGCACGGTGCGTCGCGCATCTTCCGCTTCGCCTACCCAGATCCGTTCTACGTCGAGCTGGCCGTCCGCGCGCTGCCGCACTGGCGCGATGTCGAAGCGGCGACGGGCAGGTCGCTGCTCACCGTCACCGGCGGCGTCGACCACGGTGCGGCACCCGACGTGGCGTTGATCGCCGACGCGCTCGCCGCGGTCGGCGTGCCCGGTCAGTGGCTGGGTCCGGACGAGGCGGCACGGCGATGGCCCGGGCTCCGCTTCGACACGCAGGTGCTCTACCACCCGGCGAGCGGCCGGCTCGACGCCGACGAGGCCGTTGCGGCGTTCGGGCAGTTGGCGGCGCAGGCTGGCGCCGACGTGCGACACGGCGCGCACGTGACGGACGTCCGGGTGGTCGGCGACAAGGCCGAGGTCACACTCGGCGACGACGTCTACCGCGCCGACCGGGTGATCGTCGCGGCAGGCGCCTGGACGCCGGGCCTGCTCGGCGGCTCGATCGACGTGCCGAGGCTGCGGATCACGCAGGAGCAACCCGCTCACTTCGCACCGCTCATCGAGGGCGAGTGGCCGAGCTTCATCCACCATCGCGGGGCATCGACCGCACCGTTCCACTTCGGCTACGGCCTACGGACGGTGGGCGAGGGAATCAAGGTCGGCTTCCACCAGTCCGGGCCCGAGTGCGACCCGGACCGCCGCGACTTCCGCGCCGAGCCGACCAGGCTGCGCACGCTCGTCGACTACGTGCGGGAATGGGTGCCCGGTGTCGATCCGGACGCACTGACGCCGATCAGTTGCAGCTACGCGACCACTCCGGACGAGGACTTCGTCGTCGACGCGTCCGGCCCGATCGTCGTGGCGACCGGATTCTCCGGCCACGGCTTCAAGTTCGCACCGGTCATCGGCGAGATGCTCGCCGATCTCGCGCTGTCAAGTGGCGGCGCGCCTGAACGGTTCGCCGCCTCGCGCTAGTCCCCCGGGCCGGCCAGGTCGACGGCGGCGTCCTCAGCGCGCTCGTTGGCGATGACGTGCAGCACCGCGTTGATCAGCGCCAGATGCGTGAACGCCTGCGGGAAGTTGCCCAACTGCTGGCCCGTGTGCGGATCGATCTCCTCGGCGTAGAGCTCGAGCGGACCCGCGAGCGACAGCAACTTGGCGCAGAGCTCGCGAGCGCGCACCGTCTCGCCGATCTCGCACAGCGCCGACACCAGCCAGAACGAGCAGATCGTGAACGTGCCCTCCTCGCCGGAGAAGCCGTCGTCGGTCTGCTCGGTGCGGTAGCGCAGCACCATGCCGTCAACGGTCAGCTCGTCGGCGATGGCGAGCACCGTGGCGCGGATGCGCGGATCGTCGGGCGGCAGGAACCGCAGCAGCGGGGCGAGCAGCAGCGATGCGTCCAGAGCCTTCGTCCCGTAGTGCTGGGTCAGCACGCCTCGCTCGTCCACGCCGTGGGCGAGGATGTCGGCCTTGATCTCGTCGGCGTACATCTGCCATTCGGTCGCCATGGCGTCCTGGCCGATGTAGGCGGCAAGCTTGGCGCCGCGGTCGACGGCGACCCAGCACATGATCTTCGACGAGGTGAAGTGCTTCAGCTCGCCGCGTACCTCCCACAAGCCCGCGTCGGGCTCGCGCCAGTGCTTGAGTGCGGCGTCGACCTGCTTGCCGAGGATCGGCCACACCCGGTTGTCGAGGTGGTCGGCTGTCTTGCTGTGCAGGTAGACCGAGTCGAGCAACGCTCCCCAGACGTCGTGCTGCTTCTGCGCGAAGGCGGCGTTGCCGACCCGCACCGGACGCGAGTTGGCGTATCCCGGCAGGTGATCGAGCGTGTATTCGGTGAGGTCTCGCTCGCCGCCGATGCCGTACATGATCTGCAGGTCCTCGTCGCTGTCGGCGACGTCGCCGATGAACGACAGGAAGTCGATGGCCTCCCAGTCGAAGCCGAGCGAGTACAGGCCCCACAGCGCGAACGTCGCGTCGCGGATCCAGCTGAAGCGGTAGTCGTAGTTGCGCTCGCCGCCGAGGGTCTCGGGCAGCGACGTCGTCGCGGCCGCCGCGATCGCGCCGGTCGGCGCGTAGGTCAGGCCCTTGAGCGTCAGGGCGCTGCGCTGCAGGTAGCTGCGCCACGGATGGTCCGGGAACTGGCCACGGCCCAGCCAGTGCTGCCAGTGGTGCGCCGTCCAGACGAGCCGCTCGTACGCGTCGGCGCTGGTCAACGGGGGCTCCTTGCTGCCCCACGACAGCGCGACGAAGCGGACGTCGCCCTGCTTGAGCAGCGTTCGCGCGCTCGCCCGCCCACCTTCGAACCCCAACCGCATGTCAGTCGTGAGCGTCAGCGCCACGTCCGTTCCCTCGGCGCTGACGACCGCCTGGTGATAGACGTGGTCGTTGTAAGCCCACTTCGCGAAGCGGCGCCCGTAGTCGAACACGGGCTCGCACTCGACGATCGTCTGCACCTCGCCGTTCACGCACCGGATCATGCGCAGCAGGATGTGTTCGGAGTCGTAGTCGGTGGGTGTGCGGCGGTGGGTGTGCGACAGCTCGGTCTCGTGGCGCCACGGCCCGACGACGAGCAGGTCCCGCACGACGATCCAGCCGGTGGGCGTGCCCCAGCTGGTCTCGAGGATCATCGTGCCCGGCAAGTAGCGACGGGCCGACGGCACCAGGACGTCTGAGGGCGCGACTCGGAAACTGCCGGCGTGGCGGCCGAGCAGCGAGCCGAACACACTGGGGGAGTCCATGCGCGGCAGGCACATCCACTCCACGGCCCCGCCCGGCGCGACCAGTGCGGCCACCTCACCGTCGGAGAGGAAGCCGTAGTCGCCGATCGGCACCCGCATCGGCGTGGCGCTGCGCGGTGCGGCGTTGCCGAGCCCAGCTGTGCCGTCCATCCCCGCAGGATGAACGATGCACGGCGCCATAACAAGCGACACTCAGTCGCTGATCGCTACGGCTTCCGGTTCGGGCACCGCCATCCCGGCAGCCAGCCGGGCTGCCACGGCCGTCGCGAGCGCTCGTCCGGCCCACTGGACGGCCACGGCGAGGAGGAGCAGGCCAACCGCGACAATCCCGTCGAGCCAGAAGTGGTTGGCGGTCGCCGCCACGACGAAGATCGTCAGCGCGGGGTGCAGCAACGCCAGCCAACGCCAGCGGCTGGTGCCGAGCCAGACCACCACGGCGCCGACCAGCACCGCCCATCCGACGTGGACGGACGGCATGGCCGAGAGCTGGTCGGGGCCCACCGCCTTCAGCGCGGTGTACACCGACTGGCCGTACTTCTCGGCGGTGTCGACGAAGCCGAAGCTCGGCGGCAGCAGCCGGGGCGGCGCGACCGGGACGAGCTGCACGAGCAGGCACGACGCCGTCAGCAGCACGACGGTGGTACGCACCTGCGGATACCGGTCGCGGTGGCGCAGGAAGAGCCACAGCAGTAATGCGCCGAGCCCGGCGAAGTGCATGGTGGCGTAGTAGAGATTGCAGGCCTGCGCGAGCAGTGGGTGCGGTACGACGAGCCGCTGCGCGTCCAGCTCGCTCGGCAGGTGCCAGTCGCGTTCGACGCGGACGATCCAGCGGGCCTTCGCGAATGCGCCCGACGTGCCGAGCAGCGACACCGTCGCGGCGAGTTGCCACAGCGCGTACAGGCCGGCGACATAGCCCGACTCGCGCGCGAAAGGCGCGATCGTCTGCAGCCTCGGATACGTCGCGGCGCGGCACGCGACCCCGAGCGTGACCAGCACGGCGGCGAGGATCGCTGCCTGCTGCCACGACAGGGCCATGTTGTGCATTCGCCTACTATGCCGACTCGGATTCGGCTCGTAGCGCCGTGTCCGAAATTCACTCGGTGCGCGCTCGTGTCGGCATCTAGGTTTAGGGTCGGCGTCCGGCATCGAGGAGGTTGTATGGCACGGCGCAGTTGGCTCCTGTTTGCTGCGCTGTGCATCATCTGGGGCATTCCCTACCTCCTGATCCGGGTTGTCGTGCGTGACGGTGACATCTCGCCCGGCACGCTGGTGTTCGCGCGGACGGCGATCGGCGCGTTGCTTCTCGCGCCGGTGGCCATCTCGCGGGGGGCGCTGCGTCCGGTACTGCGGTGCTGGCGCCCGCTGCTCGCATACACGGTCATCGAGGTGGCCGCGCCGTGGCTGTTCCTGTCCGACGCCGAAACCAAGTTGTCGAGCTCGCTGTCCGGGCTGCTCGTGGCGGCGGTGCCGCTGGTCGGCGTGGGTATAGCCCGGCTACAGCGGTCCGACGATCGCGTCGACGCGGTGCGGGCTGCTGGTCTGCTGCTGGGCATCGTCGGCGTGGTCGCGTTGCTGGGCCTCGACGTCGGCGAGGTGCACGCGGCGCCGCTCGTCGAGATGGGCATGGTCGTGCTGGCGTACGCGATCGGCCCGGTGATCTTCAGCCGCTACCTCGCTGACGTGCCAGGGATCGGCGTCGTCGTGCTGTCGCTCGCGTTAACCGCCGTGGGATATCTGCCGGTCGCGATCGTCGATCCGCCGGCGCACCTGCCGGCCAACGTGATCTGGTCCGTGCTCGGCCTGGCCACGATCTGCACGGCGCTGGCATTCATCGTGTTCTTCGCGCTGATCTCGGCGATCGGCCCGGCGCGCGCCACCGTGATCACCTACGTCAACCCGGCCGTCGCCGTGCTGCTCGGAGTCGTCCTGCTCGACGAGAAGTTCACCGTCGGCATGGCAGTGGGCTTCCCGCTCATCCTGGCCGGGTCGGTACTCGCCGCCCGGCGGCGCTCGCACGGCACCACCGAACCGTTGCCCGCCGCGGTTGCCGAGCCCGTCACGCCGTGAGCCGCCGATGCCGGCTCAGTCCAGGCGCACAGCGCCGTTCGGGGTGTTGAACAAGGCGGCCAGCACGCCGGTCTCGTCGTCGTCGTACGGGGCCTCCCACACGACCTCGATCCCGTCGAGGGGCTGGCTGGACGACACGCCGAGATACTCGTCGACGACGGCCTCGTCACCGGCCAGTTCGAGGCTGGTCAGCGTGATCGCCGATCCGTTCCCGGACGGATGGTGCGCGTCGTCGGTCTGCCACTGCACGAAGAAGGGACGCTGCGGGTCGACCGCGAGATCCTTGATGCCGATCTGCTTCCACCGCAGGTCGAACCCGTCTGGACGGCGCCGGTGGCCGTCGACGGCGCGCCGCCCGAGGCGCGACTCGATCGCCGTGATGTCGTGGACGCGCACAGCCCAGCCGAGCCACCCGCCACCTGCCTGCCGTCGTGCCTTGACGGCCATCCCGAACGGCGCGGTGTCGACCGCCGGGTGATCGAGGACGTCGACCACTTCGAGGTAGCAGCCGTTGTTCAGCCCGAGCACGAAGTTGCGCGTGCCGAACGACGGGTGCATGCCGCCGTCGGTGAACGCGGCACCGAGCCGCGCACCCAGGCGTTGCACGCACGCCGCCAGTCCCTCGGGCCCCGCCGCGTAGGAGAGGTGGTCGAGTCGCATCCGCTCATCGTGGCCCACTGCGGACCGTGTTCGGTCTCGGGGTGCAATCACCGCGTAACGCGTTGAGTGCTATTGCCTGTCGTCCAGTCGCGACAGCAGCCACGACGGCCCCTCGACCTGGACGCCCGGCGCCAGCCGTCGACGCAGCTCGCGGTCGGCGGTGACGACCAATGTCTGCGCGCCCGCTGCCTGCAGCTGTTCGCTGTGGCCGACGATCGCGGTGTCGCCGTCACGCACCGCTGCGTGGATCGTGACCGCCGCGCCCCACCAAGCCGAGGACGCCTGCTCGCCGGCCAGCGGCCGCGCGTCGCCCTCGACGACGAGCACGAATCGCGGCAGCAGCCTGGCCAGGCCGCCGCCGGACACGCCGGCAGGCAGTGACGCCGCGTCGATGCCGCGCCGGGCGACGTGCGCGAGCTGATCGCGCAGGCGGCGAGCGGCGCCGAGGCGGTCGCGCCACCAGCCGTCCGGGCGCGAGCCGACGACGTTGGCCGAGTCGACGACGATGGTCAGCGGCCGCGGCGGCCGGCTCAGTAGCGGCCAGCTCGCCGCGAATCCGTGGTGCAGCGGCAACCCCCCGACCTGCTCGGTGGCCCACCACCGGATCTCGATGCTCTCGGCGTTCGTGGCGTACGGGTCCACGGCGCGGCGCGGATGGGCGACGACGGTCGTGTAGGACCAGCCGCCGTGGTCTTCTCGCCACCAGCCGAGCGGTGCGACGGCCGACGCGTCGACGGCGGCCTCCTCGGCCGCTTCGCGAAGTGCTGTCGTGACGACGTCCTCGTGGCTGTCGCGCGCGCCGCCGGGGACGCCCCAGGTGCCACCTTCGTGGGTCCAGGCAGCGCGGTGCTGGAGCATCGCGCCGCGCTCGCCGGCGAGTAGGAGGCCGGCTGCCCCGAATCTGCCCCAGTGCCGGTGGCCCTGAGCGCAACGCACCCAGCCGTCACCGTCACCCATGACGAGGTTCCTACCTCATGTTGCCGGGAGGTCGACGTCGGCCCGCCAGGTCGCCTCTCGGCGGAAGGCCGCTCGCGGCGGCAAATGTGGGACCGGGGGCCATGGATCGGGCCGACGTCGTGCGCTACACGGTACCTGGTCGGCCGTAGCCCGTAGGCTGGATGCCTAGCCGGGAGGGCGAGCCTGGAAGGAAGGTGAGCGACATGTCCGACGAGCGCAGGCGACCGCATCGTCCGGCGCCGCATGCCGACCTCACCGACCTCATCGATGCCGCAGGCGGCCAGACCGAGCAGAGCCGCGCAGAGATCGCGGCTGCGACGGCACAAGCCCTGGTCAGCGCGGCACGAGGCGACTCCGACCCGGAGCGGCTGGTCGGTCTGGCCGACTCCGTCGGTATCGACACGCTGGCCGAATTGTGGCGCGACTGCGATCCGACGAGCCTGCCCGGCGTGTTGTGGGTGCTGTACCTCCTGCGGCAATGGTGCCGGTCGAATCCGGACGACGTGGCCCGGTTGTGGCGCGACGGCGAGCCGTACGCGCCGGCCGATGCCGTCGTTGCGGGCGTCGGTGAGCATGCCGATCCCGACGACATCCGCCGCCTCGCCGACTCGGTACTCGGCGGTGCCTACCGGGGCGACTTCGCTGTGGCGCTCGAGCGCGCGGCGGCGTTCTTCCGGGTGATCGCGGCCGGCCGCCGCGAGGGCCCTGCTATGGGCGAGCCGGACGCTGAGTTGATGCTGGCTGACCGCAACGAACGCACCGCGACCAATCTCGCCGCTGCGGCCCGTGCGTGGCGCGACGGCACGCTTCGCTAGCAGCGGTCACTGACGCTTTTCTCGCTGGCCGTCCACAGGGCGCGGCTTTGTCCACAGATCGCGATCTGCCGTTTCGCCCGCTGGCCCGCTCGAACGAGACTCGCCGACATGACCGATACCCATGCCGGTGCCACCGTCCTTCGGGTTCGCGATCCTGGTGATCTCATCGAGGCGATTCCGTACCTGCTCGGCTTCCACCCGCGCGAGAGCCTGGTCGTGGTCGGCTTGGACGATGGCCGCGTGTGCGTCACCGCGCGCGTCGACCTGTCCGAACTCTCCGACGCCCGCGTCCTTGCGAGCACCGTCCGGATCATGCGCGACAGCGGGGCGACCCATGTCCTCGCGGTGATCTACGAGGACCCGGCCACCGTCGTCGAGCGGACTGCCCTGCCGCGGCGTGACGTGGTCGGCGCACTCGCCGACTGTCTCGAAGACGCTGGCGCTGACCTCGTCGATGCCCTGCTGGTAGTCGCCGGTAGGTGGTGGTCCTACGCCTGCGACGAGGACTGCTGCCCACCCGAGGGGCGTGAGATCCCCGGCGATGCGTCGCCGGCGGCCGCTGCTGCGACCTACGCCGGCCTTGTCGCGCTGTCCGATCGAGACGAGCTACGCGCCGCGCTCGATCCGGACGACGACGCCACGCGCGCGCTGCTCGAGCCGCTGCTGGCCGAGCAGGAGCATGCAGTGGTCGCCGCCGCCCTCAGCGGTCGCCCGGAGCGGCGTCAGCGATCGGTCAAGCGAGCGATCTTCGCGGCGGCTCGCGAGGCGGACGAGTCGCTGTTCCTCGGCGGCTCGGGTGTGCTGTCCGACGAGCAGGTGTGCCGTTTCGCGACGGCCCTCGGCGAGACACCTGTCCGCGATTCGCTCTGGCTCGCTGTCGACCAGCGTCGCCTGGACGGGCGTGTGCTGTGGCGCGAGATCGCGCGCCGGGTCCCGTCGCCCTACGACGCGGCGCCGCTGTTCCTGTTCGGCTGGGCGTCCTGGCGCGACGGCGACGGCGTCAGCGCGAGCATCGCGGTCGAGCGCGCGCTGTCGAGCGATCCCGGCTACACGGCGGCCGAGTTGCTCGGCGGCGCGCTCGTGCACGGTCTCGACCCACGCCGTACGCCACGGCTACGGATGCCGAGGTCGGCGTGACCAATGGGTGCGCGGCAGGGTCAGACGCGACGGCGTCAGAGCGCGGCAGCGTGCGGTGCGACAGGACTCGGCAGTTCCGACCTGCCGGAGAGCACCCGGTCGACAGCCGCCGCGCACGCCCGCCCTTCGGCGATCGCCCACACGACGAGGCTCGCACCGCGCGTCGCGTCGCCGCAGGCGTAGACGCCTTCGGTGCTGGTTTGCCACGCGTCGTCGACCGCGACGGTGCCGGTACTCGCATGGGTACCGACGCGGAGTGCGTCGAGCAGTTCCGGAACGTCGGTGCCGACGAAGCCGGCTGCGAGCAGTACGAGGTCGGCCGGCACCTCAGTGCGCGAGCCCTGCACGGTGCGGAACTCACGCTGCATGCCGACCCGGACGATCTCGACGGCCTCGACGACCGCGGCACGCACCGCGCCGTGATCGTCGGCGACGAAGCCGACCACTTCGCGCGACCAGGCTTCGTGAACTCCCTCGTCGTGCGCGGGCGAAACACCACGCGTGCTCGGCGCGGACGGCCAGATCGGGTTGACCAGGCTCGGGCGGCGCTCTGGACGCGGATTGTGGTCGAGCACGGTCACCGAGAGCGCGCCCTGGCGATTGACCGTGCCCAGGCAGTCGGCCGCCGTGTCGCCGCCTCCGATGATGATCACATGCTTGCCCGCGGCGTCGAGCTCGGGCGTGGCGATGTCTCCGGCCTGCACGCGATTGCCGAGTGGCAGGTATTGCATCGCCTGGTGCACGCCGGCAAGTTCCCGCCCGGGAATGTCGATCTCGCGCTGGCTCAGCGAGCCGACGGCAAGCACGATCGCGTCGTGCTCGGCGCGCAGTCGCGCGACCTCCTCCGGGCCGACATCGGTGTTGACCTGGAACACCGTGCCCTCGGCGGTCATCTGCGCGAGCCGGCGGTCGATGATGTCCTTGGGCATCTTGAAGTCGGGGATCCCGTAACGGAGCAGTCCGCCCAGGCGGTCGTCGCGCTCGAAGACGGTGACGTGGTGGCCCGCGCGGGTCAGCTGCTGGGCGGCCGCGAGCCCGGCCGGCCCGGAGCCCACAACCGCCACGCGCTTACCCGTATGTTCGGCGACGAGCTGCGGCTCGACCAGACCGTCGTCGAACGCCTTCTCGACGATCGAGATCTCGACCTGCTTGATCGTCACCGGATCGGTGTTCAGTGCGAGCACACAGGCGGGCTCGCACGGCGCCGGGCAGATCCAGCCGGTGAACTCGGGGAAGTTGTTGGTGGCGTGCAGTCGCTCGCTGGCGCTGAGGTAGTCATCGCGCGCGACGAACTCGTTCCACTCCGGGATCAGGTTGCCCAGCGGGCACCCGGCGTGGCAGAAGGCGACCCCGCAGTCCATGCAGCGCGACGCCTGCTGCGAGACCACCTCGTCCGAGGCGCGCAGGTAGATCGGCTGCCAGTCGCGCACGCGCTCCGCCGGCGGTCGCTTGGGCATGTCGCTCCGGGCGTACTTCAAGAATCCGTGCGGGTCGTGCGCCACCAGGCACCCTTTCGACGAGCCGATGTCGGGTTTCGCGCGGCCGGCGAGTGGCCGTGGGTGCGGCCGATGGATCGCCGGCGGAGCGAGACTGCAGTGGCTCGCGAACTTCAGCGAAGCCTACCTTGGCGGCCTGGCAGGACCCGCGCTACGCCCGCTGGTTCAGGCGACCCTGCGGCGCGCCGCTTTGTCGACGAGGGCGACGAAGACGTGATCGCCGACGAACCGGTCGAATGCCGTGCGGGTGCCGTCCTCCCACACCTCGACGCCGGCGGCCGTGGGAGCCACGCGCAGAGTGCGGCCCGGGCGCAGGCCCGCCGCGTTGAAGCGGCCCATCAGCTCGGCGTCGGCCTGCACCTGTTCGCTGATCCGGTCGATGCGGACGACGGCGTCGGGCTCCTGCGCCGCGATCGTCAGCGTGACGAGGTTCGCCGAGGTGTCAGTCGTGGCGAACGGCAGGCCGAGCTCGTCGAGCCCCGGGATCGGATTGCCGTGCGGACACACGAGCGGCTTGTCGAGCAGGGCGACGATTCGTCGCTCGACCGCGTCGCTCATCACGTGCTCCCAGCGGCAGGCCTCGATATGCAGATGCTCCCAGTCCAGCCCGATCACGTCGGCGAGCAGCCTTTCGGCCAAGCGGTGCTTGCGCATCACCGCGATGGCCTCGTGCCGCCCGTCGTCGGTGAGTTGCAGATGGCGGTCGTCGGCGACGTGCAGCAGTCCGTCGCGCTCCATGCGGGCGACGGTCTGGCTGACTGTTGGCCCGCTCTGGCGCAGCCGCTCGGCGATTCGTGCGCGCAGCGGTACGACGCCTTCTTCCTCCAGCTCGTACACGGTCCGCAAATACATCTCGGTCGTGTCGATGAGTTCGCTGTGGTGACTCACGGGGCCTGCTTTTCCGGTCGGGGACTTGAGCCATGTTAGAACGGACTTCGGACGTCGTGACTGAGCGAACTCGGCAATCCGGTCACCGAGAGTGCGTGGAGGTGGAGCGGTGAATCCGCTGATCAGCGTCGATGCGCTTGCCAGGCGCCTTGATGACGCCGTTGCGGACGGCGTCGTTGCGGACGATGTCGTGGTGGTCGACGTGCGGTGGCGGCTCGGCGGGTCGCCGACGCTCGAGGACTTTCTCGCCGGGCACATTCCCGGCGCGGTGTGGGCCGACCTGGACGCAACGTTCGCCGGAACGGCCGGCCGGGGTGGGCGACATCCCCTGCCCGAGCCGGCCCACCTGCAGCACGCACTTCGCGATCTGGGCATCCACGACGGCACCGCGGTCGTGGTTTACGACGACGCCGACTCGACTGCCGCCGCGCGTGCCTGGTGGGTACTGCGCTGGGCGGGGTTGGCCGACGTGCGGGTGCTCGACGGTGGGCTCGCCGTGTGGGCCGCGTCCGGCCGCGCGCTCGAGGCCGGACCCGGACGGCACCCGACCGCCGCGGGCACAGTCACGATGCGCGCGGGCGGCATGCCTGCCGTCGACGCGGCCGGCGCCGGGGATCTGGCTCGGGCCGGCGTCCTGCTCGATGCTCGTGCCGCGGCCCGGTACCGCGGCGAGGTCGAGCCGATCGATCCGGTCGCCGGGCACATTCCGGGTGCCCGAAGTGCGCCGACGGACGCGAATGTCGCAGCGGACGGGCGGTTGCTGCCCGCCGCCGAGCTGCGCCAACGGTTCGCCGAGATCGGCGTGCGCAGCGACATTGCGGTCGGGGCGTATTGCGGGTCGGGCGTCACTGCGGCGCACACGATCCTCGCGCTCGAAGTCGCCGGGTTCACGGCAGCGCTCTATCCAGGCTCCTGGAGCGAGTGGATAACCGATCCAGCCCGGCCGGTCGCGACCGGAGTCGAAACACCGATCGCGACCGAGCCGAGAAGGTGAATGCCGGCGCGCCTAGTCGAGGTAGTCGCGAAGTGCCTGCGCGCGCGAGGGATGCCGGAGCTTCGCCATCGTCTCGCGCTCGATCTGACGGATGCGCTCGCGGGAGAGCTTGAACGCACGGCCGATCTCGTCGAGGGTGCGCGGCTGACCGTCGTCGAGCCCGTATCTCATGCGCACGACAGCGGCCTCGCGCGCCTCGAGCGTGCCGAGCACGGACTGCAGCTGGCGCCGCATCAAGCCGGCCTCGACGGCCGCCTCGGCAGCCGGAGCGCTGTCGTCGGCGATGAAGTCGCCGAGCGCCGCGTCGTCATCGGCACCGACTGTCTGGTCGAGGCTGACCAGGTCACGCGAGAGGTTGATCAGCTCGCGGACCCGCTCCTCGGCGATGTCCAGCTCGTCGGCAAGTTCGCCGTGGCTCGCCTCGCGGCCGAACTGCTGATTGAGCTCGCGGCGGATGCGCTGCAGCTTGTTCACCTGTTCCACCAGATGCACGGGCAGCCGGATCGTGCGCGACTGGTCGGCCATCGCGCGGCTGATCGCCTGGCGGATCCACCACGTGGCGTACGTCGAGAACTTGAAGCCCTTGGTGTAGTCGAACTTCTCGACGGCACGGATCAGGCCGAGGTTGCCCTCCTGGATCAGGTCGAGGAACGGCATGCCGTGGCCGGTGTAGCGCTTGGCCAGCGACACCACCAGACGCAGGTTCGCGCGCAGCAGATGATCTTTCGCGCGCTCACCGTCGATGACGAGTGCGCGCAGGTCACGCTTGCGCGCCGCGCCGAAGTTGTTGGACGACGTCAGCAGGTGCTCGGCGTAGAGCCCGGCCTCGATGCGCTTTGCGAGCTCGACCTCGTCGGCGGCCGTGAGCAGGGCGACCTTGCCGATCTCGTTGAGATACACCCGGACCAGGTCGGCCGACGTGGCCGTCTCGTCCAGGTCGGTCGTCACGACATCGGGCGTGGGCTCGATCTCGGGCACGGCGACCGTGTCGACGACCTGCTCGATGACCTCGGTCGAAGGGTCAGCGACGGTCGCGCGGCGCGTGCTGCGGTGCCCGCGCGTCGCGATACGCGGCTCGCTGGACGACTGGCGTCCCGCGGTCCGGGTTCGTGTGGAGCGAGGAGTTGCCACGAAAGATAACCACCTAAATTGCCGTCTTGTCTGTGCGTTCACGCCTCACCGAATACCTCGGCTGCGAGGCATTCTCGGTTCACTTTCCTTAACGCTTTGACGCATCAGGTGTTCCCGATGTTGCTCGGGGCCTAAACGGCTCTCAGGGCTCGCACAGGGGTTCGGACGGCGTACCCGCGGAATCATCGGGGCCGGAACGGCTCGGATGGCCAGATCGGCTCACGTCTCGAGCAGCAGGGTCACCGGCCCGTCGTTGACCAGCTCGACGCGCATGTCTGCGCCGAATAAGCCGGTTTGCACGGTTACGCCGAGCCCGCGCAGCTCCGCGGCGAACGCGTCGACCAGCGGCTCGGCGACAACGGCGGGAGCAGCTGCGCTCCACGACGGCCGGCGGCCCTTGCTGGTGTCGGCGAACAGGGTGAACTGGCTGACGACCAGAACGCCCGCCTCGGGCACGTCGGCGACGGATCGCTCGTCGCGCAGGATCCGCAGCCCGTGCACCTTGCGCGCCAGGGCCGCGGCATCCGCACCGGAGTCGGAGTGCGTGACGCCGACGAGAACGAGCAGGCCCGTGCCGATCTCGCCGACGGTGCGGCCGTCGACGCGGACCGCCGCGCGCTCCACCCGCTGCACGAGCGCCTTCACCGGACCACCAGGACGGCACGACCGGTGCGCCTGCGCTCACCGAGCTCGTCCACGCCGAGCATCCTGCCTGATCGCGGCGCGCGGGCCCCAGACGGTGAGACGATGGGGGTGTGCGCCACCCCCGTGACGATCAGCCCGCGCTGATCACGGATGCGCCGGAGAGCCGAGACGACGAGTTCGACCACCGGCGCAAGCGCTACGCGATCATGATGGCGCTGCGCGCCGTGTGCGTGATCGCGGCGGCCGTGACCTACAGCGTGTCGTTGGCGCTCGCCATCGCGCTGATCGTGGGCGGCGCGGTGCTGCCCTGGTGCGCCGTACTGCTTGCGAACGACCGTCCACCGAAACGCGCG
>WNGI01002527.1_pt1 | contig 15913 bp, 15 predicted proteins | sample 5400621 | NCBI WGS metagenome assembly WNGI01 (sample SAMN13153374, study PRJNA577476) | soil metagenome | isolation source: 20 cm soil or saprolite under Garry oak tree replicate 1 | place: USA:California | collected 2016-06-15 | reverse complement strand
GCGAGCGTGACAACTCAGCGGCGGAACGCGCTTTGGCGGTAATGGCGGCCGACGCCTGCTATGATCAAGGCATTCCTTTTCCTCAGGCCTGGTGTGAGGGAATGGTCTGCCGTCTTCGCGGTGACAACGCCGCTGCGTATAACGCATTTACGCGCGCCCGCGAGGAGGTGGAACATATGGTGCGCAAAGAACCAACCTATGCTGAGGCCCTCTGCGTTCTCGACATGATTGACGCGGCGCTTGGTAAGAAAGCAGAAGCTGTCCGCGAGGGCCAGCGTGCGGTAGAATTGCTTCCGATCGCTAAGGACGCTTTGAACGGCGCTCTATTGATTCAGTACTTCGCGATTACCTGCGCTTGGGCGAAAGAGAAGAACCTCGCCCTTGAGCAGCTAGCCATCGCGGCCCGAATTCCGAGTAATGTAAGTTATGGATATTTGCGCTTGCACCCCTACTGGGACCCCGTGCGCGGCGATCCACGCTTCGAAGAGATCGTTGCCTCCCTTGCTCGGGAAGCGAAAAAAACCATAGGTCTTAGCCGAGGCGAAAGCGGATGTTGCGAATGATCTTTGCGCCGAAACGGCGCTTCAGCTTTCGCAGGATATCGTTCTTGGAAATTTGTTCGAGCTCGTAGTGCAGGGATGGTTGCAGGACGCGCACATAGAGAACACCTTCGCGCAGAGCGACAGGCGCTGAGTGGGCGGCGATGAACTCGCCGACAATCTTTGCCCAGGCATCTATCACTTCAGCTTCGTGCAGGCGCTCTTTCAGCCCCAGCCGTTGCATTAATCTCGGCAACAACTCGGCCGGCGCTTCCCAATGATCTGGCCGCGCCTTTGGCTCGGGCAGCCCGCGCCATTCGGCGATAACAGCGGCGCGGAGGGAAGGATTCATGGTCAGTTCTGTTTAATGAAACGCCTAGAAGCTTGAAAAGTACATTTTGAAGAAAACGTCCAACGCTTAACGCTCGACGTCCAACACCGAAATGAAGGCGGCGGCGCGAGCCGACCAACGGTCGGAAGTGGGGATCGTGACCCCCGGTTCGATATTACTTGGGCGGAACGCCCGGAGGACGCGCATTTCATGACAAAACCTCTGCGGCCGGCGCGGCCGCCATTACACCGATTCAACGGTGTGACGATTTAACGCTTCAACGTGAGGCGAAGCCTCAGTACTTCCGCCGCATGTTGCTGGGCAGAATGTTTAGCTCGGTCCGGTACTTGGCGACCGTGCGACGCGCAATCGGAATGCCGCGCTGACTTAGAATCTCGACGATCTCCTTATCGCTCAAGGGCGAACCGCCATTCTCATTTTTCACCAAGTCCAGGATGGCTTCTTTCACGCTGGTATTGCTCATCGACTCGCCGGTCGCAGTTTGATAACCGGGCGTGAAGAAGTATTTCATCTCGAACACACCCTGCGGAGTCGACATATATTTGCCAGAAATAGCGCGGCTCACGGTGGTTTCATGAACACCGACGGCGTCAGCAATTTGCACCATCGTCATTGGCTTAAGGTGGGACGAGCCATGGTCGAAAAATTCCCGCTGCCGAGCGACAATTTGATGGGCAATGTTGGAGATCGTTTGCTGGCGCTGATGGATTGATTTGATCAGGAATTTGCCGCTCCGGATTTTGTCACGGATGTAATCTTTCACTTCGCTGCCATTGCTGTCCTGCGACATGATGTCTTTGTAAGTATTGCTAATGCGCAAGTGCGGGATTTGTTCGCCGTTTAAAATCACCTGATAATCGCCGTTCACTTTTTCCACGGTCACATCCGGGAGCACATAATTTTGCGGCGCCAGTGCGAAAATCGCGCCGGGCCGCGGATCGAGTCGGGCAATGTTGTTAGCGCACTTCTGGACCTGTTCGACGCTAATTCCCATTCGGCGCGCGATTTCCGGGAAGCGCCGTTTACCCAGATCCTGCATGTGCTCGGATATGATCTTATATTCGAGGCTGCTCTGTTTTCCTTCGCGCTTGAGCTGAATCAGCAAACATTCGCGGAGATCTTGCGCCCCCACGCCCGGTGGGAAAAAGCTCTGGATAAGGGTGAGCATCGTCTCGAAATCTTCCTGGGCGATACCAGTGTTGAGCGCCATCTCTTCCGGCGTCGTCTGGAGAAAGCCGTTATCGTCGATGTTTCCAATAATCAGCTCGGCCGTTTTGCGATCATCCGCGTTGAGCGCCGTCTGGTTAAGCTGTCCCATCAGGTGTTGTTGCAGAGTCTCCTGCGTGGCGATCGAATCAAAAAAGAATTGCCGTTTGTCTTCCGCTTCCTGCGAGCGCCCGCTATAGCTGCTCGACTGCGCCATGTAATCGCGCCATTCATCATCCAGCTTGGCCAACTGATCGAATTCGGCCTTGAACTCCTCTTCAGTGGAGGGTTTTGGCTCTTCTTTTTCATCCGATTCATTGGCCAGCTCTTCCAGGACAGGGTTGGTCTCCATTTCCTGCTGAACCAGATTACGAAGCTCGAGCAGAGGAGCTTGGAGAATGAGCAGGCTTTGCTGCAGCTGGGGGGCGAGGACCTGCTGCAGAGACAGATTCTGCGACTGATGCATTCCTTGGCCGGCCATGTGCGGTTAGCTTACTGAAGTTGAGGCCGAGAGGCAAGCAGTTTGCGCGCCCATCCTTAGGGGCGGCGCCTTCTTTTCGCATCAATTGTCAGATACGGAACATGACTTGCTACCTCACACTTACGCTCAAGCTTTAATGAAACGAAGTCTGGTTGCTGCTCTAGTTTCCATGGCCCTGGTCGCGGGGTCAGCGACCCGAGGCCAAGCACCGAATGCAACCGACGACAAACAAATGCTCGCGCTCGTGAAAGATATTCAAGCCCAGCAAGCGCAGATTGCCGAAAATCAGGCCAAAATTGACGCCAAGCTTAGCGAGATAGGGGAGATCCTTCGGGTTGCACGAATCTTCACCAGCCGGGGAAAATGATGCGCTCTCTGGCCCTTACCCTTCTGATAGTCACGTTGCCGCTGGCATTTAGCTCTGTTGCCCTGCGCGCTCAATCTCCCCCTCCAATTGTCGTGCAGGCGGCTACCTCAGCGCCGGTCACTGCGCCAACACCTATTGCGGCGGCAAGGGATCTAGAAGCCAGCCAGGCTGCATTGAGAATGCTGCAGGAGATGAAAGCCGCCAATGAAGATATCTTGAAAAGGCAAGAAGCCACTCTGCAGCAGCTGGATGAAATTCAAAAAGCCGCGGAACAGCTAAAAGCGTTTAGCAAGCGCGGTTAATCGATGGAGACGGGCGCCCTCGCGCCGTGAAGCCGACGGTCCCGCAGTTGCGGGAGCAGGCTGTCTCCACATTTTCACAGTCCCGCCATATCCCATTTCTTGACGGTCTCTTCGATCAAGCGGGCGATCTTGTCATTCACTTTCGTGAAGTAAGTCTTCGCCTTTGCCAAATCGAACTTCGGATAACCCTCCCCTTCCTTGTAGAGCATAATCGTCGAAGGAAAAGGATAGGCGCTCCATGTGTTTGGAGCCGGCAGCGCGGTCGCCATGTCCGCCTTGTAATGCTCCTTCCGGACTAGTGACGGATCGATCGCCATGACATAAGCCGTCTCATTTTCACCGGCATGGCCGCCAGCTTCGCCGAAAACTTCGAGCGTTACGTCACTGCAATAAGACCACCAATTGACCACTAAAATTCGGGTGCTCGTCTCCCTACCAACTTCCTGGGCTAGCGCGCTAAGAATCGCTGTCTGGCCGCCGCCGTGGCCATTGAGCATAATGATGTTCTTAAATTTGTTTTTCGCGAGGCCAACCAACACGGCCCTGATATAGGCTCGGTAGGCATCCTCCGGAATTGTAAAGCTCCCGGGATACGCATCCAGGATGCCGGTGAAACCGTAGGCGATCACCGGTGCAATCATGGCATTAACACGCGCCGCAATCGCGCGTGCCATCGCCACTGGAGCGAGGATGTCTGTGCCATTGGCGGCAACACCATGTGCTTCGAGCGTTCCGAGCGGTAATAGCACCGTGTTGATTTTCGCAGGGACCGATTCACGGAATTCCATCCAATTGATGCGCTCCATTTCGCGTGTGCTTGGGTCGCCTTGTTTTGTGCCGTCCATGTCGATCTCGCCTACGGCACAAGATTATGAACCAAGCGCGGAAAAGCCAATGTTTAGCGCAGCAACACCGCTTAGCTTGACGATTTAGTCCACTGCGGCGAGGCCCGGGAATTTGGAACCGCCGCTCTTTGGTTGACGATCATGAACCTCCAGGCCGCCTCGCCTTGCCAGAGCGACCCACGATGCCTCTTTCGTCCCTGGCGGGACTGGGCTGTTTTCAAATCATAGACCCAGCGTTGAAACGCTGGGCTATTTCCTATGGGCTCGCTAGGCCGACGACAAAATCTATTTGATGCCGCGCAATGGCGTAACAATGCAGTTGGCTCGGGACTGTTTAGCTCCCAAACTGCGGCGACAATAGCCCAGCGTTTTAAACGCTGGGGTCAGCAAGAGATAAAGAGATGTCAGTCCCGCCAGGGACGGAAGGGCCATTGTTTGTTTTCGAATCGCCTGGCTGCTTGGAAACTGCCGCTGCTTGAAGCTTACTTCTTACTTTTCGGCTCTACCTTGCGATAGAGGGTGGCCATGCTGATGCCCAGCACGCTGGCCGCTTTTTCGCGAGAGCCGCCGCAGTGTGTCAAGGTCGCCTCGATGTAGCCGCGCTCCTGTTGCTGAATAAAGTCATCCAATGTTTGTCCCACGGGCATTGCGGCAATCACCTGTTCAGCTTTGTCACCCTGGGCGTGGCTCACGATATGTGGCGGCAAATCGCTCGGCAAAATCAAGTCCTCTTCGCATAAGGCGCAGGCGCGCTCGATCGCATTCTCCAGTTCTCGCACGTTCCCCGGATAGTCGTAATGACACAAAATATCGACCGCTTCCGGGGCAATCTTTTTGGGCTCGCCTCCGCTTGCGCTCGCCTGCTTCTGCAGAAAATGGTTCACCAGGAGTGGAACGTCTTCCAGACGTTCCCGCAATGCCGGGAGCTCAATTGGGATAACTGCGAGCCGATAATAAAGGTCCTCTCGAAACGTCCCGTCTTTGAGCTTCGGCTGCAATGGTTCGTTCGTGGCGCCCACCACGCGCACATTCACAGGCGCACTCTTGTTGTCGCCCACGCGTCTCACCTCACGTTCCTGCAAGACTCGAAGCAATTTTGTCTGCAGTGGCGGCGCCATTGAATTGACCTCGTCTAAAAAGATGGTTCCGAGGTTTGCCTCTTCAAATAACCCGCGTTTGTCCGCAACCGCGCCGGTAAAGGCGCCTTTTTTGTGACCGAACAATTCCGATTCCAACAAGTTCTCCGGCAAAGCGCTGCAGTTAATTGCCACGAACGGATGATGCTGGCGATTGCTGTTGAAATGCAAACCGCGCGCCACTAATTCCTTGCCGGTCCCGCTCTCGCCGACGATCAGAACGGTGCTGTCCGTGTCTGCCACCTTGTTAATTAAATTATAAACATTCTGCATCTTTCGGCTGGTGCCGATGATGTTCTCGAAACGGTAACGATTCTTTAGTTCTTTCCGAAGGTAGGTGTTCTCACGCACAGCGGCCTGATGATCGAGGGCCCGCTGCAGGGTGAGCTGGAGCTCGTCAATCTTGAAAGGCTTCGGCACATAACCGTACGCGCCCATCTTCATTGCCTCGATTGCCGTATCGACCGACGCATAAGCTGTGATCAAAATCACGTGTGTCTGGCGATGATGCTCGCGCACGTGCCGCAGCACATCGAAGCCGCTCATCGTCTCCATCTTGATGTCGGTGATTACGACCTGCGGCTGAATTGAATCGAGCTGTTCGACCGCTTTTGTGGCGGAGTTGAACGGAAAAACCTGGTGACCCTTTTCGCGACAGAGCGTCACAATGACTTCAATCATGGCGGGCTCGTCGTCGATAATGATGATCTTCGCCATAGAATCTCAGGGCGGAGAATATTTCAGGTTTGAGAAAAATAAAGCGGAAATGAGAATCCTATCAAAACTATAGTTTGGCTGCCTTACCACCGATCATGAGCCAGCCGATCACGCCGTCGTAGCTACTGAGCACTTCATACAAGCTTTTCCGCAAGTCTTCGAAGGGAATCGCGACCATGTCGGCGAAGTAGTTCGTCCGAATGCGACCCAGCAGGTGCGGTTTCCCGAGAGCCTTCGCCGGATTCACGGTCGCCATAGATACGATATCCTCCGGAAAAACCCCTGAATGCTTCTTTCGAAATGCGCGCATCTCGCGGAACAAGCTCAAGTCGTCGTTGCTCGCCAAACTATCCGTTCCGAGGCAGATATTGAATCCCAAGTTGCGCAATTTTTTATACTCGAACGTAGAATGTTGGAAATACTCGTGACTTCGTGGGCAATGAACGAGGTCGAATCGATTTTCAGATGCCTTAAGGAGATTTAAATCGGTTTCCGTAAGGTCGTTTAGGTGTGCAACGATCCATGCCCTGTCTTTGTGAGGTAGGACGCGACCGCCGACGCCGGGAAGCTTCAAAAAGACGCTGAGCGGCGTCGTCCCGCCGCAATCGCCCATATCACGTCCGATTTCTTTCATAAACTCGTAAAGCGGCCCGGATGCACCGCCAAACATCGACATTTCTTCGGCGGATTCGGCTAAATGCGTGGTAAGCGATATGGTCTCGGCTCGCGCAACCTCTTCACAGCGGCGAAATAAGTTTGCAGAGGCTGTAAAAGGCGCGTGCGGCGCCAGGCCCCAGTTCTTCGCTGCTTTCAATGAGCCAACCGCCCGATCGACGATGTCACTTGCTCGATTCGGTTCGCGAACATCAATCAATTCCGCAAACCACCAGGTACGGATCGGCTCGTCAATTTTCGCAACCAGTTCGGGGAACGCCACCAGGTTGGCAATCGTCGTTGTGCCGTAATTTCTCGCTTCGGCGAATCCTGCATTGATGGATTTGATGTAGTCATCAGCGGCAAGCTTCGCCTTCTCGGCATTAATCGCACCGATCCACTTGGTAAATGAATCCGGCCGCGGAATCTTTCCGCGCAAGCAGGTATAATCGAGATGGCAATGCGCGTTAATCAGCCCCGGCAGCAGCGCGTATTCGCCCAAGTCAAGAACCTCGCCTGGGCTATGCTTCTCGACATCTGCGAACGTGCCGACATCGATGATTCGATCTTCCGAAATCGCGACGGCGCCGTTTTCAATTGGCGGGCCGTCCATTGTCACGACGACGCGCGCGCGAATGATCATTTTCTGCTGTAGCGGCGGTCTGCGACCGCCGCAAATATCAGCAAAATAATGCCACGCTCAGAGAGCGCGTATGTGTTTAGCCTCTCGTGGTAAGCGCAGTGACCATTCTCTCATTAACACCTCGCTTCAGCGAGGTGCCTGCGGCGTCACAGGGCGGAAAACCGCTTTAGCGGTTTCTCGGGCGCGGTGAAAAAAACCGCTGAAGCGGTTAGGGATGCTTGCCTTGACGTTTCGCACCCCGCTAAAGCAGGGTGTTAATGACAGTCACAGCAACGAACCCTAAACACGTAGGACGCTCCGAGTGTCGCTACAAGGCACGCCTCTCCTCGCCTTTCACAACTTTGCGGCACTCGGCCACGAGCAAATTACAAGCTTCCTGACATAGGAGCGGAATCACAGTTGGGGCAGTTGTAGCCGGGGCCGCCGACCCCGGCCCGCTCAATGCCAGTGCCTGATCGCAATTGGGATCAAATTTTGCTGGCGGTAATTTGCTTGAAGCCACGGAACCGCTCGCCTCACGTCGCCACAGAATCGTGCGCAAGCACCCGCCACCAGATCGACAAAACGTTCCGACGACATCGTTGAGCTGCTCATCGGAAATCTTTGCCGCAACGCGATACATTCCCGATTGTCTAGCCAGCGTTTCGCGCAGCGCCGTTGTCTTAAGGCGCTCCTCCTGCCACGCCGCGAAGACAGCGAGCCGGCCGGGATAAAAATAATCGAGAGCGTGCCTTAAATCATCCAACGTCGCGACTTCCAATCGCCAGCCGTGGCATAGGTTGGGCGCAGTCTTGAGCGGCCGATAATTCCCAGCGTCGTCGAATCTGGCAATTTCTGCCGCCTGCTCGCCCCCCCGGGCGACATGCAGGTCCGTCCGTCCTTTATCATCGCGATGTGAAAGGACAAATCCGCCTTGAGTTGACGGCCGAACGGCAATCTGCCCGACATAACACAAGCCGCCGGCAAGTACAGTCTGCAAAGCACGCTCAATTGCCTCGGGCATTGCGCCGCGTATTTTTACGATAAACAGTGGGCGATAAGACCGGCTGCGCGCTCAAGAAATTTTCGATCCTCGTCTCCGAAAGCGTTCACCTTATCGCTTTCGGCATCAAGCATTCCGAGGATCTGCTTATGCTCATTAATCATTGGAACGATAATTTCCGACCGGGTGGTGTGGAAGGCGGGCAGATATCTCGCGTCTTTCCGCACATCGCCAACCACAATTGATTTTCCCGACTCCAGGGCCGCACCGCATAAGCCTTGCGTGATCGGGAAACGCGGATATGCCGGCGGCTCATTGCCGGTTTCGCTCAGAATCACAAATTCCTTTTTCGCCACTTTGTAAATGCCGACCCAACGATAATTGCGGGCGGCTCTGATCATTTCCACCAAATGTTTTAAACGTTTTGCCGTGCACCCGCCCGCCAGCGCAAAGGCGCCAATTTCCTGCAGCCGTTTAACAGTTTCAGGCTTCATCTGGGTCCGGGTAACCTTCGACAGAAGCGATTATGGTGCAGATTGCAACTGATTCGCTCGATCAAAACTAATCGCTTGCTCGATTATGATTTGGGCAAACCGCGGATCGGTTCCGATCGAACTGGCATAAAACAGCAACCGATCATTGATCCGGTAGGGATTGCGCTGAAACACTTCGCCTTGGTTCGAAGCGTCATCCACGTGTGAATCGCTCAGTGATGGATCCGGGCTGTGGTTCTGCTTAGAGGGACTTGTTGAGCTCGCGTCCGCTTTAATCCCCAACAACACGGGAATGTCCTCGTAGCTGTGCAGACCATCGGAAATAAAAAACGGGACAACGACCACATTCTTCGTGTCGGTTAATTCCTTCCAATCGGCCACCAGCGGCGGCTCTTCCATGTAAACATTTAAAACCGCTGCATATTCGCCTTGCGCCCGAATTTTGTCGGCCTCCCGTTTTGCTGCGAATGCGCTGTTTTCATTCAAATCGGTGCCGTGCGCCACGATAAGCAGACTCGTCTGAGCCAGATCAGCATCGGGCGCCACCTCCTTTGCCCGTCGCAAAAGCAGCTCCGTCACAGACGGATTATTGCCTACCGGTGCGCAGTAGTGCCATGCTTGCCCGGTGGCCCGCTTCGTCATTGGACCGGCCAACTCAAGCTCGCGCGGAATTACCGTCTGCGTGAAATAGCCTTCGCTGATAAAATTGGGCACGACATAAACATCGCGAATTTCGTCGGGATCAAACAGGAACAGGGCGTCGCGCAGACTTGGCTCCTCTTTCCAGAAAGCGCAGTGAACGTCTCGGAAAGCGCCTCGCCGTCGAATTTCTGCCGCGTGCGCCAGGGTCGGCGCGCTCGAGTCCGGATTCACCGTGGAACCGTGACCAACGATGAGCAGGGCGCTTTGTGTTTTCGAGATCACAAAGCAAACGTCCAACGCTCAACGCTCAACGTCCAACGCCCAATTCAGAACAATCGTCGCGGGGTTTGGGGTGGATCTTTGCGCCAGATTGCCTCTGCGCGTTCTTAATTGAACGTTGAAAGTTGGACGTCGAGCGTTGGGCGTGGAGTCTTACCTGAATAAACTACGCCAAAACTGCCGGCCGCGAGGGCGAACGAGGCTGCCACATCTCGCCGCTGAGAAATGTAGTCTTCCAAGTTTCTCAGATGCCCTTGAGCGCACGAATCATGTCGCCAAGCAACGCGTTCTTGCCCCCGAGCTGGCTGACATCTTTGGACGAGAGCTTCTCGAAGCCAAACTAGCTTTTTCGCCGTTATACAACCTAAATATCGCGGCACGCCCGCGCAATTCCGCTCGAATGGAAACTTATGCTGCGATAGAGACGCCTATGTCGGAGGTGTCCGATGGTGGGACATTTAAGCGCCATCTCGACGCACGGGGCATCTGATGCGATTTTTCTCCGTGGGCCAAAAAGTTCTGCTCACCGGTCGTCCCGGCTCCGGCAAAACGACGTTGATCAAAGGTGTTTTGGAGGAGCTGCCGCAATGCTCCGGTGGTTTTTATACCGAGGAGATCCGCAAACATGGCACGCGGGTCGGATTCAAGGTCGTGGCGCTCGACGGGCATGAAGCTGTATTCGCGCATGTCGATTTCACAACGCCCGAGCGCGTCGGAAAATACCGGCTCGATCTTTCCGCGCTCGAAGCAGTGGGCGTCAAGGCGGTCCGTGAGGCGGTCGATGCTCGGCGGCTTACCGTGATCGACGAGATCGGCCCGATGGAAATCCGCTCGGCGATCTTTTGCCATGCGGTAAATGAGGCGCTCGACAGCGGCGTGCCGGTTCTCGCCACAATCTTCGCACGATTCCTGCCATTCGCCGACGCGATTAAGATGCGTCCAGATGTCACCGTGATTGAGGTTCGCCCGGACAATCGAGAAAAACTTGTCTCGGACCTGTCAGATAAATTCAGAAACTTGAATCAGGAGTGACGAGATGGAGATGGAGGGTGGTTTCGCGGCTTGAAAGGATAAAAGCTCGAAGTCGCAAAATAGAAGCCGACGCTGGCGTATTTTAGTTGAGCGTCTGCTCAGCTTGCCCGCGGGGGGTGAGGCGAAAGCCTTCGGAGTTGAGCGTTGCGCGTTGCTTGCCGGAGGCAAGCCACAGCTTTGTCAGCATGTCGTGTGGAATAGTCCGCCAACCGCCTCCTTTTCCGCGAGCTGGTTGTAGAGCTGCACGGCGTCGGCGGTGGGCAGGACATGCGCTTCGATCTGTCTCTCCTTGAGAAAATCCAATGTCTCAGGTGGGATCTGCAGACATTCCTTCATTCCTCGGGAGAGAACAACAACTTTGGCGCCGTGATCGAGCAGTTCCTGGAGGTCCGCGGGCTGAATCCCGGGCAAATGATTGGTGCCGGTCTCTTGCCAGTTCCATTCACGCGATCCGCCGGGAAAAAGCTTTGCATCCTTGTAAGGCTCGGCTTTTCCCTCGACCTCGAGGTGCCCCCAGGAAACGTGTTTGATTCGCGGCGAGCCGTGGTCATTTTCCACACTACAAATATCGTCCGCCGCCAGCCGCGCGGTTGACTTAATCTAGCTGGGAGCGTTTCCGTCCCGTCCGGCGCAGCTACCAGTATTGCTCCGAGAGGAATCCGCCAGGCCGATGGGCGGATCAGATTTCCCATCTCTTGCATTCTTTCTGGTAAATCGCACGGCACCCTAAAAAAAGACTAGGTTTTCGCCGGTGAAACTCACATTCCTCGGCACGCGCGGAGAGATTGAGGCACGGACGCGGCGGCATCGGATGCACACCGCCGTGCTCCTGTCCCACCGTGGCTACCGAATTATGGTTGACTGCGGCCTTGATTGGCTGGGCAAAGTCGAACGTCTGCATCCCGCCGCGATCGTACTCACCCATGCGCATCCGGACCACGCCTGGGGCCTGGAACAAGGCGCGCCATGCCCGGTGTTCGCGCCGCAGAAGACATGGCAGACACTGAAAAACTGCCCCATCGACGACCGCCGTCTGATCGAAGAACGTGTCCCGACGAAGATTTGCGGTATTACGTTTGAGGCCTTCGCGGTCGAGCACTCACTTCTCGCTCCCGCGGTCGCATATCGCATAACCGCGGGTCGTGCGCGGATTTTCTATGCGCCGGATCTCATCTTTATCCACGATCGGACGGCGGCATTAAAAGACGTGCAAATTTACATTGGCGACGGCGCGACACTCACGCGCTCATTCATTCGCAAGCGTGGCAAGAATCTTATCGGGCACGCGGCTATTGGGACGCAGCTTCGATGGTGCGCAAAAGAAGGGGTTCCGCGGGCCATCATTACCCATTGCGGTTCCGAGATTGTCAACGGCGATGAGCGCAAGCTCCTGATCAAGCTTCGCCTGATGCTCGCTCAGCGAGGTGTCGAAGTAAGCATTGCCCATGATGGGATGGAGCTTATTCTGCGATAACCAGCATTTAGTAGTCCGCGCTCGCGCCGACGCTCGGATCAAAAGCCGAATCGCATGGAGGGAGCCAACGCTGTCGGCGCCCTAAAAAAAATGGATTGGGGGACCAGGACGGCGGTCCCTCCGTTGCGGCGTAACGCTAACGGCGTCACGCCAACTCGAGGAAGAGATCGAGATACTGCTCGACATAGCGCGGCAGGAGAAACTTCTCCCGCACCGTTTCGCGAGCTCTTTTGCCCATTTCCTCGCGCAAATTTCTCTCCTCCAGTAGCCGCACGATGCGTTCCGCAGCTTCTTCAACTGATGAAACGAGAAAACCGTTCACGCCATCTTCAACCTGGTAGCGAATTCCGCCAACATTCCCACCGATTACCGGCGTTCCTTTCCACATTGCTTCCGCAACAGTCAGTCCAAATCCTTCCCGCAAAGATTTTTGCAAGATAACCGCTGCCCGCGTCTGCAAAGCGTTCACCAGCGCGCTGTCATCACCGCTGGTCAGAATGAGAATGCGCTCATCGCGGCACGCGCAGAGCGATTCGTAAATCTCTTCGCCTTCGGGATCGTCGGTCGCGAAATTCCCGAGGAGTACGAGCGTGGCATCGACTTTCTTGCGCGCGAGCTTGAACGCTTTCACAACTCCTACGGGATCTTTCCAGGGATCGAAGCGCGAGATTTGCGCGACGAGCGGGAGGTCAGTTGGGATTTTGTAATGAGCAAAGCGCTCGTCCATCTCTTGTTCGCTTAGCTCGCTGTTCTTTATGTTGAACGGATTTATCGCCGGCATAAAGAATCGCAGCGGCGGTTTCATCTCCTGCGCGTATTTCTCACAACTAAAAATTGCGGCGTCGTACTTGTCGATCCAACGCCGCAGATAACGCCACATCTCCGGGTTCGGCCGCGAAAGATCGATATGACAGCGCCAGAGCCACGGACATTTCTTTTCGTAATGCTCGATCAAGGCCAGTGGCTGTGGATCGTGCACGACGACGAAATCGTGCTCGATAAAATTGCGCATGCTGTTTTCGTAAATCACCTGCTCGAAGATTTCCTTTTTGATCTCGGAGAGATCGATTTCGCTCCCTTGCAGCGCGTTGTGCATCTTTTTGGTGATTGAGAAAAAATCGGGTGTGCCCTGAATGAGACGCCACTCCGTGCGCAGCCCGAGGCTGTTCATTAAAAGTGTGAGCGATGAGAGCGTCTCAGCGACGCCGCCGCCATAATAGGTCGAATTAAAATTCACCACTCGCAGGCCTCTCAACTTCGCGGCCTTGTCGCGAATACGCTGGACGTTTTCTACGCCGATGAACGGCTCGTAGTCTTCGATTTGCGGGGTTCGCTGCTGCGTCATGCCCATAGAAGTTCCTTTAGAGCAATGTATACGCCCGCTGCATCAATGAGCGGCGATAGTTTTTTACGCGGAATGATGGCCGAGCCGTTGTGAACAAGCCAAAAATAGATGATAAGCTGACGTTGCTGACCGACTTCGGCAAGACCGAGGCCATTTGCGCGGAGGTGCTCGATGATCCGACCAATTCGGACGGCGTGCTGCTCAAAGTGATGGCGCGCGGACCGTTTGAAGAAGGCCAGCAATGCTGGATCGTAGATCGCGATGGTTCGAAAATAGGTGCGACGGTCGAGGGTGTTTCCGAGCAAACCATTGATAGCGAAGTGACGCTTTCAACCGTGCTTCCGGCCTAGGGGATCTGAAAGCCCGTATGTGTTTAGGAGGTGGCGCCTGAACGCAGTGAGAGTAAACATCGAACGTCCAACAGCCTGCCCTGAGCGCAGCCGAATGGGCCCAACATCGAACGTCCAATTAGGATAGTTTCCGGTTCGACGTCGATGTTCGATGTTCGGCGTTCAGCGTTTGCTTCCGCTGAGCAGTCTGGGGCTATGCTCTTTGCTAGCAGAGACTGCGGCTTTCCAATAACGTCGCTCCAGACCGTTTCATTTCATCAAGCGCTCGATCGAGGTCCCCAGGATCAAGCGCGATACCGCGGCATGCGTCCACGATGACATGCGCATTGAAGCCGAGCTGTTGCGCATCGAGCACGCTGTATTTTACACAATAATCGAGGGCGAGGCCGACTAGGTAAATGTCGGTGATCGAGCGCTCTTTTAGGTATTCGCCGAGCCCGGTGGATCTGCGATGCGCATTATCAAAAAACGCACTGTAACTGTCGATCTTCGGGTCGGTTCCTTTTTGAAAAACGCGCCTGATCCGTTTTGTATCGAACGAAGCCGCGAACTCAGCGCCGGGTGTATTTTGAACGCAATGCACCGGCCAAAGAATTTGCTCAATTCCATTGAGCATAATGCGGTCGCCGGGTTTTTTGCCCGGATGATTGGCAGCAAAGCTGCCATGATCGGCCGGATGCCAGTCATGCGTAGCGACAACCAGCTCAAAGTGCGGCTGCAATTCGTTGGCGAGCGGAACGACTTCATCACCATGGGGCACCGCCAAGGCACCGTCCGGCAAAAAATCGTTCTGAAGATCGACGATGATCAGCGTATTCATTGCGGCTGCTGCCCGGCTTCCGCGATCGATCTCGTTCTTAACTCATTCAGCGAACGTTCAAGACCGACTTCGTAATGGCTGGGATTGTGCAGCTTAATAACGCCGTCTGACGCGCAACCGAGCTGTGTGCGGGCGTGTTCCCGCGCCTTGTGAACTTCCGGTACCGAATAAACCAGTTCGCCCCGCCGAAAAATCGGTACGAGCAAATCGGAATATGCGGTCCGGTTGGGAATTTCTCTGTGCGCGCTTGATGCAAGATCGACCATCACACACGGTTCGCTGATCGCATGATGGATTTCGTAAATCGCGTCGGCGATGAATTTGCCATCTTTGTCGCAAAACCTGCGCACTTGTAGCAATCCCGGACACGAAGTCTTGTCCGGCTCATCGGAAAGTTTGATCCGGTACCGCCATTGCTCGCCCGGACGTCGAACCGCGCCAAGTTTGTAAATCCCGTCCAGGGCTGCATCCGGCTGTCCGGTGGCAAGGTTTGTTCCAACGCCCCAAATGTCGATTTTTGCTCCGCGCGATTTCATGTCCGCAATTGCGAATTCGTCCAGACCGCCCGAGCAAACAATTTTGGCCTCCGGAAATCCGGCTTCGTCGAGCATTTTTCTCGCTTCGAGGCTCAATGCGACACGATCACCGGAATCGAGGCGAACGCCGATCAATTCGTGCCCATCTCTCCGCAGTTGTTTGGCAACGTCGATCGCGCGTCCTACCCCGTCGAGCGAGTTGTAAGTGTCGACAAGGAACACGCAGTTGTTCGGCAAGGCTCTTGCGTAAGTTTGAAACGCCTCGGCTTCGCTTTCGAAAAACATGATCCAGCTGTGGGCTTGCGTGCCGCTGACCGGAATGTCGTAGCGCTCGCCGGCGAGCAAATTCGATGTGCCGACGCAGCCGCCAATGTAAGCGGCTCGACTTGCGCTCAGCCCTCCGTCCGGACCTTGGGCGCGTCGCAAGCCGAACTCGATTACCGCATCATTCTGTGCGGCGAGACAGACGCGCGCCGCTTTGGTCGCAATCAGGCTTTGGAAATTCAAAAGATTCAACAATGCCGTCTCCAGGAGTTGACATTGGATGACCGGGCCGCAAACGCGGATGAGTGGTTCGGATGGAAACACCATCGTCCCCTCCGGCATCGCGTCGATGTCACAGGTAAGCCGCAGTGCACGCAAATACTCGAGAAAGGCGCCCTCGAACAGCGGCTTGCCGTCGTTGCCGCGCTGCGACGCAAGATAAGCAATGTCAGT
>WNGI01013584.1_pt1 | contig 15915 bp, 17 predicted proteins | sample 5400621 | NCBI WGS metagenome assembly WNGI01 (sample SAMN13153374, study PRJNA577476) | soil metagenome | isolation source: 20 cm soil or saprolite under Garry oak tree replicate 1 | place: USA:California | collected 2016-06-15 | reverse complement strand
CACTGATCGAGTCGAACCACATCACCGAGATCCACGACACGCCGTTCGGCGGCTGCCAGAACGGCGTCGCCGTGCTCGCGGGTCGGAACCTCGAGGGGACGACCGGGACCGCCGAGATCAGCCACAACCTCATCGACCGCTACCAGAAGGGCGGCGTGGTGATCGACAACACCGGGTCGTTCGGCAACGTCCATCACAACCGGATCGTCGGTCCGGGTACCCAGCCATCGAACGCGCCGAATGGGATCCAGGTCAGTCGCGGCGCCGGTGCGACCGCCGATTACAACGTCGTGACCGGAAACTCGTACACATTCAACACGCTCTACATCGGGACGGGCATCCTCATCTACCAGGCCGGGTCGAATCTGGCCATCGGCTACAACGAGGTCTTCAAGAACGATGACGGCGTCTCGCTGTACACGACGAATGGCACGCTGATCGAGCACAACTACAGCCACGATCAGATCGTGTACGACGGTTTCTTCGCCGATTTCGATGCGGCGAACAACACGTTCAGCCATAACCGCGCGGAGAACAACGCCGAGTTCGACTGCGACGACTTCACGACCGGGCCGAACAACCCGCCGGCCTTCGTCGCGAACCTCTGGGACCACGATCTCGGGGATACCGAGAACAAACCAGGACTCTGCAAGGCCACGCCGAACCACTGAGCCGAAGAGGAGGGCGCCTCAGGACGAGGCGCCCTCTCTCCCGCGGCGGACTAATGTCGCGGGCGATGCCCCTGATCGAGATCCGCCGCCACGCGGAACGCGCGGACCCCAAGAACAACCAGGGCTCGCTCTCCGAGGCGGGCCGGGCGATGGCCCTGGCCCTCGCGAAGCGCGCGCCAAAGTTCGCGCTGGTCCTCTCGAGTCCCCTCCCGCGCGCCAAGGAGACCGCGCAGCTCATCGCCGGGAGGCTCGACGCGGTCGACGCCGGGCTCCTTCCCGAGATGGGCGGCGTCATCGGCGACCGCATCTTCGGCGAGATGCACACGCTCGCGGACTGGAGCGGCGTCCTTCGCGAGCGCGAGGACGCGCGCGCGTTCGCCGCGGAGCAGCTACAGACGTGGGCGCGGATCGCGGAGCGCGTGAGCGATCGCGAGCGCGTGCTCGCCGTGTCGCATGGCGGGATCATCGAGCTCCCCGCGCTCGCCCTCGCGCAGCGCCTCGGCACGAGGCTCGAGGGACGGGCGTTCGGCTACGGCGAGGGCGTGCTGGTCACCTACGCGAGCGGTGTGCCGGTGAAGATCGAGCCGCTTCGGGTCTAGTCGACGCGGATCGACTCCCGCCGCTTCGCCCCCGACACGTTCTCGTCCTGCCTCTCGATCCAGTGGTCGAGAACCGAACGGACCGCGAGCAGCTCTTCGCGCCAGGCAGCGCGCATGTGCTTGCGCGTGTCCGGCGGGATGATCTCGTTCAAGACGTTGCGCATCGAGCGGTCGCTCTCCGACTCCATCGCGCGAAGCTTCTCCTCGAGCTCCCGCACGCGCGTCTCGAGATCGGTCGTCGTTGCCATGTCCATTCCCCTTTAGTCGCGGACGGGCGCCGCGAAATCGATGCGAAGCGTGTTCCCCTCGAACTTTGCGCCCTTCGCGGGTGCCTCGACAAGGGCGCGCGGCAGCACGAGGTTGCGCCGCCAGGAGCCGACCTGCAAGACGAGCTCGTCACCGTTCCGGTGGAGCGCCACGTCCTCCTTCGAGGTGAACGGGAGATCGAGCGTGAGGACGTAGCCGCCGTTCTCCCGGCGCACGCGGTACGGACGGCCGCGGTAGAAGAAGGCCGCCGGATCCGCCTGGTCGAAGAGCGCGGAGCCGAGACGGCGGAGCATCTCGACGCCGACGACCTCCCGATCGAAGAACGGCACCGACCGCACGGGCACGGGGGCGAAGGACTCCTCCACGAGGGGCTGGTAGCGCCGCTGCGCCTCGTGCCAGGCCTCGAAATACGCGCCGGCGCCGTCGGGAAGGACGCGGTTGCAGACGACGAGGTCCGTGGGGTAGCCGAAGAGGTGGAAGTAGGTAAAGGAGCGCTGCGCCTCCTTGATGACCATCTTCTCGAGGTTGAGGACGAGGCGGATCGAGCTCTTGGTCTCGTCGGCGAGGAGCTGCTGCATGTGATCGAGGCGGTGGAAGAGCTCCTCGCCGGCCTGGAAGACCGCGTCGTCGGGCACGGGCACGCCCATCACCCGCCGGAGCAGCGGACCGGCGATCCGCATCGCCTGCCGCTGGATCGGGAAGATGCGCTCGAGCCACCAGCGGCCCGCCTCGGGGAGCGAAAGGAGGCGGACGGTCTCGCCGGTCGGCGCCGCGTCGACCACGATGACGTCGTACTTCCCGCTGTCGTGGTGCTCGGCGATCCAAAGGAGCGAGGAGAGCTCGTCCATCCCCGGCAGGACGGTCATCTCCTCGGCGAGGACGTCGTCGAGGCCCCGCCACTGGAACACGCTCTGGACGTAGCGCTGGACGGTTCCCCAGTAGCGGCGGACGTTGTAGTAGACGTCCGACTCCTGACCCCACAGGTTTTCCGCGATGACGGTCGGCTCGCCGCCGAGGGAAACATCAAAGGAGTCGGCGAGCGAGTGAGCGATGTCCGTCGAGATGACAAGCGTTCGTTGTCCCCGCTCGGCGCAGCGAAGCGCGGTCGCCGCGGCGACGCTCGTCTTTCCGACGCCGCCCTTTCCGGTGTAGACGATGATCCGCGTCGCGCCGCTCACCCTGCCGCCGAGCGTACGTCACTTTCGCGCGACCGCATCCTTTGAGACCGATACCCGCTCGACCTTTCGCGCCGCGAATCGCGCGATACGTTTCGCGCGCCGGTGATGGCGGCACGCAGGAGGCCGCAGATGTCCCCACTTTCTCAGCGAGAGGTTCAAGTCCTGAAGCTGGAGGCCCTCGGACTCAGCACAAAGCAGATCGCGGCGGAGCTCGGGATCAGTCCGAGCACGGTGACCTGGCACCGCAAGCAGGGGTTAGCGCGTCAGACCGCGGCGATCGCTCCCAGTCGCGAACCGACCTCGCGAACCACGTCGACGAGAAGCTCCACATCCGCTTCGGTGGAGCGCCAGTTGACGATGGCCGGCCGGAAGGCGGTCATTCCCCGGTAGCGCGTGGTCCCCGCGTAGACGCGCCCGTCGCGGAGGAGCTCGGCGCCCACACGCAGGTTGAGGGCGTCGAGCTCCTCGACCCGTGCGTAGTCCGGCGCGCGGCGAAAAGCTTCGACCGCGAGCGCGCGCTCGGCGAGGGGATCCGCCACCGCCGAAATCCTAGTCCGCTAAGGTGGCGCGGGGTGTCGAAAGCGAGCGCGGCCGTTCGTCGTCCTCGCGTGCGGATGCTGTTGCACGGCGCCTTCCGCGGATTCGCCGGCGGCGCGCGCGAGGTCGCGCTCGACGCAGCCAACCTCGGCGAAGCTCTCGAGGCGCTGGTCCACGCTCACCCGAGCCTGGCCGAGCGCCTCCGCGACGAACACGGCAAACTGCGACCGCACATGGCGCTGTTCGTCAACGAGGACGACGCCCGCCTGTTGGGGTGGGAGGACGCTCCACTCAAGGAAGGCGACATCGTGCACGTGATCCCGGCACTCTCGGGCGGATAGGGAGGGAGTCATGGCGAAGAAGGTCGCGGTCCTCGTGGGGACGAAGAAGGGCCTGTACATCCTGCGCGGCGACACGAACCGCCAGAAGTGGGAGGTCGAGGGCCCGCAGTGGGCGCCGGCGCCGATCCACCACGCCATGTATGACCCGCGCGACGGGTCGATGTACGCAGCGGTCAACCAGACCTGGGGCGGCAGCCGCATCGAGCACAGCCGGGACATGGGGAAGACCTGGACGACCTCGTCGAACCCGAAGTTCCCCGAGGGCTCGGACCGTACGTTCTCGCAGACGTGGCACATCGAGCCCGGCCACCCGTCGACGCCGAACGTGGTGTGGGCGGGAACCGAGCCTGCCGCCCTCTTCAAGAGCGAGGACCGCGGCGAGAGCTGGGCGATCGTGCAGAGCCTCGACGACCAGCCGACGCGCGCGAAGTGGGTGCCCGGCTTCGGCGGCATGGGCCTGCATTCGATCGCGATCGACGCGAAGGATCCGAAGCGGATGTCGGTCGGCATCAGCGTCGGCGGCGTGTACACGACGACCGACGGGGGCGCGACCTGGACCCAGGACAACAAGAAGACCGGCGGCGACAGCGAGCGGCCGGACGTCTTCTACTGCATCCACAAGCTGCTGGCCCATCCCGAAGAGAGCGGACTCCGGTTCATGCGGGTACACGAGGAGGTCTACTGGCGCGATCCGAACGAGACGACGTGGCGCCACAGCACGGCCGGCCTGCCCTCGAACTTCGGCTTCGCGGCGGCCATGCATCCGCGGGACCGACGGACCGCCTACGTGATTCCGCTCGACGGGATGACGCGAGCGGCGGCCCCCTTCGGCATCGGCGTCTACCGAACGCAGGACAAGGGGAAGTCGTGGCAGAAGCTCGAGAAGGGCCTTCCGCAAGGGGCGCCTCTCGAGACATTGCGCGAGGGAATGCACAACGATCGGCTGGACCCGATGGGCCTGTACTTCGGAACGGCGAACGGCGACGTCTGGGCGAGCCGCGATGAAGGCGAGAGCTGGACGCGCATCGCGCAATACCTGCCATATGTCACGTCGGTCCACGCCGCGACGACGGAGTAGCCGGGTACCAGGACTTTCTCGCCGCCGTAGTTCCATTGCATGATACGGTGTGAGCGCGCGGATCCCTGGCCGCAGGCCGCGACGAGGCGCGTCGCATAGCACGACGCCGGTGATCCTGGCGGCGGTCTGCGTCCTGGCGATCGTCGGCGCGAGCAACGAGCTCGTCGGCCAGTCGATCGGGCGGGTTCTGGGGATGTTCCTCTTCGGCTAGCGCGGACTCCTCCGTGCGACGGGTCGCGCGCGGAACGTCACCGGGGCGACGTTCCGAGCGCGACGCGGCCATACAGTGCGGCGCATGCAGCTGAAGTGGACCCAGGCGGTCGGCTACGCCGGTGGCCTCGAGCTGGTCGGTCTGGCCGCGGTCATCGTGGTCCTGCGCATCGGGCAGCAGGTGCATCACGATTTCCCGTACCCGGCCTGGATCGACACGGGCATCAACACGACGGTGCTGGCCTGGCTCGCCTTTCCACTGCTCGTCGCCGGCCTCGCGCTCAGGCGCCGTGACACCCTGCGTCCGGCGTCGCTCGCGTTCGCCGCGATCACCCCGCTCGTGTTCGGTCCCCTCGCGCTGGTCGCGGGTGCCTTCGGCTCGTCGATCACGCTGCTCGTCGTCGGAGCGGTGTTTTCTGTCGCGGGGATCCTTCTCGGCATCGCGGCCTGGCGGACCGCCTCGCTGACCGCGCGGCGTGGACGGCTGCTTATCGGTGGCGGCCTCTGGATCGCCTACACGTTCGTCGCGATGGTGGTGCTCGGGACGTTCGCGATGCTGCTCACCTTCGCGATCATCTAGCGAGGGGCTGAGCCCCTTCCACCGCTCGCGCGGACGCCAATTTGCGAATCGCTTCGACGATCGCGACGTGCTCCTGCTCGAGCACGCGCGCCGCGAGCTTCGCGGGATCGTCGTTCGGAAGGACCGGGACGCGGCGCTGCACGACCACCTCGCCGAGATCGACCGTCTCCGGATGAACGCGATGCACCGTGCAGCCCGATTCGCTCGCGCCCGACGCGAGGACCGCGGCGTGCACCTTGTCGCCGTGCATCCCGCGACCGCCGAAGAGCGGCAGCAACGCGGGGTGGAGGTTGATCACCGGCACGCCCGCGAGGCGGACAAAGAAGACCGGCGCGAGGATGTGGTCGAAGCCCGCGAGCACGACGAGCTTCGCGCCGACGCCGGCGATCGCGTCCGCCATCGCCGCATGCGCCGCGGAGCGGTCGGGGTAGGTGCGCAGCGTGAAGACCGCGCTCGGAACGCCCGCGAGCGCAGCGCGCTCGAGCGCGGGCACGCCCGCGTGATTGGAGACGACGATCGCGACGCGCGCGTCGATGGCTTCGCTGGCGCAGGCGTCGAGGATCGCTTGCAGGTTCGAGCCGCGACCTGAGACGAGCACCGCGATGGGGAGCTTCATCCGAACCGCACCCTCCGGCCATCGGTATGTGGCACGACGCGTCCGAGCTCGATCGCGTCAGGGACCGCGGCGAGCGCCGCTTCCCGATCCGCGCGCTCGAGCACGAAGACGAGCCCGACACCCATGTTCCAAGTGTCGAAGCACTCCGGCTCGGCGATGCGGCCGAGCTCCGCGAGGAGCGTGAAGACCCGCGGGGCCGACCACGCTCCGCGGTCGACGGCCGCCGCGAGGCCATCCGGAAGAGCACGCGGAAGATTCCCTTCCCAGCCGCCGCCGGTGATGTGGGCGATCGAGTGGACGCGCGCCGCGTCGCGCAGCAGGCGGAAGTCCTCGAGGTATGAACGGTGCGTCGCGAGAAGCGCCTCGCCGATGGTCTGGTCCGCGAGGTCGCGCCGACTCTCGCCGAGCAGGTCGGAAAGCGTGCGGGCTTCGCTTCCTGCGGCGCGCGCGAGGATCTCGCGGGCGAGCGAGTAGCCGTTGGTGTGCAGGCCGCTCGAAGGCAGGCCGATGAGCACGTCGCCCTCGCGCACGCCCTCGGGGCCGAGCACGCGGCCGCGCGCCACCGCGCCGACGAGGAAGCCCGCGAGGTCATACGTCCCCGGCGCGTACATCCCGGGCATCTCCGCGGTCTCGCCGCCGAGGAGCGCCGCGCCGGCGCGTCGACAGGCGTCGGCCATCGCGCCGACGACCCGCGCGAAGACCGGCGGGTCGATCCGCGAGGTCGCGAAGTAATCGAGGAAGAAGAGCGGCTCCGCGCCCATCGCAAGCGCGTCGTTCACACAGTGGTTGACCAGGTCCTCGCCGACGACCTCATGACGGTCGAGGAGCCGCGCGAGCTCGAGCTTCGTGCCGACGCCGTCGGTCGTCGCGACGAGCACGGTGTCGGGACCCGGCGACGCGAAGAGGCCGCCGAACTGCCCGACACCGCCGATCACCTCGGGGCGCCTGGTCTTCGCGATGCGCTCGCGCACACGCGAGAGCGCGTCCTCGGCACGGCCGATGTCGACGCCGGCCGCCTTGTACGTAAGGCTCATGCGTTCACCCTCTCGGGCTCGAGCGCGTCTTTGCCGAGCTCGAGCTGCACAGGCACGAGATAGTTCCCCGTGAAGCACGCGGTGCAGAGCTCGCCCTCGGTCGCGCCGGTGGCCTGGACCATCCCGCCGAGCGAGAGATAGCCGAGCGTGTCCGCTCCGATCTGTCTGCGGATCTCCTCGACGTCGAGCCGCGACGCGATGAGGTCGTCGCGCCGCGCCATGTCCACGCCGAAGAAGCATTGGTGACGGATGGGTGGCGAGCAGATGCGCATGTGGACCTCGCGCGCGCCGTGTTGCCGAAGGAGCGAAACGATCGGACCGCTCGTCGACCCGCGGACGATCGAGTCGTCCACGACGACGACGCGTTTCCCGTCGAGGACGTCGGCGAGCGCGTTGTATTTGAGGGCGACGCCCTGCGCGCGCAGCTCGGGTGACGGCTGGATGAACGTCCGGCCGATGTAGCGGTTCTTGATGAGGCCCTCGCGGAAGGGGATGCCGCTCCGCCGCGCGTAGCCGACCGCCGCGGGGATCGCGCTGTCGGGGACGGGGATCACCACGTCGGCGATGGCCGGGTGCTCGTCGGCGAGGGTCTCGCCCATCCGCTCGCGGGTCGCGTACACCGAGACCCCGCCCAGCTCGCTCGCGACCGAGGCGAGGTACACGTGCTCGAAGACGCACATGCCGCGGCGATCGGCGGCGAAGTCCGCGAGGGTGACCGCTCCGCGATCGTCGATCCGCACGACCTCCCCGGGCGCGACGTCGCGGACGAAGGTCGCGCCGACCGTCTCGAGGGCGCACGTCTCGCTCGCGACGAGCCACGCGTCGCCCTTCCGGCCGAGCGAGAGCGGCCGCACGCCGAGCGGGTCGCGGATCGCGTAGAGCGCCGAGGGGGTGAGGATGACCAGCGACCACGCCCCGCGAAGCTTCGGCAGCGCGCGCACCATCCGCTCGTCCCACGTCGCGCCGATCTCGTTCGCGATCGCCTGCGCGATGACCTCGGTGTCGCTCGAGGTCGCGAAGCGCACGCCGTCGCGCGCGAGATCGTCGCGGAGCTCGCGCGCGTTGATGCAGTTGCCGTTGTGCCCGATCGCGAGCTCGCCGAGGCCCTTCGCCGTGACGACCATCGGCTGCGCGTTCTGGATGCGCGAGCCGCCCGTCGTCGAGTAGCGCGTGTGGCCCATCGCCGCGCGCCCGCCGAGGACGCCGAGGTCGGTCTCATTGAAGACCTGGCCCACGAGGCCCATCCGCCGCACGATGCGGAGGTCGCGCCCGTCGCTCGCCGCGATGCCGGCCGACTCCTGCCCGCGGTGCTGGAGCGCGTAGAGCGAGAAGAACACCAGGCGCGCGGCCTCGGTGGGATCGGCCGTCGCGGGGTTCCAGATGCCCGCGATGCCGCACATCTAGGCCACCCGCCCGAGCGCGCGGCCGAGACCCTGTGCGTGGGCGTCGGCGAGCGCGGAGACCGGCACGCCGAGGACCGGGGCGATCTCCAGCAGGTCGCCGCCCATCACGCCGAGGGTCCAGAGCGGCACGTCGTGCGCGATCGCGAGCGCGCGCACCTCGGCCTCGCGCGCTGGATCCAGCACGAGGACGATGCCCGACGGTCCCTCGCCGAAGAGGGCGACGCGTCTGTCGATCCCGCGGATCGCGGGCAGGGTCAGCTTCGCGCCGACGCCGTCGCGTATGGCGATCTCGGCGAGCGCGACGCCGAGACCGCCCGCGTCGCGGTCGTGCGCCGCCCGGAGAAGATCGCGAGCGGCCAGGACGAAGCGCTGCAGCCGCGCCTCGAGCGCGAGGTCGATCGCGACCGGACCCTCGTGGACGCCGCGCTGCGCCCCGTACGCGGACGCGCCGATCCCCACCTGGGCGCTGCCCGCGAGGAGCACGACGTCGCCGGGCCGTCCGCTCCGCGCCGGGACGTGCTTCGTCACGTCGTCCAGATGTCCGACGGCGCCGATCGTCGCGGTCGGCCAGATGTCCTGTCCGTGCGTCGCGTTGTAGAGCGAGACGTTCCCCGAGACGACCGGCACGCCGAGCGCCTCGCACGCGGCGGTGATGCCGGCGACGGTCCGGGTCAGCTCCCATGCGCCCTTCGGCCGCTCCGGATTCCCGATGTTGAGGCAGTCGGTGATCGCGAGCGGCGTCGCGCCCACGCAGACGAGGTTCCGGGTCGCCTCGGCGACGGCGCTCGCCGCGCCGACGAACGGATCGATCGCCGCGACCCGCGGCTGCGCGTCGATCGCGACCCCGATGCCGTCCGAGCGTCCTTTGATGCGCATCACCGCGGCATCGGCGCCCGGGCCCATCACCGTGTCCGTGCCGACCATCTGGTCGTACGTGCGGTAGATCGCGCGACGGGACGCGACCGCCGGGGACGCCATGAGCTCGAGGAGCTCGAGGCCGATCTTGCCGGTGCTCACCTGCGCCGGGGCCTCATCCGAGGGCGTGACTCCCGCTGCGCCGCCGACGCCCTCGTCCGGGCCGCGGTACGACCCTGCCAGCGCACTGACGTCGTACTCGGGCGCCTGGTCGGCGAGCGCACGCGGCGGAAGCTCGGCGACGCGCTCGTCGCCGTCGAAAATCGCAAGCACCGTCCCTCCGGTCACCTCGCCGATGCGCGCGCCGTGGAGCTCCCACCTCGCGAAGATGCGCTCCACGTCGGCTTCACGGCCGGGGCGCGCGACGACGAGCATCCGCTCCTGCGACTCGGACAGCATCACCTCGTGCGGCGTCATCGCGCTCGCTCGCCGGGGCACGCGCGCCACGTCGATCCGCATCCCGACCCCGCTCTTCGCGGCGACCTCGCTCGCCGCGCAGGTGAGCCCGGCCGCGCCGAGATCCTGGACCGCCTCGACCGCGTCGGCCGCGACGAGCTCGAGCGTCGCCTCGAGGAGGAGCTTCTCGAGGAACGGGTTCCCGACCTGCACCGAGGGGCGCTTCGAGTCCGCGCCGGTGCCGAGCTCGAACGAGGCGAGGAGCGACGCGCCGGCGATGCCGTCGCGGCCGGTGTCGCTGCCCACCAGGTAGACGGCGCTTCCGGCTCGCGCGCCGGTCGCGGTGCGGAGATCCTCGGGACGCGCGAGGCCGATGCACATCGCGTTGACCAGCGGGTTCTCCGCATAGCAGGGTTCAAAGGAGATGTGCCCACCCACGTCGGGGATCCCGACGCAGTTCCCGTAGAAGGAGATACCGCCGGTCACTCCGGCGATGGTTCGCCGCACGGCGGGACCGGTCGGAGGACCGAAGAAGAGGGCGTTGAGGACCGCCGTGGGACGCGCGCCCATCGCGAAGACGTCGCGGAGGATGCCGCCGACGCCGGTCGCGGCGCCCTGATAGGGCTCGATCGCCGATGGATGGTTGTGGCTCTCCACCTTGAACACGCAGAGGAGCCCGTCGCCGAGATCGACCGCGCCGGCGTTCTCGCCCGGGCCGACGGCGACCGCCGGCCCGGAGGTGGGCAGCGTGCGCAGCAGGCGCTTCGAATGCTTGTACGCGCAGTGCTCGCTCCACATCGCGCCGAACATCGCCCACTCGAGCGGATTCGGCTCGCGGCCGACGAGCTCGCGCACGCGGGCGGCCTCGTGCTCGGTGAGGCCGACTTCCTGTGGGATCTGGTTAGGCTGCGCCGTCCGTGTCCCCGTCATCGTCGGGGACGGAGCCACGAGTTAGTCGTTCGCTCCAGGCGACGGCATCAGCGCAAAGAGTAGCGGACTAGGAGGGCTTGGGGGAGCCGACGAACTTGTCGACCTGGTCGGCGAAGGCGGCGAGGTCGTTCACCCGGGTCTGGATCTGGCCGTAGACCTCGTCGATGTCGGTCTGCTCGCGGTCGTAGGCGAGCAGGTTTCTCAGATTTGCGAGGTGCTCGAGGCGGTACGCGAGCGCTCGCTCGACGACCCCGTGCTTGGCGATCGTGTCGAGGATGTCGTGATACGCCTCGGGTTTGGGGAGCGCGAGCGCCGACACAAGGTACGCGCCGGTGCCGAAGAGAAGCTCGACCGCCTGCTGTAGGTACCACTGCGCCAGGCCGTAGAGCTTCGGGTCGGCCTTGAACTTCGTGTGCTCGATCGGTCGGAGGTCGTTGAGGAGCATCGTGTACTCGCGCAGCCGGGCGAGGCGAGCGCGCACGTACTCGACGTCGATCGCGAAACGATCGCCCTTGGTCCGCTCGGCGAGCGCCTTCGACTGGATCTCGTCGTACTTCTTGAACTCGAGGTACTCCATCACCGAGCGCGCTTCGAACAGCACGCGCCGCTTCTCGTCACGCTGGTAGAGCAGGCTCCAGCTGCGGATCACCTGCGCGCGCTGGAGCAGCGAGGCCTGGTTGAGGATGACCACGTCGAGGCCTTCGGTCTCGAGGGTCTTGGAGAGCTCCGAGACGAAGTAGACCTGGTAGTCGAAGAACTCGCTCGCCTTCACCCCGCCGAGGAGGAGGAGCGCGATGTCGAGATCTTGATAGGAGCCGGCGATGCGCCGGCCGGTGACCGTTCCCTGGGCGTAGGCGGCGTCTACGGGCGAGGTCTGGAAGAGGCTCTGCAGCTGCGCCTGTCGCTCGAACAGGTCCATACCTATCTATATAAGGCAGGTTCGGTGCCGTGCCGGACACCTGCCAGGTTGGCGAGGATCCGATACCCATCCGCACCCCCGAGGAGCGCTTCCGAGCAGCGCTCCGGGTGCGGCATGAGGCCAACGACGTTGCCGGCCTCGTTCGCGACCCCCGCGATGTTGCCAAGTGAGCCGTTCGGGTTTGCCTCGAGCGTGGCGGCGCCGCGCGGATCGGCGTAGCGGAAGACCACCTGGCCGCGGTCCTCCACGCGGGCGAGCGTCTCGGGATCGGCGACCCAGCAACCCTCGCCGTTGCCGATCGGCATTCGCAGGACAGTCCCGCCCAGGCCGGCGGTGAAGGGCGTCCTCTGGCTTTCGACGCGCACGTTCACCCAGTCGCAGCGGTACTGCAGATCGCGGTTGCGGATGAGCGCGCCGGGCAGAAGACCGGCTTCGCAGAGGATCTGGAAGCGCGATCGCTCCCGCGCGAAGGTAGTCGCCGTAGCTGAAGCCGCCGGGGACGATCGCCACGTCGAACCCGCGAAGGTCGGCGTCGCCGTGCCAGAGGATCTCGCTCTCGACGCCCTCGACGAGCGTGAGCGCGTGCGCGAAGTCGCGTTCGCTCCAGGTGCCCGGGTAGCGAAGGATCGCGACGCGGGTCATGCGTCGTAGCCTCGAGCGGTGAGGATCCTCGCGCTCGCGCTCGTGATCGTCGCGGCGACGTCGTGCGCGTTCGTCGATCGGCTGCGACCCGGGCCGACCATCGCGCCGCTCATCTCCGCCGCGTTCCTGAGCGTCCACCTGGTGGCCGGGGACGCGAGCGACGCGCAGGAGCGGCAGCGCCTGCCCGGGCTGCGCGACGCGCTCGCCGGCGCGCTCCCCGGGTCGTGGTCCGTGGCGACCGCGGGGCGGGGCATGCTGAACATGCGGACCGACGGCGACATCGACGTGACGCTCGAGGGCACGAACGGCACGTCGGCGCTCACGCAGCACACGCGCGGCGGGAAGGTGACGTCGCGGACGATCGCGGTCCACACCATCGACGGAAGCCGCCGGCTCACGCTCTCCGAGCTCGTCGCCACGACGCTCCACGAGCTCGGCCACATCTGGTGCTGCTTCGGACCGGGGACGAGCGGCGGCCACTGGACCGACGCACCCGCCGGCTTCTCCGCGGTCGGGCTCATGTACTCACCGATGCGCTGCGACGTGCCCGCCGGCGGCGATCCGGTCTGCCCGAGCGTCTTCAGCGACCGCGAGCTCGCGCAGATGGGGCTCAACGGGCCATAGCCGCCGCGGGCTCGAGCGTGACCTCGTAGCTCTCGATCACCGGATTCGCCAGCAGCTGGTCGCCCATGCGCTCGGCGGCCTCGCGCGCGGCGCGCTCGTCGGTGGCATCGAACGTGACGACGATCTCCTTCCCCGTGCGGACCGCCGAGACGTCGTGACCGAGCGAGCGCAGCGCCGCGAACACCGCCTCGCCCTGCGGGTCGCGCACCTCGGCCTTGGGGCGGACGAGGACGCGGGCGACGAACCTCACGCGAGCGCCTTGCCGACGATGCGGCGGTAGCACTCGCGATACCGCTCGCTCGTGCCGCGCACGACCTCCTCCGGCAGCGCGGGCGCGGGCGGCTCCTTGTTCCATCCAGCGGCGAGGAGGAAGTCGCGCACGTACTGCTTGTCGTAGGACGGCGGCGCGCTGCCCGGCTTGTAGGTTTCCGCGTCCCAGTAGCGGGACGAGTCCGGGGTCAGGACCTCGTCGATCAGCGTGATCTTCCCGTCGTGGAATCCGAACTCGAACTTGGTGTCCGCCAGGACGAGCCCCTTCTCCGCCGCCTCGTCGTGCGCGAACCGGTAGAGCGCGAGCGTGAGGCGCTCGAGGTCGCGCGCGAGATCGGTCCCGACGAGATTGGCGAGCTGCGCTCGGGTGATGTTCTGGTCGTGGCCGCTCTCGGCCTTGGTCGCCGGCGTGAAGATCGGCTCGGGGAGCTGCTCGGATTCGAGAAGGGCGGCGGGGAGCTTCTCGCCGGCGACGGTCCCGAGGGCCTTGTACTCGGTCCAGGCGGAGCCGGAGATGTAGCCGCGCGCGACGCACTCGATGTCGATGCGCTCGCAGTGCGCGACGAGCACGGCCCGGCCGTTCAGCGTTTTGCTCTCGCGGAAGGCCCGCGGGAAGCGGCGTAGGTCGGTGGTGATGAGGTGGTTCGGCACGATCTTCTCGGTCCTGCGGAACCAGAAGTTCGACAGCTGCGTGAGGACCCGACCCTTGTCCGGGATCGGCGTGGGCAGCACGACGTCGAACGCCGAAAGGCGATCGCTCGCGACGATGACGAGCTTGTCGCCGCCGGCCTCGTACACGTCGCGCACCTTGCCGCGGCGGAAAAGCGGCGCGCCCTGCACGCGCGACTCGAGGAGCACGCTCATTCGGGGAGGACGCCCTTCAGGCGCTCGCGCCAGGTCGAGGCGACGTCCCTCGCGACCTGCGTCGCGAGGCCGCGGTACTCCTCGGGCCGCTCGAGGATGCGCCGCTCGTCGGGCGTGAAGCGCTTGAGGTATTCCCGGAGGTCGGTGTCGAGCGTCGCGACCTCGAGGAGCGTGCGCCCGCCGCGCTCGGCCTCGAGCGTGAGCCGGCGCACGGCCTCGTGCGCATCGGGATGGCCGTATTTGGCGAGGAGCACGTAGAGCGGCTCGGCGGCGATGGTGCCGCGCGACATCGCGAGGTTCGCTTTCAGCCGGTCACGGTCGACCCGCATGCCGTCGAGCGAGGTCGCGAGCCTGCCCGCCGCGTAGGCGGTGGCCGCGAGGATCTCGCCGAGGAAACGCTGCGATGCGGAGTTCGTGAGATCGCGCTGATGCTCGCTGATCTGATCCATATAGGTGGTGAGCATCCGCGGCGCCATCGCCTTCCAGATCGACTTCACGTTCTCGAACGACACCGGGTTGCGCTTGTGCGGCATCGTCGAGGAGCCCACCTGATCGGGCGCGAACGACTCGGCGACCTCGCCGATCTCGCTCCGCTGCAGCTGGCGCATGTCGTCCGCGAGGTTCGCCATGACCCCGAGCGCGCTGATGCACGCGTGCGCGAGGTCGGTCCAGCCTTCGGGCGGCACGATCTGCGTCGACACCGGCGCGGCGTGCAGGCCGAGGCTCCCGAGGAAGCGCCGCTCGAGCGCGCGCGGATCGTCGGCGAGGAGGGCGAGCGCGTTGAACGCGCCGACGGCACCAGACAGCTTGCCGGGGAGCCGCCGCGCCGAAAGGCGCAGCTGCTCGAGCCGGTCGCCCAAGCGCGCGACGTACTCGGCCATGGCGAAGCCGAAGGTCACCGGCTCGGCGTGGCGGCCGTGCGTGCGGCCGATCTGCGGCGTCTCCGCCTCGGCTTCGGCGATGGAGATGCACTTCGCGATGAGCACCGCGATCGTCGGCACGAGCACCCGCTCGACGCATTCGCGGTAGCGGAGGGCGTTCGCGGTATCCACGATGTCGTAGCTCGTGGCGCCGAGATGAACGAAGCGCCTTGCCTCGTCGGGAACGTGCGCGCGGATGACGTTCACGAGCGCGCGCACGTCGTGCCTGGTGCGGGTCTCCTCGTCCGCGACCTCCTGGGGGGTGATCCGGTCGGCGGCGCTCGCGATCGCGTTCGCGGCGGTCTTGTCGGCGATGCCGAGGTCCGCGAGGGCGAGCGCGAGCGCGCCCTCGACCCGGGCCTGGTACTTCGTCGCCGCGGACGCGGAGAGGTATGGATGGAGCGCCTTGTAGAGGGCCTGGTCTCCGCCGTAAAAACGCGAATCGAGCGGCGAGACGGTGTCGAAGCGGCTGGTGATGGTCATCCCGCGAGGACCTTCGCGGCCATGCCCTCGCGCATCGTGCGCACGCGGCCGGCCAGCACCTCGTCGCCCGTCGCGAGGATCTCCGCCGCGAGGATGCCCGCGTTCGCGGCACCGGCGTCGCCAACCGCGACCGTCGCGACCGGCACGCCGCGCGGCATCTGCACCGTCGAGAGGAGGGCATCGAGCCCGCCCGCGATCGCGTTCGGCGACACGAGCGGCACGCCGATGACCGGGAGCGTCGTGAGCGAGGCGACCGCGCCGGCGAGATGCGCCGCGCCGCCGGCGCCGCAGATGATCACGCGCACGCCGCGCGTCTCGAGCGTGTCGACCCACGCGCGGAGAGCCTCCGGGGTCCGGTGCGCCGAGAGCACACGGGTTTCCACCTCGACGCCGAGGGCGCCGAGCGTCTCGGCGGCGAGTCCCATGGTGGCCTGGTCC
>WNGI01002524.1_pt1 | contig 15917 bp, 14 predicted proteins | sample 5400621 | NCBI WGS metagenome assembly WNGI01 (sample SAMN13153374, study PRJNA577476) | soil metagenome | isolation source: 20 cm soil or saprolite under Garry oak tree replicate 1 | place: USA:California | collected 2016-06-15 | reverse complement strand
CGGAACCCGGTGTGCTCGCCGACCGTGCGGAACCCGCACGTCCGGTTGTCGCGGCTCCAGACGATCGCGGTCGGCGCCCACGACCCGAGCTGGTAACGCTTGTAGGAGTTGACGAACGGCGCGTACATCCACGCCATCTCGCGCGCCGTCGTCATCAGCCCGCCGAGGTACCACCGGAAGGTGTCGCTCATGTGAGGCGGTGTGTCGCCGCTCCACATCAGCGACTCCGAACCGTCCACGTTCCACACGCTTGAGTGGAGGTGACACGAGGAGCCCGCCTCGGCCATGGTCCACTTCGCCATGAACGTGAGCGCCACCCCGTTCAGCGCGGCGATCTCCTTCGCGCCGTGCTTGTAGATCGCGTGATGGTCGGCGTTCGAAAGGGCATCCGAATACGTGATGTTGATCTCGTGCTGCCCCCTGCCGAACTCTCCCTTCGAGAACTCGACCGGGACCCCGGCGCCCCGCATGTGGTTGCGGACCTGCCGGATGAACCACTCGTCCTTCGTGGTCTGCAGCATGTGGTAGTCCATGATGTATGGCGAGCTGGGGCGAGGATCCCGGTACCCGCGCTCGGCGAGGTCGTCGAACGGATCCTTGAACAGATAGAACTCGAGCTCCGAACCGGTCTTGACCTGGTAGCCCTGGGCAGCGGCCCTCGCGATCTGGTCCTTCAGGATCTGGCGCGGGGCGACGGCGACCGGTTCGCTCGTTTCCTCGTCGGCGATGTCGCAGAGCACCATCGCGGTCTTGTCGATCCACGGGCACCACCGGAGGGTCGTGAGGTCCGGGATCATCCGGAAGTCGCCGTAGCCGGTCTCCCAGCTGGCGTATCGGTATCCGGGGAGCGGTTCCATCTCCATGTCGATCGCCAGCAGGTAGAGGCATGCGTGGAGCCCTTCGGCGCCGAGGATCTCCTCGATGAAGAAGTCCGGGAGCACGCGCTTGCCCATGTAGCGCCCCTGCAGGTCGGTGAACATGCAGAGCACGGTGTCGATCCGATTGTTACGGGCGAGCTCCTGGAGCTCCTCGATGGTGAGCATCCCCTGCCGCTGCATCTCGCCTCCTCGGCCTGACAGGCGGGGGCGGCGGGCGAGATCGCCCGCCGCCCCGCGACCGCTCGGATGAACCGGGACTACTCAGACGGCGGTGCCGTCGGCGGTGCCATCGGCGGGGGTGCGACCCGCTCACCACCACCGAGGATCGCCTCCTGTTCCGCCGAGGTCGCAACGAACCCCTCCGCACCCGGGACACCTTGCTCACCCTGCGTGAGCGCGAACTCCTCCTCGGGTGAGAGCACCAGGCGGTGCCGACCGGCGATCGCGAAGTAGAGCACACCGAGGATGTAATACACCGCGACCCCGTACACGCCCGGTCGATAGGCATCGTTCAGGAAGATCGACACCAGGGCGATCGCCGCGAGCGTGCCCGCGACCACGGCGCCCGGGATACCCCAACGGCTCCGGTACGGGCGTTCGATGTTCGGCAGCTTCTGGCGCAGGATCACGAACGAGGTCGATTGGAAGATGTACGAGATCACCGCCGCGAACACCGCCATGTTCAGGAGCGCCGCGACGATCTTCGCCCCCAGATCGTTCTCCTGGAGGATGAAGACGAACAGAGCAACGGCATAGCCGACGACCGCCCCGGCGATCAGCGCGACGTGTGGGGTCCTCCGCTCGCCGTGCGTGATCGAGAGGAACTTGGGGAAGTAGCCCGCTCGGGACAGCGAGTACGTGTTCCGACCGTAGGCGAAGATGATCGTGAAGAAGCTCGCGATCAATCCGATCATGAACAGCAAGCCGAAGAAGTAGGCGATCTTCTCTCCGGCGAATATGGCCTTGAACCCATCGAGGAGCGGGAACGCGGACCCGCCGTACAGGAAGGACCCGCCGGGCAGGCCGCTGTTGATGAAGAGGGTCAGGATCGCCGCGATCAACAGCGTGTGCATCGCCAGGACCGAACCCTTCGGGACGTCCCGCCGCGGATCCATCGACTCCTCGGCCGCCAGGGGGACCTCCTCGATCGCGAGGTAGAACCAGATCGCGAAGGGGAGCGCCTTGAAGATGCCGCTGATCCCGAAGGGGAACCAGGGCCCTCCGCCTCCCGTGAGGGGTGCGTCGCCGCCTCCCTTGGGGATGTTCGTCCAGAGGTTCGTGTCGAACTTGCCTGACACGAGCGCGGCGATGAAGAAGAAGGCCAACACGGCCAGCGACAGCACCGTGATCGTGACCGTGAAGCGCATCGTGGCTTCGATCCCGATGATGTTGACACCGACGAAGATGATGTAGAAGACCGCCCACCAGAAGGGCAGGCTGTTCCACCAGGCGATGTTCGTGACGGTCCCGTCCGCCGCGAACTTACCCCCGACGTCGAACAGGCCCACGACGACGGTCTGCATCAGCAAACCCATCGCGCCGACGACCACCGCGGGCGTGATGACGTACTCCATGTTCTCGGCGAGCCCGGTGAGGAACCCGCCCCATGGGCCCATCGCCGAACGCGCGAACGAGTAGGCCCCGCCGGTGTGGGGAAGGGCCGGTGACATCTCCGCGATCGAGTAGACGAGGCCGTAGTACATGACGGCCATGATCGCGCCGGCGACGAGCAGACCTCCGAACCCGCCCGTGCTGAGCCCGAAGTTCCAGCCGTAGTACTCGCCGGAGATGACGGCTCCCACACCGAGCGCCCACAGCGACCACACGCCCGCGTGGCGCCGCAAACCTCGCTGCTTGAAGTAGTCCTCACCCACCTCCTGGTAGGTGACGGAACCAACCTTGCGTTCCGACATGGACACCTCCCCCCTCGGACCGCCGATGGCGGCTCTCGGCGTATCCAGCCACAGACGGACTTTGTCTGTCAAACACCGCCCGGGCGTCGCCGGGGCCGCAACGGGCGGACCAGTCGCAGGACGACCCCGGTGGTCAGCGTCACCGCGGCTGCCGGCACGACCCCCCACGCGTTGATCACGAGCGGCAGGAGGAGACCCGATGCGCCCCCGGCTATCAGAAGCGGGGCTCCCCAAGGGATGTCCAGCAGGCGGCGCCCCAGCCAGATCGCGATCGCGATGCTCGCGAGCGGCCAGGCGTCCCATCCGCCGGGCGAGACGGGGCCGAGCTGACCGCCGACGCACACGAGAACGTCCACCGACTCCACGATAGCGGCGTTCCGTCCTTCGTTGACCGGGGTTTGACGTCGTTTGTCAGACAAAGTTACCCTGCCGGCGTGAAGAAGCGGCTGTCGTTCCGGATCCGCGACGACCTGGCGCGCCACATGTCGACCGGGCGGATCGCGCCCGGCTCGAAGCTCCCACCCGAGCCGGAGCTCGCCGAGGAGCTGGGCGTGTCGCGGGCGACGCTCCGCGAGGCCTTGCGCTCGCTCGAAGAAGACGGGTTCGTCAGGCGAACCCGCGGCGCCGGGACGTATGCGACCCGGCGTCCACGTCTCCGGAACAACCTCGACGTGAACTTCGGGGTCACCGAAGCGATCCGGGCCGCGGGGATGCGTCCAGGCACCACCCAGGTCGAGATCCACACCGAGGCGGTGTCGGAGGCCGATGCACACGCGCTCGACCTCGCAGTCGGAGACGGCGTGATCGTGCTCGAGCGGGTGCGAACCGCCGACGGTCGACCGGTCGTCTTCTCTCGCGACATCGTTCCGACGACTCGTATCGCAACGGCTGAGCTCGCCGGCATGTCCCTGGACGGCTCGGTCTACGATGTCCTCGAGCATCGGGGGAGCCCCGTTGCGAACGGGGTCGTGACCATCGAGCCGACCGTCGCTGACCGGGCGTTGGCTCGGCTCCTGAAGACGAAGGTGGGCGTCCCCCTGCTGTTCCTGCGCCAGGTCGACTTCGACGAGGACGGAGATCCCTTGCTGCTGTCAGAGGAGCACCACCTGGCCGAGGCGTTCGAGTTCACGGTGGTCAGGCGCGGACCCGGAAGGAGTACATCGTGACGGCGAACGTCGGCAAGGCGATGCGGCTCAAGCGAGTGATCGACCCCGACGGTGTGTCCGTGATCTGTGCCCTCGATCACGGCATGACGTCGCCGACGTTCCTCGAGCCGCTCGCGGACATCGCCATGCGTACGCGAGAGGCCGTCGCGGGCGGTTCGAACGTCATCATGATGAGCAAGGGCATGATCCGCATCGCCCAGGACGCGTTCGCCCCGACGACGTCGCTCGCACTGTTGCTGTCCGCGAGTGCGGGACCTGGCGGTGACCGTCCCGAGATCGTGCAGATCGCCGACGTCGAGGAGGCCCTGGTCCTCGGCGCCGATGCGGTGGTGCTGTTCACCGCTCTCGGCGGAGACACCGAGCCCGGCATGGTGGACATCCTGTCCACCGTCGGGCGCGAATGCGCGGCACTCGGCATGCCGTTCATCGCCGAGGCCGAGTTCCCGACCACGTACGCGACCGTCGAAGCGCTGAAGGACCAATACGGCTTCGAGTACCTGCGCCGGAACGTCCGCCTCTGTGCCGAGCTCGGTGCGGACATCGTGAAGACCAACTGGCCGGGTGATCAAGATTCGTTCGGGAGGTGCGTCGAGGCCGCGAGCGGCGTTCCGGTCGTCCTCGCGGGGGGGTCGCGACTGGAAGATGCCGAGCTGCTCCACCGGATGGGACAGGCCATGGAGGCCGGCGCGATCGGCTGCTCGGTCGGGAGGAATATCTTCATGCATCCTCGGCCGGAGGCCATCACCCGGGCGCTGTCTCGGGTGATCCGAGAGCGATGGTCGGCGCAGAAGGCGCTCGAGGCTCTCCAGCAGGAGACGGCGTGATGCGGGCGGCCTTCATGACGGACCTGAACACCATCGAGGTCAGGCATGACGCCCCGGAACCCGACGCGGGCCCCGAGGGCGCGGTGCTCCGGATCGAAGCGTGCGGGATCTGCGGAACCGACGCGCGGACGTTCTTCAACGGCGATCCGAAAGCGCCGCCACCGTGGCAGCTGGGCCACGAGCCGGTGGGAACGCTCGAGGTCGTCGGGTCCGATGCGGTGCTCCCCGATGGGATCGCGCCGGGGGACCGGGTCTTCCTGGGATCGATCCTGACCTGCGGCGTGTGTCGATGGTGCATGGAGGGGTTCCAGAACCTCTGCGAGGACCACCTCCTCTACGGGTACGAGCCCTTCCCCGGTGCCTATGCCGAGTTCGCCGCCGTCCCTCCCATCGCGATGAAGAACCTCATCGCGCTGCCTCCGGAACTGCCGAGCGATCTCGCCACGGTTGCGGATCCGTTCGCCTGTGCCCTCAACGGGATCGAGCAGCTCGACGTTCGAACGGGCGACGCGGTGGTCATCGTCGGAACGGGGCCGATCGGCTGCTGGCAGGCCGTGATGGCACGCGATCGCGGCGCGAGCAAGGTCTTCGTCAGCGATGTCTCAGGGGAGCGATTGAAGATCGCGCTGGATGCGGTCGGTCATGTGGTCGACGACGCGTGGGTGGCGGGCGAGGACAATGGGGTCGCGGAAGTGCTCTCGCGGACGAGCGGGCACGGGGCCGAGCGCGTGAGCGTCGCGGCTCCCGCGAAGGCTGCGCAACAGGCAGCGCTCGAGATGGCGGCCAAGCGCGCCAAGGTCGTGAACTTCGCCGGTCTCCCGAAGCACGACCCCGTGAGCCCTCTGGACATGAACCAGCTGCACTACAAGGAGCTCTCGATCATCGGAGCGTACGGGGCGACGCACCGCCAGTACCGGATCACGATGGACTACCTGGATCGGCGTCAGGACGACCTGGCTCGTGTCGTCACCCATCGGTTCCCGCTGGACCGTATCGGTGAGGCCTTCGAGACGATCAGGTCGGGCACCGGGCTGAAGATGGTGATCGTGCCGTGACCGGTGGTCCGTTCGTGATCGGGTGCGACGTCGGCAGCCAGGGCACGAACGGCGCGCTCTACGATGCGGACGGTGTCTTGATCGGGTCGGCCTACGAGCCGTACGACCTGTCGTTCCCCCATCCCGGGTGGGCCGAGCAAGATCCCGGTGCCTGGACCGCCGGTGTCGAGCGTGCATGCCGGCGCCTGATCGAGCTTTGCCCCGGAGGGGCTGAGACGATCGCCGGCTTGTCCTTCGGATCGCAGCTAGACGGGATTGTGGCCTGCGACGCCGTGGGTCGGCCGGTGCGTCCCGCGATGATCTGGATGGATCGACGGGCGGAGGCCCAGGCGGCGAAGGTCGCCGAGCGCATCAGCCCGGCGGCGTTCTATGGAGCCGTGGGTGCGAACCTCGATTCATCCCACGCGGTGTTCAAGGCGCTCTGGATCCGAGATGCGGAGCCGGCCTCGTGGGAGGCGACCACGCATCTCATGCCGCCCGGCTCGTACGTGCTCCGCCACGTCACCGGCGAGCTTCGCGTCGACTTCTCGAACGCGTCCTCGCTTGCGTTGCTCGATCCTCGAACGCGCGAGTGGTCGAAGGAGGTTCTCGACGCCGTCGATCTCGATCCGGACATGCTGCCGCCGATCGCCGAGGGGACCGCGGCGATCGCAGGGATCGCGCCTGCGTTCGCGGAAGCCACCGGGCTCAGACCCTCGACCGTGGTCGCGGTCGGGTGTGGCGATGAGATGGCAGCCACCCTGGGGGCCGGCGTCTTCGCCCCCGGCGAGGTCTGCGACGTCGTCGGAACGGCGGAGCCGGTCTGCGCCGCGAGCTCAGAGCCGCGCGAAGACCCGACGATGCTCGTCGAGTGCCACCCCCATGCGGACCCCGACGTGTGGCTGCTCGAGAACCCGGGGTTCGTCTCCGGCGGGAACCTGCGTTGGTGGCGGGACCAATTCGCCCCGATCGAGCGGGACGCCGAGTCGGTCGGGCTGGGGGATGCGTACGACTTCCTCTCTCGCGAGGCAGGGCACGTGGAGCCCGGCTCGGCAGGCCTGGTCTTCCTCCCGTGCATGCAGGGTGCGATGGCCCCCGAGTGGAACGGCGCCGCGCGAGGAGTCTTCTACGGGCTCACGCTTGCGCATACCCGGGACCACATGACGCGCGCGATCCTCGAAGGAAGCGCGTTCGCCCTCCGCGACATCGTGGATGCGATGACGAACACCGGACTTGCCGTCTCACGGCTCACGATCGTGGGGGGAGGGGCGAAGGGCCCGCTCTGGCGGCAGATCAAAGCCGACGTCACCGGCCTACCGGTCCGGGTTCCCAGCTCGATCGAAACCACGGCGACCGGCGCGGCGATCCTCGCGGCTGTCGCCTCCGGCGTTCGGGACTCGATCGTGGACGCGGTCGATGCCTTCGTCTCCTACCGGCCGGACGTGCACGAGCCGAACCCGGACACGAGCGACCTGTACGACGAGGCGTACGGCCGCTACCGCAGCGTGTACGACGCCCTCCGGCCGGTCTTCAACGCGTGAGTGGCCGGCTCTACGGTCGAAGCAGGTACAACCGGAACGTGTCGTGCTCGATCGGCAGCACGTCGAACCTCGTGAAACCGGCCTCGTGGGCGTAGCGACGGAGCGTCGAAGGCCGCATCACCGTCCCGGTTCCCGCTGACGGCTGTTCGTACATGCCGGTCGGCAGGCAGTCGAAGACGCTCCATCCGTAGAAGTACGCCTCGCGGTCGTCGGGTTCGCCGGAGAACGCCTCCTTCGTGCGCTCGTCGACGATCAACATCGCGCCGTCGTCCGCGAGGGCTTCCCTGACGGCCCCCAGCACCTCGACGGGCTTGGCCATGTCATGGATGCACTCGAACGCCATCGCGACGTCGACCGGTCCATGGCGGGTGAGCTCCGCCCCGTCCTCGCGATGGAAACGGACGCGATCGGCGAGTCCCGCCTCGATCGCGTGGTCGCGAGCCATCTGGATCGAGATCTCATCCGGATCGAACCCGTCGACCTGGGCCGAGGGGTAGGCGCGGGCGATCGCGATGGAGGACCAACCGGTTCCGCAGCCGACGTCGACCACCCGGGCGGGGCCGGCGCTCAGGCGGCCGTGGATCGCATCGATCGCCGGCAGCCACTCGTTCGGGAGCGTCGTCAGGAAGGTTGGGCGGTTGCTCGCGCCCTGACCCTCCACGCTCTCCTTCCCGTACGCCTCGTACGGGACCCCGCCCCCGGTGCGGAACGCATCCTCCACGGCATGGAACGCGGGAGGGAGGCTCATGAGCTGGCCGACGCTCGCCCCCATGAACGCGAGCGAGTCGCCGTCGAGCAGGACCTCGGCGTGTGCGAGGGGCAACGTGTATCGGACCGGTCCCGCGCTCGCGTCCGCTCGCAGGATCGCCCTCGTCGCCTGTTGCTCGAGCCATTCCCGCGCGTAGCGCTCGGCGATGCCGGCCGCGCTTGCGAGCTCATCCGACGTCATCGTCGCGGCGTCGGCCAGTGCGCGATACAGACCGAGCCGGAGGCCGAGATGCATCGACAGGATGTCGAAGTACCCGAGCGACGACGCGAAGACGCTCTCGGCGAACCGGTCACGATCCGATCCGGCCTCATCCACGCTCATCAGTCCTCCGGGGTGACGTACGCCGCCGTGATGCCGCCGTCCACGATCAGCGAGGCGCCCGTCATGAAGCTGGAGTCGTCGCTCGCGAGGAACAGGGCAGCCTTCGCGAGCTCTTCGGCTCTGCCCAGCCGCCCCATCGGGATGTGGACGAACCTCCGTTGTCGCTGCTGTTCGTCGGAGAGCAGCTGCATCAGGAGCGGCGTCTCGATCGGCCCGGGACACAAGGCGTTGCACCGGATGCCTCGACGCGCGTACTCGACGGCGATCTCGCGGGTCATCGCCAGGACCGCCCCTTTGGACGACGTGTACGCCGTCTGCGACGTGGCCGCGCCCATCCACGCGACGAACGAGGCCACGTTGATGATCGAGCCCCCGCCAGTCTCGAGCATGGCCGGGATCCCGTACTTGCACCCGAACGCGACGCCCTTGACGTTGACGGCGAGGGTCGTGTCCCAGATGGCCTCGTCGGTGCTCTGTACCGATCCGTCGTCGGGAAGCATCACGCCGGCGTTGTTGTAGAGCACGTCCAGCCTCCCGAAGCGAACGAGCGCGTCGCTCACCATCGTCCGCGCATCCGTTTCCCGGGATACGTCGGCGTGAACGAAGAGCGCTCCATCGCCGATCGCCGACGCGGTCGCTCGGCCCGCCTCGTCGTTCACGTCGGTCAGGACCACGTTGGCGCCCTCTCGGGCGAACAGCTCCGATGCGACCTTGCCCATGCCGCTGCCACCGCCCGTGATCAACGCGACCTTGCCTTCAAGACGCATACGGCCTCCTGTTGGGCGGCGGCTCAGGGCAGCGACAGCGACCTGGCAGCGGCCCGCGCCAGCCTACGGTACGTTCCGGTCGACAGGAGATGGTCGCGCCGGAAGCGGCGATCCACGGTCATCGTCGGACGACGCCGCGAACGGAGGGATGAAGGATGACGGAGCTGCTGGTGCTTGGTGGCGAGCGCGTCGGCGCCGCGGAAGGGGCGACCACGAGGGTCGTCGAGCCGGGGACCGGCGAGCCCGCCTGGGAGGTCGCCGAGGCCGGAGCGGAGGATGCGCGCCGCGCGGTCGACGTGGCCGCGCGCGCGTTCGACGAGGGTCCGTGGCCGCGGATGGCCGCGCGCGCGCGCGGCCGCATCCTGACCAAGGCATCCTTCCTGATCCGCGAGCGCCAGGAAGAGCTCGCCCGTCTCGAGGCACGGAACGTCGGCAAACCCATCAGCGCTGCGCGCGCCGAGATCGACCTCGTCGCGAACGTCTACGAGTACTGGGGCGGCGCCGCGAACAAGATCTTCGGGGAGACGATCCCCGTCGTCCCACCGGGTCTGGACATGACGCTTCGCGAGCCGGTCGGCGTGTGCGTGCTGATCTCGCCGTGGAACTTCCCGACGGTGATCGCCAGCTGGAAGATCGCACCGGCGCTCGCGTGCGGGAACACCGCGATCCTCAAGCCCGCCTCGCAGACGCCCCTCACCATCCTTGCGGTCGCCGACATCCTCAGCGAAGCCGGGCTCCCGGAAGGAACGCTCAGCGTCCTGCCCGGTCCCGGTTCGACGATCGGCGGCGCGCTGATCGCCGACCTGCATGTATCGAAGATCTCGTTCACGGGCTCCACCGAGGTCGGCACGAAGGTGATGCAAGCCGCTGCGGAGAACATCACACGTGTCTCGCTCGAGCTCGGTGGCAAGTCGGCGAACGTCGTGTTCGCCGACGCCGACCTCGACGTGTGCGTCGAAAGCTCCCTGTGGTCGGTCTTCGACAACGCGGGCCAGGACTGCTGCGCGAGATCGCGTCAGCTGATACAGCGACCGGTGTACGACGAGTTCATCTCGCGGTTCGCGGAACGGACCGATGCGATCCGCGTCGGGCCGCCGCTGGAGGAGGCGACCGAGATGGGTCCGCTCGTCAGCGATGGGCAGCGGCAGACGTCGCTCGACTACATCGAGCTCGGCATGAAGGAAGGCGCGAAGCTCGTCACCGGTGGCGATGTTCCGGAAGGTGCCGGGTACTTCCTCCGGCCGTGCGTGCTCGCCGACGTCGACAACTCGTGGCGCGTCGCGCAGGAGGAGATCTTCGGCCCCGTCGTGGCGATGATCCCGTTCGATACCGAGGAGGAAGCGATCCGGCTCGCGAACGACTCCCCGTACGGGCTGTCCGGTTCGGTCTGGACCCGCGACCTCGGGCGCGCGATCCGAGTGGCGAAAGGGATCCGGACGGGCGTGCTGAGCGTGAACTCCTCGAGCAGCGTCCTGACGGAGGCGCCGTTCGGCGGGTACAAGCAGAGCGGGTTCGGCCGGGAGATGGGGATGCACGCGGCAGCCCTCTACACCGAAGTGAAGAACGTGTACTTCAACGAGGAGTGATCGCGCTGGACGCGTGGCGGCGCCCGTTGCGCAGCGACCCGGTCCCGTGGCTCCTGGAACGCGAGGACCCTGCGATCCGCCACCTCGCGCTCCGCGAGCTCTTGGATGAGCCCGCGGACGCTCCATCCGTCCGGCGCGCTCGGGCGGCGGCGATGCGGCTACCTCCCATCTCGTCGATCCTGGATGCTCAGGAGGCGCGCGGATACTGGGTGAAACCAGGCTCAGGATACGGACCGAAGTACACGGGCACGGTGTGGTCCGTGATGTTCCTTGACCAGATGGGCGCCGATCCCCGAGACCGTGGGATCCAGCGTGCGTGCAGGTATGTCCTTGAGCACACGCAAGCTCCGAACGGCGGGTTCGGGTGGAGCAACCGCGACGGTGGCGTCGTGCACTGCCTGAACGGCAATCTCCTGCGCGCCCTGATCGACTTCGGGCTGCTGGATGACCCCTCCGTCCGTGCGTCCGTCGAGTGGCAGGCACGCTCGATCACAGGCGAACGGTTCGAGGGTTACTACCGTTGGGCGACAGCGGGGCCGGGATTCAGGTGCGGCGTCAACGGGACCGAGCCGTGCGGGTGGGGAGCCATCAAGGCTCTCCGGGGACTGGCGGCGATCCCGCCCAGGCGGCGAACGCGAGCGGCCCGCGATGCGATCCGGATCGGGGTCGACTTCCTGCTCTCCCGTGACCCGGCTGTCGCCGACTACCCGACGGACACCGCCGTGAGCACGAAATGGTTCCGCTTCGGGTTCCCGTCCGGTTACGTCGCCGACGTGCTGCAGAACCTCGAGGTGTTGTCGGAGCTGGGACGGGCGAAGGATCCGCGGCTAGGACACGCGATCGAGCTGGTGCTCTCGAAGCAGGACATGGAGGGCCGCTGGAGGAACGAGCTCCCGTACCGCGGGAGGCTGTGGGCCGGCGTGGATCTTCACCGAGGTCCGAGCAAGTGGGTCACCCTCCGCGCATGCCGTGTGCTGAAGGCGGCGGTCGGCTGATCCTGCGCCGCCGCCTCGGGTCTACGATGCGTCGTGCACCGTCCGATCCCGTCGGCGGACGATGTAGACGTCCGATGAAGGAGCGGGTCGTTCCGTCGGTCCGCTCCTCCTGGTGGAAGGGACTCGCAGAGATGGTGCTCGGCTCCGTCTTGGGGGCGTGACCGTGGCGAAGGACGCCCTGGCGAACGACGGTCTCCGCCAGATCTACGAGGCCACGTTCCGCGATCACCCGTCATCGATCAGCATCCTTCGGATGCGCGACCTGACCTTCGTGGCTGCGAACCCGGCATTCGAACGTGCGAGCGGTCGATCGGTGTCCGATCTCGTCGGGCGAAGGCCCGACGAGATCGGACTGATCGACCCGGCGGATGCGGCGATCCTGCTCCGCGAGGTCGCCGCGCTGGACGAGGGTGAGCTTCGGAACTTCGTCACGCGGATCCGCTACCTGCTTCCCGACGGCACCGAGGCGTTCGCCCGGATGGCCGTCGGGCTCACGGACCTGAACGGTGAGCGACACGTCATCGCGTCGTTCACGGATGCTTCCGCGGCGGTCCGGCAGGAGCTGGCACTCGGTCGACGCGACGCGATCCTCCAGACGATCGGCGCGGCGGCGCAGCTGTTCCTGCAAGCCGACCGCTGGGAGGACGCGATCGACGACGTCCTCCGGATGCTCGGGCAGGGCGCCGGCGTGTCGCGTGCGCACGTGTTCGAGAACGTGGCCCTCCCCGGCGGTGAGCGCGGATCGACCCATCGCTTCGAGTGGTGCGCACCGGGCGTGGAGCCGCAGCTCGGCAACCCCGCCACGATCGACCAGGCGTTCGACCCTTCGCAGGACGAATGGCGCGCGACCCTCAGCCGTGGCGAGCCGTGGAGCGTGAACGTCGCCCACCTGCCCAAGGCCACGAGGGACGAGTTCGCGGCGCAGGGGATCGTCTCGCTGCTCGACATGCCCATCTTCGCCGGGAAGGAGTGGTGGGGGTCGATCGGATTCGACGATTGCGAACACGAGCGCGAGTGGACGAGCGCCGAGATCGATGTGCTCCGGGTCGCCGCGGGCACGCTCGGTGCCGCGATCCGCCGACAGCAGACGGAGCGGAGCCTGCGTGAGACCGAGGAGCTCTACCGGACGCTCGTCGAGCAGATCCCCGCCGTGGTCTACGTGAACGTGATCGGGGAGGATTACGTCCCGATCTATACGAGCCCCGGCATCGAACCCTTGCTCGGCATCACGCCCGAGGACTTCATGACCCGTCGCATGTGGTTCGATCTGGTGCACCCCGAGGACCGCGATCGTGTGAACGCGGAGGACGAACGCACCGAACGCACGCTGGAGCCGTTCTCGATCGAGTACCGGATGCGCCGCCCCGACGGCGAGGTCGTGTGGGTCGTGGACCAGGCCGAGGTCGTGCGCGACGAGAACGGAAACCCCCGGTTCTGGTCGGGCGTGATGTTCGACATCACGAGCCTGAAGCGGGCGGAGGAGGACCTGGCTCGCGCGCTCGAGATCGAGCGCGAGGCCTCCGCTCGGCTCCGTTCGCTCGACGAGCTGAAGAACACCTTCCTCCAGGCCGTCTCCCACGACCTCAGGACGCCGCTCACGACGCTGCTGGGGAGCGCGTTGACCCTGGAGCGCGAGGACGTCGAGCTCGAGCCGGAGGTCCAGCTCGATCTGGTGCGCAGGATCGCCGGGAACGCGCGCAAGCTGCTGCGCCTCGTGACGGACCTGTTGGATCTGGACCGGCTCTCCCAGGGGCTCCTGGAGCCGCAGCGGGCGACGGTGGACCTTGCCGAAGTAGTGCGCAACGTCGTCGCCGAATCGGATGCGGTGGCGGAGCGAGAGGTGACCGTGGATGCGACCGTGACCACCGTCGCGATCGACGTCCCGAAGGTGGAACGGATCGTCGAGAACCTGCTGGTGAACGCGGCCCGACACACGCCGCCCCATGCCCACATCTGGATCCGGGTCCAGCCCGGCAACGGGGGTGCGATCGTTGCGGTCGAGGACGATGGGCCGGGACTCCCGCCCGAGGATCGCGAGCGGGTCTTCGGCGCCTTCGAGCGCGGGCTGAACGCCGCAACGCACGCGCCTGGCTCCGGGATCGGGCTCACACTCGTGGCGCGGTTCGCGGAGCTCCACGGAGGCAGGGCATGGGCCGAAGAGCGGGAGGGCGGCGGGGCTTCGTTCCTCGTCTGGCTGCCGTCGGGGAGCGCCGCGCCCCCGCAGGAGGCACTCTTCGCACCAGGCTAGACGCTCCTGGCTAGACTCTGGCGGATGGCCGAACTCCCGGAGGAGCTGCGCAATCGCCCGCCCCGCCCCGCCGGTCAGGAGCCGACGGCGACGCTCACCTTGGATGCCTACACCCGGCTCCGTTCCGAGTTGGACGAGCTCACGATCTCGGGCCGGGAGACGATCGCCGAGCGCATCAAGGCCGCGCGGGAGCACGGCGACATCCGTGAGAACGCCGAGTACGACGCCGCGAAGAACGAGCAGGGCCTGATGGAAGCGCGGATCCGCAGCATCCAGGCGATGCTGCGCGATCCCGAGATCGTCGAGGCGCCTTCCGCCGCCGACGAGGTCGGGCCCGGCATGCTCGTCACCGTGAAACCGCTCGACCTCGAGGATGAGGATGAGACCTACCTGCTGGCGGAACACGCCGAGGAGAAGGCGCCGGGCGCTCGAACCGTAACGACCTCATCCCCGTTCGGTTCGGCCCTCATGGGCGCTTCCGAAGGCGAGGAGGTCTCCTACGAGGCTCCGGGGGGAACGTTCCGCTACCGCGTCGTCTCGTTCGAGCCTATCTCCGGCTGAGCCGGTCATGACGGTGCACGGACGAGATCGCGGGCAACAGGTCCGGGAGGCGCCTCGTGTCCGCGACATGCCCGCGCCGAGGAAGAACGAGAGCGCGGCCGGAGGCGCGATGCAGCGCGTCTTCGCATGGCCGTACCGGGGGATCCTCGCGTTCCTGATCTGGACGGGTATCCGGCCGTGGCAGCTCACGTTGCTATCACTCGCGTTGAACGTCGTCACGGGCGTGCTGATCGTGACGGGAGCGTGGTTCGCGGCCGGAGGCATCCTCATCCTCGCGGGCGCCTGCGACGTCTTCGACGGCTCCGTCGCACGGCATCGTGGCGAGGCCAAGCGGGCCGGCGCCTTCATGGACTCCGTGCTCGATCGCGTGTCCGACATGATCCTGTTCTCGTGCTTGTTCTGGCGTCTGGCGGCCGACGGGAAAGCGTTCGAGGCGGCGCTCGCGTTGGTGACGTTGGTCGTGAGCCTGGTGGTCAGCCACATCCGCGCCGAGGCCGAAGCCGCCGGGGTCCTGTTGAGCGACGGGCTGTTCCAGCGGCTCGAGCGTGTGCTGGCGCTGATCGTCGGGTTGCTGATCCCCGGCGCGATGCTGCCGGTCCTCGTGCTCCTTGCCGTCCTCGGAACGGTAACGGTCGCGCAGCGCGTCTTCTCCGCGCTGCGGGGCGCCTGATGACGGAGTTCATCCGGGTGGGCGCGCTCGCGGAGATCCCGGAGGGCGAGCTGCGCGCGTACGACGTCCCCTCGGGCCGCGTCGTGGTGACCCATGACGAGCGACGGTTGTTCGCCGTCAGCGAGACGTGCACGGGCAACGGGTGTGCGCTCTCCGACGGGTCGTTCGACGATCGATCGGATCGGCTCCTCTGCGCCGCGTGCGAGAGCGTGTTCGACGCAGAGACCGGCGAGCCCCTCGAGGGGCCGGCCCGCGATCCGCTGGCGGTGTTCACCGCGCGCGAGGTCGATGGTTGGGTCGAGGTCTCGACCGAACCGGTCGGCTAGCTCGACTTCCCTCGCCGACCGACGGGGCGGTAGGCTCGGCGCTCGTCACACAGGAGGTCGCCTCATGATGGAGCCCACCCGGTTCGACCTGTCGCAGGATCGTTCGCCGACCGCGTGGTTCAACATCATGCCGTCACTCGTCCAGGCCGGGATCCAACCGCTGCCGCCCCTGCACCCCGGAACCAAGGAGCCCGTGACGCCGGACCTGCTGGCGCCGCTGTTCCCCGAGGCGCTGATCATGCAGGAGGTCGCGACCGACGAGTGGATCGACATCCCGGGCGGGATCCTCGACGTCTACCGGCTCTGGAGACCGTCGCC
>WNGI01003324.1_pt1 | contig 15920 bp, 12 predicted proteins | sample 5400621 | NCBI WGS metagenome assembly WNGI01 (sample SAMN13153374, study PRJNA577476) | soil metagenome | isolation source: 20 cm soil or saprolite under Garry oak tree replicate 1 | place: USA:California | collected 2016-06-15 | reverse complement strand
AAATTCCTGAGCCAATCGATATGCATACTGAATGCTCCAGGTTTGCTCGCTTGCCGCCTGTTGAAGCAATTTTACGAGCTTTCTTTCTTCCGGTTTGTTCTTGTGCTCGTCGCCTGGCGCAAGTGGGATTGCGATGCATCGGGAAAGAATTGTGTCCGGCAGAGCTTCGGGCAACGCGCTCAGAAGAAGCAGCAATGAATCTTTCGGCGGTTCCTCCAGCGTTTTGAGAAACGCGTTCGCGGCCTGCGGTTGAAGCCGATCGGCCTCGGAAATAATCGCTACTTTGCGACGGCCATCGGTCGCTCGCATTTGTAGCCTATGCTCAAGATCGCGGATCTGTTCGATGACAATGCGCCGGGATCTCGACTCGGGCTGGGCGACGAAAATGTCCCGAGCCTTGGCAGAGAAAACATCGTTCGCGGCTGTTCTGTTCACGAGACTGGCCAGCTCTGCCGCAAGCAACTGCTTTCCGCTGCCGGGCGGTCCTGAAATCAAATAGGCGTGCGCGAGCCGATTTTGTTTATGAGCCCGTCGCAGATATCCAAGCGCCGATGTGCTCGAGAAAGCCATCTAGATTTTCGATTTTCGATTTTCGATTTTCGAGACAAGCTGAGGGAATCGCACAGAGATCATTTCCCAAATCTCATTCTCCACCTCATCGACCGGTCGCGCACCGTCTATCAAAACAATCCGATGCGGGTCGCGCGCTGCAAGTTCTCGGTAGCCTGTTCGAACCCGATCATAAAATTCCGTTGGTTCCTGTTCCATCCGGTCCGGCCTGCGCACCGTACGTTTCAGCCGCGAACGTGCAGTTTCTGCGTCGACATCCAGCACGAAAGTAATGTCGGGAACGCAATCACCGGCCGCGAACGCGTTCAGTCGTTCGACAATTTCTTGATCTAACTTTCGTGCCACGCCTTGGTAAACAGTAGTCGAATCAAAAAAACGATCGGCGATTACACACAGGCCGCTCTCGAGCGCTGGTTTGATCGTTTCGCGAACGAGCTGGCTCCGGCTTGCCTCAAACAAAAGCAGCTCTGTTTGAGGCGTCATGCCACCGCCATGCGGCGCAAACTGAAGAAGTTCACGAATTGTTTCACCAATTGGAGTCCCGCCAGGCTCGCGCGTCACGAGATACGGAACACCGGTCCGTTCGAGACGCGCCGCGAGTCTTTGCACCTGAGTGGATTTCCCGCATCCCTCCGATCCTTCAAACGTGATGAATGGCAGGCGCGGCATCAGATCGATTGTGAAACAAACCTGCGCAGTTGTCGAACAAGGAGCAACGTAACTCAGGCATCTTGCCTGATACGTCTGGCGGGCTTCCAGCCTGCCGTTCGCACGGGCAGGATGCCCGCTCGACGCGACAGGCTGGAAGCCTGTGTTACGATTTTCGTATGAAGAACTACTGGTTGGTAAAACAGGAACCCTCCTCTTACGCGTGGTCGGATCTTCTCGCCGATGGCGAAACGGAGTGGACAGGCGTCCGAAATTACACCGCGCGAAACAATTTGCGGAGAATGCGAGAGGGCGACGAAGTTCTGTTCTATCATAGCGGGGAGGAAAAGGCGGTGATCGGCATCGCCAAAGTTGTGCGCGGAGCCTATCCGGATTCGACTGCAACAGAGGGCGATTGGAGCGCGGTCGATCTTGCTCCAACCAAGTCTCTGCGACGGCAAGTCACTCTGCGCGAAATCAAAAGCGCGCCGCGGCTGAAGAACATCCCGCTTATTCGTCAATCGCGCCTCTCCGTTGCTGCGAGAGATTTTATCGTTATCTCTCTGCACGACGTCGCGCCTGCCAATCGAGATCTCGCAGACAAGATCATTTCAGAACTAGTTCGGTCCGGTGTGCGCGTCTGTTCTCTCCTCGTTGTACCCGATTATCATCATCAAGGATTGGCCACGAAAGATCGAGCGTTCGTCTCCTGGCTGCGGGATTTGGAATCGGAGGGCTATGAAATTGTCATCCATGGCTATTTTCATGAACGTCCACGCCGTCCAGACGAAACCTTGCGCGACAAATTTCTGACGAGGCTCTACACCCATAACGAAGGGGAATTTTATGATCTTGATTATGAGGAGGCCTTGCAGCGAATCACAAACGCGCGCGACGAATTTCGTGCAAGCGGTCTGACCCCGCGAGGTTTCGTGGCGCCCGCGTGGTTACTCGGCGAAGAGGGCGAACGTGCCGCGCGTGATGCTGACCTAGAATACACGACGCGGTTGCGCACGGTGCGCGATCTCCGTTCAGGCGAAGAGTTCCCGGCAAGGTCGATTGTTTATAGCGTTCGAAGCAATTGGCGGCGAGCGGTCAGCCGCGCCTGGAATGCTGCTCTGTTTCAGTTCCTAGAGAACAATGCCTTCTTGCGTCTGAGCATCCATCCGCCCGATTATTCTCATCCCATCATTTGGGGACAAATTCTTCGATTCATAGATATGATGAACGGAACGAGAACGCCAACGACATATCGTGAGTGGATCGCCGAGCAGAGATTGATGGTAGACCGGGAAACGTAAGCAATGAGCAAGTGCGATCTTCATATTCACTCGCGCTACAGCGCGCGCTCTGAGGAATGGCTTTTCCGTCGGTTTGATTTTCCCGATAGCTACTCCGATCCCAAGGAGTTGTATCGACAGTTGCTGGATCTTGGGATGGATTACGTCACGCTGACTGACCACGATACGATTGAGGGTTGTCTCCAACTTTTGGATCTCCCTCAAGCATTTATTAGTGAACAGATTACGACCTATTTTCCGCAGGATCCGTGCAAGTTACACATCCTTGTCTGGGGAATTTCAGAACAGCAACACCGTGATATCGAAGGCCTCCGCGATAATATTTTTGAGCTGCAGCGCTATCTGCAAACGGCACAAATCGCTCACGCTGTAGCTCACCCCCTTTACAGCATTAACGGCAAACTTGAGGCCTCCCATCTCGAGCGGCTGATTCTTCTTTTCAAACATTTTGAGGGAATCAACGGTCTGCGCGACGCGCTTCTGAGCGATCTCGCGCAAACTCTTTTCGGCGGACTCACGCCGGACAAGATCGATACATTATCCAATCGCCATAATCTCGCGCCCACGCACGCGGAGCCATGGAAAAAGATTTTGATCGCCGGCTCGGATGATCATGGTGGGCAATTTCTCGCTTCCGCCTATACCGAAACGCCGCTCGCAGAGTCAGCGGAAAAATTTCTCGTGCATATCCGCAACGGCAACTGCTCGGCACGAGGCCAGGGTGGAACTCCCCTCGCCTTGTCGCATGGATTTTACAACACAGTTGCCTGCTTCATCCAAGGCCGCTTCCACGAAAAACTTGGACCCAGCGCCCCGCTGATCGAGCAAATGTTTTCGCGTTTCATGGAAGGCCGGGATCCGACGGAGTTTACCCTCAAGGAAAAAGCGGCTTTCATCGCGCAAGGAATCTTATCGGGAAAAATCTTCGAACTCGCGAAACCGGCCAACAGATCGCTCTGGAAAGAGCTCTCAAACTATTTCGGGCAGCCAGAAGTGAAGGCAAAACTCAGCGAGGAGATCAGCGCCGTTCCCGAGACGGAGCGGCGCACTTTTCTGATGGCAAATTTGGTCGCAGAACAACTCGCCTTTCGTTTTTTCCAAAAATTCGTCCAGCAAATCAGCGCGGGGAACATGGTCGAGAGCATGCAAGCGCTCAGCGCGATCGCACCAATCTTGGTGATGCTCACGCCGTACCTCTACGGCTTTCACAGCCAGGCCCCTTCTCGCCCATGGCTGCGAAAAGTCTTTCGCGAGTTGACCGGTGAAATTCCGGTCGCATTACAGAATCGCAAACGCGCCTGGTTCACCGACACGCTCGAGGACGTAAATGGCGTTGCTACCACGATTCGCAAAATGACCGCGGCTGGAGCGGCAGCCGGAAAGGAATTGATCGTCGTAACCTCTCGAAGCGAGCTGAACATTTGTGATATTCCAATCAAAAACTTTCCGCCAATCGGTGAGTTTGAACTGCCCGAGTATGAGCTACAAAAATTGAGTTTCCCACCGATTCTTCAGATCCTCGATTACATCCAGCGTGAAAAATTCACTGAGATCATCATTAGTACGCCCGGACCGATCGGCCTGACGGCGCTGCTTGCCGCTAAAATGCTTAACCTCCAAACAAGCGGCATCTATCACACTGACTTCCCGCAATATATTCGCATCCTCACAGAGGACAGTTTTTTGGAGAGTGCTACCTGGCACTACATGCACTGGTTCTATGGCCAGCTCGATACCGTATTCGTTAACTCCGAAGAATATCGCCAAAGCTGGATTGACCGCGGCTTCGATCCCGGGAAATTAAAAATTTTCCCGCGCGGGCTCGATACGGAGCTGTTCACGCCGGCGCGACGCCAGCCGGCGTTTTGGGAGAAATTTGGCGAGAGTAACGGCCAGGTGCGCTTGCTCTATGTCGGTAGAATATCACGAGAAAAAGATCTCGATATCCTGGCGAATGCTTACCGGAGATTGCGCGATGAAGGTCTTCCCGTGCAGCTTTTTGTCGTCGGCCACGGGCCTTATTCTCAGACGCTCTCTGAAACTTTGCCCGACGCAGTTTTCACCGGCTATCTTACTGGGGTTGAACTTGCCACTGCCTATGCGTCGGCTGATGTCTTCGCGTTTCCAAGCACCACTGACACTTTCGGCAACGTCATCATCGAAGCGCAGGCTTCCGGCGTGCCGGTCGTTGTTTCTGATTCCGGCGGACCCAAAGAGTTGGTGGAAGACAAAACCAACGGCCTTATTACTAAGTCGCACGATGTCGATGATTTCACGCGTGCCGTCCGGGAACTGGCTATCGATCCTTCGCTGCGAACGCGCATGGGCAACGCTGCTCGAAAAAGTGTCGTCGACCGCAGTTGGCCCAACGCTTTTCGCAAGTTCTGGGCAATGACAGAAGTGTAGTTTCCGATCAACTCGGGAGCGATGGCGGCAACGGAGGCGCAGGCGGCGGCGCAGGCTGCAAGAGTCCTGCCCAGACATCGTAATCCGCACCGAACTGGCGCAAAAAAAGCAACCCAAACGCGCGGAGACACACAAATAGTGGCAACAAAATGACTGTCCCGACATAAGGAAGCGCAGCGAGACAGCATGTAGCGCAACTCACGATTCCCCCGATCATTAGCGCCGCCAAAAATAAGACAATGGAAAACAAGCAAAACAAGACGAACGGCACGAGATTCCGTGCAATTAACCGCGTCACGTCGCGAAATGCCTCCGTCGCTCGACATCGCCGACGATACATCACCGGCGCCGTAAAGTAGCTAACAAGAGCAATGAAAATGGCGATCGAAAACCAAAAGACAGAAAGGAAAACCAGTAAAGCGACAGAAGTGATAGCATTTGTCTCACCTGCTCCATGCCGGAGCCAACCCAGCGCTATGAAAATCGCAAGCATTATCGCGGCAAGCACCACCACCCCAAACAGAATCGCCAACAAAAACAAAAAGTAACTGTTCCCTTCCTTGCGATACTCATGCCACGGTTCGACGATTACTGCGCGGTTCCGGACGATGCAGTCTGTAAAAATAAAAGTGCCACGCGCCTTCAACCACGTGATCAAGATAATGAAAGCGAAAATAAGCAGCGCGAAGAAAGCTATCGCTACCTGCAGCCAGGGCTTCCAGGGTTCCAAATCAGGAAGATTTAGATTTGGATTCGCTCGATGCGGTTGAAAGTTTCCAAACGATGACGGAAAATTGAACCCAACCCCGGCAAAATGTCCTGCCAAAAACGCGGCGAAGCCGATCACTAGCCACTTACTCAAGTCGAACGGCTGAAAAAGAATCTTTTTCGTTAGTTCGAAGGCTTCGCCGAATGGCTTGAAGATTTCGATCTTCGGGTTGCCTCCGTTCATAGCGCGATTTCAACAAGTCCCAGCTGAGAATCAAGAACGTTCTAGCCACCGCTCTCTCGGCGGTCACACCTCCATCTCGTCGGCACTCCAACGGCCCGCAGACCCCATGGTTATAATCAACCGGTTCCAAAATAACGTTCCACGCCAGTCCGTTTATCGCAGAGAGCCGATGGAAGGACGCTGTGAAAACTTCGCGAGACGGAGCCCTGCGCTGCTGCGGCCGGGATCCTGGACCCGGTTACAACGTGCGTGCTATTTACTTCGGATGTCTCCGCATGTTTGTTGTCGATCGTGGGATGAAATGCGAAGTCACTCGAATGCACAGCCAGCCCAGAGTTGATCAGAGAACAAGTAGCGTGCCTTTATCAACGAAACGCGGCTATCCCATCGGAGCAGAATTGATCGGTGCAAACGAAACACACTTCCGCGTTTGGGCGCCAAAGGCGAAACACGTCGATGTTGTTCTCGAAGAAAGCGCGGAGAAGAACGCAAAGCGAACGTTTCATCCGCTGCAAGCTGAGGAAGGCGGATACTTTTCCGGCATCGCAAGCACTGGTGCAGGCTCGCTTTATCGGTTTCGCGTGAATAATGCCGAACATTTTCACCCCGATCCTGCATCGCGGTTTCAACCCGATGGCCCGCATGGCTCATCGTGCGTTATCGATCCGAAAAACTTTCAATGGACCGACGGAGCGTGGTCGGGTTTGAAAATGAAAGGCCAGGTGATTTACGAAATGCACATCGGCACGTTTACGCGGGAAGGCACGTGGCGGGCCGCGACGGAGCAATTGGCAGAGCTGGCCCGCATCGGAGTCACCGTGATCGAGATGATGCCGATCGCCGATTTTCCGGGAAACTTCGGCTGGGGTTATGACGGTGTCGATTTTTTCGCGCCATCACATTTGTATGGGGCGCCGGATGATTTACGGAATTTCGTCGATCACGCGCACTCGTTAGGCCTCGGCGTGATCCTCGATGTTGTTTACAACCACTTCGGGCCTGATGGAAATTATGTTCGCGTTTTTTCTGATCATTATTTCACCGCTCAGTACGAAAACGACTGGGGCGAATCGATTAACTTTGACGGGCCGAATTCGGGTCCAGTCCGCGAGTTTTTCATTACCAATGGACGCTACTGGATCGAGGAATTTCATTTTGACGGTTTCCGCTTCGACGCAACACAAGATGTGCATGACGCATCCGACGAATACATCATTGGTGCAGTGGGAGGCGCCGCACGGAAGGCCGCTGGTTCGCGCTCAATCATTCTGATCGCTGAGAATGAGCCCCAGGAGGCCAAAATGGTGCGACCGCGCAGCGAAGGCGGCGACGATCTCGATGGTTTGTGGAATGACGACTTTCACCACAGCGCCTACGTTGCCTTGACCGGACGAAACGAAGCGTATTACACCGATTATCACGGTGCGCCGCAGGAGTTCATCTCTGCGGCGAAGTATGGCTATCTTTACCAGGGCCAACCCTATTCCTGGCAGGAATCGCAACGTGGTACGCCAACATTTGGGCTGCCGCCGGAGGCTTTTGTCGCGTTCCTAGAAAATCACGATCATGTCGCTAATGCGCCGCGGGGCCAACGGTTGCGGTGCGAGGCTTCGCCTGGACGTTATCGTGCCATGACCGCCCTGCTCTTGCTTGGGCCATGGACACCATTGCTCTTTCAAGGGCAGGAGTTTGGTGCATCCAAATCCTTCGTCTTTTTCACGGACGTGGGAGACAGTGATATGCGCGAGGCGATCCGGAAAGGACGTTTCAGTTTCCTCTCGCAATTTCCGTCACAGGCTGCCGAAGAAGCACAGAAACAACTTCCGGTTCCCTCCGATCCGGCCGTATTTGTCCATTGCAAGCTTGATTTTTCGGAACGGAAACAAAACAGGAAACTTTACGATTTGCATGTCGATCTTTTGAGGCTTCGCCGTGAAGACTCGCGCTTTCGTGAGCAAAGCCCCGGGGGCATCGATGGCGCCGTGCTGGGATCAGCCACCTTTGTCCTTCGATATTTTGCAGATAATGCGGATGATCGGTTGCTCGTCGTAAATCTCGGAAGACGACTATTCCTGAACTCTGCGCCAGAGCCTTTGCTCGCGCCTCCACTTGGCTTTGAGTGGGAGACGCTTTGGACAAGTGAATCTTCCCGCTACGGCGGTCCGGGCGCCGTCCCGGTTGTGACACAAGAGCAATGGCTTCTGCCTGCCGAAGCGGCCGTGGCGTTGCGTCTCGTGCGGGAAAAAGCTCCCCGCCGGAAACCAAAACGACGCCGCTTCTAAGCCCGTCTTCGTCAGATCATGGACAGCACACACAAGCCAACCGTTGTGCGCACAATGCCGTGGGATGGGGCAAAAATGTCGCGCGAGATTTTGCTCGATCGCGAGTGGCTCGTCACAAACGGATTAGGTGGCTACGCGTCCGGAACCATCTCGGGAGCGATTACGCGGCGTTATCATGGATTGCTCATCGCCGCTTTGCCTGCACCGCTCGGGCGCATGGTGATGTGGAGCCATGTTTCGGAATTTCTACACTTCACCGACGATGACGTCGTTTCTTTGGGCGCGGAAGAACGCGCCGGCGGACAGCTTGATTTGCAGAGCGCAGACTTTCTGCGCGAATTCCGTCTCGAGGACGGCCTCCCGGTTTGGATATACCACGTCCGTGATCTCATACTCGAAAAACGCGTTCTGCTTCCCCATTTACAAAACACGGTGCACATAAGCTACCAAGTGATTGCAGGAAAAGCGCCGCCCCGATTCGAACTGCGGCCCGCTTTTCATTTTCGACATCATGAGTCATCGGTGGATACAGGATTGGCCGCGCCTTACAAACTCACTGCCGTCGATGATCGTTACGAAATTGCCGCGGCACGCCGGAAGTTACCGCCGCTTCGGATGCGAATCTGCGGTCGCGGTTCCACTTTTACCATCGCGCCGGCACAGATTCATCAAGTCGTCTATCGCAACGAGCAACAGCGCGGTTACGCACACGAAGGCCAGCTCTGGAGCCCGGGATTTTTTCGAGTCGATCTTCGCGAGCAGAGCACGGCGACATTGATTGGCTCGACTGAACCGTGGGACATTATCGACGTGTTGAGTCCCGCAGATGTTCTCTCGGCTGAGCGGGAACGCCGGGCGCGTCTTATCGTGGAGGCTAAGCCAGAAGCGCAAAATGGTGTCGCCGCCGAATTGGTTTTTGCCGCCGATCAATTCGTGATCACGCCGGCGGGGCGATTTGAAGAAGCAGCTCGAGCGCACGCCGCCGGTGATGAAGTGCGCACTATCATCGCCGGCTACCATTGGTTCACGGATTGGGGCCGCGATACGATGATCGGCCTCGAAGGTCTCACCCTAACTACGGGACGCTGCCTTGAAGCTGGTTACATTCTTCGGACGTTCGCGCATTACGTCTGGGACGGTTTGATTCCAAACATGTTTCCTGATGAGGAGAAAGAAGGGAGATATAATACCGCCGACGCGACGCTCTGGTTCTTCCACGCGTTCAATCGCTATTTCGAGCAAACAGACGATCGCATTACGCTTAAACTTCTACTCCCAATTTTGATCGACATCATCGAGCACCACCTGCGTGGAACGAAGTTTAATATTCACGTTGATCCAAACGACGGTCTGCTTGCACAAGGTGAGAACGGTTACGCGCTCACTTGGATGGATGCGAAAATGGAAGATTGGGTTGTCACGCCGCGGCGCGGTAAAGCGGTCGAGATCAACGCACTTTGGTACAATGCCCTTCGGCTGCTTGCGGCTTGGCTCCGGCAAACCGGAGAGGCCGCCTCTCCGCAACGTTACGAAGAACAAGCGGAGCGAGCGCGCAGCTCATTTAACGAACGCTTCTGGTACGCGAAGGGCGGATACCTGTATGATGTGGTCGACTGCGACGGCCAAAACGGGACAGATGATATTTCCTGCCGACCGAACCAGCTCTTCGCAATTTCGCTCGATCACCCAGTGCTCGATCAGGAGCGTTGGGAATCGGTTCTCGATGTAGTGGAGAAGAGACTGGTGACCCCGGTGGGGCTGCGCTCGCTTGCGCCCGATGATCCCGAATACAAGGCAATCTATGCGGGCGACCTCCGCTCACGCGACGGCGCGTATCACCAGGGCACGGTCTGGGCATGGTTGATCGGACCGTTCATTGACGCCTGGCTAAAGGTTCATCCGAACGACAAAGCGAATGCGCGAAAATTCCTACGGGAGCTTCCGGAGCACTTGGGCGAAGCTGGTCTGGGCACAATCAGCGAAGTCTTTGACGCCAACGAACCGCACGCTGCTGGCGGTTGCATCGCACAAGCGTGGAGCGTCGCCGAAGTGCTGCGATGTTGGGTCAAGACCGCGTAGAGTGCTATGGCGCTCATCCTGGCGCGATGATCCGATTCATAATTGATGCCTGAAGCCGCAGAAGAAATTTCCGAAAAACCGGAAATCCGCAAAGAACTCGCGCGAGCTGTGAGTGAAAAGCCGCGCGAAAAGGTCAAGGCGCGAGGCACGGACAAATTCTGGTTCGTCACACATGCACTTCTGCTCGTCGGTTGCGCGGTTCTCTACGTTGTTCTCGGATCGAAAATCATCCCCCTTCCGCAAACGCACATCGATCTTGCCCAGCGCATTTTGCGCGGTGCCGCGTTCATTGTGATCGTGCTCGCGATTGCGAAATCGGTCACGGTCTATGTCTTGGGCCAAATCGAAGACGCGTCCACACGTTTCACTCTCAGACGCATCGAACATTTGATCGTCGCGCTGCTGATCGCACTTATCGCTATCTCGATATTTTTCGTAAATTGGTATGCCGCGCTCACCGCGGTTGGTGTTATCTCCGTCATTGTTGGATTGGCTGTGCAAACTCCGATGAAAAGTTTCATCGGCTGGATCTACATCCTCGTCCGCCAGCCTTATCGTGTCGGGGACCGCATTCGAATCGATGATGCCACCGGAGACGTCATCGACGTGAGTTATCTCGACACCACGCTGTGGGAATTTGGCGGCCAATATATTTCCGGCGATCATCCGAGCGGCCGGGTCATCAAGTTTCCAAACGAAAAAGTGCTCGACGAACTTGTCTACAACTATTCGTGGCCACTTTTCCCTTACATCTGGAACGAAATCAAATTTCAGATCGCTTATCAGAGTGATTTGGAGTTCGTCGCAAAAACGATGCAACAAATCGTCGAGGAGGAACTCGGCGAAGAGATGATGGAACGCGTTGGCGTCTATCGCGACCTGCTTGCCCGCACACCAGTAGACGAACTGGAGGTGCGTGAGCATCCACGCGTCATTTTCCGTGTCGATGAAGTGACCTGGATCGACGCAATCGTTCGCTACTTGGTCCCGCCACGCGAAGCTGGTTCTATCAAAAGTCGGCTGATCCCAAAACTTCTCGCCGCGCTGAACGCCGCCCCCGACAAAGTGATGTTCCCAGCCGGGGCCAATCGGTAAACTCAGTCATTCCGAGCAGCAGCCAAAAAATAGAGAGAGGCCGCGACATAAGACGGAGGATAGAGCACGACTTAGGCGAAGCCTTATATCAGCACCCTTCACAGAGGCACGCTCAACTTTGTTTTATCGCATCTCGCAGTGTTCTTATCCGGTCGTGGGCGCTTTTCACCTCACTGTATTGACGGGAGACGAGATCGCGCAATGAGGGAGACAGGTCGTCGTTCATCGCCTTCTCGTATTCTTTCACTGCGGAATCTTCGCCGCGCTCGCACTCGGCGAGGATCGCGTGGTCATCGCCGCTAGTGACGGCGGATTTTAGGTTGATCCATGCCCGATGCAATGCACCGGCGCCGCTGCCGCTCGTTTCGGGCTCAACTTCACCCAGACTTTGCACCTGGCTTTGGAGCTCGCTTGCGAAGCGGGAACGCTGCCGGGAATATTCGTTAAAGAGTGATTTCAACTGCAGATCTTTTACGCTTTCAGCTGCTTGTTTGAACCCTTCCTGCCCGTCTTTGAGCGTTTCGATCAAGCTGTTGACCGTCGAAATAGTTTCTTTCTCTTGTGCCATATAAGAATGATTCGTATCGCAGGATTATTTCGCGTTTCTCGAATTTTCCCCAGGCTGCAAATGATTCAAACTTCAGCAAAACAGCGTTTTATTTAAGAAGTCTTTCCGCTAGGATCGCCGCTGAAACGACCACCAATAACAAGAACTCGGCGACCGATTACTTCGGCGCGGCCGTCGCGTTGAGCGGCTCAAGGTCGGCAACAGCCGGTCCGTTGAGAACACGACCCAGCGCATCGAAACGAGAGCCGTGGCAGGGGCAATCCCAGATTTTTTCCGCGCCATCCCATCTGACAAGGCACTTCAGATGGGGGCAAATTGCTGAGAATTTGTGCAACACCCCGTTTTCGTCCCGATATGCAGCTATTTTCTTCACACCCTCTCGAAGAATCCCACCCTCGCCTCGCCGTATTTCATCTGCCATCGGTTGGCTGCCAGAGGTAATATAATCTCTAAATTGGGCTGCAACATTGGCGTTTTCAGTGACGTAATCAGCGACCACGACAGGCTTCAGTGTCTTGCGAGTTGGATCGTAAAGTTTTGCCCACGAATTTTCGCGACCAGCGATAAGATCAGTGATTAAAATTCCCGCAATTGTGCCATGCGTTATGCCATTGCCAGAGTCGCCTGTAACTACGTAAACGTTTTTGTTTCCCGGGTTGCGGCCGATATATGCGACGCCGTCAACCGGCTCCATCACCTGCCCGGACCAGCGATCGGTAATCTCGCCCAGCGTCGGAAAGTGCTTGCGCGCCCAACGCTCCAATTTTGAGAAACGTTGCTCGAAATCTTCCGCCTGACCGCTTTTGTGATCTTCCCCGCCCACAATTAACACTTCGCCTTTTTCATCGCGCGCGAAACGGACGTAGTGATACGGAACCGGGCCGAGGACCTGTTTTTCATTTTCAGCCGTCTGCGCCGTATCCCAAAACAGCGCGTGCTCGAGTTCGCAAGTCACGCGTAAGCCGATGACATACGTTGTATACGGTGCCTGTTTCGAATGGATGGCCAACAGATCGTTAATCGGGCAATTCGTTGCGACAATCGCCGCTCGCGCGGTGATGGTGTGACCATCAGATGTCTCAATGATCGTGCGATCACCGTCTTTAATTTTTACAACGCGAGTCCCGGTGAAGATGTGTCCGCCATTCTCGATAATCGCTCCCGAAAGCGCATTCAGGTACTTCAGCGGATGAAACTGCGCTTGGCGCGGAAAGCGCAGTACTCCCTTGGTATCAAACTTGCCAATTGGAACGCGATCAACGCGCTCCACACCTAGACCAGCGCGGACGGCGGCGTCAAGTTCTCGCCTCAGCTCCGTGACGGAGCCGCCTGATGGCAGAAACAAGTAACCGGCGAGCCGCTCGAAATCGCAGTCAATTTTCTCTTCCGTGACGATCGCTTCGATGCAATCAATCGCAGCCATGTGGCTGTATGCGCACAGACGCGCGCCCTCCTCGCCCAGGATTTTCTCGATTTCGTAGTAACGATCGTCTAGCGCGCTGGCGAGATGGGCAGTGGTTCGCCCAGTCATTCCGCCGCCGACCGGACCATCATCGACCAAGATAACGTGTCGATCTTCACGGGTCAGTAAGTACGCACTGGTAACTCCCGCGATTCCTGCGCCAACAACACAAACGTCAGCCGTTAGATTTTCCGATAGGGGCGCACTGCGGAATTTCGTCGCGGTCCGTTCCCAGAGTGAAATAGTTTCGCCGGCGCGTTCTCCTGCTTCCTCCATCAAATCAGAATCGCGATACAAGGCTCAAGCGCGTGCTTAAAAGCCGTGCAGAAATCGCCGCTTGCTGCGGCCAGCTTGGGTGCGCAAAGACGTAACGGAAAATGCAGCCAGAATCGCGAGTAGCGATCAATTGGTGATGGTTCGAGGACGACCTGACTGAAGCCGCTCTGGCGGCCGAGTTCAAGCGAACGCACCGCCAGAGCGGCTTGGTTGCAATCTACATCTGATGAAATCGGAAACTGCCTTAATCAGAGAAACCGCCCCGCCCGAGCTAGTCGGTTTTTTCGATCTCTTGCTGCTCGATTTGCACAGCGTATTTATCAGGTTTGATCGGCGACCCAAATTCTCTGACGTAAACCTGAGTGAACTCGGCGCCAAAGAGCAAAATTTGCGACGAGTAGTAAACCCAGAGGAGCAGCGTAATCAGCGAACTGGCCGCGCCATAAGCCGAGGCCGCTGTACCACTGCCGAGATACAAACCGAGCGCCCATTTGCCAATTGAAAAGAACACGGCGGTCATGACGGCACCGATCCAAACATCATTCCATCTTATTTTTACGTCCGGGAGGATCTTAAAGATCATGGCGAAAAGGGTGGTGATCACCGCGAAATCAAAGATTAGATAAACGCTGATTGCAATAGACATACCGCCGGGCAATGCTGCTTGAATGAAATGGCTGAATCCTTTTAACAGAGCTTCAATCGCGAGCGATACCAGCAATAGGAAACAGACGCCGGCAACCATTGCAAAAGACAAAAAACGAGTACGCAAAAATCCCCAAATGCCCAGGCCCGGTTTGGCTTTTACGCCCCAAATCGTATTCAACGCATCCTGAAGCTGGCCAAACACTCCGCTGGCGCCGAAAAGGGCAAGCGCAATCCCAATGATTGTCGCCAGCGTACTTTTTCCTGGTTGCGCAGCTTTCTGCGCAATATTCTGCACTAGTTGCACCGCGCTTCTATCCAGAAAATAACTCATTTGCTCGGTGAGTTTCTGCCAAGCACCGGCGGGATCGTCGCGGAAAATCACGCCGACGATCGCGAGTAAAACAAGGATGAGCGGTGCGAGGGAAAACACGGTGTAGTACGCTAGCGCTGCGCCCAACTGCGGCGCCTTATCGCTCAGCCATTCCTGCGTCGTTAGTTTTAACAGTTTAAAGGCTGTGCGAAAAAGCGGTCTCCGCGGCGAACCGTTGCTCATATATGCATTACCCCTCTGAAAACTCGCGCCAAAAGTGCGCGGAGGATGGTCTTCCTATTTAGAACACGCAGAACCGCGACGCCCAAAGGCTGTCCATCTCAAGCTCCACGAGATAGTCCGCGCTCTTAAAGGCGCTCGAAATCAACTTGTCGGATCGACTGCAACACATTGCAGATGACGTCCTCGGACGACATCAAACGACGCCGAGCCCCAAACGGCCCGCGATGCTTCAAAGTCCTCCTAGGCATAGATCTATTTTCGGCACATCGCGTTAGCTTCATCTTGCGGCCTACAACACTTGTAATGTTTAGAGCGATCGTCTGCCTTGAATCAGGTTAATGATCAGGACAACCACCGCAATCACGAGCAGCAGATGGATCAAACCGCCGCCAACATGGCCGATGAAGCCGAGAAGCCAGAGCACGAGTAGGATTACAATTATCGTCCACAGCATAGGTTTGCCTTTTTACATGCTCTCAATTTCCATTCGGAGTTCCTCTTTTGATTTGCCGAGTCTCTTTTGGAGACGGCCAAGAAGCTCGTCGTCCTTTCCCTCGGCAAATGCAAGGTCGTCATCGGTCAATTGACCGTACTTTTGTTTGAGTTTGCCTTTCACTTCGTTCCAATTGCCCTTGAACTGTAGATTCGTCATAACATACAAATTTTCGTTTATCAGACGAAGATTGGTTGTATTGACAGCCCTGCTAAGCGTCGATCGTATAAGTTCGCGGAAACGTTGAAACCGTTGTACTAAATCGTGTGCCCCGACTTCTTTAACAAAGTAGTTCAATGCCTGGCAGAGAAGAGGAATGGTGCTATGCGGTCTGTGCTTTCATTTTTGAAACGTGAGAGCTTGATTGATGATTAGCGCGACGGCGCTGAAGGCGAGCCAATGCAGAGCCCATTCCGCCCAGTTAAGGTTCAGACCTCCGCACCAGAGGATCAAGCAAACCAGCGCGCTTGCAGAAAGAGAGAAACAGAAGATGCAGCTGAGCCACTCCTTAGCCGAGCCGCGCCCGCCTGGCATTGCGTTACGAAGCCGCTCAAAAACAGCAAACGGACCATGCTCCTTCGCAATCA
>WNGI01002522.1_pt1 | contig 15920 bp, 11 predicted proteins | sample 5400621 | NCBI WGS metagenome assembly WNGI01 (sample SAMN13153374, study PRJNA577476) | soil metagenome | isolation source: 20 cm soil or saprolite under Garry oak tree replicate 1 | place: USA:California | collected 2016-06-15 | reverse complement strand
TTGGCCGGAACGCTGCCGCCAAGCAGCGGGCCCGTCATGAGTACCGCGCCGGCTGCCGCCAGGGCGAAAACAATTTTTGGCATGTGGGGCTCCTTCCTCGGGCTTTGCTGGCAGACAGACAACGGGAACCCGTATGGAAAGGTTCCTTCGTGCTGTTGCCGGCGTCACGCGCGAGGTTGATCGACGCGCGGTCTTGAACATTGGTCGCAGCCGCGTCTACTGCGTGGCCTTTCTTGCCAGATCGCCGAGGCCATGCGCCATGGCATCGATCGTCGCTTTGGTTCCCGCCGCGAGCCCGTGGCGCCGCACGATCCAACTCGGCTCGTTGTAGGAGAGCCAGACTTTGCCGCTCGCGTCCTGCCACACCAGCGCCTTTAGCGGCAGATCGATGCCGATCGTCTGATTGGACTGCATGAGCGGCGTGCCTGCCTTGGCGTTGCCGAATATGAGGACCTCGGTGGGCCCCAACGCTAGGCCGGCCTGCGCAGCTCCCGCTGCATGATCGATGCGCGCGAACACGACCATGCCCTTTGCCCTGATCTCCGCTTCGAGCCGATCCGCTGTTTCCTTCGCCCCGTAGTGGCTCGGTATCGTCGTCAATCCATCTGCGGCCATGGCGTGCGCTCCGGCTAGCTAAGCAACGATCACGTTGGATTTGCTCATCGTCACTCCAAAGGAAGAGAAGTCCACCGAGCACGCTAGCGTACCTCGAGCACAAACGAGGGAAAGCGCGCTCAGCCGAATTCCGGGCCGACCACGGAAAAGGTGCGCGCCGCGTCGTCGAAACGCGCCGATGAGCGGTAAAGCATGCGCGTGAACGGCCGCACCGCGGTGAAGCCGTGCGCGTCGAGGAAGCTGCGCAGCTCGGTCTTGCTGTCGGCAAGATCGATGAACAGCGGAGCCTCGATTCCATCGAGCGCGCGCGCCACGAGCGCGCGGGCGATCGCGTCATCCTCTGCAATGAGCGGTCCGATATGCGCGGCCAAGCCGCCGTCGCGGCCGAGCAGGAAACCGACGATGCCGTCCGCGCGCGTGGCGATGAGATCGGCCGCGGGCAGCCGCCCGCGCAGGCCGGCGAGCACAGCGCCACGTTCGGCCCCGAACGCCGCCGCGTCGTAGGCGCACAACACCGGCCAATCCTCGTCCGCAATCGGCCGCACGGTGATGCCGGCCGGCGCGGGAAGACTCGCCGTTGCGCCCTGTCGCTCCCGGCGGATCAACCGCTGGAAGCCCCAGGAGTCCTCGAAGCCGAGCCGGCGATAGACGGCACGGCCGTCGGGAGTGGCGTCGAGGACGGGCACGAGATTGGCAGCCGCCAAGTCCCGCATCGCCTGCTGCATCAAGTTCGTCGCCAGGCCGCGGCGGCGATATTCGCCCGCAACCAGCACCATGCTGATCCAGGCGAAGCGGCCGCCATAGGGCAGCGTCGCGGTAGTGGCGACAATGCGGCCCTCGTCTAGTTGCGCCGCATAGAGGCGGCCAAGCGCGAGGAAGATGCGCCAATCGGCGGGCAGTTGGTTCCAGCGCGCTTCCCGCACGAGCGCGCCGGCGTCGTCCAATTCCGACGGCGTGAGCGATTGCTTGACCGTGAGCCCCGGCTCAGAACTGGCCATCGCGGGTATCGTAATGGGTGTCCTTGCCGAGGCTCGGCATGCCGCGCGCGACCCAATCCGCGGTCCAATCGATCACCTTGCCGAGCGGCACGCTCGGATAGCCGAAGAGCCGCGTCGCCTCCGCGGTGTTGACGAGCCAAGCTTCGGACCCTTCGACTCCCGTGAAAATGGGCGGCTTGCCCAGCCGCTGCGCGAACGACTCAGCGAGCCAGCGGATGCTCACCGTCTCCGGCCCACTGACATTGAGCGGACTTGTCGGCACCGTGCAGTGGGTGAATGCGCGCAGCACCATGGCATTGGCATCGCCCTGCCAGATCACGTTGACATGGCCGGTCGTGAGATTGATCGGCGTGCCGGCGAGCACGCGCATCGCCACGTCGTGCAACACCCCGTAGCGCATGTCGATCGCGTAATTGAGGCGGATGATGCGGCCCGGTGTTCCGCGCGTTCGCGAAAAATACTGGAACATCGCTTCGCGCGCGACGCAGGAATTGGCGTAAGCGCCGGGCGGCGGCGTTGTTGGTGTCGTCTCGGTCGCGCCGCCATGATGCACGTTCACATAAGGGTACACGCAGCCGGTCGAGTACGCGACGATGCGGGAGCTGGCGAAGGCGTCGGCGACCATGGCCGGCACGAGCGCGTTCATCGCCCAGGTCAGGTCCTCGTGTCCGGAGGAGCCGAACTTGCGGCCAGCCATGAACACCACATTGGGAAGTTTCGGCAGCGCCTCGATCTGCTTGCGCTCGAGCAGGTCGGCCTCGATGCATTCGACGCCACAGTTGGTGAGGTTTTCGCGCACGCCCTTTTCGCTGAAGCGGGCGACGCCGACCACGCGCCTATCCGGCGCGGCGCGCTTGGCGAGGCGCGCGAGCGTCGGCCCGATCTTTCCCGCGACGCCGAGCACGATGATGTCGCCGGGCAGCTGTTGCAATGCCATAGTCAAGGCCGCCGAGGGCGTGGTCATCACCTCCTCGAGGTGCTCCACGTCGCGCAAGCGATCCGGCAGCGCTTCGGGGGATTGGATCACTCGGTATCCTTGGAACGGCGGCGGACGTGACCGGCGGTCGTTACAGCCGGATGCTAGCGGCTCGGCTGTTCTCCCAGCAAGGCGCGCGCCGCTGGTAAAACAGGTCCGGCGACGTACAATTGGCGATATCGAGGAAATGCCTGCGGAGGCGGCGATGAAAGTCTTCATGTTTCATCTCATGCCCTATGCCTATCTGGACATGAGCTTCAGCGACAAATATCGCTCCGCCTGGGTGGTGCTGCCGAACACCTATTTCGATCCGAAGAAAGGGCACGAGCTCTACAACCGCTATCTCGACGAGCTCGAGCTTGCCGCCGAACTCGGCTTCGACGGCATATCGGTCAACGAGCATCACCAGAACGCGTATGGGCTCATGCCTTCGCCGGTGGTTATGGCGGCTGCGCTCTCGCGCCGCACCAAGAACGCGAAGATCGCGATTCTCGGCAATGCCTTCTGCCTGCGCGAGCATCCGCTCACGCTAGCCGAGGAGCACGCCATGCTCGACTGCATCACCGGCGGGCGGCTGATCAGCGGCATGGTGCGCGGCATCGGCGCCGAGTACTACTCCATGGGCTCGAACCCGGCGTTCTCGCACGCCCGCTTCCAGGAGGCGCACGATCTCGTCATCCAAAGTTGGACGCGCCCCGGCCCGTTCGCTTTCGAGGGCAAGTTTTATCATTTCGAATACGTCAACGTGTGGCCGCGGCCCTACCAGCAACCGCATCCGCCGATCTGGGTGCCTTCGACCGGCTCGAGCGAGACGATCGAATGGGCGTCGCACCCCTCGCGCAAATACGTCTATCTGCAGACCTACAGCCCGATCGCGTCGGTGGCCCGGTTTCTCAACGGCTACCGCGAGACCGCGCAGCGCCTTCACGGATATACGGCAAACTCGGATCGGATCGGCTGGTGTGCGCCGGTCTACGTGTCCGACACCGACGCCAAGGCGCGCGCCGAGGCCGGCCCGCACATCGAGGCGCTGTTCAACAAGCTCCTGCGGCAGCCGTTCCAGATGATATTTCCGCCCGGCTATCTCAGCGCCAAATCGTTGAAGAACATGCTGAGCCACAAGCGCTCCGTCACCGGGCAGGAGCACACCATCGACACGCTCATCGAGCAGGGGATCATCCTGTGCGGCAGCCCCGATACGGTGCGCAAGCAGCTGGTGGATGCGCATCGATTGCTTGGCTTCCAGAATTTCCTGGCAATGCTGCAGTTCGCCAGCCTGCCGCGTGACCTGACCGAGAAGAACATCAGGCTGTTCGCCCGCGAGGTTCTGCCGGCGCTGCAAACGCTTACCGACAAGGAGTACGCCGGCTTGCAGACGGAAGCTGCGGAATAGCGTGGCAGCGCCCGGAGGCAGACCGCAGCGCCGGCGGGCGAAGGGGATCGGCCGTTTTGATGCAGCGCGGAAGCAGATGGCCTAGCTTACACACACCTTACAACCGCCGCGGCGGACTTGCGAGGGAGTAGCAACAGCCGCATATCAAATTGCGGTCCGGGAACTGACGGGAGGATGCATCACTCCGGACCGGCAGACGGTGACGGTCCGGGCAGGGCTTTAACCGGGCTGAGAGGCTTGGTCTTGGCAATTGGCCGATGATCTTTTTCATTAAGGCCAAATTATCGGTGGCCCGGCTCGTTCACCCAAGCATCGTATGTTTATGGTAGGAAGAACGCCGCTCAGATATAAGCCCAAAACGGCGTCGCCCGAGGTTGGAAACAGGTGTCCAGCGATCTCCATCGCCCGCATTCGTGGGCGCGCGCGTTGCCTGCGCGCGTGCAGGTGCTGATCGTCCTGATTTTGATGTTCGCCGCCGGGGCCGGGGTCTGGGTCGCCAAATCGCGCACCAACCACGATGTGCGCGATCTGGACAAGCCAGTGTTGGGTCAGCCCAAAAAGGGCGGCGGGGTGTTCTACCCGAGCCCCGCACAGTGGGCGACGCTCACGGTCGAGCCGACGCAGCAGCGGGTGTTTCGGTCCGAGCACGTGACCGAAGGCAAGATCGCAGTCGATGAGGACCGTTCAACGCCGATCTTTTCTCCCTATGCCGGCCGGGTCCTCAAGCTTTTTGTCAAACCGGGCGACACCGTAAAGGTCGGGGACCCGCTGTTTACGGTGCAAGCCGCCGACATGGTGCAGGCGCAGAACGATTTCATTTCGGCTGCCACCGCATTGAACAAGGCACGCTCGGCGCAAAACCTGGCTGAAATCATCGATAAGCGTCAGCGCCTGCTGTATGAGGGCAAGGCGGTGCCCCTCAAAGAGGTGCAAAACGCCCGTGCCGCGCTCGACGCCGCCGAAAACGACGTGCGCTCCGCCGAGGTGGCGCTCGAGGCGGCACGCAACCGACTGCGCATTCTCGGCAAAACCGACCGGGAAATCACCGATTTCCAGGAGAAAGGCACGATCGATCCGGCCACGCTGATCACCGCCCCGATCGCCGGGACGATTGTGCAACGCAAGGTCGGGCCTGGCCAGTATGTCGGCAGCGGCCAGACCGATCCGGTCTTCATCATCGGCGATTTGTCCACCGTCTGGATCGTCGCCTATATCCGCGAGACCGAAGCGCCGGTGGTGCACGTCGGGCAGGCGATCTACTTCACCGTGCTCGCCTATCCGGACCGCTCGTTCCCGGCCAATATCTCGTATGTGGCCGCGGCGCTCGATCCGATCACCCGGCGGCTGTTGGTGCGCGCGACCGTCAACAACGCCGAGGGACTGTTCAAGCCGGAAATGTTCGCCAGCGTGAAGATCCTTACCGGTGAAGGGGACAACTCGGTGGCGGTCCCACGCGATTCGATCATCTACGAGGGCGATACCGCCCGGGTTTGGGTGGTGCGCGAGAAGGATAACGAAAAGGCGATCGAGCTGCGGCGCATCAAAGTCGGGCTCACCAACGGCAACATGGTCGAGGTGCTCAAGGGTCTCGCCCCGGGCGATCGTGTGGTCACCAAGGGCAGTCTGTTCATCGACCGGGTGGCGTCGTCGGGTAGTGAAGCAGTCCCGAAACCAACGCCATGAACGGGATCGTCGCCTTTTCGCTCCGGCACCGCGTGCTGATGGTGCTGTTGTTCGTGATGATCCTGTTCGGCGGGATCATCGCCTTCCGCGAGCTCAACATCGAGGCCTATCCCGATCCCACGCCGCCGATGGTGGACGTGATCACGCAAAGTCCGGGATTGTCGGCCGAAGAGATCGAGCGCTACATCACGATCCCGATCGAAACGCAGCTCGCAGCGCTGCGCAATCTCACGTCGATGCGCACCATTTCGCTTTACGGTCTCTCGGACGTGAAGCTGCAGTTCTCCTTCGAGTTTACCTACGAACAGGCGCTGCAGCAGGTTCTCAATCGGCTCTCACAACTCCCTAACCTTCCGAACAACGCTCAGCCGCAGATTTCGCCGGTCAGTCCGATCGGAGAAATCTACCGATATCGGCTCGTCGGCCCACCCGGCTACAGCGTGCTTGATCTCAAGACGCTGCAGGACTGGGTGCTGCAGCGCCGATTCCGCGCGGTGCCCGGCGTCATCGACGTCATCGGATGGGGCGGCAAGACCAAAACGTTCGAGCTCGAGGTCGATTTCAACAAGCTCATCGCCTATGGGCTGACGCTGCCGCAGCTGCTGCAGGCGCTCAACAACAGCAACATCAATGTCGGCGGCAACACCGTCAATATCGGCTCCCAGGCGGCGGTGGTCCGCGGCGTGGGCCTCATCCGCTCGGCGGACGAGCTGAGCAATACGATGCTCACCCAGAGCGGAGGCAACCCGGTCCTGGTGCGCGACGTGGCAACCGTCCACGTCGGTCACAAACCGCGCCTCGGCATCGCCGGCAAGGACGCCGACGACGATATCGTCGAGGGCATCGTACTGATGCGCCGCGGCGAGCAGAGCATGCCGACGATCGAGCGCGTCGAGCGCGAAGTCGAGCGGATCAACAATTCGAACATTCTGCCGCCGGGCGTGCGCATCGAGCGCATCTACGACCGCAAGGACCTGATCGAGATCACCACCAGAACGGTCCTGCACAATATGGCGTTCGGCATCTTGCTGATCTTCGCCCTGCAATGGGTGTTTCTCGGCAATCTGCGCAGCGCGCTCATCGTCGCAGCGACCATACCTTTCGCATTGTTCTTTGCGGTCGGCATCCTCGTGCTGAGGGGCGAGTCGGCGAACCTGCTTTCGGTCGGTGCCATCGACTTCGGTCTGATCGTCGATGGTACCGTTATCATGGTGGAAAGCATCTATCGCCGTTTGGGGACGGCGGCCCCGGCGACCGGCGCAGTCGGAGTCGCCGAGGGACTCTCGGGCAAGCTTTCTGCGATCTATCTGGCCGCATCCGACGTCAACCGTTCGATCTTCTTCGCGGCCGGGATCATCATCGCCGGGTTCCTGCCGCTGTTCACGCTCAGCGGCGTCGAAGGCCACATTTTTGCGCCGATGGCGAAGACCTACGCCTATGCGTTGGTGGGAGGGCTGCTCGCGACCTTTACCGTCACGCCGGCGATCAGCGCCATTCTCTTGCCCGAGCACGTCACCGAGACGGAAACCCGGATCGTGCGGGCCTTGCATCGCCTGTACACGCCGGTGCTGCATTTCGCCGTCGGCAATCGGGTGTTGACCTTGGCCGGCGCGCTTGCGGTCATGCTGCTTGCGGGTTTGGCTATTCGCTCGCTGGGCCTCGAATTCCTGCCCAAGCTCGAAGAGGGCAATCTCTGGATCCGGGCGACGATGCCCTCGACGATCTCGCTGGAAGAAGGCAACACCTACGTCAATCGCATGCGCGCCGTGATCGGCAGCTTTCCGGAGGTCGAATCGGTCGTCTCCCAGCAGGGGCGGCCGGACGATGGAACCGATGCGGCCGGCTTTTTCAATGCGGAATTCTTCGCGCCGTTGAAGCCGATGCGTCAATGGCGCCGCGGCATCGAGAAGGACGACCTCACGATCGAGATCCTGCACAAGCTCGAAGCTGACTTCCCCGGCGTTGAATTCAACTTCTCGCAATATCTGCAGGACAACGTGGCCGAAGCGGTGTCGGGCGTCAAAGGCGAGAACTCGATCAAGCTGTTCGGCAACAATCTGCAGGCGCTCACCGATACTGCCAACAAGATCAAGGCAGTGCTCGCCACGGTGCCCGGCATTACCGACCTCGCGGTTTTCACCTCGCTCGGCCAGCCGACGGTGCAGATCGAGGTCGATCGCGCGCGCGCGGCGCGTTACGGGCTTGCTCCGGGCGACATCAATGCCACGATCCGGACGGCGATCGGCGGCGAATCGGCTGGCGATCTCTATGAGCCGGGCAGCGACCGGCACTTCCCCATCGTGGTGCGGCTCGCACCGCAATTCAGGCAGAATCCGGAAGCAATCCAGAATCTCCGCATCGGCGCGCAGGGGCCCAACGGCGTCACGCAGATTCCGCTGAGCGACGTCGCCAACGTCAAGCTCGTGTCCGGCCCGTCCTACATCTACCGCGAAGGCCAGGAGCGATACCTGCCGATCAAGTTCAGCGTCCGCGACCGCGATCTCGGCAGCGCGATCCAGGAGGCGCAGCGCAAGATCGCCCGGCAGGTGGAATTGCCGGCCGGCTCGCGGCTGGAATGGGTCGGCGAATTCGGCAATCTGCAGGATGCGATCGCACGACTGAGGGTCGTGGTGCCGATCACGCTGGCGTTGATCGCGCTTCTCCTGTGGATCAATTTCGGCTCGGTGGCCGATACGCTGTTGGCCATGAGCGTGATCCCGATGGCGGTCATCGGAGGCATTTTCGCTTTGTTCTTCTTGCACATCCCGTTCAGCGTCTCCGCCGCGATCGGCTTCATCGCGCTGTTCGGCATTTCGGTGATGGACGGCATCATCATCCTGTCGCAGTTCAACCAATTGATTGATGCCGGCGTGGAGCGCACCACGGCGATCCTGCGCACCGGCGAGCTGCAGATGCGCCCCGTGCTGATGACTTGCGTGATCGCGGGCGTCGGCCTATTGCCGGCAGCGCTGTCCGCCGGGATCGGGTCCCAAGTGCAGAAGCCGCTGGCCGTCGTGGTGGTCGGAGGCATGATGCTGGCGCCCCTGGTTATTCTGATCACACTGCCTGTGCTGATCCTCTTGTTCTCCCGCCGGGCAGCGCGGCCGGCGCCGCAACAGGCGGTCGCTGCGCCGGCGGAGTGAGCGGATCGGCTCCAACTCGGCGGACCCGATTCCTCCCCGTTCGGCGCGGACGCTTGCTCGATCTGTTTGAAAAGGTTGACGGCGCGCCTACTCAGCAGGCTCGACAGCTCTTTGATCGAGACATCGGGTCGCGTTCGTCTTGAAAATACGTCTATCAGTACCGGCAGGATGACCAGAACCAGGATGGGCGTGAGCAGGATGCCTCCAACAACGACCAAAGCGAGCGGGCGTTGAACCTGCGCTCCGATGGCGGTTGAAAGCGCTGCGGGGAGCAGTCCGACGCACGCCGCGATGCACGTCATCATCACCGGCCGGAAACGCGTTTGACATGCTTGCAAGATCGCCACGCCGCGGCTGGCGCCGCCTTCAATCAGCTGATTGAAGTACGACAGTAAAATAATGCCCTCCATAACAGCAATTCCAAACAAGGCAATAAAGCCGATCGCCGCCGAAACACTGAACGGGGTGCCGGTCAGCAAGAGCGCGAAGACGCCGCCAATCATCGCCATAGGGATGACCGTCACGCCAAGGAGAGTGTCGGTCAATGAAGCGAAATTGATGTACAGCAATATGCCAATTAACAGGATGGTCAGGGGGACAATCACCCTCAGTCGCGCGATTGCCTCCTGGAGGTTGCCGAATTCGCCGGACCATTCCAGCCGGTAGCCGGCCGGCAAGTGCACTTCCTCAGAAATCCTGCGTTGGGCCTCGATTACGGTGCTGCCAAGATCGCGGCCGCGAACGCTGAACTTGATCGGAATGTAGCGCTGCTGTTGCTCGCGGTAGATGAAGGCCGGACCCGTCACCAGATTGATGGTCGCCACCTCGCCCAGCGGTATCTGTGCGACCTTATTGGCGACTGGATCCTGTATCGCGATGGTCAAGCTACTAATCGTCTCTATGCTCTGCCGGTATTTCGGCGCCAGTCGAACAATCAACGGGAAGTGCCGGTCGCTCCCCTCCTCATAGAGATCGCCCGCAGCCTGTCCGCCGACGGCGGTCTGAACGGCTGCATTGACGTCGCCAGGGGCGAGTCCATAACGCGCGGCTGCCTTCCGATCGATGTCGATACGGAGCGTCGGCTGCCCCAGAGACGTGAATACCGCAAGGTCGGCTACACCACGTACTTTGCTCATCGCAGCTTTGATCTTCTCTGCCGTTTCCGTCAGCACGACAATGTCGTTGCCGATCAGCTTGACCGAGTTCTCGCCTTTGACGCCGGATACAGCCTCCTCGACGTTATCTTGGATGTATTGCGAGAAATTGAAGTTGACGCCCGGAAATTGTGTCTCCAGAGCTTCATTGACCTCTTCGATGAGCTTGTCCTTGGTGACCCCCTTGCGCCATTCCTTAGTTGGCTTGAGTGGGGCAAAAAACTCGGCATTGAAGAAACCCGTAGCATCGGTGCCATCGTCGGGCCGGCCTTGCTGGGACACGACCGTCTCCACTTCGGGAAAATTCTTGATCGCGAGACGCATGCGGTTGACGAAGTCATTGCCCTCTTCGAGCGAGATCGACGGCGGCATGGTTGCGCGAATCCAGAGATTGCCTTCCTCCAGATGCGGCAGGAATTCGAGCCCCAGGAACCGGACGGCGAACAGCGCGAGCGCCAATAGCAGGCCGGCTGTAGCGAGGGCCAAAATCCGGTGCGCGACCGCAAATTCGACCACCGGCGTGTATATCCGACGCAAGATGCTGACGGCGATCGTCTCCGTCTCGCGCACTCGGTCGTGCAGCAGGAACGCACTAAAGGCGGGCACGACCGTAAACGTCGCGAGCAGAGCTCCGGCAAGCGCATAGGCGTAGGTCTTCGCCATTGGGCCGAATATGTGGCCCTCGACCCCGCTCAGCGTGAACAGCGGAATGAAGCCGACAATTATGATCGCGGCGGAAAAGAAGATCGCTCGGTTGACCTCGGTCGCCGCACGGAAGATCGTTGCGAGCTTTCCCCTGAGACCCGATGGATCGTGTGTCTCGGCCGACCCATTGAGGAGCGCGCCTTCCGCTAGGTGTCGAAAAATGTTTTCCACCATAATTACGGTGGCATCGACGATGAGACCGAAATCGATTGCTCCAACCGAGAGGAGATTGGCGGATTCTCCACGCAACACCAGCATGCTCATTGCGAAGAAGAGGGCAAACGGAATGGTCGATGACACGATGAGAGCGCTGCGCAAATCTCCTAGAAATATCCACTGAACGAAAAAGACGAGAATCATCCCGAAGACCAAGTTGAACAGGACGGTATTCGTGGTCAATCTGATGAGGTCGCTGCGATCGTAAATCCGCTCTATACCTACGCCCGGCGGGAGAATTCCCGACGTGTTGATCTTGTCGACTTCTGTTTCAACGCGACGGATCGTCGGCAGGCTCTGTTGGCCGCGTCGCATCAAGACGATTCCTTGAACGATGTCGTTCTGTTCGTCCCGGCCAGCAATTCCAAGGCGCGGTTTGTTTCCGATGATGATCTCTGCAATATCGCTGAGAAAGACCGGATTCCCGTTTGCCGCCGTCAGCATGGTATTCCGGATGTCGCTCATCGAACGAATGAGCCCGACGCCGCGTACTACTGCAGACTGCTGGCCGATATCGACCGTGTTGCCCCCCACATTGATGTTGCTGTTGCTCAGCGTTTGTAAAACTTGCGGCAGCGTGAGGCCATAGGCCACGAGCTTTTCGCGATCGATCTGGATTTCAAAGATCTTAGTCTTGCCTCCCCAGCCGGTAACGTCGATGACCCCCGGCACCGCGCGAAATCGGCGCGCAATCACCCAATCCTGGAGAGTTTTCAGGTCCATCACGCTGTACCCTGGCGGTCCAACGAGCTGATAACGATAGATTTCGCCGGTCGGGCTCCAGGGCGAGATGGTCGCCTGCGCCTGGTTTTGCAGCGCGGGCAGCTGGCTCAGCCGATTGAGCACCTTTTGCTCCGCTTCCTCGTAGGTGAGGTCATAGGTGAATTGTAGCTTCACATCGGAAAGGCCGAACAGCGAGATGGTGCGCATCGCAGAGAGGTAGGGCGCCGTCGCCACGTCCACTTCGATCGGGATGGTGATGTAACGCTCGATCTCTTCCGCCGACTGGCCGGGATTCTGCGTGACGATGTCCACGAGTGGCGGGACGGGGTCCGGATATGCTTCGATGTTCAAACGAGCAAAGGCGGAGAGTCCGGCGATCATAATCAAGACAAAGAACGCCACCATGAGGGCACGCATGCGCAGCGCGAAGGCAATGATTTCATTCATGGACCAAGCGCCCCATACGCGAGGTTACAGTTCAGGCAGTTCCGGGCGTATGGCTCAAGCAACCTATAAGTGCCGATATGCTCAGGCACATCGTGATTAAAAACATTTACGAGCGGAATAATGAGCAAAATTCCCGGGACATAACTGAGCACAAAAAACCAGAAGACGGCCTCGCGACAGCGTAGGTCCTGCCAACTTCGCACGTATTTTGGATCAATCCACATTTGCAGCCCAAGCAGAAACGCGAGGAATCGAGCAAACGCAGCGATTAAGCGCTATCTGGCTTACCTGGATCTGAAGCAAAGCTCTTTGAGCGAAGATTACACGTCGTGTTGCGAATACAGCACGCGATCCAGTCTCGCATTCTGCCGGCGAAAGCTTACGCGAAGCTGAAACCAGGACGATGCAGCGAACGTCTCGACGTGGTACATTCGCTCCGCAGCCGGACGTCGGTTCATTGGAGCGGTTGCGTATGAGATTGCTGCTGGTTGAGGACAACGAAGAGCTTGCGCAGCTCCTGCGGCAGCGTCTTGCAGCTGCAGGTTATGAAACCGATCTTCTCACCACCGCGGCCGAAGCGCAGAGCGCGGTAGCGACGACCCGCTACGCCGCCATGGTTCTCGACCTCGGATTGCCCGATGGCGACGGGCTGTCGGTCCTGCGCGAGATACGTCGGCGCGAGGATCCACTCCCGGTTCTGGTGCTTACCGCCCGCGGCGGCTTGCAAGATCGCGTCAGCGGTCTGCGTAGCGGGGCGGACGATTATCTGGTCAAGCCGTTTGCGTTCGAGGAGCTGTTGGCCCGCCTGGAAGCACTTCTACGTCGCCCTGGCCAGTTGCTCGGACGCTCGCTGCAAATCGCCAACCTCACGTTTGATACCGAAAGTCGGCAGGCTTTCATCGATGAGAAACCGCAGGTCCTCTCCGCGCGTGAGACGGCCGTGCTCGAAGTCCTCATGCGTCGCAAGGATCGCGTGGTCTCCAAGAAGCTGGTTGAAGATCACATTTTCGGCCTGTCGGGCGATGTCGCCTCGAATGCGGTCGAGGTCTACATCCACCGGCTGCGCAAACAGCTGTCCGAGCGCGGCGCCAAGGTGCAAATCCATACCATTCGCGGCGTCGGATACCTCATTTCCGAGGAAAAGGCGGCGTGATTTCGTTCAAGTCGATCTTTTCGCGGATCATTTTCTTGCACGTGATTGCGCTGGTGATCACCGCGATTGTCATGCCGGTGGTGCTCTACTGGTTCTTCAAATGGGCGGCAAACGACCTGCACGATCAAGCGATGCGCGAGCAGGCGCAGCTGGTTGCGCATTACCTCGTGTTGGGGGCGGACGGCGGTTGGAGGCTCGATCTGCCGCCCGCGCTCGAGGACATCTATTCGCAGGCGGTCGGACGCTATGCCTATGCGGTCGTCGACGACGCCGGCCGGGTTCTATTTTCCTCGCGCAAGGACCGATCGCCGATATTCGGCGCGGATCCGCGTTCCTCTAACGTCGCATACCTGGAGGCGCGGCGCGGCAATGCGGCCATCTCCGGCGCCAGCATGGTGAAGGAGATGGAAGGTCGCAAGGTATGGGTTCAAGTCGGCGAGGATCTGGCGCACCGGGACGTCATCGTTGATGACATCGTTGCCGATTTCTTCAAGCGCGTGGGATGGATCACGCTGCCGATGCTGCTGTTTCTGCTGGCGATCGATATCGTGATTTTCCGCCGCGCATTGCGGCCGCTGCTCAATGCGTCGGAACTCGCGAAGAAAATCAATCCGCGGCGAACGGACATCCGTCTGCCGCCCGAGGAAATGCCGAAAGAGATCCTGCCGCTGGTGGAGGCCATAAATCAGGCGCTCGATCGACTCGAAGCCGGATTCCGCGTGCAGCGGGAGTTTACCGCCGACGCGGCGCATGAATTACGCACGCCGCTGACTATCTTGCGCAGCCGCATCGACACCTTGGCCGATCGCGGCATGTCCAAGGCGCTGCACAAAGATATCGAAGGCATGGCGCGCATCGTGAATCAGCTGCTCGACATCGCGGAACTGGAGACTTTCTCGATCGATCCGCTGGAAAAGGCGGACCTGCGGGCGATCTCTGCCGAGGTCGCGGAGTTCGCCGCTCCGCTGGCGCTGGCGCAGGGCAAGAATATCGCTTTGAGCGGCAGCGAGGCGCCGGTCTGGGTCAGCGGGAATGCGGAGATGCTATCGCGGGCGATTCGCAATCTGGTCGAGAATGCAATCAACCATTCTCCGCCGGGGACGACGGCCGAGATCGTCGTTGAAGACAGCGGCATGGTGCGGGTGCTCGATGAGGGTCCCGGAATCAAAGAGGAAGAGCGCGAGTTGATCTTTCAGCGCTTCTGGCGACGCGACCGGCGACGGACAGGAGGTGCCGGATTGGGACTCTCGATCGTCCAGCGCATCGCCGATGCCCATGCCGCAACAATCAGCGTCGACAACCGTCCGACCGGCGGCGCAACGTTCTCGCTCGGCTTTGTGCGCGTCGGCTGATTGTCACGCCAATTCGCGGCTCTCCGGTTCGCCGTGTGGCGGCTGCGTCATCCACACCGCAAGCACCCAAGCGGTCCATAGGGACGCGAAGTAGAGGGCAAGGAAGACGATCAGGCTGACTTGGCCGCCGAACTCGAATTCGGTGACCCAGCCGATCGCATAGGCGGCGAGATCGCCGGCGATCATGAATACCACGTAATAGGCGATGAGAAGCACGATGAATTCCCTCGGATTTGATTGCGTGGATCCGCCAACGAGGTTGAACGAGACGCGGCCGCATTTCGGCGCGCGACCAATACTTTTCATTATTTGCTTACACCCACCTGACGGCGCCGTCGAAAACATGCGTACAGCGCCGTCGCGGCACCACGCTCACGCAACCGTGATCCGATGTTCAGCTTGGCTTCAGCCGCCGGCACTAGCATCGCGGCCGGGTGGATGGCCTACGGAGGAGACGGATCGATGTTTCGAAGAATGGCCATCGCACTTACCGTCACGACCGCGGTCGTTGCTCTCACGCCGACCATCGCAGCCGCTCGCGGCGGTCATGGCGGCGGACACGGCGGTCATGGTGGCGGACACGGTTTCCATGGAGGCGGACACGGCTTCCATGGCGGCTTCCACGGGATAGGGCACCACGGCGGTGTCCGTGTTGGTCACTTCCGCGGGTTCAGCCGCTTCCATCACGTCGGCCATTTCCGCCGCGGCTTTCGTGGATTCGGCGTTTATGCCTATTCCGGCTATTACGGCTGCTGGCGCTGGGTCCCGACCCGCTGGGGTTATGTGAGAGTCTGGGTCTGCTGATCGTGGCCCCGGCACCCGGCAGCAGGGTTCCGCTCTCGTGTCCGTACGCGCTACTGATTACTGGCCCGCCGGCGTGCGTAGCCCGTGCCAGGCATCGCGCACCTGGTGATAGTGGACCTCGGGCGCGTAGTCCGGCGTGTTGAGCCCGAGCGTCTTGACGTCGAGGCGGCCGGTGGCGCTGAGCAGCGCATAGGCGGCGATCACGACATCGCGTTGCGCGCCGATCAGCCGCGCGCGTGCGAGCGTGAGGTCCTGTTGGGAATTGAGGACATCGAGCGTCGTGCGCTGTCCCGCCGCTGCTTCTTTCTGCACGCCAGCGAGCGCAATGCTGGCGGCGCGCACCTCCGCTTCGGCGGCAGCGAGCGCAACCTTCGCCCCCTCGTATGTGACCCAGGCGCCCAGCACCGCGGTCTGGGTCTGATTGCGGATGAGCTCCAGCACCATGCGCGCCTGCATCGCAATTTCTTTCGCCTGACGGATCTGCGAGGCCGCGAGCCCGCCGTCGTAGATCGGCACGTTCGCCGTTCCCAGCAGCGAGGCGATGTCGCTGCGCTTGGT
>WNGI01012181.1_pt1 | contig 15921 bp, 15 predicted proteins | sample 5400621 | NCBI WGS metagenome assembly WNGI01 (sample SAMN13153374, study PRJNA577476) | soil metagenome | isolation source: 20 cm soil or saprolite under Garry oak tree replicate 1 | place: USA:California | collected 2016-06-15 | reverse complement strand
TTCATCGCGGCTGGTACGGCCTGGAACTTGTCCAGTGACCAGCTCGCCCAACTCCGGAATCCGGCTCCACGAGAGTTTTCCCTCGGCCGTCAGTTCGACCAAAGGCAACGCGGCGGAACGATCGCCGTAGTTGCGCTCTTGTTCTTGGCTACCCACGACGATGCGATTGGCTTTCAAATGCAGGCCGCGGCTCAATTCAGTCGGCTTGCCCATGCTGCTCACGTGCGTGCCCGCTTCGACCCACTCTTCGGGAAAAATAGGCGTGAGCGAGTTCGTCGCGGTCAACACCACATCCATGCCGCGCACGGCTTGCTCGGGATTATCCACGCCGTGAACGCTGATACCGAGCAATTTCTCACCTTCCTCGCAGAATTTCTTTCGCCGCTGCGGATCACGGCTCGAAACGTAAATTTCCCTAATTGGACGGACCGAAAGCAGCCCCTTGAGGATACCGAAGGCGTTTCTGCCGACGCCGAACAATCCCAGTCGCTGCGAATCTTGCCGAGCCAAGTGTTTTGCCGCGATCGCCACCACTGCCGCGGTTCTGACCGTGCCAAATGGAAACCCCATAAAAGAAAGCAACTCCCCCGTGTCGGCGTCGAACAGCAACGCATACATCTTATCGCCGCCGCCCAAACCGAGGTTGGGTCCGAGTCGAACTCCGACCCGCCGCGCTCCCAGGACTGCGCCTGAGACAATGCGGAGTCCACTATGGCTGCCGAGAGGAATGTGGTACGGCGCGTGTGGCACGATCTGGCCGTTCGCTTGCTGCTTGTGCGCGTCTTCAATGAGCTCGATCGCTTTGGTGAGATCAAGCAGCGGTCTCAGTTCATCGCGGCTCAGTAGTAAAGGCATTTCCCGTCTCCAGTTTAGTGACCTGATCCCCGGGTCTTAAACCATTTAAACGTCTTGAACGATTGGAACGTTTTGAACGGCTGCTATTTTCCGGAAACTGCCAAGTCATGCGGTCGCTTGCCAAGTCGTCGCCCGCCGTTTTTCGTCACCATCACGGTGTCGCCCCACTGGCAAATATATTCGCCGTCCGCCGAGACCGCCGACGGCTTGCAGATGAAAACCATATTCTCGCGCATCGCCACGCCAAGCTGTTTTGGACTTCTGGCGTGCGGCGTGATGATCGGCCCGTCGTCGCCGGCGCCGCGCCCGTGCATGGTGAGATCGGCGCGCGCGCCGGCCGCGGGTCCGGTCTTCGGAGCAGCGCTCGCCGCCGTTCGTTTGGTGAGGTCGGCCAACTCACCGACCGTGACGCCGGGCTTGAGATTTTCAAGCACGCGATTGAATACTTCCCTCTGCACTTTGATCAACTCGGCTTGGACCGGATTGACCACTTCCACAAAGACCGGCTGCACACCCTGGGAACGATAGCCGATCCACGATGCTTCGATCTCATTGATGATCACGTCGCCGCGCTCGAGCAGACGCATGCTCGGCCGGGTCAAAGTTCGTTTGGGATTTCTCCCTGAGACCCAAAAGCAATGAACCGGCAGCTCGGAACCGTTGCGCGTCATCGCGTAATGCACCGCCGCCCACACTTCCCAATCTTTGACACCGGCTTTCGCTGTTTCGACTTCGGCTTGCATCGCCAGCTCGTTGATCTCCATCGACTTGACCAGCACGTTGATCTCTTCCTGGCTTTTGACGTAACGCACTTCATCGAGGATGGCCGTCGCATCGACGAGATCGGCCTGCGGAAAAGCTTCGCGGATCTGTTTCCAGGTGCCGTAGAAGATGGTGCCTTCCGGCGTGCGCGTGCCTTCGACATCGCCGAGGCCGGTGATGCCGATACGGCCCCGCTCGACGTTTAATTCTTTCAAACGTTCGACGATTGCGCGACCGTAGTTACGCCGTGCCTCGCGCACGTCAGTTACCCAATCCTGCACCGTCGGCCAGCGCGGCGCCGCCGAGGTTGCAATCGCGGTGACTTCGCCCTCTATCGGGAAAACCGCCGCAACATCCGGCTCTCCGCCGCCGCAATGCGTTAGATAACGTGTGTTGGCTTGGTAATCGGCCGAATGGCCGCTGTTCTGTGGCGTGACAATCACGTCGAGATTTTGCTCGCGCATAAGCGCGCGCACAGCCAGCCAACGCCGGTCGCGCTCGGCGATCGAAAAACGCGGGTAGGGATAAAGTTCAGCCACGGTAAAGCCTCCGACCGGCACTGTTAGTATCACCAAAAAGATTGGGACGCTAGATCGAGAACTGCGTCAGAACCAACCATCTGGCATTCGGCCCCGACACTGTAGGGGCGTGATTCATCGCGCCCTGGTTGGTTGCCCACACGCGCTATGCGTTGGCGGAAATCGGGTGCAATAAACTGCGCTCCTACGATCTCAGTATTGCGTTCTTTGCCGCTAGACGTTCTTCACGATCAACTTCAGTTCGCGCTTGCCTAAACGCCGGGCGCCGTTTTGTGTGACCGTGACCGTGTCGCCGATGCTGGCGCGGCCTTTGCCTTCCTTCGGTCGGACTTGCGGTTTAAGAATAAACGTCATGCCGGTTTGCAGCTCGATTTTCGAGAATCGTTCCAGGTCTTTGTCTCCCAGCAGTGCCGGTCCGTCGTCGCCGAGGCCGCGCGCGTGCATCATCGGATGGTTCCATAGATATTTACCGCCGCCGACCCGCTCCACCGTGTCGCGGTAGATGTCGAACAACCAACCGAAGGTCACGCCCGGTTTCATGTTGTGCAGGATGCTGTCGAAACAGGCGCGCGAGATATCGATCATTTTCTGATACTCGTCGTCGGGCGCGCCGAGCACGACCGGACACACAGCCTGCGCGGCGTAGCCGGCGTATTTCGCTTCGATCTCGTCGATCAGCCGGTCGCCTTTTTGCAGGCGATAATCCGTCGGGACAAACGAGCTGTTACTGATGCCCGGGCCTCCGCTCAAAAAAAACAGCGTCGGCAGCTCACCGCCGTTGGCCAGCATCGCGTGCACCATAGCGCCATAGAGTTCCTTTTCACTCACGCCGGGATTGGCATTCTCCACCATCGCTTCGATGGTCTTCTCCACGATAGTTGCGGACCGTTCGAGCAACGACACTTCCTCCGCGCTTTTTACGGCGCGGATCTCCTGCATCATCTCGGTGGCGTTAACGACCTTCGCTTGAGGAAACGTATCTTGAATCGCTTTCACGGAGGAATACGGAATGATTCCTTCCGGCGCTCGAAACAAGCCTGCGAGCCCGGAAATGCCGATCGTGCCCTTCTGCAAGCCAAGCTCGTTGATCCTCTCGATCGCGTTTTGCCCCCAGCGATTCCGTCCGTCGCGCACGTCCTCGACCCACTTCTGCGCTTGTTTCCACCACCCGGCTCGGTTGAAAATATAGGCTGTCACGTCGCCTTCACGGGGGAAGACGGTGAAGACCTCAGTGGCGAAACCGCCGATCGAAGTCAGGTAGCGCGAGTCGCCTTGTAACTGCTCCCACCGGCCCGTGTTGGCCGGCAAGATCAAAACGTCGATGCCGCGCTTGGCCATCTCAGCGCGCACCATTTGATAACGCCGGTCACGTTCTTGGATGGATAATTGAGGAATCATTTTGTCCCCCGATCTCTTTTTTTAGTGGAACGGTTGGAACGATTGGAACTACTGGAACCTGATCGTTCGTTCCAGCCGTTCCAATCGTTCCAGTAGTTCCAACCGTTTAAATCAGTGCCCGCCGCTCCGTTCAAACCGATGCCCGATTTGAATCCGATTGCCGAACGGATCGTAACCGTACACCGTGTGCCCGCCCTGCTCGTGCCACGGGATCTTTGTCGGGTCCGGCCCCCAGTAATATTCTTTGCGGTTAAATTTTTCCAGGATCGGCGGATAGAGTTCCGGCGCGATGCGAAAATCGATATGCGGCCCTTTGACGGCGCGCGTGCTGCGCTCGGCGACTTGATCAACACGATGCAAAATGACCAGCTGCCCGGTGTTCGGTACTGTAAGCGTCACTTGTTCCTCGCCCGGAACTTGTTTTTCCTCCGTGAGTCCGAAGGTGTCACGATACCAAGCTTTTCCCTGCGCCAAGTCGGTCACCTCCACGCGCGCGTGGCTGATTCGGCGCATCGGCACGATTTTGCCCTGCGGTTTTTCGCTTATCGGATCGCGACGCACGGAGAGTTCCAACGTGTTGCCGTCGGGATCGAGGACAAATAACGACTCTTTGATCGGCGAAGGTTCAGCGTAACTCACCGGTCCGTGAATTTTGAGCTTGCGCTCTTCGGCGGCGCGAGCCACATCGACAAGATTTTCCCCGGCCACTTCGAAACCGTACACCACACCGTCCAACGGCCGCACCGGAGTGGACGCGATCGGGAAATCCTGCAGCGCGAGACCCCAACCCTTGTGATTGGCCAACGTGTAAAACAAAATCTGCGGCACTTCGCGATTGAGCCCGCGGATCGTTAGGTTGGTGAGATGATCCAACTCACCGCCCATAAACGTCGAGTAAAAACGATGCGCCCGTCCGAGATCGTTGCTCGGCAGCACGCCGTGGTCGATCCTATCGATCGTCGGTCTTCCATTGATGCTCATATCAATCCTCCGTTACGATTTTGGATTCTAGATTTTAGATTATCTAGTCGGAGAGCGATCGTAGAATCCAATTTCATCGTCTCAAGCTCTTCTTCCAAAATCCGAACTTCTCTTACTGTTGCCTGTTGCCTAATGCCTGCTGACTGTTTTCACTTCCCCGACTTCTGTCGCGCGGCGGCGATCAGGTCGCCGACGGGTTTCCACTCGATCCAATCGTGCCGGCTGATTTCAATGTAGTCCACGTCCTTTCGCCGCCGCGCCGCTTCCGGCACCACGCTCAGCGGCAAATCTTCACGCATCGAGGTCGTGGTCTCGTCTTCCTGTGTGTTGTTGGCTTGGCGAAAGGCGATTTGTCCTTCGCGCGACAGATACCAGTTGATAAAAACCTTGGCCGTGTTGGGATGCGGCTGATTATTCATCAGAACGATTGCACCGTTGTTCGAGCCGATGCCTGGGGCTTCTTTAAACTGATAAGGGCTCACTTCGGCCACGGGCAATCCCTGTTCCTGAGCGCGGCGCAGCCGGCAGAGCATGCAGAGCTGGTACTTTCCCGACGCGAGCCAGTCCGTACCTTGACGAAAATCACTGAAGTAAGTGAGGTCCATCTCGCCGCCGTAGAGCCGCTCAAGGAATTTCGGTCCCACTTGTGGATGGTGATACATGAACAGCAGCGCCGTCGACACATAGTTCGCCCGCGGCCACAGCGCGACTATTTTGCCTTTCCATTTGGGATCAAGCACATCCCACACCGAACGGAGCGCATCCGGGCTGACCAATTTTGTGTTGGTGTAAACCGGCGGTCCGTAGAGCGAGCTCTGATAAACGAAAACGTACTGGCCTTCGGGATCGACGTAACGGTGCTTGCCCTTCCACCACTTGGACAGATCGGTCACCTCCGGCAAGACCAACGCCGGCGGCATAGGGTCAAGCGCCTTGCCGCGGTAAAGACTGTTGTAGGTTGCGCCCGGAGCACCGAGCATGGCATCGACCAAATACTGATTGGCGCGCCGCTCCGCCATGATCTTGGTGACAATCTCGCTGGTGGTGCTGATGGCCACGGAATTCAACTTGATCTTAGGAAATTTCTTTTTGAAGGCGTCCCAGATCACCTGCAGATCACCGACGGAATTGGTCGCGTAGACCGTGACCTCGCCCTCCTTTTCCGCCGCTTTGACGACGTCTTCCCAGCGCGCCTGCGCGGCGCCAGTACGATCGGCGAGCGCGCAGACTGCAGCAACAAAAAACACCGCAACGACAAGAATTTTATGGGTCATATTGATCGTACTCGTCCTATCGATCCTCATCATCGCCTCACCTCTGGTTTATTCCGTGCTTATTTCCTGTCCCAACCCGCGCCGCCGCGCTTCTTCATAAGCCCATGACGCCAACGCCAGATCTCCATAGCCTCCTTGCGAGTCGCGAAAGACAATCACGCTCGCTGACTTGTCCGGCGGGGACGTTTTTCCCGATATAATGTCTGCAAACTCAACGACCGAATCCCACGGAACCATTCCTTGCCGTGACAGGCGAATCAGCGGCTGGTCTAGCTTCTTGTCATAATAATCCAGCTCATGCCTCTTGCTGGTTACGGAAATCAAGTCGGCGCGCCGATAGACATCATCGTCGAATTCGTTTGGACGGCCGACGCCGAAAATGGCAAGACCCGGCCGCAACCATTTTCCCAAAAGCGCCGCGGTCGGCGAGTTCGTGCTGACGAGCACGAACTCTGCTTCATCGATGGCTTGCTGCGCGGATGAGACAGCCGTCGTGGCAATTTTCAGTTTTTCACTCACCTTGCGCGCGAACGCATCACGATTCTCGGCGCTCCGACTGTAAACAAGAACACGATTCACGAAACGCACCGCGAGCGCCGGTTCGAGAACCGGCAGCGCCAAACGCCCGCTGCCGATCATCGCCACAGTTCGCGCCTTAGGATCGGCGAATCGATCGATGGCAAGGCCCACAGTCGCGCTGATGCGTAAGTTGCTGAACGGATAACCCATCAAACAAATAAGATCACCCGAGCTAATCTCGAACAGCAGCGCCATGCTCTCGCCACCTGTAACACTGACACGTAGTCCGTTCTTGTTTTGCGCATCGAGTCCGCCCACGACCATGCGCATGCCGCGATTCATGAAGCGCAGCGGCGCCACTTGTTTAACGTGACCGTTGGATTGCTCGCGAAACGTCTGTTCGAGCACGGTCATCGCCCGCCGCAGATCGAGCAAATCGGAAACTTCAGATCGTTTAAGCAAAAGCGTCAAAAAGGTCGTCTCCATCCGTTGAAAAAAGGCTCGCCGCGCACGAGCGCAATCTAATAACGAAGATCCAGCGAGGTCAAGGTCCGACCTTGACCCGTTAGCTTGGGCGCACGAGCGAAGTAAGTTTTTTCCGGCCAGAGACGTGGCTGCTCGTGTGGAAACGTTAACCGGCCGTGCGAATGTCACACGCACGACGCCTAGGGCAAGATACAAAAGAGAATTTGACGAGAGAAGGTCGGCGCGACTATTATTCTGCGGTCTTGATCTCCGTAATCTTGATGTCGAACAAAAGGGTTTTGCCAGCGAGCGGATGATTGAAGTCCATAATAACGGTGCTTTCTTTGATTTCATGCACGCGCACCGGGATCGCTTGGCCTTGCGGGCCTGTGGCCGTCAGCATAGCACCGACCTTGAGCGCGTCGGGCGGGAGTTTGTCTTTCGGAACTTCCTGGAAGGCTCGGGGATCGACCGGACCGTAACCTTCTTCGGGTTTGACCGTCACTTTTTTCTCGCCGCCCACGGACATGCCCGCCATATCGGTTTTTTCCCTTTGCTCGTGTCGATGACGTTACCGCTTTCATCGGTCAACGTGTAATCAAACGCGACCAGAGAACCCATCTGGATCACCGTTGCCGGTTTCGCCGTGGTCTGAGCGGAAACGTCATAATTAACAAGCAGCATCGCACCAGCAAAGGCGAGTAAAAAAAATTGAATCGGCCTCATGGATTCCTCCGAATCGGATTGGATTTTTTTGGCAGGCAAGATTCAGCGTAAGGACTAAATAGAATGAAATCAAGCAGCGTCCTAGTTTGAAGAACTAGCGCGATGAAGTGTCTCAATGCTACAGGTACAGTTTTGCTGAGTTAACTTTAATGCGACTTATTGGAGATGTCGACCATCCGATGACGCCACAACGGCTCAGTGTTGGATTTCATGTACCATGCTTTTACCCGGGCAATACGCATACGTGTGATGATCGTAGAGTTTTTTCTCCGAGCCATCGGTGACCGTCCAGTAAAATTCAAGGCAGTGCGCGTCGTTGCCCAACGCAAAATCGATCTGCTTGATCGTTATCGACTCGACTCTCGATAAATCTCGGGCACCTTCGTAAATCTTGTATTCAAGTTTCTTGGACTCTCCTTGCTTCCACAGCCCCACCGCCTTTATCGGGATTGATGCGCTCGTAGACGAAGTGAGTTTGTCCTGTCGCGGGATGCTTCCACTCCACCGGTCCCTTGATCGAATAAGCTGCTTTGTTGTGACGGTAGCGGCCGTCCACCTCTGGCATTTCCAGCCCGCGCCGCCCGTCCCACTCCGCGCCAGCCCAAAGTTCGACGGGAATGAATCTTTCTCGGGTCTCAATGTTCGTCGCACCGTCCCACGGATTTGCGCCCGCGGCGGCAAAAGGCGAATTCAGCCAAATGAAACCGATCGCTACGACTCCAAATACGATAAGTGTGCAACGATTTTTCATAAGCCTCGATCCAACGACCAAATCCCTGTGCGATCGCTGCCGGCGTGTCGCTACTGCGCCAAAATCTTTTTGATACGCTCGACCACTTCCGGCGGCTGATCGATGACGTCTTTAGCGATCTTGGCCAGCTCGTCGCCGCTCACCGGCGTAATCTCCAGTCTATTCTTGGCTGCATCCGCAAGCAGCGCGGGATCGGCCATGCTCTTCATGAACGCGTCGCGTAAGATTTTGGTACGATCCGCCGGTGTTGCCGGATGAGTTACGATCGGGCGCCCAAGTTCGCCGGAGCCGAGCATCACTGTCACCACACGTCGCCCAAGATCGGAGGTTTTGAATTCATCCATGAGATCGTTGAGCAATGGCGTATCCGGCAGTCGCGGATCACGCTTATGCCCCGTCTGCATGAGGATCCGCACGAAATTCGTTTTACGCCAGGTATGATAGGGCTCGCGCGCGAAATAAGCCGCGGTCGTAAATGTGCGACACACGACTTCATTACGCTCCGTCGCCAAATCGATTTCGTTGCCGCCGGCGTAGCCGGTTACAATCGTAAACTTGGTGCCAAGAGCTTCTTCGAGCATGCGCGGTATATAATGACCGCTGGTGCCGGTACCGGTTGCACCGCACTTGGGCGGTTCTGTCGTTGCTTTGCGGATATCCTGCATCGATTTGAACGGCGCGTCCGTGCGCATGTAGAGCATATGTTCGGACTTGTCGGAGCTCGCAAGCCAGGTGAATTTGGGCCAGTCGAATTTCACTTCTTTATTGCCTTGAAGCTGATTGAAGTAATGCGCCGGATTGATCGATGCGACCGTCAAGCCATCGGGCTTCGCTACCCCATAAACAAAATTCGCCGCCACCATGCCACCCGCTGCCGGCATATTCTGCGCGACCACGCTTGGATTACCTGGAATGTGCTTAGCCATATGGTTCGCGAGCAGCCTCGAATACATATCGTAGGCCGTTCCTGCTCCCGAACCAACGATGAAATTGATCGTCTTGCCCTGATAGTAAGGTCCTTGTGCCGGCAAATCTGTACCCGATAGCAACAGCAGAACTAGCAGCAGCACGATCGTAATCATAATCCCTCCTCGTAGCATGTTACGGTCCTAACGCGGCGCCATATTAGACCGCGACCGGAGCGCGTTCAAGTGAGACTTCCCCTAAAGCGCGCAGCGAGAATCTTCCAAAGCAGCGAGATACAGGTGGGATTTTTTTCTTCTCCTTGGCGAAGCGAGTTGCGCGTTAAGCACGGCGCGGCGGCCGGTTGATGATGCGGATCGAAACCAAGTATCGCGTAATTGGGCGTGGCCGCTTTTACTCGTCTTTTGACTCCACACCGCGGTCAAAAGTTCCGCTGTAAACCCGATTGCCGCCTCTGCGACGTTGGCGACCACATTCCGAAAAATTCGTTCACCTCGTCGAAAACTGTTCAGCCGTTTCATTTCCGTTCGTAGGGCGCACCGAGATGCCTATGACATTTGCGGACAACCTTGCCGGATTGCCAGACGGCAAAAGATTCCGGTGCTCCTTAAAGTTCGCTTCCGTGTCAACGACTGCGAGGATAACATGGCGCAGCTTTATTGGCTCAACGGGCAGACGCTCGGAGGTATAAAACTTGCGTTTGCGAGGCGTGGTTCAACCATTGTTGGGGGAGCATAAATTTAATTATGAAAAGCGTCCGTCAGGGCTGGCCACTGGGCATTAGAGGTCTCACCGGAGTCGTCAGTTGCCTAATTGGATTTGGGGTCGTTTATTTCGGCTTTGGAATAGGACCAGAATCGCCGAAGAAGGAAGCATCGGCGGAAGCCAACCCCGTCGCGCGGCGGGATCTTGGAAAACCCGTGCGCGCGATGAATTTCGCTCTTGGTAATATGGTTTACTTCGCGCGAGAACTTGGATTCAGCGCCAAGGCCGCCAAGGATAGCCCGGTTGACACGAACAAAATCGCCGCGCGCATCGAAAACCAACTGCTAGGCATGCGCGAAATCTATCAACTCGAGGTCGCGAAAAATCCAACCCTTGTCGGCACCATGATGCTGCAGTTTAACATCGCCCCCACCGGCGAGGTCAGCCAAGTTAAAGAGGCGTCTGCGCGGATCAATGACGATGAATTCAAAAAGAGGATGCTTGCCGAAGCCTCCAAATGGTCGTTTGCCGAGATCGTTTCGGAAAATCTGACCGTCACTTGTCCGTTGCTCTTTGTCCACGAAGGAATGGACATCACGACTCTAGTCCGATGGGAAAAATCCATAAGCGATTTGAACGACAAGCCCACGCCCGCCCGCCTCGTCGGCGATGCCGCGCCAACCCAGCAAGCAAACGCGCCAAGTCCTGTCCCGACGATCGCGTCGGCAAAGCAAGGGCCGGCGGCTGCGCCGAAGGCCAATCTGGCGACGCCGGGGAAATCAGAGGGAAAAGAATTTCGCATCAAATATGCGACAGTGCTGCGCAAGGATCCGAATTTCTCTTCTCCGTCATTGACGACCTACACCATCGGCACAAAGGTCACCGTGCTGCAGCGACAGGGCGACTGGCTCGAAGTGCGCTCCAACGACAACGGACCCATTGGTTTCATTCGTAAAGAGTTCGCCGAGCCCCTCGAAGTCGCGCACAACTAAACCGCGCACCGCGATCGATCGAACACCGTTCCATCGTGGGATTGCCGAAGCAACATGGCGCGGCGTTGCGTCTCGTGACGCCTTGGAAATATGGCTTCAAGAGCATCAAATCGATCGTGCGGATCGAATTCACGGCGGACAAGCCGCGGACGTTTTGGAATAGCAACCGGCCCGAAGAATATGACTTTGTGGCCAACGTCCGCCCCGACATACCGCACCCGCGCTGGTCCCAGGCGACCGAAAAATTAATCGATACCGGCGAGCGCCACGCAACGTTACCCTACAATGGCTACGGCGAGTGGGTCGCGCACCTGTATCGTTGAATCGCGTTTGATCAATTTGTAGGCACGACCGGCCGGTCGCCCCGCACAGCGAATATCAAATCGACACGGACTCGGGCTGCTATAGCAGCTGCTTCAACGCCTTGGAGAGAATCTCGATGTTCTCTACCCGCGCGCCGTGTCCCATCAAACCGACGCGCCAAATTTTACCTTTGAGGGGTCCCAGGCCGGCGCCGATCTCGATGTCGAAGTCATCATATAAACGCTGTCGAACCTTCGGATCATCGACGCCTTCGGGGACTTTCACGGCGTTGATCATCGGTGCGCGGATCGATTCGGCGACCGCCGGCTCGAGCTCCAGCTTGCGCATCTCGCGAACAAAAGTTTCATGGACTTGACGGTGGCGCTGCCAGGCTTTCTCCAAACCTTCTTCGAGCACGATGCGCAACGCTTCGTGCAACGCGTAGTTTATCGAGATCGGCGCGGTGTGATGATATATCCGCTCGCTGCCCCAATATTTTTCGATCATCGACAGATCGAGATACCAGCTTTGCACTTTGGTTTTGCGCTTACGGATAACTTCGACGGCGCGTTCGCTGAACGTTACGGGCGATAAACCTGGCGGGCAACCTAAGCATTTCTGCGTACCGCTGTAGCAGGCGTCGATGCCGAGCTCGTCTACCCGCACCGGCGCGCCGCCGAGCGACGTCACGGTGTCGACCATCAGCAAGGCGCCGCTCTCGCGAACCATTTCGGCGATATCGTCGAGCGGCTGTAGCACGCCCGTGGAAGTCTCCGCATGCACCACGGCGGCGACCTTATATTTCTTTTTTCCAAGCGCGTCCTTGAACTTCTGCGCATCTAGCGCGGTGCCCCACTCCGCTTCCACCGTATCCACCTGCGCGCCGCAGCGCTGCGCGACGTCGACCATGCGCGTGCCGAAGACGCCGTTGACGCCGATCAACACCGCGTCGCCGGACTCGACGAGATTGACGAAGCAGGTTTCCATTCCCGCGCTGCCCGTGCCGGACATCGGCAGCGCCAAACGATTCTTGGTTTGAAAGACTTCGCGCAGCATCGCCATGCTCTGATCCATAATCTCTAAAAACTTGGGATCCAGATGGCCGACGACGGGAAGCGCCAGGGCTGCGAGCACGCGCGGGCTTACCGGGCTCGGTCCCGGACCGAGCAAGGTACGGATAGGCGGATTGGCTTTGGGCGCTGCTGACATAAAAACTCCTCGGCTAAAGCTAACAAACTATTCTTCGTCTTTAACGAAGAGCTCCATGCTGCCGATTTTTTCGATCGTGCCGTGCAGACGGTCGCCATCATGGAGCTTGCTCACGCCGGCTGGAGTGCCGGTGGTAATCAAATCGCCCGGACGCAGCGTCAGGCAGCTCGACAGAAAACGAATGTGTTCGCGCAGGCCGCAAATCATGTCGCTGGTGTGCGCGGTCATCGCTTCTTTGCCGTTCTGCAATACTGTGATCGAAAGATTTTGCGGCTCGTCGATTTCGTCCCGGGTCACGATCCACGGGCCCAAAGCGCTAAAGGTGTCGAAGCCCTTGCGAATATTGCGCGTGTTATGCATGCCCTTGCCCCAGGGGTCGCGCTGGCTGATATCCCAGCACATCATGTAACCGAACACGTGATCGAGCGACTGCGCTTCGCTCACCTTTCGCGCCCGTTTGCCGATCACGGCACAAAGCTCGCATTCAAAATCGACCAGTTTGGAAATCTTCGGCAAGATTATCGTGTCCCCCGGACCGATGATCGAGGACGTCGTCTTCAGGAAAAACTCCGCCATCAAATCATCTTTGTTGACGATCGCCTTGTTTGCGCTGCCCATGCGATCGACCATTTCAGCGCGGTGCGCATAGTAGTTCGCCGCCGCAGCCCAGAGCGATCCGGGATTGGTGATCGGCGCGCGCAGTTTCACCGAACCGAGCGCCATCGCGCCGCCGCCCTGCGCGGCATCGCGGGCAATCTGCATCGCCGCGGGGTTATTCGCCAACGCGTCGATGATTTCGAGCATGGTGTAACCCTGCCGCGCCAGGCCGGCTTTGATCAGTGCGTCACCAATGTTATAAACCTGATCGCCCACGACTACGCCCACTTGACTGTTGTTGTAGTGACAGATTTTCATAGAAAGCCTCCAAGACACCGAGATGACAAACTGTCCTCCTCTTACCTGATGGATTGGCCAATGTCCAATCAGATAAAGCATCTTGATCCGCTACGGGTTGGCACCCTCACGAATCAAGCCGAATCGTCTTGACTGAATACTTTCATTAACGATCGCCAGAGGGCGGGGCCTTTTATTTCACGAACATTTCAACGGAGAATTTGCTTCCGGTTTGAAGCGATAGTAGCTTACCGCGCAGGAGGGGCATGCCATCAACGTGAATAAGACCATGCAAACGATTGTCGACGTCGCCATACTCGTGGGCTTCAAGGTCGTCGGTGCGATCGTCTTCTATCTGGTCGGCCGTTGGCTCATCAGTTTTGCCATTCGCTTGGTGTCCTCCGCCCTGGAGCGCCAAAAGGTCGATCCGACGCTGCTGCGCTACATCGGCACGGTCATCTCGGTCACTTTGAATATCATTTTGGTCGTCGCGATCCTCGGTTACTTCGGCGTCGAGACGACCAGTTTTGCCGCGATCCTGGCTGCCGCCGGCATCGCCCATCGGCATGGCCTGGAGCGGCTTGTTGGCGAATTTCGCCGCCGGCGCATTTATGGTTGTGCTCCGGCCGTTCAAGGTCGGCGATTTCGTAACGGTGGGCGGTATTACCGGTACGGTGAAGGAAGTCGGACTTTTTGTCACCGCGCTCAACACGCCGGACAACGTGCTGACGATAATCGGCAACAACAAAGTCTTTTCTGACACGATCCAAAATTTTTCCGCCAATCCCTATCGCCGCGTCGATCTCAAAGCGCAACTGGCGCACTCGGTCGATCACAACGAAGCGATCAAGCTGCTCAAAGAACGGATCAGCAAAGTTCCCAACGCGATTGCGAACCCGGCGCCGGACGTCGAAGTCCTGGAGTTCAATTTCAATGGCCTCGTGCTCGCCGTGCGTCCCTCTGCCACACCGATCACTACTGGCAGGTTTACTTTGACACCAACAAAGTGATTCGCGAAACCTTCGGCGCCGCTGGCTACCCTGTGCCCGAGCAGCACTTCAGGATACGGAATCAATCCTAAAACGCCCGCGCGCGGGCGAGGCAAGTTCTCTAAATATCATCGGCGAGCTGAAAGTACTCGGCTCGCCGGCTTATCTGTCTTTTTTATTCCCACCTCACCGCATCGTCGCAGGGGTGTCGTCGCTTTTCCCCTCTGCCTTCAGCCATTGCGGCGGCCGACTCTGTTCAACGAGAACTCCGAGTTTGACGTCATGCGTCAGCTCATCGTATGAATGAGAAAACCAAAGGATGCGAAATTAACAATGCTTCAACTCAAAGTCGGCATAACCAAGAATCCCCGCTTCGAACCGTTGATCGATGGGACGGTGAAGTCGCCAAAACTAAATCTCGATATCGTCGTCACGACACCGCCGGAACTTTTTTATCGCAATCTCAAAAACGACGAGTTCGATGTTTTCGAGATGTCGCTCTCCGAGTACCTGATCACGCGTGAACGTGCGCAAGGCGAGCGCTGGCAGTGGTGTGCGCTGCCGATCTTTCCCGCCAAAGCGTTCGTCTGGCTCGGGCTTTTCGTAAACACTGCCGCCAAAATCAAGGATCTGTCGGATTTGCGCGGTAAGCGCGTCGGCGTGCCGGATTACGTCATGACCGCTGCGCTCTGGTTCAGGGTTTTTTTGCGCGAACTTCACGGCATCCACGCGCGCGACGTTTCGTGGTTCATCGGACGCATCCCAGACCTGAGTCACGGCGGCGCGCTGGGCGTGGATATCCGGCCGCCTGGCGTTTCCTTGACTTGGCTCACGGCTGCGCAAACCTTTGACGTCATGCTCGATAAAGGCGAAATCGACGCTGCCTACGGATTTGCGCCGCGCCATGACCCGAAACTGTTCAAGCTAAATATCGACCGCTACGGCGGTACGCCTCTCGAAGGCAATCCACGCTTGAAAACATTGTTCGCGGACGGCGGGCGTTCGGTCGTTGAAGCGTTCCACAAAAAAACCGGCATTGTCCCGGCCAATCACGGCATCGTCGCGCAGCGGCGCTTACTGGAGGAGAATCCCTGGCTAGCGGGCGAACTGTATAAAATTTTCAGCGAGAGCAAGCAAGCCGCCTATGAAAGGGGAAATTTCGGCAGCCCTGCGTATCTTTACTTCGAGAGTAACGATCGCAAGGCTCAAGCGGCGGCTTTCGGCGAAGATCCGTTCCCGTTCGGCGTAAGCGCAAATCGAAAAATGCTCGAAATGTTGTTTCAGAACTCCCACGAGCAAGGCTTGACCCGTCGACTCGCGAAAATCGAAGAAGTTTTCTTTCCGTCGCTGTTAGACACGTGAGTTTGAATGCCGAGGAGTATTCATGGCGAATTCAATTCCTGCCGTTGACGCCGACGGCCATCTCGAAGAAAACCATATCGATTGGAAGGAACGCTTACCCGATAAATACAAGAGCCAGGCGCCCGACAGACGCCCGAGCGGCAACGGCCAACTCAGAACAATCATCGAAGGAAAAGCTTGGCCTAGGCCGGCCGGCTTAGGCATCGGTGTCGGCGGTCCGTACAGCCGACCCCATCCACGCCGCCCGGGTATGACGGATCCAAAGCTGCGGCT
>WNGI01009242.1_pt1 | contig 15924 bp, 24 predicted proteins | sample 5400621 | NCBI WGS metagenome assembly WNGI01 (sample SAMN13153374, study PRJNA577476) | soil metagenome | isolation source: 20 cm soil or saprolite under Garry oak tree replicate 1 | place: USA:California | collected 2016-06-15 | reverse complement strand
CGAATGCGAGATACAATCATTATTTTTCTTGCCTCCCTGCCTACACAAAACAAACAACTCCATGCTATCTATTGTATATCCTCTGTCTATATGATGCTTAGCCTATGACTATAGCTAAGCTGTAGGTTCCTTGTCGGTCGATCAATTGGAGTTCTAAGCCATCTGGCAACATTACACGATGCCGAACATCAGTTGTCTTTGGATACAACTCCTGGGACGTACTGCCTGGCGGGAATAACACATGAAATGTTCCTTTTGTTGTTTCCGTCACATGACACTGGTGTTCACGCATCATAGCAAACATCTTACGGATGTCTGTATGGAAACGAGGATTGATCTGAGATAACGGGGGAAGCGTTATCTCAGTGATGGGTTGTATCGTCTCGAATGAAACAAAATGCTCTTGATCGTAGTCCATTCTCTTCTTATCCTTTTACTCTTGCTCTTGTGGCTGATTATCAAGAAATACAATCAGCCGTTTCCCGTGTTTTACTTGCAAGAGGAATGCAAGTAAAACTATCTTCTGCTCTACAGTTAGATCTGGGGGAGGTTCCACTTTAATAATCCTCACGTCACTATCCACATTCATTACCCTTCTCATGCCATCTATAAGCTTGTAGGATCTGTTACAATGCTTATAGATGGCATGAGATTCCTGGTTCTCCCCATTGCCTTGCAATCTCCTGGTCCTGGAAGGGAATAGGGAGAACCATTGTCCATACCGTCAAAGTTCATTGCAATCTCCTAACACTATTGGATTCTTTCTCAGGTTCTCTTTTCTACTCTACTGCCAAAAAAGCCTGATGGATAGAAAGAACTATCCATCAGGCTTTTTATCGTTGTCTACGTGGCTGCTCTGGCAAGAATAATGCTAGAGCTACAACCTCCTTTCGATCATATCTAACATGCTGATTGACCTTCCGGTACCGTGTCAAACGTCCGTCAATTGCGTACCTATCGATGGTACGAAGCGACACATTGAGGTAATGCGCAACCTCCATACGTGTCATATACACGATAGGTTGCGGCTGCGCTAATCCGTCTAATCCGTCCGATGAAACCATAGGTAAAAATGCTCCTCTCTCACTTCTTCAAGTATAAATATATTGTCTCTTGCTGTCAACGTTTGGCGCATGATGAGAGACAAAAAGAAGCCTCCTGGTTGTTCAGGAGGCTTCTAAGAGGGTCAAGAGGTTATTGATAATTAAATTTTGATTTAATGGGATCTGCGTATTTTTTGATTTTATTGATAACCGTTTGTGGGATTAGTTTTGTTGTAGTGAAATAAACTTCATACAAACTATCTCCATTAAACTCATCTTCCTCAACGGACTCAATTTCTGTAAAAGTGTCTAACGCATAAGCTGCGCGAGACATCATATCGTTGTTTTTGAAATTCATTATGTGTTTGATCATTGTATTTTTCCTTCTTTCTTGTTTTTCAAAATTTCATTTCTTCACTGATAGGAGTATACTACATATACATTCAATTTGTCAAGTATTTTGTCAGTCAGTTTCAGAGGACAACAAAAAGAGGGGGAGTATTGTTTCTAGTAAGTGCGAAAGGATAAGAAGAATATGGTAATGTGTGTTCCTTGACAGGATAGCATGTCCTGAACACAACTGTCAAGACGAATGAGCCACAACAAACCAGCCTATCAGAAAAACGACGGAGACGTACCACAGGAGCGTTACGTATGCCAAGGCGATAAGCACATCTTCTAGCATGGCAGGAGGGCTAGTAGGCTTGTAGCGATGAATACACGGCATTGTTGGTATGGTATCGGCTGCATAGGGATTGTAGTGGTACTGATCAGGAAGCATTGCTACGGATAGGAATGATATTCGATCGTAATTCAGCCTGGGCAAAGATGCGTTGCACCTGTTCTAATTCTTCTTCGTTCAGGATCGACAAATCAAAATGTTGACCAGGTTGATTTGTTTCGGGCTGGGCAGGAGGGGGCGCATACATAATTTTGTAATACTGGGAAAGGGACTGGGAAAGCAAGGTATGCTCTTTCAAGTCCAGCTCGTCTTTTGCAATACGTGACAACTGATCTACAAGACGTTTGGCAAGCGCTACAATGTCAATGGAGGGCTCTAAAGTGTCTTGTACGGATTGTACGCTATCTGTACGGGGACTGTACGTAGCACGTCTCTTAAAATGATCTGCAATGGTCGTAAATGGCACGCCATGTTTTGAAGCCAGCGTTCGCAATGATAGATTTTCCTCTGCTCTATCTTTTTCTATAGCGGCCCAGTCAGTCAAATACGTACGCTCCTCCGATATTTCAGGTCGTTCTGCTGGCATCGAACCAGCTCCTCTTACCACGTGCAAACCTTACACTACGCATTCCTTGGCAAGTGTGCAGCCCTTACACCACAAACGACACACAAAAAGTGTAGGATCATACGCAACTTTGGGGGTGTATCCGTGTAAGAATTCGGCTATCTGAGAATCCGATACGTACAACCCTACAACCGTAGTATAATGCACCCGTCAAGGCAAGGATAAAGGTGTTCATACCATCAAACCCTGCCTTGACGTCATAAACAGTATAACACCCTGGCAAAGGAGGGAGGGAAGTGTGAGATCTTCGTTACAGCTCGTTACAATCCATAGGTTTTCCGTTACAATTAGACTAACCTCGTAACACTTTTTTTTGTAGATCAGCCTGTAGAGCCAATTCATAGCAAAGTGTAACGTTGTAACGGTCATTTCTAGGATATTTCAAAATATTTTCTTGGCAAGGGATAGATACTAGTACTTCTTTCCTATTTTTAATCATAACGTCTATATGTCCAGATGTATATACAAGTAATAAAAATGTTTTATTACGTTACAATTCAATCGTTACAAATGGGTATTACTAGGCTCTCTGCCTGGCATGAAGTGAAACGCAATATCCTAGAAAACCCCGTTACACCGTTACAGTTCAGTGTAAATTAGCCTATAGAGCCATTTCACTTAAAAAAAGTGTTACGAAGTGTGACGGAGAGGTATCTAATTGTAACGGAAAACCGCTAATTGTAACGGAGAATGGCTAAAGTTACCCCTGCCAGAGCAAGAAAATAGATAAAAAAATATCTCATTGCTTGCTACAATGAGATATGAATGATTTCCCTGCCTGGTAAAGAGTCGGTTATATCTCTTCTGTTTTTAGGAGATTTTCTATGTCACTTTTCCTGATGTACGTTCGGTTTGAGCCTGCATACTTTATACGCTTGACGTTAAGACGTTCTAATTTTCTTTGCATACCGGAGAGAGACATGTGTAAGAGTTTTGCTGCATCTGGGGCTGCATAGTACTCAACTCCATTAATAAGCCTGCTCTCTATTTTCTCAGGGGCATCCATTATCATCGTTATCCTTCTTTCTCACTAGTGGGATCTGTTCGCTCTTTTCTAAAGAGTATCATTTTTCTCTGCAAACGTCAACTACTCTATGCACATTGCAAACATTGCAAGCTTTGCGCTTGACGTATGCATTGCAATGTGATACAATTTCCATCAATGGGAGTGAGAGGTAAGAACGTGAAAACGATGGGGTGGTTGCGGTATCGCAACCAACGTTACATAACAAAAGTAGATAAATAGGCTTGCAGCCTAGAAACTCATAATGCGTGGCTGGTGTAGATGCTCATACTATGCAAGGAAACAGAGTAGTAGTAGCATGTATAGATACGTTGTTTTTATAGTGGTAGAAGAGAGTAAAGCAATGATTAGTAGCCTCCAATTCAAAAATATCCCACATCGAGCCTTGCCCATTGTTCCATTCTTCCATGCGGAACTACCTCTAATTGCTCCTGGCATTAATCAATCCTATATGCCAGTGCAAGGGGAGGAGGGAAAGGCAAGGATGATACATACACCCCTTGCCAGGCATTTTCTTGAGCAAGCGATGTGGTATTTTCGAGATCAGGGCAATATTAAAAAGTTTGATCCCCGGATCTTTGATGCCATTTCTCATACGTGTGAGAAGGTACCTATGGAGGTTGAAATCCGGCTGCACTGTCAGAATCTCTGGCAGAAAGATATTGACGGGCCGGACAAAATAATCATTGATGCCCTATTCGCACATTTCCAATTCCTTGCTGAGCCTGGTTTAGAGGCGAACTGGAACGACAACCGTATTACTGCTTTGCATGTCTACAAGGATGTAGCGACATCAGGAACAGCCTCAATAGAGATTGAAGTACGTTGTGCAATTCAGGGCGTGACTGGAAAGTAGGGCGTTGTTATGGTCATAGCTGAACGATCAAACATAACTCCAATACGTTCTTACAATCCTCCTATGATGGTTGAGAGGGAGTCATTTCCCTCTCTGCCCTCATCCCTATTGTTTCCTCCTTCTTTAATTAATGAGGATTACTATACAGGGCAGTTATTTGAACAGTACAGCAGGCAGAAAAGCCCAGAGGCATATGATTTGTATCCTATGGCGTGTTATGTATCTCTCCTGTCTATCTTGTCTGCACGCCGTTTACAGATACCATTCAACACGCCAGAGTATACGCCATTGAATGTGATACTGGCGGGGGAGCCTGGTGTAGCTAAGACTGTTACCGCCGGATGCGTTTATAATGTACTTGATTCAATTGATATGGGATGGATGTTAGAGGCATCTAATTTTACTCCTCAGAGTCTTATTCGAGAGATGGCGGGATGGGTAACCTCTGATTACAATTTGCTGGATAGTGAACGTCAACGATCAGAAGAGACATGTATTGCTTTTTCCGGGCAAAGAGGTATTTACTCAGGAGAATTTGGGGAGTTTGTTAGTCAAATTACCGATGCAAAGGGGCCTCTAGCGGCTTTTATGGGTCTTGTTTTGGAGATGGATGATTGCAAGCCAACCTATAAAGTGACAACAATTGCCAGAAATAAAGAGATCATCAAAGACCCATTTTTATCGATTCTTGGTTGCATGACGGCATCTAGCATTAAAGATACTGCAAAGCAGGGGAGTAAGCTTTATAGCAATGGCTTCTGGTCCCGTATGCTAGTTTGTTGTGCCCCTGCCTCTGAAACGAAAAATTGCCCCTTCACTGAAGGTATTATAACGGTTCCTCTTGAACTTTCCCGTAGACTCTCTGCCTGGCATCAGGGGTTAGGTGTTCCATATGCAAAAATAGAGCCCATAATGGAAGAGAAGAAGGGGGAATTAGCGCCAACTGGTGGGTATACCGTAACGCGTGATGATTTGCCTATAACCACTATGAGTTTTGCCCCATTTGTATTGGATGCATGGACACGATACCGATCGTTTTTAAAAAATGCAGTGCTTACCCTTGCGTATCCAGACTTGAAAAGTAATTATGTCCGTCTTCCCTCTCGTGCTATACGGATAGCTGCATTACTTGCCAGCGTTGAAGGACATACGGAAATCCAGTTATGTCACTGGGCAAAAGCGCAAGAGATTACAGAATACTTCAGATATGGTATTCATGAGATGTACAGACAGGTTAATCATATTGTGGATATACCTCCTGAAACGATCGAGGATGTCATTTTGGCAACGATCGAACGATGTAACAGTGACGGCATACAGCCAACGTCAAGAGAGATGCAACAGAAAACAGATAAGCTTAGAGGCAAGGCAAAGCAGATAGAGGAAGCGTTAAAATATCTCCTGAAAGACGGGGAGATTGTAGAGATACGGGACGGGCGTAAATCAACCTATAGAGCAGTGTCCCCATTAGAAAAGAAAGGATAAGATAATGGCACTAGAAAATGTTACAGACAATGTAAATGATGAAGATCGATACGCAGTACTGTATCATGTTGGGCGGATGTTACGGCAGGCTACTATATTGCGTGTGGAGGCTGATAAAGAATATAAAGCGAATCAGCGGCGTAAATATCCTGATGAAACGAAGTCAGATGCACTCCAAATAAAATTGGATGAAATAAGAGGATACCTGCAAGGGCGTTTACATGTTCGGTATTTTAAATCAGAGGGTTGTTATTGTCTGATTTGGGATTAACGCAAAGAAGGATAGCACGCAATGACCACAACCACACGCCCAACAACACCCATTGCACAATCAGACCTACCGATAGATCAGGTTATCCACAGTGACGCCCTGACAGCCTTGAGAGAGCTTCCTAGCAATAGTGTGGATGCTATTTGCGTAGATCCTCCTGCGGGAATCCACTTCATGGGGAAAACATTCGATCATGACAAGGGAGGGCGTGACCAGTGGATCGCCTGGTTACAAGAAATCATGACAGAAGCATTACGGGTCATCAAGCCCGGTGGACATGCGTTTGTCTGGGCTTTGCCTCGTACAAGCCATTGGACTACCACAGCAATAGAAAATGCAGGATGGGAAATTAGGGAAAAACACTATCATTTGTTTGGATCTGGCTTTCCTAAAGCTGCTAATATTTCAAAAATGATTGATCAGAAGTTGGGCATAGAACGGGAGATAGTAGGGACACAAGTTCTATCAGGTAATGCTGCATATGAAATAGGTGTTACCCATAGCTTATATCATTCTGCAGAATATATGGTAACGGGAGTAACGACGGGTAAAAAAGAAATTCCTCTTACCTCCCCCGCCAGCCCCGAATCTAAAAAGTGGGATGGTTGGTTCAGTGCAACAAAACCAGCCTGTGAAGAATGGATACTGTGCAGAAAACCCTTAAGCGAACCGACCATAGCTGAGAACGTACTCAAGTGGGGAGTAGGAGCTTTGAATATTGGAGCTACACGGGTACCCGGCATAGTACCGCAAGTGGTACAGGGTATTACACATAGGTCTATAGAGAATAGCGCCATAAATGGCGCTGGCAAAGATGTAAGAACAGAAAAAATGTTAAGCAATCCTCACGATAACGGTCGCTACCCCTCTAACGTCACCTTTTCTCATAGTCTTTTTTGCACTGACAACGCGTGTTCACCTGACTGCCCTGTCCTTGCACTAGAACAGCAATCCGGTATGCGTTCCTCTGGAGCGAAGACACAAAACGTAGGGGATAACGTCAACAAAGGTATTTACTCTCCTGGCAAGCGAACATTTGATGCTGAATATCAAGCCAGCACAGGAACGGCAGCCCGTTTCTATCACTGTTTTCCTCCTTCTTCCCCTGCTGAGCAGGATGTACCCTTTTTCTACACTGCTAAGGCGTCTTCATCGGAAAGAAACCAGGGCATACCCCGTAAAATTGAGGGCGGCTTATTCGAGGAGTACGAGGGGGAAGGAATGGAGGAAGGGATTTCATATAAGGGTAATTACGAAGGGCGCGACATGAGTAATTACCGTAATCATTTAGGTGGGCTTCAAAGCAGTTTACAAGCAAACACACACCCAACCATAAAATCACAATCCCTCATGCGCTATCTTCTATCACTTATTTGCCCGAAAAACGGCATAGTACTTGATTTCTTCGCGGGTAGTGGGAGTGCAGGAGTTGCAGCAATTTCACTAGAAATGCACTGTATCCTGATTGAACAATCAGACACAAAAGAAGAACCGTACGTGTCCATTGCGAGGAGTAGGCTACAGCACGCCCTACACAAACGCTCTAGGAGGCTTGATAATGTTGAGTAACCTCATTTACCAGGGTGACGCGTTACCTGTGCTACAGAGCCTTCCTGATGCGTTTGTACAGTGCTGTATCACCTCTCCCCCGTACTACGGTTTGCGTGACTATCAGGTTGAGGGACAGATCGGTCTAGAACAATCACCATTTGACTATATTGACAAGCTCGTGCAGGTATTCAGGGAAGTACGACGCGTGTTGAGGAATGACGGGATATTCTGGCTGAACATCGGGGATAGTTACGCAAACACAAATTATGAGGGAAATAAAGTGTTTGGTAACGTAGATTTTAATAAAAACCGTCCTAGTCGAGAACAAACAAAGACGCCCAAACACACGATACCGCAAGGACTGAAGCCTAAAGACCTGATGATGATACCTGCCAGGCTAGCTATAGCCCTGCAAGATGACGGGTGGTATTTACGGTCGGATATTATCTGGCATAAGCCCAACGCCATGCCCGAATCAGTAACGGACAGACCAACAAGCGCACATGAGCATGTATTCTTACTAGCGAAGTCAGAACGGTACTATTATGACCAGGAAGCTATGAAAGAACCATCTGTAAGCAACCATGATAGCGGTAATGGTTTTGTTCGACATGCACGTTTATCGTTCCTTAATGCAGATGGTACTGCACGAGGGAATGTAGAACAATGGAAGATAGCGCCATTACGCAACAAACGCAACGTTTGGACTATTGCAATACAACCGTACGCATCCGCTCACTTTGCAACTATGCCTCCAAAGTTAGTAGAGCCTTGCGTACTAGCTGGCTCTGCCCGTGGTGATATCATCTTAGATCCATTTTGTGGGGCTGGTACCGTCCCGCTCGTAGCACTACAGAACAATCGTAGATACCTGGGCATTGAGCTTAATGCAGAATACATTAAGCTCATAGAGAAACGTATTGAAACTATCCAGCCAACGCTATGGAGTGCTTAACCCTATCACATACATTGACAAGTTGAATGTATTTGTGCTATACTGAATATAAGAAAGAGAGGATAAAGAAGGATGACAACATTAAAGGTTTTTTCTTATGGTGGAGGAGTGCAAAGTACAGCCGCTCTTGTTTTAGCGGCACAGGGTAAGATTGACTATCGTACCTTCATCTTTTGTGATGTTGGAGCGGATTCAGAAAATCCCGATACCATTCAATATGTACAAGAAGTTGCACAGCCATACGCACAGAAGCATGGCATCGAACTGATCACTCTACAGAAGAAGCTTCGAGATGGTTCTGTAGATACGATCTATCAACGTCTAACACGCCCTGGGAGCAGGTCTATAGGTATTCCTGTTCGCATGAATGGGAATGGTGCTCCTGGGCGTAGAAGTTGCACCTATGACTTTAAGATTGCGGTGGTAGATAAGTGGTTACGCAACCATGACGCTTAGCGTCATGGTTGCGTCGTCGGACTTGGAATCTCGCTTGATGAAGTGCAACGCGTTAAAGCGAATGTTGACCCCGACACTCTTGCATGGAAAGAGAATGCTTTTCCTCTTATTATGGAGGTTGAAAAGCCCCTCACCAGGCAAGATTGCATCAATATTATTGAGCGTGCAGGCTTACTAGTCCCTCCAAAATCGGCATGTGTTTTCTGTCCGTTTCATTCTCTGAAACGATGGCAAGATATGCGTACAAACGCATCAAAACAGTTCTGGTACTCTGTCGATTTAGAAAAATTCATTAATGAGCGACGTACCACACTGGGTCTTGACCCAGTGTGGTTTAGTTCCAAACTGATCCCGTTGGATCAGGCAACAACGGACTACGAGCAATGTCTTCTTTTTGAAGAGTCAGAAGATATATGTGATAGTGGTTACTGTTTTGTATGAGTAATGTTTTTGCAGGAGCCTGTCATGACCGTACAACAACTCCCAACGATAGATCTATTATCCCTGATTGAACAACGCGCTCCCGTCCGTTTCAAACGTGTTGCCAGTTCACACGGAGGGGAATATGCGGGTAATTGCCCCTGGTGTGGAGGCACCGACAGGTTCCATTGCTGGCCGCATTCCGAACGCCCCCGGTACTGGTGTCGTTCCTGCCAGGCAAAGGGAGATGCCATAGAATTTCTCAAGACGTACTCCCTGATGACGTTTCGAGACGCCTGTGACGAGCTGGGTGTTGATCCGTCAGATATGGGCTATACGGGAACTGCCAGCCCCTTGCGTCTACCTCCTGAGCCTCCTGTACAGTGGATGGAGACGGCAGCACTCTTCATCAGTGCTGCCCAACGATACCTTTTCTCCCCTGGTGGTAAACGCTACCTCGATTACCTGCTAGGGAGAGGGATAACCGTCGAGACCATCAAAAAGAAAAATATCGGATGTGTTCCTCTCTCAAAAGAAGGACGATGGACAGAAAGCCCTTTTGAGAGATGGGGGTTGTCAGAAGAGAATCTGACGCCAGAACAATTTGCAAAAGGTTGCGTTCGTATTCCAGACGGCCTCTTCTTTCCGCATTATGTGAATGGTCAATGCTGGAAGCTATCGATGTACCGTCCGTTTGAGCCTGAAAAAAAGTACCGGCGGGGTTTCATCATTGGCAGCAAAGAATGCTTGCTCAATGAAGACGATTTTACATCGGGTAAACCTGTTGTGATGACAGAGGCGTTTCTAGACGCTATTAGCATTGAGCAGGGGGCTGGAGACATCGTTGTAGCCACAAGTACCGATGGTAGCACGAGCAGCCGCTCACTGCGTTGTCAAGCGCGTCTGGGCTATGCGCCATACGTCTTGTTGGCATTTGACAACGACCCGGCAGGGATGGATGCGTCAAAGTTCTGGGGAGCACATTTAAAAAATGCATTGTTCTATCCGGTCCCTACTGGCAGCAAAGATGCAAACGAGTTCCTCCTACTCCTTCTCTGCCAGCCCTACAAGAAGAAGTCAGTGAGTCCTATCCCGTCTGTGCTCTCTGCTCAGGAGAAATCTACGCGTACACCGATGAGGGTACACCATGCTGTGAGCGTTGCTATACCGGACAACAGGCCATAGAGCGAGCGATAACCAACGTCGTAACCACAACAATACAGAAGCCTACTAGTGATCCGCTCACAGCGTTTGCAACGACTGTAGATGCCATAGCAGGAGTCTTCTGTCATGGCGATAAAGGATGTACCATAACAAAGCATCCGCAAGAATACACATTAGCACAACATGCGGCATTCCTGAGCGACCAGGCAGAACGCGCCATGCTGGCAAAAGAAATAGCCATGAGGAGATTAGTTGCGGATCGTCGTTTCAAACGGTTACATCCTGAGACGATAGAGCAGGAACAAGTAGAGGAAGAAGAGGAGGCTTGACCCCCACAAGCCAATATGATACACTTTCAGTTGTATACAACTGACATCAATAAGCGAAAAGGATAGGAAGACGAAATGAGAAAACGGAACGGGCAGGAGATACACGTACCTGCCGATAGCACGATTGTACTCAACGGAACAACATACTACACCAATGGAGGCGTAACGTTGTTCCTGGGACGTTCTGAAGCCTCCCTACATGGCTACAGAATGGAATACAAGCGCCGTACCAGCTCAGATATCCCCCGCGTGCGTGATGGTAAAAAAAAGTACATGAGTGAAGAGAACCTTTTCAAGTTCATTCTGACATTAGAAGATATCCTTCCATTCCAGGCAGAGAAGGTCCGCGTTATTCTTAAAGAAAGAGGAGAGAAGGTGACAGCACAATGAGTGAACAGCAACCAGCAACCGACGAAGAAGCCATGCATCTTTTAAAAGATTCCCCCACGTCGTTAGCTCTGTATCGGGCGCAACGCGAGAAGGGGCATAGCGTTGAAGCTGTGTGGAGAGTCATACAGGCTGTCCGTAGCCGTAGCAAAGAGTACGACTATAAAAAAAGTAAATAAAAAAGGCTCCCGCAATGGGAGCCTACACTTTGTATCATGCCTCTATTTTTTCTTTCTTCTTCCGTTTCTTCTCCTCCTTCTCTTTGACTGCCTTATCAATCAGATCAGATAATTCTCCTCTGGTGATTTCATACTCATCAAATTCAATTCCGAGCCGCCAGGCAAACCATTTTTGTTTTTCGGTTGGAGCTTCTCCGCGACGTGGTATGCTCTCTTCTATGGCAAGCAACTTCAAGATATGCTTTTCAGCCTCCTGCAAGGCTATATCAAGCTCAAGACAGCCAGCCTGCACTTTTTCTTTTGTGTAGGCTGGTGCAAGTGCTTGCCAGATATAAAAGGTGTTGTATCCGGCAGGCTGTAATGCCAGCTTGTGTCCATTTCCAAACTGACAAATGTACGCGCCATCTGACTCCCGTTTTTGCCAGTTGAATTGCTGTAAGAGATTGACGATCATATCCTCTTTCCGCTTCTCTTTCAGCTTCCTGACTTGTTTCTGTCGTTCGTGTTCCTCTTCTTCCTCCCGTTTTTCTCTTTCTTCAGCTTCTTCAATTGTCTCATTGTCTTTGAGTTTCAAATCAAGTGCTTTATTGAGATTATGAGGCGTAAGACGATGTTTCAGACAGTTGTCGGTAATGTCCAGAATAAGAAAATGATCTTTTCCTTCGTGTAATCGGCTTCCCCTGCCTATCATCTGGACGTAGAGGCTTCGAGACATCGTCGGGCGTCCCATAATGATACAGGAGATGCATGGCAAGTCAAATCCTTCTGTCAGTACTCCTATTGAGAACAATCCCTGTAGCGACCCGCTAGCAACCTCTGCATACCATGCCTGTCTCTGTTCGTCCTTAGTCTCTCCCGTTACACACTGGCAAGGGATACCCATCTCGTTGAATGCGAAGGTAAGCGCCTCTGCATGAGCTACCGTGACGCCGAACCCAATAAACGGCATACCCGCCGCATATTCCAGATACTTTTTCGCAATGTGGTTATTCCTGGCAGGAGTATTAACCGCTAAGGAAAGTTCCTCTTGCTTGAAGTCACCCATACTGGTGTGAACTTCATCAAGATCCACATCGGTCTTGATGGCCCTGGCTTTAGGCTGGCAGAGATAGCCAGCTCGTACGAGCTTGATAAGATCTTTCTCAAAGATCGGTTTTTTGTCTATGATCTTTTTGTTGTCTAGCCTGTCAGGGGTTGCGGTCACAAGCAGGATAAATGCATGTGGAAACGCTTTTAAGATCGTTTGGTAACTATTCGAGGAAGCGTGATGGGCTTCATCAATAACAATAATGGAGTAATTGAACTGTTGCATCAACTTGAGGCGTTTAGCCTTGCAGACACTTGCTACGCTTCCTACCGTTACTTGTCCCCCCAGTTCCATGACAGAGCCCTTTACCTTGCCTACAACGGTTTCAGGCGAGCAGACATGATATTTGTCTATCGCCTGGTTAATGAGGTCGTCACGGTGCGCTAGCACTAGCGCTAAACCGCTTGAAAGCTCCAATATCATACGAATGATTTCAGAGAAAATCACCGTCTTGCCACCTCCCGTACCTAAAACAATCAGTTCTTTCCTTGCTACAAACTCCCCTTGCACCAGCCCGTACATTACATCCGCTTTATAACGCTCTAAACGTTCTTTATGATCCTGATAGGCAGCCATGACCAATGAAATAGCTTCTTCTTGATAATCTCTTAGTATAAAAGACATACTTCTATCCTTATCCTTTATGGTTTTTCTCACGTTTTCAATACATTCAGTATACCATAAACACTTCTTTTTGTCAACAATAAAAACTGAGTGATAAAATGCTTGACAAATTGAAATGGTAGGAGTATACTACGTACATGAGATGTGAATGAGCGTTAACCGCTCTTGAAAACCTTTGATAACAAGAAAGAGAATGTAAAAAATGACAACAACTACAAGACCTTCAGCATTAGATCGTATTAATCGTATGCAGGAAGAAGCACAAGAAGCAGCTAAGAAGCGTGCTGAATATGTTGCTAATGGTGGCGATAGTAAATCAGCATATGTCCTTCGCATGGAGAATATTATCAGCCTGCAAGCCGACGAGCGTACAACATGGATGCTATTTTTATTCGTCGCATTCATGACCAATTCAAAAATATTGCTGCCGATGGATCGAAAGATCCGCTCTGTCATATGTGTGCAGAGGAAAACGGCCAGGCGTGCGCATTGTGCGCAACGGGACATAACGATAAGAAAGAGCTCAAGGATGAAGCGTTCATTCCGGTCGGGCTCTATTATCAGCAGTCGGACGTCTCTGGGTCATGGCAGGTAGCGCCATATGTGGACAAGGAAGGTGTCGTGCACGTCAAGCGTGGCTGGCGTATGCTACGCGTCAAAGCCACTTCTCCCATCTTCCAACAGTTGATGAACGTGTATAACAATCCGAAATATCACAACGACATTACCGGCTGTGATTTCGAGATTGTTCGGCGGGGAGCCACGATGAACGACACAAAGTACACCTGTACTCCCCAGCCTCCTGAGTCAATGTCAGCGAAGGCGCAAAAAGGCAAACCTTCTCTTGCACAGTTCGAGGATGTGCTAAATAAGTGCTTTCCGTCCCGTATTGTCGATCATTCCCCCGTTGTTAATGGTTCTATTGCCAGCCAGGATGATCCATTTGCAGAGGAACCCATTGAAATCTCTGCCCAGCCTGACGACAATTTTGAATTTTAGTTCGTTCGTAAGTCAATGGGTCATGCTCTCGTAAGTATGACCCTCATACAAGAAAGGATAAGAAGTGGAAATACTACACGAAGAACATCTGTTACGTGTCGTTCGTTTGGAAAGCGCCTATGATGGGTATAACGGTTGCTTGCAGACGATTGCTGAGCTAGGGGTTGGGCTTGTGACTCTTACACATATGCATAGCAAAAACAAACCTAAATCGTTTTCTCTCTCCCCCGACAACATGACCCGACTTGCACATGCCTGGCTAGCATTCGTTGCGGATCAGGAGCAGGGAAAAGAGGATGATAAAAAAGAGTACAGATCCCAGGTTGATGCCCTACGAGAGAGAGCGAAAGGCTTGTATTGCACTATCGAGGAGGATAGCGACGGGCTGTTTACGCTCCTGTATGAGAATAGCCCTCTAGCTCACGTCTACAGGGGGTTTGCAATCAATGCCCAGATCGATATCGAGGGCATTGAACTACGATTAAACGCCGCTGAAGAGATGCGGCAGGATGCCCAGACCAAATCTTGCTCTGACGGTGTGTACAACTATCATATAAATATAGGCGATCTTGAAATACGTCTCCGTCGTGTTCATGTCGAATTGCATTATCAAGCCCCCGGTTTCTATTCTCTGGACATGGATAAAGAGCATATGTTTTCGGGTTTTTGGTACAGCAATGAACTGCTTGAGATCGGGCAAATTGAGTACCGTACCGATTATATGGAGAGCGTTGCGGCCCGTCAGTAACCCTGTGTTGCCAGTGTAGAGCCTCCCCTTTGCACTGGCTTGTTTTTTAAAAAATGGAAGGATAAGAAGAGAATGGAAAAGTCATTTATAGAAATGCCATTGACGAGTAAAAGTTTCTCTTTTCAGGTAGAGCAGCATACCGATGGTCAACATTGCACCTTGTGCGATAGGTTACTGCAAATAAATGGTGAAATATTCAATCAATCATGGCGATGTCATTATTGCAATACGCTGTGCTGTGATGAATGTTGTCAGTCTGATGGTGATGTTTCTGCGCAGTGGGGAGATGGAAGAAAATTAATTGGGTCTATTTGTGATGCTTGCTCTGATTTGACTTCAGCGCAACGGGAAAAGTTACGGACATTCATGCTTGATTTTAATCGATAGATACCAGGAAAAGGATAAGAAGATGAAAGAACAATGCACCTTTGCAGGAAATGTAACCCTGCCAGAGAAACCGTTTAGCACCTTAGTTCAATGCCCAACGTGTGGCGCGTATCGTGTATTAGTACAGCGACAATTTAAGGGGAATAACTATACATTCCCTCGTCACAGAAAGAAGATGGCAAGACATACAAACCTTCTTTCATGGCGGCTTGTTGATGGTTCCTGGCAGTGGCATACCGTATCTTATACTGTTAATCTTGTGTACGGAGGCATCGATGGATAATGCTACAGTCTTTATCGAGATAGCGCGTATGCTGCAAGATCTTACCTCGTTACGTCGTAACGCAGAAGATGAGATGAGATTGAATGGTGAGAATACTGCATACAATAGGATGCATGTGGAAGTGCATATTAAGATGGCAGAGATAGAGCGGTATACATCGGGTCGCTTATTCGTTCGATGGCATACAGAAGAGAATCGTTATTCCCTGGTGTATGGAGGTATCAAGTAATGAGCCCTCTTGCATACCGCATCCTTGCTGTTTTCATCAATCATGTACAGCGTTGTTATCAGGGAGAATTTGGGCGTGGTCATCTTGCTGCCTGGACACTCAGCGAAATGATGGGATGGGAAACAACGGCTATTAATGGC
>WNGI01002521.1_pt1 | contig 15925 bp, 17 predicted proteins | sample 5400621 | NCBI WGS metagenome assembly WNGI01 (sample SAMN13153374, study PRJNA577476) | soil metagenome | isolation source: 20 cm soil or saprolite under Garry oak tree replicate 1 | place: USA:California | collected 2016-06-15 | reverse complement strand
GCCGCTGTTAAGAAGATTTCCGCGCTCGATAAACCGCCGCAATTTGAGCAAAGCGAAATTTACGGAATCACGAGTGGCAAGTTCGATTACGAAGAAGGCCTGTGGAAAACGACAATCAGGTTAAAGGACAATCTCTGCGTGTATGATGCGAATCACCCGTCGGGTCACTTCAAAAAAATCATTTGGAAAAAGGGCGTTGGATTGGTTGAATACGCAAGCGGCTACGGCGCGCACGCGGACGGTTATCGACTCAAACGGGAAACGACAACTCAAAAGCAGTAAACTGGTGCCAGCTCTCTACACAATTTAAGCCATCTATGCGATTCCTGCTTCAGTTAACGCCGCCAATTTCATTTTTTATCGTCTCGGCGATTACCACCTTCTTGAGCCTCGCTGGGCTTTACTTAGTACGAAGGAAGTATTCGGCCGAAGTACTAAAGGAGAATCATGAGGTCGCGGCGATCATTTTCAACGCCTTCGGATTGTTTTATGGGGTGCTGATAGCGTTTGTCGTGTTCGTTACCTGGAACGGATACGACGAGGCAACGAAAAATCTGCAACTGGAGGCCAGCGAGGCTCTGGACATTTTTCACAGCGCCGAATCATTTCCTGAATCCTCACGGAAAGCCATACAGCAGGGACTGAGAGATTACGTTAGTGCTGTTTACAACGACGAAGTGCCGAAGATGGCAGAAGGGGATATCAGCCTGTATGCCGGTGGAGCTCATGCCGACGTCGGAGTGTTGTTTTCTCAGATGGACGCGAACGCGATGCCCAACAGAGAGCTGTACGCCGAATCGCTACGACGTTTGAACAACATGGCTCAGTATCGCCGAATGAGAATCTTCGCCGGAAACGATACTGTGCCACCCGTCATTTGGTTGGTATTGCTTGTTGGCGGTGTGTTCGCCGTGTCCTACACGTTTTTCTTTGGGATGAAAAACATTCGGGCGCAATATCTCATTACCGCGTCACTGACCGTAACGGTTACGTCAATCTTATTTTTGATTTATGTGCTTGATCACCCCTTTACAGGAACGAGCAGGGTAAGCTTGGACCCTTTGAGAGAGGCGATGGTGACAATGCAATAAGCGTCACGCTCGTCCTAGCGGCGCTTTTTCTTCGGCAATTTTTTCCGTTTCGTCTTCGCGAACTCCCGTAACTGGCTTTGACTCATTGAGCTTGCCATCTTGCGCGATGGACCTTTCAATGATGACTTCGAGCGCTTTCCGCGTTTCGCTGCGAGCGCCGCGCCGGCAGCCATTTGTTGTTTCTTTGATTTTGCAGGCATACATAAATAATTCGCACCTCAACTGCGAATTGGATTCGCCTGCCACGCCGTAGGTCGCCGCGGCGACCGAAGGCGGGTTCAGGCCGTCGCGCCTTTGCGCCAGAAGAAGTAAACCGGCACGCCGCTCAGCACGATAAGCATCCCGATTCCGGAGGTGGCAGGCGCGAGAAATGCCAGATCCACGATTAAAAGTCCGGCAAGAACTATCGAAATGATCGGCACAAACGGATAACCCCAGGTGCGGTACGGGCGGTACTCATCGGGTCGTTTGCGTCGTAAAATCATCAACGCGGCAATCATTAGAACGTAAAAGACCAAATCTGCCGAGACGATGTATTCGAGCAGTTGGTTGTAAACATTGCCGTAAGTCACTTCATGTGTCGCAGCGTTGATTGTCACTGTGCGCGGCAACGCAAGGAACGCCGTCCAGATTGCCTGTGCCACCAGCGCTGCGGCGGGAACGTGAAAACGATTTGTGGTTGCAACTTTTTGGAAAAACAATCGGTCGCGCGCCATTGCGTAGTACACGCGGGCGCCGGAGAGAATCAGTCCGTTATTGCAACCGAACGTAGAAATCATGATCGCTGCAGCCATGCACATCGCACCCGGCTGACCGAACACGGCTTTCATCATTGCCACGGCCACGCGGTTGTGCGGCGCGTGCTGGATTTCCGGAAACGGCAAAACGGCGAGATAAGCGATGTTTGCAAGCAAATAAAGGACGACGACGATTCCGCAGCCTCCTACGAGCGCGCGCACAAGATTTTTTCCCGGGTCGCGCACTTCGCTCCCAACAAACGTTACATTTGTCCACGCCGTCTGCGCAAAAAGCGGACCAACCATCGATCTTCCAAAGAGCAGTGCGAGAGCTAACCCGCCGACGAATGCGAAGCCAGGCTGTGCGGTCTGCGGGCTCCAGCCGTTGGCCCACGAATTCCACCAATCCGATCTCAGCGCGGCAGAGTTGGCATTCCAACCCAGGCACAATCCTATAACGACTACAGCAGCCAGTGCGGCTGTTTTGGCAGCGGTGAATGTGTTCTGGATAATTTTTCCAACTTCAAGGCCGCGCGTGTTGCTCCACGTCAGCAGCGCGATTAAGGCAATCGCGACCAGTTGTTCCAGCGACAGGCTGATTGCGTACCCTCCAAATGCGATGGGTGCGATAAGGTAATTGTCCGGCGAAACCTGCGGGACAAAAACGCCGAGAAATTTTGCAAACGCAATCGCTACCGCCGCAATGGTTCCGGTTTGAATGACAAGAAAAAGAGTCCAGCCATACAAGAACCCGATTGAGGTGCCGTATGCTTCGCGCAGGAAAACATAAACACCACCTGCGCGCGGCATCATGGTGGCAAGCTCGGAGCAACAGAGCGCCCCGGTAATGGTTAACAAGCCGGCAACACCCCAGGCGAGCACGAGCCAGCCGGGTGCGCCACTGAATCGCGATGTTTCCGCCGAAGTGATGAAGATACCCGACCCAATCATCGAGCCGATCACGATCATCGTGGCGTCCACTGGCCCGAGTCCGCGGACCAGGCCGGTTTTCTGTGGAGACGGCCCGCCCTCGGGCCGAACAGCACGCTCGTTTCGGCGCGAGGGCGCGCCGGCTCCAATGTCGGGCCGCACGTTTTGCATTAGAAAATCAAATCATGAATCGTTCCGCGGTACGGCCACAGATCAATGGTCTCGACAAGGCCCGCCCGAACCGCGTTTTGCTCAACGTAATGCCATTTTTCGGAATAGATTTCGCTGGATCGCAGATATCGATCGAAATAATCCGTCTGCCAGGTGGGCGAATCGATGGAAAGCGCCGCCGCGATTTGTCGAGAGCTAACGCTTTTCCACATCTGCACCCAATCGGCCATACGGCGCGCACCGATTTCAGGTCGCGCGAAGAAATGTACGTGATCCGGCATTAAGATGTAATGCCCTACCCACCAGCCATCTGATCAGCGGAGCGTTCCCAGATTTCACGCAAAATCGTATGGCAGTGTGGCGAAGCTAGAATCTTACGTCGCTGAGAGGTACACGTAGTGAAGAAGACAATCGGATTCTCGCGAAATGATGGCACATGTGCCAAATGTCGAAATGGAGTCGGCCCGCCCTCGGGCCGCACGGGACCTGCCATTCGGCGCGGGGGCGCGCCGGCTCCATTGTCGCTCTTTTTCGTCACAACAAACGCTGCGGCGCGGCGATTCTCACGCCTTCACGTTCCAATCGTGTTCGCAATTCGCGCGCGAACTCAACTGCGCCAGGTGTATCGCCATGAACACAAATCGTTTCGCCACGCACGCCGACATCGCGGCCTTCGACGGAGCGCACTTTGCCTTCACGCAACATCCGCAGGACGCGCTGTGCGGCTTCTTTTGGATCGTGCAGCAATGCATCCGGCCGCGTGCGCGGAACGAGCCATCCGTCATTCAAGTAGTTGCGATCGGCAAAAATTTCTGGTGCGACTTGTAAACCGCGCGCCTGGCCGGCGCGGGCAAGCTCCGTGTTGTCCGGCGCAAACAGGATCAACTTTGGATCGACGGATTCAATGGCGCGGGCGATTGCGTCGGCCAGATTGCCATTCCGCACCGCCATGTTGTAAAGCGCACCGTGCGGCTTGACGTGGTTTGGTCGCACGCCCAAAGCAGACGCGATAGCTTGAAATATTCCGAGTTGGTAAGCCACGGCATCGAACGCTTCTTCGTTGGATACCTTCAGTTCCTTACGTCCGAAATTCTCGCGATCGAAATAGCTCGGATGCGCTCCGACAGCGACTCCATGCTGCGTCGCCGCAAGGATGGCGGCGTGCATCGTATCAGAATCGCCCGCGTGAAAACCGGTTGCGATATTGGCTGAGGTGATCAGCTCGAACAGTTCGGCATCGTATCCGGAGCCTTCGCCAAGATCGGCATTTAGATCGACTGATAATTTCATGAGACTTGAAGGCTGAGGCCAATGCGGAAACGATCGAATTCGCGCTCACGTTCCAGCAGGAGGTGATGCGCATCGGCCAGCGAAACTTCGGAAAAGCGAACGCGGTCGCCTGCGCGAAGCTGCGCAGCGATCCCAAGATCGACCGTAATCACGTGCGCTATTTTCGGGTAACCACCGATTGTTTGGCAATCTCCCAAAAGCAAAATCGGCTTTCCACTCGGTGGAACCTGGATTGTGCCTGGAGCTACTGCCTCGGAGATCAGATCGACATTGTCTTCGCGTTTCAGTTCCGGACCATCAATGCGCACACCCATGCGATCGGAATCGGATGAAACAGCGAACAATTCGTTAATGAAATGTTGAAGGGTTGAAGCGCTGAAGCGGTTCCAATCCACGCCCCGTACGAACCGCAACGTCGGTTCATGCTTTGCTGGACTCACCCAATCGTGCGGCGCAGTCCACGAGGAGATGCCCGTAGCTGCAGGCGTTGACCGCGACTTCTGAACAAGCGGAAGAACGTCGCCATCTCGCAGCGCACGACCGTTGAATCCTCCAAAATTCGCGCGCAAATCGGTGGAACGACTACTGAGAACAATTGGAACGTTGATCCCACCAGAAATTGTCAACCATGCCCTGCAGCCAATTTCAGATCGGCCGAATTTCAGTTCGTCACCGGCGGGGACAAGCGCTGCATGACCAACCGGCAATGCCGTCGATCCAACATGCACATCGAATTCGCCGCCGCACCAGGCGACGATTCGCTCCTCCTGAAAATGCAGCTGCAGGCCGCCAAAAGTAATTTCTAATCCAGCGGCCGCTTCATCATTGCCAACGAGCAAATTCGCCACGCGCAGGGCAAAAGGATCGAGTGCGCCGCCTGCCGATACGCCGAACTCGCGAAACCCTGTGCGCCCAACATCCTGCACAGACGTAAGAAACCCAGAGCGCGCAACAATCACCTTCATTGCACTGTCATTTTGAACGAAGTGAAGGATCTCACAAAAGTTAACAGGTCACATAACGGCAGCTGTTTGACTTCCGGATCGCGTGCGAGGTTCTTTACTTCGCTCAGGATGATCACCGTTCATCGCTTCAGCGAATCAAATTCCTCACGCGTAATCGGGTGGAAACGAACGCGATCGCCCGCACGCAAGAGCGCAGGGGGACTTTTCGCCGGATCAAAGAGCGTTAGCGGTGTGCGTCCGATCAAATTCCAGCCACCAGGTGAACGCAACGGATAAATTCCCGTTTGCGCACCGCCAATCCCCACCGAACCGGGAGGAATTTCCTTCCGTGGTGTGGCTCGACGAGGCGTCGCTAGTATCTTTGAAAGACCTGCGAGAAACGGGAACCCCGGAACAAAGCCAACACAGCTCACCCGATATTCAGCCGTGCTGTGAAGATCGACAACTTCCTTTGTTGAGATCTGCGCATGACGCGCAACGTCTTCGAGATCGGCGGCAAACTCCAGATCATAGCAAACTGGAATTTCGACGAGGCGTACATTCCCTTTTTTAGTTTTGCGGCGTCTTCCGCGTTCAGTGCCCGCGGCTACAACTCCGCGAACGCGCTCCACCAGCCACTCAAACGGTTGACCTGGCCTGGCGCTCGCCTTCGCAGCAGCGATCGGATCAAAAAAAACTCCGACGCTAATGTAAGCCGGCGCGAGTTCGACGATTCCAGGAATGGCGGCGTTTTGCAGCTGCTGAAACGCGCGGAGAACCTGGTCCAATGTTTCCTCAGGCGCATCGTCAAATTGGTCGCGCAGGCGCACGATCAGCGCAGAATCTCCAAGAGCTGTAATCTGCATGCGAGAAAAGATCGACAGGCGCGGAGAACTCTAGTCGGAGCTGTTGCCATCGGCGAATCCAGATCTCCGCCGCTAACTCTTTTTGGGCGAAACAGCTTCGCGAACGTCTTCGATGTGCTCTTTGATTTCGCCAACCTTGGGGTGCACGTCACGGATCAAATCGTGCTCGGCTTGCGAAAGTTTTTCAATCCGCGTCGCCATTTCATGCAGTTCTTCCAACAGAGCATCCTGACGAGACGAGATGCGATGCATCCACCAAAAGCAAACGGACCAACAGCCAATGCCGACCCAGGTGAGCAGAAGGACAATCATATTACTGGGCACGCCTGGCTTCGATTTCAATATTCATCGCAACCGTCTGGCTGATACCGGAGACTGACTCAGTGCCTGGGGCAAACATCAGATTGAAATCGCGTCGTGTGATCGGCTCGGTCGTTACCTGCCAGCGCGTCCGGCTCGTCTCGTTGAGCGGTGTAATTAATTTCACATGAAGCGTGATTGGCCTGGTCACGCCATGCATCGTGAAGTCGCCGAGAATGTCGCCGCTTTCCGGGCCGGTCCGCTTCACGCTCCGGCTCTTGAACGTGATTTGTGGAAATTTTTCCACGTTAAAAAATTCCGGGCTACGCAGATGATCGTCCCTTTTTTTTATGCGCGTATCAATGCTGCGGACGTCGATCTGCGCCATCACCGAGGAATTCTCCGGATGCTCGCGGTCGACGTCGATTTTGCCATTGAACTTCGTGAACTTTCCCTGGGTCGTGCCAAGGAACTGATGCACACTGAAACCGATCGTTGATCCTGACGCATCGAACTTATAAGTCTCTTTTGCCAGGGCGGCAGAGCTCAAGCTGGCGACTACGAAGGCGGCGATAGAATTTCTTAATCTCATTTGGAATTCTTTTTCGCCTCTGCCGCGAGCGTTTTCAAGAGCGGTGTGCGGGAGAGCGGCAATCGCCCGAACAAGTTCCCCAGCGCAAAGGCGGCACTGTAGGGGACGCTGTTAGCGCCCCGCGGGAAGCTGTCAGCTTCCCCTACAGATTTCATGCCGTGCACGCCGGCGATTCGCGCCAACTCGGTCTCGAAATGCGCCACGGCCCGAGTAGTGGGATTGTTGGCGTCGAGGTAGCCGAATGCACGGCGCAATAGCTCAAATAATTCCGGTTCGCGATGATCACGCTCGGTACAGATCTCAATTAATTCGACGAAGTATGCCGCGCCCTGTGTGCGCAGATAGTTGCTGCGAATTCCAGGAAACGGATTCTTCAGCACGACTTCAGTGAGGGTATGCAAGTCTGATTTGCGACTTCGCACCACAGAAATTTCGGCTTCAAAAAATAAATCGAGCTTTCCGGCAAATGGGCTTTTGGGACGTCGCGCGCCTTTAGCCACTGTTTGCACGCAGCCAAACGACTCAGTGCACCATGAAACAATCAGACTCGTGTCCCTGAACTTTCGTTTCCGAATGAGAATGGCCTCTGTGCTTTCCACTCGATGGAAACCTAGCACAACGACAGGCGCGATTTTGCAATTGTCGGGCTCGCCAGCCATGATGAATGATGCCGAGCAGGACAACTGAAACCGCACGTGTTCCGGAAGACATCAGCGGACGGCCACGTCGGATGCCCATTGGCAGGGTAACGTGGAGGCACACGTTTCGGGCGCTACGGCATCGCAACTATCGACTGTTTTTTTGGGGTCAACTCGTCTCGCTCATCGGCACGTGGATGCAGCAAACCGCAATGATGTGGTTTGTCTATCAAATTACGAATTCAAAGCTGCTGCTGGGCGTCGTCGCGGCCATGGGATCCGCGCCGATGATGTTGTTTTCAATTTGGGGCGGATCGCTCGCTGATCGTCATCCGAAGCGCTCGATCCTTCTTGCGACACAGGCCGCGCAAATGATTTGCGCGTTCGTTCTGGCGGCCGGCGTGTGGGCGGGCTTTGCCACGCCGTTGTTCATCATTGTTATCGCTGCGTTGAATGGCGTGGCGATGGGCTTCGACATGCCAGCGCGTCAGGCGTTCACAGTTGAAATGACAAGCCGGGAAGATTTGCTGAACGCCATCTCGCTTAACAGCTCAATTGTGAACGGCGCACGTGTCGTTGGCCCGTCGGTTGCTGGTTTACTGATCGGTTGGGTCGGCGTCGCGATGTGTTTTTTCCTGAACGGCGTGACATTTATCGCGGTGATTGCCGGTTTTTTGATGATGCGTTTGCCGCCGTTTCAGCGCCCGGCGCACGCCGTCTCTGTCGGTGAACACGCCTGGAACGGCATCGTCTATTCGATGAAGCATCAGCGAGTCCGCACGATTCTGCTGCTCTTCCTCGCGGTGGGTGTTTTCGGCTGGTCGTACGCGGTACTAATGCCAGCGTTCGCGCGCGATGTGCTCAATCGCGGCGCAAACGGTTACGGTATCTTGATGTCGGCCAGCGGGGCTGGCGCTTTCATCGGTGCGTTGGTCGTCGCAACGTACGGACATCTGTTTACACCACGAAAACTCGCGCTCGGCGGAGTCTGGGTGTTTTCGATTGCGCTATTCGCACTTTCGCTGAGTCGAAATTTCTACATCGCACTTGCATGCCTTTTCGTCGCTGGATTTGGAATGCTTCTGTTTTTTTCCACATCTAATACTGTGCTGCAAACGATCGTGTCCGACGAAATGCGCGGCCGAGTGATGGGGGTGTGGTCGCTCGTGTTCGGCGCGATGATTCCGCTTGGTAGCCTCGAAGTCGGCGCGGTTGCGCATTGGATCGGCACATCCTTCGCTCTCGCGTTCGGCGCGGTTGTTTGCGCGGCCTCGGCAATCCTGACGCTGGCGGTGATCCGACGGCGCGAAGCGCGGAACGCAAGATGACTTGCAGGGCAGGCGCATCGCCTGCCATGTCGCCGGCAAGCGGAGCGCTTGCCCTGCAATTCTGAATGAATGCGCGTCTAGATTGCGACGGGGTAGCGGATCACCGATTCATGATGTGCAGCGCACGCTTCTCCACGTTGAGCGCAGCTTCTCTGACGGCCTCGCTCAAGGTCGGATGGGAATGAGTGGTGCGCCCAATGTCTTCGGAACTGCCGCCGAATTCGATCACAGAAACGGCTTCGGGAATTAACTCCGAAGCCAGATGGTGCAAGATGTGTGCGCCGAGAACGCGATCGGTCTTGGCGTCCGCGACGAACTTGACCATTCCTTCCACGTCATCGCCGGTGAGTGCCCGGCTGTTGGCGCGGAATGGGAATTTGCCGATTCGCACGTCGATGCCCTGCTCTTTCGCCTGGTCTTCGGTTAGGCCAACGCCAGCCAGCTCAGGATTCGTGTAAATGATCCCGGCGATCGCGTCGTAGTTCACGTGGCCGGCCTTGCCTGCGATGATCTCGATGCAGGCCATGCCTTCGTCTTCGGCTTTGTGCGCCAGCATGGGACCGGCGATCACGTCGCCAATGGCATACACGCCGTCCACGTTTGTGCGAAAATGTTTGTCTACTTTGATGCGCTTCTTGTCGTCGAGCTCGATACCAACTTTGTCCGCGCCCACGCTTTCGGAAAACGGGCGGCGCCCGACTGAGACGAGTACCTTGTCCGCCTCGAATTTCAGTTCCTGACCGCCTTTGGTTGCGATCACTGTCGCGCGCCCATTATTGAGCTGCACCCCAGTGACCTTTGTTTCGAGGTGAAACGTCATGCCTTGGGCGGTGAGCAAACGCTGAAGCAGGTTCGAGAGTTCGAGATCGAACCCGAGTGCGATGCGCGGCAGAAATTCCAGCATCGTCACTTCCGAGCCGAGCCGGTTCCAAACCGAGCCCAGTTCCAGACCCACCGCGCCCGCGCCGATGACGACGAGCTTTTTTGGAGGCTCCGTAAATTCGAGCGCTTCGGTGCTGCTGACGATTGTTTTACCGTCAAATTTCGCAAATGGCAGTTCCAACGGAGCGCTGCCTGTGGCGATGACAATGTTTTTCGTCTCGATGTCCTGCGTCTGGCCATCCGCGGACTTAATCGAAACTTTTCCCGGCGCGGTAATGGTGCCCAGGCCTTCGAATACGGTAACCTTGTTCGTCTTCATTAGCGAGCGCACACCGCTGTTGAATGTCTTCACGACCTTGTCCTTGCGCTGCTGCATCTTCGCGAGATCGACGTGTGCGCCGTCAATCACGATGCCGTGTTTGGCCGCCTCTTTTTTCACGAACACGAAATGATCGCTCGAAGTGAGGAGCGCTTTGCTTGGAATGCAGCCTACGTTGAGGCAGGTGCCGCCCAAGTCTTTGTCTTTCTCAACGAGCGCGGTTTTCAGCCCGAGCTGTCCGGAACGGATGGCAGCAATGTATCCTCCCGGGCCGGAGCCGATGATAACAACATCAAATTTTTCCATGGCTGTGTTTTGTCATTCTGAGCGGAGCGAAGAATCTCATTACTGTTCTCGGAACGCTGGCCAAAGGCAATGATCAGAGATGTTTCGCTTCGCTCAACATGACAAGAGGATCACGTCGCTGCTGTCATTCTGAGCGAAGCGAAGAATCTCGGATCATTTCTTCTATCTGCCATGTTCGATCACAGAACTTTGGCTGCTGTTCCCAATCGTCACTCAGATCGAGCCATCGTGGGTTCGTTTGTTCGATAAGGGCGATCTTCCTGCTGCGGCGCCAACCTTTCAATTTCTTCTCGCAGGCGATCGCATCACGGACGTGGCGAAAGTGCTCAATCCAAACCAGCCGGTTCAAACAATAGCGTTTCGTGAAACCCTCTACGTCTCCATGCCTGTGTTGGTACAGACGGCGTGCAATGTTATTCGTAATCCCGATATACAATGTCGTATTGCCTTTGTTGGTGAGAATGTACACCCAATAGTCGTGATTGCGCATGCTGTCGGAGGAAATCAGAGATGTTTCGCTTCGCTCAACATGACACAGGGAAGCGCGTCAAAAATCCAGCGGGAGTTTTTTTGGATCTTCGATGCATTCCTTCACTTTTATTAGGAAGGTAACTGCTTCTTTGCCGTCGATGGCACGGTGGTCGTAGCTGAGCGCCAGATACATCATCGGGCGGACCTCCACTTTCCCGTCCATCGCCATGGGTCGCGGCATGATTTTGTGCATGCCGAGAATCCCGCTCTGTGGCGGATTCAAGATCGGCGTGGCAAAGAGCGAGCCGTACACTCCGCCGTTTGTGATAGTGAATGTGCCGCCCTGCAGATCCTCGATCTTCAATTTCCCTTCGCGCGCCCTCGCGGCGAAGTCAGCAATGGCTCGTTCTAAATCGGCGAAACTCTTCCTGTCTGCGTCGCGCACCACCGGGACTACAAGTCCACGCTCTGTGCCGACCGCGACGCCGATATCATAAAAATTGTTTTGGATGAAATCATCGCCGTCGATGCGGCCATTGACTACTGGCACGGCTTTGAGCGCTTCTACACACGCTTTAATAAAAAACGACAGCAGCCCGAGTTTGACGCCATTCTTCTTCGTGAACTCCTCTTGTCTGCTCCGGCGCAATTCCTGAACGGCGCTCATGTCGCATTCGTTGAAAGTCGTAAGAATGGCAGCCGTGTGCTGCGCCATCACAAGTTGTTGCGCGATCTTCCGGCGCAACGGCGACATCTTCTTGCGGATGAACCGGCCATCCGTGGATGGTTCAGCTTCCGCAGGCGATGGCGCTGCGCGGCGAGGGAAGCTGACAGCTTCCCCTACAGGTTCAGCTTTGCCGCGGCCTTCGGCTGCTTTCAGCACGTCGGCTTTGGTCAAGCGACCGCCGGGGCCGGTGCCGGGAATTTTCTCCGGCTCAAGTTTTTTTTCTTCGACAATCCGGCGAACAGCGGGCGAAAGCTCTGTACTCGAAGTCGGTGCCCCCGACTGGCCGTGGTCGACATCCGTAGCTACAGCTTCTTTTTTTTCTGCAGGTTTTTTCGCTGCCTCCGGGCGTTTCCTTTTTTCCTCGGGCGCTTTCTTTGGCGGTGCTTCCGCTTTTTGTACGGCCGCGTCCTTTGAATCATCGATTGTGGCAACCACTTCCCCGATTTTGACCTCCTGGCCTTCAGGCACCTTCGTTTCAAGCAGGCCTGGTTTTTCGGCGACGATCTCAGTGGAGACCTTGTCAGTCTCCAGTGTAAAGAGCGGTTCGCCCTCATTGACGAACTCGCCGGATTTCTTGTGCCAAACGGAAACGACACCGCTGGTGATCGATTCACCGACCGCGGGAATTTTTACTTCGATGACCATGCGCGAGAATTACGTAAGCTAATCGAGCGTCGCGGTCGAGAGAGCTTTCGTCAACAATCAGCAGGGCAAACGCGCGTCGGCTTGCGATGCCAACAGGATCGAGTTAAACGGGATATGCCGAACCTCAAAGGATCAAAGCAAGAGACGCAGCGCATTTTCGTGCTCGCGGACACCCACAATCGGTTGCCGGAAAAGGTGATTGATACCGCGAAAGGCGCCGATGAGATCTGGCATCTCGGCGACGTTTGTGCGGAGCCGATTCTCGATGAGCTTCGCGCGATCGGCCCTCGTGTAATCGTCGTTCGAGGAAATTGCGATAGTAATTCGGAATGGCCGCTGGTCATGGACCTCGAGCGAGCAGGATTGAAATTGCGGCTGCAACATATACCACCTGAGCGCCCGCCAACTGGTGTGGACGTCGTATTGCATGGGCACACGCATGTCCCGCGACACGAAAGACGTGGAAGTGTTCTTTTTCTGAACCCCGGCTGCGTGACGCGCGCAAATCAGGGCGCACCTCCGAGCGTTGCGTGGCTTGAAATCGAGGACGGACAAATCGACTGGAAGCTCGTGCTCCTGCGCTGACGCGTACTCGGATCAAACATCATTGGAGTGCCAGCCGCAATCCTCCGGTCTGCTGGTTAAGTCCGGAGCTTAGAACGAGTGCGCGACGGGCTCCTGGCAATGGCGTGCGCCGATGTGAAATCCGCAACGAAACAGCGGAGGGTGCGTGCAGCACAGGCGGAAGCTCGCCAGAACACAATGCCTGGGCCGCGAAAATAACCTGCCACAATCCTGCAGCACCAACGCTCTCGCCCAACGCTGGTTTGCCAGTATAAACGAGCGCATTCGGAATGATTTTCGCCAGCGCTTTCGACTCTGCTTGATCGACAAACGTCCCATCCGCGCTCGATATAACGAGATCGATTTCGGTTTCGCTGAGATCGCTTAGAATTTTCTCCAGGATTTCTTCGGCTTCGGCGCGTCGCGCAAAGAATCCGCCCGGGTGAGAGCGTTCGACTGCTAACGCGCCTCGGCGCCCGAGAAGGATTGCCCCTGCACCTTCGCTCAAAATCATTCCGCGTTGTTGCTCACTGAATGGCTCAATCGGAGGCGCAGAGCGAAGTAACCGCCATCGTCGATAGGCGTCGCACAGGAGCCAATCGACTTCTTCCGTTCCAACGATAAGGCAGTGGTCGAGCGCCTCATTGGCCATCAGATCTTCGGCCATTCTTATCGCAAGGAGACCCACTGCTCCGTCGCCGACCAAAGTGTAAGTGGTGCCGGTGATACCGAGAATTGCGGCAAGATGGCTCGCCGGCGCATTGAACACCGTTTCTGGAAACAAGAGAGGGCTTGCCGACTGCGCGCCTGCGTCCACGACGTCGCGATAAAAACGCTTTGTGTAAATCACACCTCCATTCGAGATGGCGAAGATCAGCGCAGTTCGTTCCGCATTCTGCGAATCGATTGTTACGCCCGCAGCGCGCACGGCATCCAAACCTGCTGCTGCGGCAAATCGCGAAATGACGCTGGCTCGGCGCAGGCGTGGATGAGCGAACCCTTCCATCGCCGATTCCGGTACGCGGAAGACGCTATAAGCTCGCTTTCCGAATTTTTCCGAGATTGTTGTCGGTGACGCTTCATGCCCATCGAGCAACCGCTCCCATACAGAATCCACGCCGCTTCCCAGAGGTGTCACCCACCCCATTCCCGCGATCGCCAGACTCATGCCTCGAATTTACGCATCAGGATCGAAGCATTCGTCCCGCCGAAGCCAAAGGAATTCGAGAGCACCGTTCGAACGCGAGCTGGACGCGCTTCGTTGGCCACGATGTTTAAATCGAGATCATCGTCCGACTCCCTGAAATTGATGTTCGAAGGGAGAAATTGGTGCTGCAGCGCGAGTAAGCAGACGATCGCCTCAATTGCGCCGGCGGCTCCCAGCGAATGGCCCATCATGCTTTTGGTCGAGCTCACCGGCACGCCATTGAACAACGTGCTAATCGCCTTTCCCTCGGCCGCGTCATTAAACACCGTGGCTGTGCCGTGCGCGTTAATGTAATCGACCTCTTTCGCTGAAGCATTCGCATTCGCGAGAGCTCGCTCCATCGCCTGCCGCGGTCCGATGCCGGAAGGGTTGGGCTGTGTGATATGAAAGTTATCGGTAGAAATGCCGTAGCCGATAATTTCTGCCAGGATGCGCGCACCTCGTCCGTTAGCGCTGTCGAGATTTTCCAACGCCACTATCGCGGCACCTTCTCCCAAGACCATCCCAGTGCGATGCCGGTCAAACGGCCGACATTTCTCAGGCGTTGAGGCTTGAAGCGAATCAAAGCCGACGAACACCATTTCCGACAGCGCGTCGTAACCTCCAGTCAACACGCGCTGGTAGCGACCCGACCGCACACATTCGAAGGCATGGCCAATGGCATTGGTGCCCGAGGCGCAGGCGTTCGCGATGACCTGGCAAGGCGACGAAATTCCGAAGGACTCCTGGGCGTCGATCACCGCTTTTTGCGCCGGGTAGTTGGCAATCCATGTAGGCGCGCGCCGTAAATCCCCAGCTTGACGCAATGTGCGGTAGTAATCTTCACCGTACGACATGCCGCCGCTTGTTGTTCCGATTACCGTCAGCTCAGGCTTGAATTGCGGTTCTTGCGTTAGGACTTCTTTTAGCGCGTCAATCATCATGTGCGACGCACGATGAAGGCGTCGCCAATGTGGTGGTTCACCCCGGCTCGCCAGGAGACGGTGATCCGATATCTGGCCAGCGCTTTTACATCGGCATTGCGCCACAGAAAACCGCGTGACAGGGGTCACGCAATCCCTTGACCCGCGCAGCGAATCGAGTGTTTCGCCCAGCCCGAAACCCAGAGGGCTGACCACGCCGGCAGCCACAACCGCCACACGAGCAGCGGTCTGTTTCTCATTCACGCCGCTAAATTGACCCATTACAAAATTGACCCGATTTTCTATTGCTTTCTTTTTCGAAGCATTTTACAAGTGACTCGAAAGCGGAAACGGAAGCCCGGAAGTTGGTGGATTGTCAGTTGAGTTTATTCAGTGACGATTTGAAATCCGATAAGCGGGAACAAGTGACCTGGCAACGTTTTCCAGAATAAACTCAATGGGCACCAAATTATACGTAGGCAATCTTCCCTTCAACACCACAGAGAACGAGCTGCAGGAGCTTTTTACACAGGCTGGAGCTGTGCAGGAAGTGACTCTCATGCAGGACAGATTCACCGGCAAGTCGCGAGGCTTTGCTTTCGTCACGATGAGTTCGGACGAGGAAGCTCAAAACGCCATTTCGAAACTCAATGGCCACTCGATCGAAGGCCGGTCATTAACCGTGAATGAAGCGCGGCCACGCGAAGCACGGCCGCCCGGTGGCGGCGGCGGACGCGGATACGGCGGTGGCGGAGGCGGTGGCGGTGGCGGATACGGTGGTGGTCGACGTGACGGTGGCCAGCGAAGAGGCCACTGACGAGTTGCGCAGAGGATCTTGGGGCATTTGGGCAGGGCTGGATTCGAACCAGCGAAGGCGTTAGCCAGCAGATTTACAGTCTGCCCCGTTTGGCCACTTCGGTACCTACCCTTTCCTGGGCGGAAGACTCGCCAGGGCGAGGCTGCGCACGCGGACGCCCACTGTCGATCTTAATTCGAAAAATTCAACGATCGCGTT
>WNGI01008464.1_pt1 | contig 15926 bp, 17 predicted proteins | sample 5400621 | NCBI WGS metagenome assembly WNGI01 (sample SAMN13153374, study PRJNA577476) | soil metagenome | isolation source: 20 cm soil or saprolite under Garry oak tree replicate 1 | place: USA:California | collected 2016-06-15 | reverse complement strand
CGTTCCGCCACGTTCTACCGATCATCCGCCACCATCACGAGAAACTCGACGGATCGGGATACCCCGACGGTCTCAAGGGTAAGGATATACCGCTGACTGCTCAGATCATGCAGACAGTGGATATCTACGATGCCCTAACGACGTCCAGGCCGTATCGCAAAGCCCTTTCACCCAAAGAGGCGTTTGCCATCATGGACACAGAAGTGAAAAAAGGCTGGTGGAATGGTGCGCTCGTTAAACATCTGGAAAGCCTCGCGGCAGAACCAAGCTCGGTGTTAGATGACAAGTCGGAAAGGAAGCTCCCCGTTTAATGATTACGACTTTACATCGCAAGTTTCCACCACGGAAGTTTCGTACGCGGTTGGTCGCCGCGAACTTTCTGGCATTTGTGGTCTCATTCGCCGGACCAATGCAGAAGAGCTTCGCCTCCGTAACGCCGACCGATAACGATGATTTGAAACAGCTCAGCCTGGAACAACTTGCGAATGTTGAGGTCACAACCGCGTCCAAAGAGCCGGTAACAATTGCTCGAACCCCGGCTGCGGTCTACGTGCTTACCTCAGAGGATATTCGTAGGTCGGGTGCAACAAGCATCCCAGATGCTCTACGCCTGGTACCGGGTGTTGAAGTTGCGCGAATCGATTCCAATAAGTGGTCGCTTGGCGTGCGTGGTTTCACTGGCCGCCTCTCGCGATCGGTGCTCGTGCTCATCGACGGACGATCTGTTTACACGCCCCTGTTTGCTGGGGTTTATTGGGAGGTTCAGGACACGTTGCTCGAAGATGTCGACCGGATTGAAGTCATCCGGGGGCCTGGAGGCACCATTTGGGGAGCCAATGCCGTAAATGGGGTCATCAACATCGTCACTAAAAATTCAAAAGACACCCATGGAACGCTCGTTTCCGTTGGCGGCGGAAGCGTTGATCAAGGCTTTGTCAACTTTCGCCTTGGATCGGGAAGCAAAAACAAGAATGTCAACTATCGAATTTACGGTAAAGGTTTCACTCGCAGTTCCGAGTTTCATCCCGATGGCCGGGAATTCGACGATTGGCGAATCGGTCAGGGCGGTTTCCGGACGGATTGGGACTTGCGCCAACACGATACATTGACGATTCAAGGCGACCTCTATGAAGGCGTTGCGGGACAAAGGGTGGGAGTCACGAGCTATTCCCCTCCCTCTATTACCAACGTGGAGCAGAATGCCAAACTTGCGGGAGGCAATTTGCTGGGTCGTTGGCGCCGCGACCTGGCGACCGGATCCGACATTCAGGTGCAGGCTTATTACGACCGAACTAACCGCGAGGATGTCACCCTGGCTGAGTCTCGCAATACGTTTGACGTCGATCTCCTCCATCATTTCGCTTTGCCGGGACGGCAGGATTTCATCTGGGGCCTGGGAACGAGGTTCAGTGCGGGCAATGCAACCCAGGTCGTTCCCACCGTGGTCATCACTCCAAACGAGTTTACGGACAAACTTTATAGTGCATTCATTCAGGATGAAATTCCAATCGTCCAGAATCGGCTCTCGTTGATGATCGGATCCAAGTTCCTCCATAACAATTACTCGGGTTTCGACATTCAGCCAAGTGCGAGACTGCTTTGGACACCGCGACAACAGCATTCTCTGTGGGCGGCTGTCACTCGCGCTGTTCGCACCCCATCTCGCGTTGAGGAAGATCTCCAGCTCACGGGATTATTCACGCCCAGTCCGCCGGTATTCTTCCGTCTCGCCACCGACAGAAATTTCCTCTCGGAACGACTGGTCAGCTACGAAACCGGCTACCGGGGTCTCGTAAGGCCATATTTATATTTGGATATTTCGACATTTTATAACCACTATGACCGCCTTCTAAGCATTGAGCCCGGCACGCCTTTCTCCGAGACCACGCCTTCACCGACACACCTAGTCATCCCGTTCCTTTTTCGCAACGGATTGTTGGGCGCTACATCAGGAGGAGAGATCGCGGCCGACTGGACGCCGATTCACTCGTGGCGGTTAAAAAGCTCATATTCGTATCTAAATGTTGACTTGGAAAGGTCAGCGGGGAGTCTCGACCCTTCCGTTAGTTCCACGCAGAACTCCAGCCCCCGCCACCAGGTCGTGATTCAGTCTTTTCTACAGTTGCCCAAGAACTTGGATATGGATATGACTTACCGCTATGTGAGCGCGTTGCCCGCCCAATCGGTCAGAAGTTATTCGACCGCAGACCTGCGGTTCGGATGGCACATCGGTGAAGGTGTTGAAATATCGATCGCCGGACAGAATCTTTTCCAACCCCATCACACAGAATACGGGGGTGATCCAGGTGGACTGGTTGGAATTAAGAGAAGCGCCTACGCGAAAATAACCTGGAGAAGGTGACGGGAACCTAGAACTATGAAACGGCTTAGTGGCACAGATTGGTTAGTACGTCTTCCTCGATGCCGCGTTCGCGGGCGAGTTGCACGCCTGTGGTATTCCCTGGCTGCCTTTGTCGCAGTGTGGGTATTTCTGTGCACAGGTATGATGCATGCTCAACAGCCAAAACCTAAAGAGTATGAAGTCAAGGCCGCCTACCTCTACAATTTTGGCCGATTCGTCCGATGGCCGGCAGATGTTCCGGCAGCGCCAGATAATTCTTTCCCTATTTGTGTGCTCGGCCAAGATCCTTTTGGCCCGACTCTCGATTCGACTCTTGTAGGTGAAACCTTAGCCGGCAAACCCGTGGTGGTTAAACGGATCTCGCGGGCGCAAGACGTGGGGGATTGCCGCATCATGTTCATCAGTTCTACTGAGGAAAATCATTTGAAACAGATCCTAGGGGCGTTGGAGAAAACGCTCGTCCTGACGGTCAGCGATATGCCCGACTTCTCACGGCGAGGCGGCATGATCCAGTTTGTCTTGGAGGCAGGCAAGGTTCGTTTCGAGATCAACTTGGCAAGCGCAGAAGCCGCGAGATTGATCGTGAGCGCCGAACTGCTCAAAGTGGCTGCCACCGTCAGAAAAACCGGACAACCTGGAGATTGATATCGATGGTCCAAGCCAAAAACCATTCCATCTCTCGAAGACTCACATGGATGAACATGTTGGTCAGTGCCGCGGCTCTCATGATGGCGTGCACGGCGTTTGTTGCATACGATAAGGTCACGTTCCGAGAGACCATGGTGCGAAATCTTTCCACACAGGCTCAGATCATAGGCTCCAACACCGTCTCGGCGCTGGTATTCAATGACCCGCAATCCGCCGAGAACACCTTGACAGCTTTGAAGGCTTCCCCAAATATCTTGTCCGCTGTGATCTATACACCTGATGCTCGACCTTTCGCATCATACTCGCGTGATAGCGGCGGCCAGATACCGGCGCTGCCTTCAATTTCCTCAGGTCAGACGGAAATCCACTTGCTGAGCAATAAGGAAATGGTTCTGGCTCGCTCGATTGTATTTCAAGGAAAACCCATTGGGACTGTCTACATCCGATCTGATGTAGAGGAATTAAATCAGCGCCTGAAGCGGTTCGTGGGCATTGCGGCCATCGTCTTGGCGGTGTCTCTCATAGCGGCGCTCCTGGTTTCACCCATATTCCGTCGAGCTGTCGCCGAACCCATTGTACATTTGGCGGACGTTGCCAGGATCGTTTCCCGCGATAAAAACTATTCAATACGTGCAACTCCGACTCGCAGCAGCGGCGAATTGACCATCTTGATCGACGCCTTCAATGAGATGTTGACGCAAATACAGCAGAGTGAGGGAGCTTTGCGAAAAGCTCATGATGGACTTGAGCAACGTGTCCATGAACGGACTGCAGAGCTGGAAACCGCCAAGAGCGAGCTTGAGGCCTTTTCCCATTCCATTCTCCGTGCAAAAGAGGAAGTGGAGCGGGCCAGTAAGTTCAAGGATCAGTTCCTTTCGACGATGAGCCACGAGTTGCGCACGCCGCTCAATGCAGTCCTGGGTTTCTCGGATCTGTTGGCGGACGAACGTTATGGCTCCTTAAATGATCGTCAGAAACGATACGTCAATAATATCCATACCGGTGGGCAGCACTTGCTGAAGCTCATTAGCGATATCCTAGATCTTTCCAAAATCGAGGCCGGGCGCATGGACCTGGCGATTCAGGAAGTGCTGATCGAATCAGCTTTTGCGGATGTGGTGTCGACACTGAAGCCTCTCGCGGAGAAAAAGTCCCAGATCCTGGTGCAAAACTCTGCACCACACTTGATTGTTCGGGCCGATATCACGCGCCTCAAACAGATGCTGATGAACCTGGCAGGAAACGCGATAAAGTTCACTCCTGAAGGTGGCCGCATTGAGTTAGCAGCACACGAGTCGAATGGGCAGATTCGAGTCGAGGTCCGAGACAACGGCCCTGGAATCCCACCCGAAGAACAAAGCCATATTTTCCAAGCATTTTATCGCCTGCGGCACCCCGGTGCAGCGATTGAAGGCACCGGACTCGGCTTGGCGATCACGCAGCGACTCGCGGAATTGCATGGCAGTACACTGGGGTTGGAGAGCCAAAGCGGCCAGGGGAGTTGCTTTTACTTTTCATTATCAATTGGTGCGCCATTTCGACAGTCACAACCAACGGAAGCTAAAGTTAGGACGAGAGTCGGTGAGGCGCCAAAGATTTTGGTGATTGAGGACGATCGCGATGCGGCCTTGCTCATTCAGGCAAACCTCGCCTCCGCAGGATACGAATCCGTCGTGTGCGACCGCCCGCAAGATGCCGTCAAGATGGTCGCGGAAGTGAAACCCGACGTCATCACTCTAGACCTGCTAATGAAGCCTTCCAGTGGCTGGGAAGTGCTATTACTCCTAAAACGCGATCCGCAAACTACGTCTATTCCCATAATCGTGATTTCGATTGTGGACCAGCCCGCAATCGGAACTACATTCGGCGCCGACGAATATCTGGTCAAACCTGTCGAAAAGACATCCTTGTTGGCTGCAGTCCGGCGGTGTCTGGGGGTAAAGCAAGGCGGAACGTCACAGCGACCCATTTTGGTGGTCGAGGACGACACTTCAACCCGCGAGATCATCGCCGAATTGCTCACGACGCAGGGGTATGCGGTGACCACTGCCGAAAACGGCGAGCAGGCCCGCGCTCAAATGGCCACAGCTCTACCGGAGCTAGTCATCCTGGATTTGATGCTTCCAAAAGTGAGTGGGTTCGAGTTGCTCGCCGAGTGGCGCTCGAAGCCCCGTACCGCTGATCTCCCTGTTTTTGTTCTAACGAGTAAAGATTTAACGGGAGAGGAAGAACAATATCTCAGGAAACATGCAGAATCACTGTTTCACAAAAAACAGTCGTGGCAACAGGAGCTGAGCGAGCAATTGCAGCGGGTGCTTAAGATTGCACCCGCGGTGAAGTTATGATGCGCCACATTCTGGTGGTTGAACCTCAGCCTCTGCTTTGGATCAGGCATTTGATGCAATCAAGAAACTGCCGCCCGATGCGGTCCTGCTTGATGTTCAGCTCGGAGACCAGGACGGGCTGTCCATGGCCAGTTGGATGCGTCGTCAACCTGCTCTGTCCCATATTCCAATAATAGCTGTAACAGCCCATGCCATGGTCACAGAGCAGGAACGCATCTCGCAGGCCGGTTGTAACGCTTGCGTTCCCAAGCCGATCGATTTCAAGGAGCTGACTAAACAACTGCAACAATGGCTCGCCGTGCCGGCCACCGGTCGATCGACAGGATAATGAATGAAATCACCCAACCCCAGCGGTGGAAATAAGGAAACTCATGTAGCAAATGGAATTTTAGTCGTGGACGATGACCCGCTGATCTGCGAACTGATCCGAGACGTCTTAGAATCCGCCGAAATCAAATCCCAAACGACTTGTGACTCACAGCAAGCTTCAGTCCTCATTCGGGAAAACAAATTTGAAGCCGTATTTTTGGATGTCAGGATGCCCGCACCGGACGGCATTGCCTTGGCGCGTCAGGTTCGTGCATCGGCCCTCAATCGGACAACTCCAATCGCAATGATCACCGGAGAAAGTGACCGCCAGCTGATCACTAAGGTATTCGAGGCTGGTGCTACCTTCGTACTCTTTAAGCCTATCGACCGGCATCGTCTGATGCGTCTACTTCGAGTAAGCGAGGACGTAATTCAACGAGAGTCAAGGCAGTTTCAACGGGTGAAGGTTACCTGCAAGGTTTCCATGCAGAGGGATCAAGAGCGATCTGTGGGCCGCACGCTCGACATGAGCCTGAACGGCGCGATGGTTTGTGCAGATAAGACCTTCGCAGTAGGATCGTTGATCCAAGTGGATCTGGAACTTACCCATGGAAAAGCGGCGCTGTCTGGAACTGCTAGAGTCGTGCGCGTAGTCGGCGTTGATTGCATGGGCCTTCACTTCGAAAATGTACCGCTCGCCCACGCTAGAAAAATACAAGAATTTCTATTGCCCTTGATCCTTGCCGTCGAAGCCGAAGTGAACACCCCCGTGCGCTCTGTTGTGTAGACTGTGGCCGCGTGGCGAAGGTTGTAGCGGAAACATTCAACGCCTAACGCCTCCGTACAGCGCAAAGTAGTAATTTCTCCAAAGGACGTCCACATCGGCAAAACCAATTTCTGCCATCCATTCTAACTGATCCATCAACTTTGCCGGACAGTCGTCGGACTGATACTTTGGAATCCACTTGCCTTCAATTTCGTTCTGGGAAACATAGCGGATCATAAAATTGCGCCACTGTCCCACGTACATTTCTTACAGAAAGTTGCTGGAGCCCAGAATCACGCCGGCGTTGTAGACACCTGCTACACCCCCTTAATTACTTACAACAGCTGTATTGTTATTAGCGCGGGTCTCTCGGTGAGCAGCATTTGGATTTGTATTCAGTTTTCACGGAGCGTATGGCTCCTTAGGCAAAATGTAAAATTGCAGGCTTAGATGATCCGGTGGCCCTGATTCTATCACCGCGAAACTTTATAGATTTCAAGGGTCCTCACGTCTTTGGGGCTACGCCGTCCTACGCGCTTCGTCAGTTATGCCCAGGTGACACTCAATCCTGCAACTCTTCGGTTAGGGCTCGATCTTGGCATTTCCGTGCTCGGCAAGGGGGAGGGGCATCGAGATCGATAGCGGATAGACGTCGGCGGCGGTGCGCCACGCCTCGTTGTACCTAAGAGACAGTTTTCCCCTGTCGTCGCGCGCGATGCGGCCCGTTTCGCGGCCGTCAAGAATGGCGATGAGTTCTCCGTTCACTTTCTTTTCCTGCGCGCGGAGTTGGCGATGGAATCCATATCGACATCCGTGTCCACACTCTGAGAGGTGTCGGTGTCCTTCGGTTTTACCGGACCCGGTTTATCGGCATCCAGCAGGAGTCCAAGAGCATCTACGGTGCGTAGCAGCAGCCCGCTGGCAGCCCGCGGCTTGCCCTTCTCCACTTCCACGATCCACTGTCGGCTGACCCCCGACCTTCTGCGCCAGAGACTTCTGGTCGAGGCCGAGCCTGGTGCGCTGGTCGCGGATAAGGGCCCCGAGATCCGCCGGGGTCCGAATGCTCATATCTTCCTCCTCTCGTCAGATGTCAGCGTTCGACGACAATTATAAAGTCAGCGATCAGCGACATCGGTGGCAATCCTTGGCAGAGTCGGAGTTGGTCCCCGAATTTCGTCTACTGGAACAACTAACAGTTGGCTTCTTGCCGGGGATGGGCCAGATTAGCCTGCAACACCCACGCGAAGCGGCGCTGATGCCACAGCTGCCGTGACGCGCGATTTTGACAGGTTCTACAACGCAAAGGAATCGACGCGCGTGGCCGAAATCAAAACGCCGTGAGTGCTCAATTCAGGAGGCAAAAATGGCGACACAAGCAAGGGAGCAACGCGAACCAGCCCAATCGCAGGCAGGGATAGCCGCAACTGAAAACGACTGGACGAAGCCACGAGCGATGGCTATTCCAAAAGAAGGATATTTCAAGCTTGAACGGGGGAGATATGGTCCAGTTTATCCGAAAAGTCCTGCGTGTTATGGCTTCACGATCATAGCGAAGGCCAAGCCCGGAACGGAGGAGGTAATCCGCGAGTACGGAAAGACAATCGAGAAATCCTTAGAAGGATCACCCGACCTGCTGGCGCCACTCAAGCTCCACTATTTGAGATGGGTGCTCTTCGACATCGGCAAGGACAAGTACTTCATGTATCAGGGAATCTTCGATACCGATTTTGATAAGTATACGGAGGACGCTATCGCACTGTTCGCCACAGCTGGACTAAACACCGTGTTCGAGAACTTAGAAGGATTTCCGGACGACTGGAAGACGAATCCACCGGCGTTCGTCAAATTTGTTCGCGAGCATCAGTGTCCGAGCTTCCTGGAATACGGCGAGTATCCGTTTGTCAGCGCTGGCGAGATCAAAAAGGCCTTGAAGCTTAAGGCGGCCTTTTCCAACATGCTCGACCAGATGCAGTAGGCGAATTTACCTGCAGAGAGGCTGAAGTGTTAGAGCTCGATGACATCCAACATTTCCTGATTGCACGCCCGCCGGCACTTGCTGCGCGTTACGAATTCCTTAGTTTTCGACATGCTGAAGGCGGCAGAACCTGGCTGGCAGGCATGCTCGCGAAAGTAGGGTCTGCACAAGCGGTTGGGTCGAGCCAACTCGATTCCAGATGGGTAACCGTCGCCTTCACATGGAATGGCCTGAAGGCTCTCGGCGTCGATGATGTGTCGTTGACTACTTTTCCGGAAGAGTTTCGTCAGGGGATGGCCGCTCGGGCGAATATCCTCGGCACAACGGGCGCCAATCATCCCGATCATTGGACGGGGGGCCTGGCAAATCCCGATCTTCACGCTATTGTCGTTCTCTTTGCCCGCGATGTGGCGGAACGAGAGCGATGCAGACATGAGCATCAAGAGTATCTCTCGCGACGCGCTGGTGCGGAGGTGCTTTCATCCTTGGATCTCGAGGCCCTGCCGCCGTTTGACTACCCCCACGAACACTTTGGCTATCACGATCGCCTTTCGCAGCCCGTGATCGACGGAACCGGCGTGGAACCGGCGCCTGGATCCGGCCCGGCCATCAAAGCGGGCGAATTCTTTCTTGGCTATCCGGACGAGGAGGGGGAGTTTTCCGGACTCCCACAGCCAGCGATCCTATCGCGCAACGGCAGTTACTTGGCCTATGTTCGTCTGGAAGAGCACGTCGGTGCGTTTCGCGATTTTCTGCGGCAACACGGCGAGACGCAAGAGCAGCAAGAGTTGATCGCAGCCAAGCTCATGGGGAGATGGCGCAGCGGTGCGCCACTTGTCCTCGCGCCTGATAAGGACGATCCCGAACTCGGCGCAGACCCGCGGCGCACTAACGATTTTGCTTACGCGGAGAAGGATCCGTACGGCTACGCTTGTCCGCTGGGCTCACACATTCGTCGCATGAACCCACGGGACACGGCGACGAACATGACGCGACGAAAGATGATCCGGCGTGGAGGCACTTACGGGCCGCCATTGCCTGAGGGAGCGCCCGAGGACGGCAAGGAACGAGGCATCGCAGCGTTTATTGGATGTGCGAGCCTGGTTCGTCAGTTCGAGTTCGCTATGAACGTGTGGGCGAACGACCCCAACTTTCACGAATTGGGCAACGAACGGGACCCGTTTGTAGGCACTCAAGACGGCTCCTATGACATGACGATTCCGAAGCGGCCGATTCGGAAGAAGATCACTGGTGTGCCAGCTTTTACGACCGTGAAAGGTGGCGCCTATTTTTTCCTGCCGGGTATAAACGCGCTTCGATACCTCGTGGCACTTGCGGAGCGAAGCCACGCCCGAGGCGCGTAGCATTGGAAAAGGATTCATACGATGAGCAAAAACAAAAACGGACCTCGAACTTACAACCAAATCCATACACCGAGACAATACACTCGCGACAAACGACGGTTCAGCATTTACTGGACGTGGAGTTATCCGTGGGAGGCCAATCGAGATGTGGCCGAACTAGACAATCGCTTCTCAACGATGACCGAAGTTCGCCGAGTTGCTTGGCCCGACTATGAGAGCGTGGAATATTCCGAAAAAATGTTTTTGCAGGGGATCGCCGGCACACTTGAGCTCTTCCACCTGTCTACAGCCAGGTTCCAGGCGCTCGTGGGGGAGGCCACAGGGCATCCTGTTGCGGTCTACCAGCGGATCGATCAAGCGGGACAGAGATTGCCGTTGGACGAGCGCGTGCTCGCAGACACAGACACCTTGATGGTGTTTGGGCTCGATCACATGGTTACCGAGCAGGAAGCTTCACCGCAGGAAATTGATGCGGTTCGGGAGTTCCTAAAACGAGAAGGAACGTGTCTGATCCTTGGCCCGCATCACGACGTCGGCGTCTCAGCCGATTTGAAGGAACGCGCCATGGAGTATGCCCACCATGGAGATCCTTTGGTGCCCCGCCAGCAACGGTTTGGCAAATACACGCGTTCGCTGATGAAAGGGCTCGGGGTGCCGATCGAAAATCGGTATGGCCTTCGCCCTGCTGTCGTCAAGGAAACCAATCAGATTGCTCCATTGATCGCGGCGCGTGACTTGGATTTGCACGGATTGCTAAAAGGAGTTACCACCTTCAATTTTCACCCGCATTTGCCACACTATGCGTTGACCACGGAAGACACCAAGCTTGTTCAAGTGCTGGCCAGACAGCCGATCGATATGTCCAGGCCACATCCGTTCACTGAAGCTGGAAACCGCGAGTTCAATACGTTCATCTGGATGCCCCCGAACGGAAAGCGAGCAGCCGACATCTTGTTGGCCGACTCCACAATATTTACGACGTTGTTTGGCGGCGTGGAATCCTTGGAGAACTTTTGGAAAAACCTGGCATCGATCCCGCTCACAAGCGGGACGCAGACCCAACAGAGCGCACGTCACGCTCGCGCCTAATCTATCAGGTATTAAGAATCGCCGTTTGCTACTGCCATTGTCCGAGCCCGATAAGGATATCGACAAGCCTAGTGAGGGTGAATTGACGATAGCCCGCGGGGAATTCGAAGAGCTTCTGTGGTTGAGTACCTTCCTTTATGTTTTGCAATTCATAGCCGGACTGGACACCGCCCTTGGAGGTCCGCAGAATCTTTACTATGAAACTCAGGTTTTGGTCATACCAGAGCGACCCATGCCCTCCATCGGGTGCTGTCGCATCCCACCTTACTGTAGGTCTTCCATTCACTGTGTCTGGTCCCCCGCTCTGGCATCTTAGTGTGATTCCCCGTTGGTTTGCTTCTGAGACCCATCCACCACAGGGATTATCTGCAGACGAAGGTCTGAACATCGATGCGCCTCTATAAAAAGGCATTCCATTAGAACCGGAAATTTGCAAGTACAGCTTGGATTGAGGAATGAAAAGAAACAGGAATTGGTGATCAAAATCAATAAGAAGTGAGCCAATTCCATTAGTTTCGCCCTCCGTCGTGGGGCGATCAAGTCGCGCCTGCTTATGTCCAATAAACAGCTTCACGATTTGGGTTCGCTCAGTGTTATCAAGGACTCGCATATCAGCAGAAAATTCAACTTTTTGCGCTGGCGTCGATGCTACCTTCGGCACGGAATCCTGCGCCGCAGCCGTAAGCGTCCCAATGAGCGCAAATGTGAGCCTGAGAATTAATTTGCGCATATTGACCCTCCCCTTAGAGCTTGAACATGCAGCAACCATTGTTGTGCGCCGCGTGAAAAATGCGCTGCGCCTCACTTCACCAACGGCTGTGGCCTATTTCACAGATTCTTGATTAATAGAAACCGCCGCCTTCGCCAGGTCCTGCTATCGGGAGATGGCTGCTTCTGAGCGCTCTCGGCTGGTTCTCCATTCGCCATATCTGGGAAATGCCGATCCCAACAGCCTGATCCTGCTGATTTGAAGGGAACTTCGAGGCGGGGAATGGCCGCCCTAGCGATCCCAAAGGATGCTGATCAATTTCCAGGGGTTCATGTTGAGATCAAGCGAAAGTTGCTTGTCTTTATCGAGTCTCAGCTTGGCCAATGGGTACAAGACGCCTGTACTCTTGCTGCGGTCCTGGTCATTCAAGTCTAATTCGCCGCCGGTTAGGTTATAGTCAGCACTGCGAGTGCTGTAGTACGTTTCGCCGAAGCGAAGCAGACGGTTGGTAATAAATCGAATCTTCCGACCCGTCGGGGTGGGAATCGAGCGAATGTAGCTGATGTCATAGCCTAGCGTGCCCTCAATCGCAATTCGACCTACCGCTCTCATTTTTTCCAGTGCATTGACCAAACCTTGATTCTTTCCCTTCTCGAAAGCCTCGATAAGGATCTGCCTATCCTCCTCAGTGGAATATTCATTAATGATCAGTCTTACGTGAAATTGTTGCCCGACTTGGGTGCTCGTACCCATGGCAACGGCTTGAATTATCTCGGGCTTTGGCCTGTCTTGGGAAAGACTTGGGATGCTTCCTACTGCCATCAACCCAAGCCCCAGCAAGCTGCCGAGGAAAATGCCGTGAACCTTAAGAGCCGCATTCTTGAATTGCCACATTGGTTTTTCGTCTCTCCTGGTGTTCCCCTCCAATGTCAAATTTCCGCCGGAATGATGATTGCAAGATTGTGGCATTGGAAAACCTGCGCGCGATTCCGAATATGCCCTCCTATTACTCCACCACCGGTGTCCATGATTTATCCGGGTTAAAGCGCTCCATCTTCGCGAATTCGTCAACGGTTGCAGGCCCAAAATCTTTTTGGAAGACAACACCGTCGTAGCTGACGATGAACGTTTTTACTCCGGTTATCCCGTACTCGGCCGGTGCAGCCACTAGTGCAAAGCCGCCTATCATCAGACCCTTCACCACGAAGTCCATTTGTCCCATTGGCGCGGCAGGCCCCTGCCCCTTCAGAACCTTGAAAAAATACCCGTGGTACGGTTCTGACCGGCTCGTGTAGCCCTGTTCGATCGCTTGGGCAATCTTTTCACCAACGGGCCCACCCCAGGTGCCGTCGGAGTTTTTCCACGCCAAGCCATCCTGTTTGCCCGGAGTGCTGATGACGCGCTGGGCGTACTGGTTCACGTCGTAACCATCGCGCTTCTGAAGGGCGTATTCGTTCTGCGCGTCTACATAACCGTGGCAGATATTTATGGCGTCCAATTCATTGGCACCAATTCGACGATAGAGCATTTCCCGCCGGCCGGCCTTGGCATCGAAGAACCATTTGTCACCCAACTTCACAAGCGGCACGGGGAAAGGCCAGTCCTCTTTGCCTACGAGGAGAAACGCGCGGTTCCCTCGCCTTGGATCCACGGAAACACTTTTCTTTTCGCGGGCTTCGGCGACGAAATCACTGGCTCTCTGCCGGTCTTGAGCTGTCTCCCCGCTAAATACAACGTCCTCGCCATTAGGGCCAAAAATCTGCACGAGAGCAACCTCGTCGAATCTCTGGGCTGCGTCGACCAAAGCATCGGCAGCCTGCTGCGGAGTGTCAAATTTCTTTGGGCCGGCGGCAGCGGAAGCGATTGCAGCCGGAGGTCTTGTCGCCGCGGATTGCTGCGCAGCGAAAAGAACCGGCGTGGAAAGATACGCCAAAGCTGCAACGCCAATTATCCAATGAAGTCTGGGGAGATATTTCGACGCAGATGTTGATTTCATATCACCGCTCCTGTGATTTCGTTTCCGCTCTCAAATCCACTCATCTTATCTACGCCTCCCACCGCCTCCACGACCACCACCAGAACCGCCTCCGCCTCTAGACCCCATGCTGGAGGAACCGCGGCTGCTGCTGGAGCGAGCGCTCGATCCGTTGTATCCCCCGGAACCTCCATCGAAGGCCGCTCGGTTGCCGCCTCCGCTGCGCGAGACATCCCGACCTCCTATGCGGTCGGCACCCGCCCCGCTGGGCCGATTGCCCGCACCAACTCCATTGCTGGGCCGATTGCCCGAACCAATTCCATCGCCGGCTCCATTGCCGGCTCGATTGCCTCCGCCAATTCCTTCGGCGCGATTGCTGGCCAGATTGCCGCCCTGCCTGCCAACCTGGTCCCGGGCCGTAGCCTGACGGTTGGCCAGCGAATCTCCGCGAGTCGTACCACCAAACCTGTCTGCCGTAGCTTGGTCGCGATACGGAGCGCCGCCGCGATGCTGCGGATTATGCTTCCAGCTGGCGTTCCCGTTACCGATGTTGTTGCGGTTGCCGCCGTTAATATTCGAGTTCCGAACGAAATTATTGTTGTTGTTGATGTTGATGTTGTTGTTGCCGCCCCATCCGCATCCCCAGCCCCAACCACCACCCCAAGCCGCTCCCATGGCTAGCCCGACTCCAAATGAGATCGCCATTCCCGCCGCGTAATAGCCGGCAGGCGGATAGTAAATGGGAGGATAGGGATAAATCGGTGGGCCATACACCGCGTAAGGATCATAGGAAGGAACATATATGACCTGTGGATTAGCCTGCTCGACGACGATTACACTCTTGTTCTCGATGACCTTGGTTTCTATTTTTTGTTGCTCGGTCGATTTCAAATTGCCCGTGTCCTGCGCCTTTTTGCGCATGCGCTGCACGGCATCCATCACACCGCTTTGCTGGGCCAGGAACGCATTGCCCAAATCCGTGGTCCACTGGATGTCGTCGGCCAGGCGCTTTACCACATCAGGCAGTGCCGCCATGGCCTGTATGCTCGGATCCCAAGTCTGCTTCGCGACTGTATCCGCAAGCGCTTTGTCCTTCAACCCCGGGTTTATACGTGGACGCCGCCAGGGTCTGTGCCAGCAACGGGTCTGGATAAAGGGCAATCGGCGCCACGAGAGAATCCAGCTGATCGGGCGGAATCAGCGGAGCCTGACTCTGGGGCGAAGATACCTGCGCCGATTGAGGAGACCCTACATTCGCCAAAGAGTCACCTGACACGAGGGAAAGGCCACAAAGCACCGCTACCACGCCTCGAATTCGCAAACCAAACATTTTCGTGTTCGGATTCATGGAAATCTCCGCTCCAAGTCCGGATGGAAAACATTACGGACCCTACTCTCGAACCGGACCAATCTAATGACCCCTCGCTCGCATCTCATTCGGTGGTTAGCAACTGCCGAATAGTTCTGATCGTGTGTAGCTGGCCGCGTGCTGCGGCCTTGCTCGCGCAGGCTGCTCGCGTTGCCTGCCGATTGGCTGAACGCATTCATTCCCGCATGGAAGGTGACACGATCCCTCATTCGCCCGAAAGCGGCATCGGGTTTGCTTAGATATCCCGGCCAGCGGTGGCTTCGATGGTGCTGGTTCTAACCGTATCGGGCGCTGCCAGAGTTACGTTAAACGAAACCGCGATGCGGGGAGATTGGCCCGCGTAGGGGTGCACCCAGTGATAGAGCCAGCTAGGGAAGGCAACAAGCAACCCGGATTCAGGTCGGACTCGGACCGGTTCCCCGTACGGGTCGCCAGGCGTGCTCACGGCCTCCACGCCGACACGCGGATCGAGGAACTCCAGCACTCCGCTGAGCGGACGATTCGGGTTGAACTTATCGGCGTCCACGTAATAGACACCGGACCAGGCGCTGTCCGGGTGGGAGTGTGGCGCATGGTAGGCGCCCTCGCGGCAGATCGTCGCCCACGCCCAGACGGACAACTGGCCTTTGAATGCACCAAGGCCAGCCGTGGCATCGACCATTTGGCTTACCATCCAGGTGACCCACGTAGTCAACGCCCCCACCGCCGGTTCCGGACGATTCAGGAAATCGGGCCGAGAGTGCCAGCCTCCGATGTTGCTACGACCCACGCTCAAATAACTGGCCTCTTCCGCGAGGATGAGCGCCTGCAGGTCTTGATTCATCGCTTCGGCGTCTGGCACCCGCAACTGACCGATGACGGTGGGGAATGCTTTCGTAACTTCGAGTTCCATCGAACCGCCTTGATCAGCAGAGCGTTACCGAGCTTCGCTCCGGTCGCTCCGGTCTCCATGCATCTACTTTTCTTTTGGGTCCCCGGGTCCGCATTCACCGCCACGATTGCGACGAAATCAACC
>WNGI01006242.1_pt1 | contig 15929 bp, 16 predicted proteins | sample 5400621 | NCBI WGS metagenome assembly WNGI01 (sample SAMN13153374, study PRJNA577476) | soil metagenome | isolation source: 20 cm soil or saprolite under Garry oak tree replicate 1 | place: USA:California | collected 2016-06-15 | reverse complement strand
ATCAGGACGTCGGGCACGCGACCTCCTCGCACGAGAGCCTCGACGGCCCGATTGACCGCGGCGCGGTCCCGCACGTCGACTTGGGCGAGCGAAAGCGACACCCGGTGCGCCGTGCCGAGCTCGGCCGCCAGGCGCTCCAGGCGATCGGCCCGCCGCGCCCAGAGGATCAGGTCGGCCCCTTCGGCGGCGAAGCGCCGGGCGCACGCCTCCCCGATCCCCGAGCTCGCTCCGGTGACGAGTATCAGCTTTCCTTTGACCCGATTCATCCCACCCCCACGTCTCCGCGTGACGCCTGTGCGCGACGTTTCTGCGTGACGTCTCTACTCGACGTCGTTTTTGTTTATCGCATGTTTCCTGTGTGCCCCAGGGAATAGCGGCCCGGTTGCGGCCATACACACAACCCGTGTGGCTCTCGCCCTACTTTTATGCGGTGTGTCAGCTGCCCCGTCTCGGTGTCGAACACGTACACCTCTTCGTCGTAACGACCCGACACCCAAAGCTCCTTCCCGTCGGCGCTCACGTTCCCCATGTCGGGACTGCCGCCGCCGGGAACCGGCCACGTCGCCACGACGCGTCGGGTCCGCGGGTCGAGCACGCTGATGGACCCGGGCCCGTGCCGCCCCCCCGCAGTCGTGTTCCAGCCACGGTTCGTGACGTACATGAAGCGCCCGTCGCGGCTCGGATAAATCCCATGCGTCCCCTTCCCAGTCGCAATGAATCCGAGGCGCCGGAATCCCTCTGGATCCACCAGGAACACGCCGTTCGCCTTCATGTCCGCCACGTAGAACACCCGGCCGTCCGGCGACGAGCGGATGTCCTGCGGCATGCCCGTGCTGTCCAGTCCCCCGGGGTCGAGGGTCAAGTAGCCGACGACCGTACGGGCCTCGAGATCGACCTTCACGAGCTGCCCCGAAAACTCGCACGTCGCGACCGCAAACCGCCCATCCGCCGTGAATTCCATGTGGTCCACACCCTTGCACCCCAGCGCGACCGACTGCACCAGCGCCATCGTCTTCGCGTCCCGGAAATCGAGTCGCCGTCGCCGCTCGGCCACGACGATGGCGAACCGGCCATCCGGCGTGAAGTACAGGTTGTACGGGTCGGCGACGGGAACGCTCGCGCTCTCGCGACCCGTCGTCGGATCGATGGGTGTCAGGCTGTTCCCGCGGTTGTTCGCCACCCAGAGGGTCGTCAGGTCGTGAGAGGGAACCACGTGCTGCGGCAGGGCGCCGGTGGCAAAGGTGCGGACCACCTGATAGCGGCGCGGGTCGATGACGGTCACCGTGCCGTCGTGCGAATTGGGGACATACACGAGCGGCCGGGCCCGCGTCGCGACGCTCGAGAGCGCGTTCGCCCCGGCCGCGGCGTAGAGATTGACCGTGTCCGGCGGCGACACGGAATCCGGTGCCGCCACCCGCGCGGCGGCCGGCTTACGCGCTCCCCGGCACGCTGCCGCAACCGCCACCGCGTAGACGAAACGTCGCGCTCGGACTGGCTTCACGGCGGCGAAAGATACATCAGTCGCGTCGCCAGGCGATCAGGATCTTGCCCACGTTGCGGTTCTCGCACATGCGCTGAAACGCCTCCGCCGCCCGAGCAACCGGAAACACCGCATCCACGACGACGTGCAGGGCTCCGCCGGCGAAGGCCGGGAGGATCTCGTCCTTGAACCGGGTCACGATCGCTGCCTTTTCGGCGCGACTCCGCGACCGCAGCGTCGAGCCCACGAGCCGGGCCCGTTTGTGCATCAGGAGCGCGAGGTCCAGCTCCGCGCGGCCGCCGGACATCGTGGCAAGGATCACGATGCGCCCGCCGGGCTTGAGCACCCGCAGGTCGCCCGCGAGCGTCGACGCGCCTACCGGGTCGAGCACCACGTCGACCGCGTCGCGACCCCAGCGCTTCTCGATCTCCGCCGCGAAGGCTTGTCGGCCGGTGTCGATGGCCAGATCAGCCCCCGTCGCCTCCAGGGCCTGGAGCTTGTCCGCACTGCGCGTCGTCGCGGCGACCCGCGCCCCGGAGACCTTCGCGACTTGGATGGCCGCGAGCCCCACCCCGGACGCGCCCGCGTGTACCAGGACCGTCGCCTCCCGCTCCAGGCCCCCCTCGACGATCAGGTTCACGAACGCCGTGAGGAACGCCTCCGGGATACCGGCCCCGGTCATCACGTCCAGGCCGGGGGGTGCCGGGAACACCTGCCCCGCCGGCGCGGCGACGCATTCGGCGTGCCCGCCGCCCGCGAGTAGGGCGCAAACCGGCTCGCCCGTCTCGTCGAGCACGCCCGAGACCTCGAGCCCCAGAACTTCAGGCTCACCGGGTGGTGGCGGGTAGCGCCCGGCGATCTGCAGGAGGTCGGCGCGGTTCACCCCGGACGCCGCGACCCGGATGAGCACTTCGCCCCGCGCGGGCGTTGGCGCAGGCCCTTCGGGAAGCGACGCGACGTAGCGGCCCTGGTCCTCGACCATCCGGAGGTAGCGCATCGGTCCAATCTATTACCGGGCTGGCCGCGCCGCGGCGCGCGATGCACAATTCGTCACACTTCCCCACGGAGCGCTCGTGCTACGGTGTCACCGGCTCGTCTTCTCGCTCTTGTGGGTCGTCGCGCCGCTCGCGGCCCAGCAGACATCCGACCCGACCGACGCGTTCACCAAGGTCGATACGATGATCCCGATGCGCGACGGTGTGCGGCTCCACACCAGCATCTTCGTGCCCAGGGCCGACCACGGCCCGCTGCCGTTCATGCTGCAACGTACGCCTTACGGGATCGACGAGAGGCCGCGCGGGGCGTTCGCGGGCTACATGAAAGCCCTGGTGGACGACGGTTACATCTTCGTGTTCCAGGACATCCGCGGCCGCTTCAAGTCGGAAGGGCGGTTCGTGATGCAGCGTCCGCCGCGAAGCGGCTCCGACGCCACCACGATCGACGAGAGCACGGACGCCTACGACACAATCGACTGGCTGCTCAAGAGCGTCCCAGGCAACAACGGCCGTGCGGGGATGCTCGGTATCTCCTACGATGGCTGGCTCACGGCCATGGCCATGCTCGACCCTCATCCCGCGCTGCGGGCCGTGTCGCCCCAGGCGTCCCCCGCCGACATGTTCCTGGGCGACGATTTCCACCACAACGGCGCCTTCCGGCTGAGCTACGGCTTCGAATACGCCGTCCTCACCGAGGCCTCCGACACCAACGCGCAGTTCAACTTCGACCGCTACGACACGTTCGACTGGTACCTGGCCCTCGGCGCGCTGTCGAATGTGAACGCGCGGTACTTGCACGGATCCCTGCCGAGCTGGAACGACTTCGTCGCACACCCGAACTACGACGCCTTCTGGCAGCGTCAGGCGATCGGGCCCTACCTGAGCCGAGTCACCGTGCCGACGCTGAACGTCGGCGGCTGGTGGGACCAGGAAGACTTCTATGGGCCGCTGAAGATCTACGAGCTGTTGGAGCGGCACGACTCGCTCCACCGGAACTTCCTCGTGGTCGGCCCGTGGAACCACGGCGGGTGGTCGCACGGGCCGGGCAACAAGCTCGGCAACATCGGCTTCGGCGTGAATACGGGTGAGTATTTCCGCGACAGCGTGCAGGCGGCTTTTTTCGCGCACTACTTGAAGGACAAGCCCGTGGACTTGCCAGAGGCGCTTACCTTCGAAGCCGGCGCCAACCGCTGGGTGCGGAGCGACACGTGGCCGCCGACCACCAGCCGCGCGCGCGACCTGTACTTCGGTCCCGCCGGGCGACTGTCCTTCGAGCGCCCGCGCGAGCGGGCACGCTCCACCTTCGACAGCTACGTGTCGGACCCGGCTCACCCGGTCCCGTACCGGAACCGCCCCATCGAGCCGACCTACTACGCGAAGGGATCGGGGTGGTACACATGGTTGTTGCAGGACCAGCGCTTCGCGCAGAGCCGACCGGACGTACTGAGCTGGGAAACGGAGCCGCTGGGAGCAGACGTCGTGGTGCGGGGCGACATCGTCGCGCATCTGTTCGCGGCCACCACGGGCAGCGACGCCGATTGGATCGTGAAACTCATCGACGTCTACCCGGAGGAGTTCCCCACCGATCCGAAGCTCGGCGGCTACCAGCTCATGGTGGCGAACGAGGTGTTCCGGGGCCGCTACCGCTCGAGCTTCGAGCACCCCGAGCCGATCGTGCCGAACCGCGTGGCGGAGTACGTCGTGGACCTCCACACCCAGGACTACCGCTTCCTCCCGGGCCATCGGATCATGGTCCAGGTCCAGAGTACCTGGTTCCCGATCATCGACCGCAACCCGCAGACGTACGTGCCGAACATTTTCCTGGCCAGGGATTCGGACTATCAGAAGGCCACGCACCGCATCTACCGGTCGGCGCGCTACGCGTCCCACGTCACCTTGCCCATCGCGGCGCCATGATCAAGCGCTGCTGGGCGGGCGGCGACGACCCGCTGATGCTTGCCTATCACGACGAGGAGTGGGGCGTGCCCCTGCGGGGTGATCCGGACCTGTTCGCGAAGCTCGTGCTCGATGGCTTCCAGGCGGGGCTCTCCTGGCGCGTTATCCTGCACAAGCGCGCCCGCTTCCTCGAGGCGTTCGACGGGTTCGACCCGGAGCGCATGGCCCACTACGATCGCAAGAAGATCGCGCAGCTCCTGAAGGATCCGGGGATCGTCCGCAATCGGCAGAAGGTGAACGCCGCAATCGGCAACGCCCGGGCGTTCCTCGCTTTCCAGGGCAAGGGCGCCTCGTTCGGCGACTTTCTCTGGAGCTTCGTAGGCGGGACGCCGAAGCAATACCGTCGGCGCACGCTGCGCGATCTACCCGCCCGCTCCCGGGAGTCTGATGCGATGAGCGATGCCCTGGCGGAGCGCGGGTTCCGCTTCGTCGGACCGACCATCTGCTACGCGTTCATGCAAGCCGTGGGCATGGTGAATGACCACCTCGTCACCTGCTTCCGCCACGCGGAGGTCCAGCGTCTCAGCCAAGGGGCGCGGTAGGCAGGAACCGGGGCGGTCGCCGGGCCTTCGTCGCCTGCTCGTATGCGAACGCGAACTTGATCAGCAACGCCTCGCTCCACGGCCGCCCGACGAAGGAGAGCCCGACCGGGAGCCCGCGCACGTGTCCCATCGGCACGGTGACGTGGGGGTAGCGCGGGGCTCGAGAAGCTCCCACCCCCTCCCGGGTCGCCGTTCACGAGGTCGATCAGCGAGGCTGGTCCGCCCGTAGGCGCGATCAACGCGTCGAGCTGGTGCTCGGCCATGACGGTGTCGATCCCCTGCGTGCGCGCGAGCAGATGGTTCTTATCGAGCGCGCGCAGGTAGTCCTGGTCGGTCAGCGGCCCCTTGGCCTGCGCCTGAATGAAGATTTCTTGCCCGAAGTAGGGCATCTCCTTCTCCTTGGTGCGCTCGTTGAACGCGATCAAATCCTCGAGCGTCTTCGCGCCGGCCGCGGGGGCCCACTCGCCGAGGTACTTGTTCAGGTCCGCCTTGAACTCGTACAGCAGCACCGCGAACTCGGACTCGTCGAACTGGCCCGCGGTGGCGATGTCCGCGGGATCCACGATCACCGCGCCGAGGCGTTTGAGCGCGTCGATCGCGCCCTCCATGGCCGCGTCGGTGCCCGGGCTGTAACCCATGAACCGGGAGCGGCACACTCCGAGGCGCGCGCCCTTCAGGCCCGCGGGGTCGAGGATGCTCGTGTACTCGGTCCGCGACCGGCCGGCGCTAGCGCCGGTGGCCTCGTCGTGCGCGTCGACGCCCGCGAGAACGCCCAGCAGAATGGCCGCGTCCGCCACACTACGCGCCATCGGGCCGGCGGTGTCCTGACTGTGGGCGATCGGGACGATCCCGACCCGGCTCACGAGACCGAGCGTCGGCTTGATCCCCACGATGCCGCAGCAGGTGGAGGGCGAGACGATCGAGCCGTCGGTCTCGGTTCCGATCGCCACGGGACAGAGATTCGCGGCGACAGCAACGCCCGACCCGGAGCTCGATCCCGACGGCGTGCGATCGAGCGCATACGGGTTGTGGCATTGACCGCCCCGCCCGCTCCACCCGCTCGACGAATGAGTCGAGCGAAAGTTGGCCCACTCGGAGAGGTTCGCCTTGCCCAGGAGCACCGCGCCCGCGGTCCGCAGCCGCTCGACCACGAAGGCGTCGCGCGGGGGCGCCACGCCCGCGAGCGCGAGCGAGCCGGCCGTGCTCTGCATCCGATCCCGGGTCGCGACATTGTCCTTCACGAGCACCGGGATGCCGTGCAGCGGCCCGCGCGGGCCTTTGGCCTTGCGCTCGGCATCGAGCGCGGCGGCCTGCGCGAGCGCGTCGGGGTTGGCTTCCAGCACCGCGCGCAACGCCGGTCCCTTCCGATCCAGCTCCTCGATGCGCTGGAGATAGGCCGCCGCGAGCGAGCGGGCGGTGTACTTCCCCGATTCGAGACCCGCCTGCAACCCGGCGATGGTCGCTTCCTCGAGCTCGAACGGCGCGGGGACCCGCGGGGTCGGTCGACCGACCCCGCGCGCCAGCGCGGGGAGCACGGGGCCCACTGCCGCGACCGACCCGCTCACTGTGGCATGTTCGAGAAACGCGCGGCGGTCCATCGTCCCATCGCTCATGGCGGTCTCCTCGTGGAATGACACGCGGCGAGAACGGGGCTAAACTTGCTGCCACTCGGACGTGACGGCCAGCGATGCCGCAGACGGTCGGAGGACAGTCGGACGTGGGAAGGCTCCGCCGGGTCGCGGTGAAGCACGCGCGCGACGCGTTCGGCGACGCGGCCGCCGTCGAGCGCCAGTGGCGCGACTTGGGCTACCTCGCCCGCCCGGACGTCACCGCCGCCACGCCCGAGTACGAGCGCTTCCTCGCGCTGCTCGAGGGCGCCGGCGTGGAAACGCTGCGCCTCCCGCCCGACGATACCGTGGGCCTCGACTCGCTCTACACGCGCGATGTTTCCATCGTCTGCAATCGGGGGGTCATCCTTTGCAACATGGGCAAGCCGCAACGGCGCACCGAGCCTGCCGCCCAGGAGGCCGCCTTCCATGCCGCTGGGATCCCGATTCGGGGCCGCATCACCGGCGCCGGGACCGTGGAAGGCGGGGACGTGTGCTGGATCGACGAGCGTACCCTGGCCGTGGGTCGGGGTTACCGGACCAACCAGGCCGGCATCGAGCAGTTGCGAGACCTCGTCCGAGACTGCGTGGACGAAGTGGTCGTCGTGCCGCTCCCCCACTGGCGCGGTCCGGAGGACGTCTTTCACCTCATGTCGATGGTGAGCCCGATCGACCGTGACCTGTTCCTCGTGTACGCGCCGCTCCTGCCGGTGCCGTTTCGCGAGACGCTCACCGCCCGCGGCATTGCGCTCGTCGAGGTGCCGGATCGCGAGTTCGCGACGCTGGGCTGCAATGTGCTGGCGGTCGCGCCGCGCGACGTGCTCATGGTCGCCGGGAACCCCGAGACGCGCGCCCGGCTCGAGCGCGCCGGCGTTGCGGTGCGGGAGTTCGCGGGAGGGGAGATCTGCCTCAAGGGCGGCGGCGGGCCGACGTGCCTGACCCGACCGCTCACGCGGGACCGGGCGTAGCACCCCCCGGCAGGCGTCCGGGTCTTATATTGGAGCCGAACCCCGTCCCTCGGAGGGTGCCATGTCGAGAACCGTCCTGACGGCCGCGGCTGCGGTTGCGGTGTTAATCGGTCTCGCCGCGTGCGGTGGCGGCAAGCAGCGATCGAACAAGACCGCGGCGAGCGCGTCCAAGGCCACGGCCCAACCCAACACGTCCACGCCGAAAAAGAAGACGACTGGCAAGGCCGACACCACCCGGCAAAAGAACCCGCTGACCAACAACTAGCCGGCGGTCAGGCCGACAGGGCCCGCAGCTCCGCCTCGACGCGCTCGCGCTCGACCGCTTCCCCGAGCGAGTCGAACAGTTCCCGGGCGCGCTCGAGGTAGGCCCGGGCTTCCTCCTGCTGCCCGAGTCGACTGCGGAACAAGCCATACGCGTGGTACACTTGCGCCTCGGTCGCCACCGACCGCTCCACGGCGCGGGCGAGCTCGATCGCCTGCTCGAAGAACACGAACCCCGTCTCGTCCCCCTGGGCGCCGCGCAGCCGGCCCATGAGGGTGTAGATCTGCGCCAGGCGGCGGATCACGTGGCCGCCGATGGCCACCTGCTCGGCGCGACGCAGCTCCGCTTCGGCTTCCAGGAGCCGACCCGCCTCGAGGTCCAGCTCCGCCAGGTTCAAGCGGATCGACAGCTCGAGTCGCGCGTCCCGTGGCGCCCGTTGCGCCCAGGCCAGCGCTTCTCGGTACGCCGCCGACGCGGCCGTGTAGCGGCCCAGTTGGGCGTCCAGCAGTCCCTGCTCGTTCAACACGCCCGCCATCTCCTCCGCCAGGCCGGCGGGTTCGAAGCGCTCCCGCGCCTTCCGGAAGAAGTCGCCAGCGGCTGCCAGGTCGGCTTGCTTCCGTGCCAGCACGCCCAGCTGCCGCTCCAACCGCCCGGCGCGCGGAGCGACACCCGCGGCTTCCGCGAGTCGCAGTCCCCGGCTATACCACGCCTGGGCACCGCCCCATTGTCCCTGCGCGAGCGCCACGTCTCCCAGCCCCTCGGACGCTGCGGTCGCCCCCGCTTGATCGAACTCCGCCTCGGCGAGGGCGAGCGAGCGCTGGAAATGACGCGCGCCCGCGGCGTACTCGCCCAGCGCGAGGCACACGTAGCCCAGCGCGTGCAGCGCCTCCACCTCCGGGCGGCGGTCCTGGAGTGCTTCCGCCACGCGGAGCGCCACCTCGTACCAGGCCCGCGCCTGGATGTGCCGGTCCACTTCCTCCTCGAGGCGGCCGGCGCGTAGCAGCGCCGCGACCACGCCCGGCGCGTCGCCACGCTGCTGGCATTCGAGCGCCTCCACTTGCGCCTTGAAGAGCGCCTGCAGGTGCTCCATGATGCGGTGAAACGCCTGCGGCATCCGGCGTCGCAGTTCGTCCGGATGCACCCCTCGTTTCCCCAGCGTGAGGTACGGGCCCGAGCTCGACCACATCGTGGCCTCGTCCGGCCGGGCGATGGAGACGAGCAGCGCCCGCAGGGGTGCGAGCGCCTCGAGCTCGGGCATCAGCGCGAGGGCCTTCTCGACCCGAACGGGCGGGGGCCCGGTCACAAGCCGTACTCCTTCATCTTCCGCGTCAGCGTGTTCCGATGGATCCCGAGGATCTCCGCGGCCGCACCGATCTGTCCGTTCGTATGGGCCAGCACGCGGGCGATGTGCCGTGCCTCGGCCTCCGCCAGGGTTAAGAGGCCGCCTTGGGGCCGGTCGGCGAGTGTGGTCTCCTCGCCCCGCAGCTCGTCCGGCAGGTGCTCGGCCCGCAGCGTCTCGTCGGTCGCCACGATGACCGCCCGCTCGATCACATTGCGGAGCTCGCGCACGTTGCCCACCCAGGCGTGGGAGCGAAGCAGCTCGAGCGCGCGGTCCGAGATCGCGTGAATCCCTTTGCCGTAGCGGTCGGCGAACTGGCGGACGAAGTAGGCGGTGAGCAACACCAGATCGTCTCCCCGCTCCACGAGCGTCGGGAGCCGGATCGTGACGACCGCGAGGCGATAGTAGAGGTCTTCGCGGAAGCGCCCCAGCTTGATCGCCTCCTTGAGATCGCGGTTGGTGGCCGCGATGAGGCGCACGTCGATGGGGATCGTCTCGCCGCCCCCCACCCGCTCGATCTCGCGCTCCTGCACCGCGCGCAGGATCTTCGCCTGCAGCGCGAGGCTCATGTCGGCGATCTCGTCGAGGAACAGGGTACCGCTCCCCGCTTGCTCGAAGCGCCCGATCTTGCGAGTGACGGCGCCGGTAAACGCGCCCTTTTCGTGACCGAACAACTCGCTCTCGAGCAGGTTCTCGGGGATCGCGGCGCAATTGACCGCGACGAACGCGCCCGACGCGTGCGGTCCGTTCAGGTGCATGGCGCGGGCGACGACCTCCTTGCCCGTCCCGGACTCCCCCTGGACGAGTACCGTGGCGGAGCTCCCCGCGACCCGGGCCAGCAGCTTGTACACGTCCAGCATGGCGGGACTCTGGCCGACCAGCGCGTACGGGCCGACCGCGTGCGGCTCGACGAACGGGAGCGGGACCGCGGTCTCGCTGGCCACGGACCGGAGCCGTTCGAGCGCGCGCACCAGCTCCTCGCGGCGCAGCGGCAGCGAGAGGACGTCGAGCACGCCCGACTTTTCCGCTCGCAGCACGAGACCCATCGACGGGGCCTGCGCGACCGCGATGAGGCGCGGGCTCCCCGTCGCCCCCCGCAACGTGTCGACCCACCAGGTCAGGTCGTCGTCCGTGTGCTCGCCCAGCACGGCCAACACCACGTCCCAACGCTGGCCGGCGAGCTGCCGCACCGCGCGCGGCAGATCCGGCGCGGTGTCGACCTCGAGCCGACCGTCGTCGGCCCATTGCCGCAGGTTTTGGAGCACACCGCCCGCGCTCGCGCCCTCACCGGCAACTACGAGAATCCGCAAGAGCGCCAATGCCTCCTTACCCGGCATTGCGGACGGGACCGAGGGCTCCATGCGAGTCGGTGGAATCATCCCCTCGGGCCGACGCCGCCCAGGTACCGGGCGACGAGCACGAGCGCATCATCCGTGCCCTTGCCGTGCCGAGCGAGGATCCCATCGGCGAGCTGTTGCGGGGTCGCCTCGGGCGCCAGCCCCTCGGCGAAGCCGTCCCGAATGCCGTCGGTGGCGAAGATGAGCGTATCGCCGGGAGCGACCGGGAGGACGACCGGGTGTAGCCGCGGCAGCTCCGAGCCGACGATGCCGCCGCGCGTGACCAGACTTTGCCGGGCGGCGCCCGAGCGCGCCGCACCGTCGCCGCGGAGCAGCAGACCTTCGACGTTGCCGACACCGAGCCACGTCATCGACCGGTCAGGTCGGGCGAACAACGCTACGCTCATCACGACACCGCGCGTCCCGTGGAGTGCCCGGTGGCAGCGCTCGAAGAGCGGCATCGGCGATTCGGTCGCGTGCCGCTCGAGCGCGGCCACCGCGGCCTGTGCCGCCGTCGCCGCCTCAGCGCCGTGGCCGAGCCCGTCCACGACGGCCACGAGCACACCTGTCCCGGTCTGCTTGACCAAGTGCAGGTCGCCCGATTGCGCTTCGCCCGGAAGGGCCCGCGAGGCGACGCCCCACTCGATCAACGCCCGCGCGCTCACGAACGCCTCAGGCATTCATGCGTCGCCATTTTTTCATCGTGACGGTGGTTCCCTTGCCGACGCTCGAGCTCACGTCGAAATCATCCATCAGGCGCCGCGCACCGGGGAGCCCCAGTCCCAAGCCGCCCGACGTCGAGTAGCCGTCCTCGAGCGCGCGCGAGACGTCCCGGATCCCCGGCCCCTGATCCCGCGCCACGACGACGACGCCCTGGCGATCGCCGTTGGTCACGATGCTCAACGCCACTTCCCCGCGTTTGGCGTAATTCAGGATGTTGCGCGCGATCTCGGAAATGGCGGCAGCAATCACCGTCTGATCCCCGCTCGAGAACCCCGCCTCGGCCGCGAGATCCCGCCCGCGTTGCCGGGCGGTGACGACGTCGACGTCGGCGGCAATCGGGATCAGCAGCTCGTCAGCCACGGTCGATGCGTCCCGAGCCACGCTCGATGCGGAGCTGCGCCTGCCGGTCGAGGAAGGCCAGACCCTCCTCGAGATCGAGCGCGGTCGACACGCCCTTGAGGGTCAATCCGAGCTGCACCATGGCGAACGCGACTTCGGGCTGAATCCCCACGATCACGGTTTCCGCGCCGCGCAGCCGTGCCATGTGGGCGATGTCGCGCAGCGTCCGGACGGCGAACGAATCCATCACGTCGAGCGCCGTCACGTCGACAATCACGCCCCGGGCTCGGAACCGTCCGACGCGCTCGATCAGCGCCTCGCGCAGCTGCGAGAGATCGGCGTCCGTGAGCGCCGACTGGATGGACGCGATCAGGTAGTGGCCCTGCTTCAGGATCGGGACTTCCACACGCCCTCCGTCGCCGGAGTGGGGGGTCGACTCACGCCTTCGGAGCCACGTCTTCCTCCGGGACGACCTTGTAGCCGAGCAGGCGTTCCGCCTCCTCGATGCCACCCTGCAGGTCGCCCACGGTCGCCATCTCGCTCAGATCCACGCCGATCGTCACCAGCGTCTGCGCGATCTCCGGCGAGAGGCCGGTCACGATGACCGTCGCACCCAGCAGACGCGAAGCCTCGACCGTCTGCACGAGATGGTTCGCCACGTTCGAGTCCATCGCCGCGACGCCGGTGATGTCGATGACGACCACCTTCGCGCGGTTGGTGCGGATGGCGCGCAGCAGCTGCTCCGTGAGCTGTCGCGCGCGCTGCGGGTCGATGACGCCGATGATCGGCAGAATCAGCAATCGCTCGCGCACCTGCAGCACCGGGGTGGACAGCTCCCGGATGGCCTCCTGCTGCTGCCGGATGATGCGCTCGCGCTCCTGCACGAAGCCGACGGCCACCGTATTCGCGATGCGGTTTGCCGCCGGCTCGTAGGCATCGAGGATGCGGTTGAGCTTGTCGAAGTCTCCGTGGTACTTGCCGAACAGCGAGCGGGCGAGCACGTCACGCAGCAACAGTACGATGCCGACGACTTCGTGCGTCTCGACGCCTCGCGGGATGATGCGCTCGGAGAGATTGCGCGCGTACGCCTGCAGCGCCTCGAACGTTCCCGTCTCCAGCGCCTCGACGTAGTTGTCGTACACCGACGTCGCTTCGGCGAAGATCTCTTCCTCCGTCATCGCCGTGAGCAGCTGGGCTCGGGTGATGCGCCGCGCCCACTCCTCGCGCAGCTGCGTGCGGTTCTGTCGCAGGTGAGCCACCAGCTCGCGCAGCAGCGCCGCAGTGGACTCGGATAACGCCTGAGGATCGGGCGGCGGGGGCAGGGCGTCTTTTCCTTTCGTGGCCATGGCTGGCGGTCCTCGCCTGGTGGAATGTTGCTGCGGCGCAACAGCAAGGCTAGTGCCAAGGTATCGCGCCGGCAGGCGCGTCCTAACTATCAATCCCACAGCATGTTAAAAATCGCAACGATAGTGTCGTGTGGCGTGAATGCAACAGTTCGGTGCGCCAGCCTGTTGCGGCCAGCACAAAAACAGTGCGCAGAAACGGCCCGATCCGTTTGTCGGACCGGGCCAGAGCTCTGCGCCATTCATCACTTCGCGGCGCTGCTCGTCGCGGACCCCACGATGATTTGGCCCGTGGTCGTCAGCACACCGGGCAAACAGCCCAGCAGCGTACAGCCGCCGCCGGTCAGGCTCTGCAGGTACACGTGAATCAGGTTCACGGTGAGACCGCTCGAGTGGACACCGTCTCCCGCGGGGAGCTGCTCGTTGAGCACGACGTAACCGACGGCGGGCAGGTTCATCCGGGTGTTCGGCGCAATCGCGCCGTCGCCCGACGTCATCTGGACGCCGTTTACCACCAAGTCTCCAAAGGTCGACCCCAGCGCGTTGCTCGTTGCCGACACGCCGTTGCTCGTGCTGCTCACCGTCGCCGTGAGGCTGCTCGCAGTGATCAGCCCGTTCAGGAGGCTCACGTTGAACACCGTCGCCACGCTCTGCGCGACGGCAGCGTCTCCGAGCGACCCCGACGTGTTGCCCGTGAGGGCTTCCGTGGTGATCGTGCCCGGCACGCTCAGCGCGTCGGCCTCGCCGTCCGCCATGGCACCGTCCGTCGGGGCCACGGTGGGGAGCACCGCCAGCGCCGACTGCTGCGTCCCGCCGGGGCCCTGCACCAGCGCGCCGTACGCCTTGCCGCTCACCGACTGCGCCGGTGCAATCGGGGCGAGCGCCGCGGTGACGCTGTTCAACGACCACAGCGCCACGACGACCGGCACGGCTCGAATCCTCGAACGTCTCATTGTTCGACCCGTCCTTTCACGTTCCTTAGTGTGCCTGGATGTTGCCGCCCGTGAGATCCGTCTCGCCGGTCTCGCGACCACCCGTGAGCAAGATGCCATAGCGGTCAGGGCCTCGCCCCGGACTCGACCCCGGCTCACCATTGTCACAAACGATGGCGCCGAACTCTTCCTGCACCCAGCTCCCATTGCCGTCCTTCACCCGCGCCGTTCCGCTGAACGCAGCGCACCGCCCGCCCCGTCCCCCGGGATCGTCGAACGAGAAGAAGTCGTCGATTGTCAGGCTGTGAATCAGGGTTTTGGTCGTATGATTCACGGTCTGGAGCTGGCCCGTGATCGGGCCCTCGCCCGAGCACGCGTCCGTCGCGTCGACGTTGAAGCCGAAGGTCGTCTTCCCAGCCTCCGGCGGGTCGATGCGGCCGCCGCCCGTGAAGCGCGCGCCCGCCGCACAAGACGCGGCGCCGTCCGAAAACGAGGGTTTGGGACCCGCCGGGGTCGCGGGTCGATCGCAGCCCCACGCGAATAGCGTAGCGGCCACGAAGCCCGGCACGAACCCAAGATTGATCTGTCTGAACATGCTCTGCCTCCTCAGCACGGTCGTCAGCCGATCTGCTGCGGAGGCGCAAAAGCAAGACAGATGCCATTCGCCGGACTTCGAGAGCTACCTGTGAAATCGAGAGTTACGCGGCTGTCGCCGCCGCGCAGCGCGCTGCCGGCGCATCAATTGCGAGGTGTCAACGTGGCGCGCGCGCTAAACCGCGCGCGCCACACGCCCGTTGACTGGAGTCGCGGCCCCGCAACACGGCCGAGCGCCGCGGGGAGCGGCGTGCGGTCCGCCGCTCCGCCCCGTGGGTGGGGCAGCCCTAAAGCGCCGCTCGTGGCGCTGTCACGGACCTACGGAACTCGTCGCCGACCCAACGATGATCTCGCCGGTCGTCTGCAACGTACCGCCGAGAATCTGGCCGGTGATGGGATTCAGAATGCCACCGACCAAGCTCTGCAGGTACACGTGAATCATGTTCACCGTCAGGCCGCTGCTCGTCACACCGTCACCGGTGGGGATCTGCTCGTTCAGCACGACATAGCCGACCCCCGGCAAGCTGACGTTGGTATTCGGAGCCAGCGCCTGATCGCCGGACAGCGACTGGCCGGCCACCGTGAGGTTCGTGAACGTCGACCCGGCGGCGTCGCTGAGCGCACCGCTTTGGCCGGCGCTGCTCATGACGTTGGCGACCACTTCATCCGCCGTGATCAGCCCGTTCAGGATGTTCACGCTCGCGGCGCTCGACGTGCTCTGCGCGCCCGCTTCAGCGGTCCCGATTTCGCCCGACGTGATGCTGTTGAGGAAATCGGACGAGAGCGCGCCGACGACATTCAGCGCACTGCCTTCGGCGTCTGCTTCAGCGCCGTCGGTGCCCGTAACGCCCGGCAGCACCGCCAGTGGCGACTGACTACTGGAACCGAGCGGCGTGTTCACGTACGTGCTGTACGCCTGGCCGCCCACCGATTGGGCGCTACCCGCCGCCGCGAGCCCGGCCACGAGCCCGACGACGAGCCCGAGGGCCGCGAGGCGGTTCACCCAATGCATGCTCTTGCCGTTCATCACTTCACTCCTTCCTTGGATTCCTAAAGTCCTCAATGCATGGTGCGGTCCGTTCACGACCCGTGCTCCACGATGTTGCCGCCTGTCAAGTACGTCAGGCCCGTGTCCCCGGTGGGGCCCGTTTCTCCCGAATGAATGGGAGCGGCCCGCCAGCGCATCGCATCCGTGCGGCTGTTCTGCCGTTTGCCACGATCGTTGTCGCAGACCTCGAATTGCGCCGTTTCGCGGCCGTCTCCCGGGTTGACGCGCGCCGTCATAAACGCGTCGGCGGTCCCCACCACGAGACAAAAGCCCCTTCCCGAGTTATCGGCGAACACATTGGCGAATACGCTGTCACCGCTGAACGTGTCGACCCCATCGTGGATCGAAACGTGCCACGCGACCTTAAAGGGGTGACCGTTGACTTCGATCTCGCCCTTCTGCACGAAGCACCGATTGGCCGCGTTCGTCGCCAAGAAGACGTTGAACCCGAACGTAAACTTCCC
>WNGI01004050.1_pt1 | contig 15931 bp, 11 predicted proteins | sample 5400621 | NCBI WGS metagenome assembly WNGI01 (sample SAMN13153374, study PRJNA577476) | soil metagenome | isolation source: 20 cm soil or saprolite under Garry oak tree replicate 1 | place: USA:California | collected 2016-06-15 | reverse complement strand
ATCGACACGGTTCGAGTCCGGCCAAGGCGAGACGCGGCACGATAGGTGAGCAGACGGCCCGCCTCCAGTGCCACTTTCATATCGACGATGCGGTGAGCCACCGCCTGAAATTTGCCGATGGCCTGGCCAAACTGGCTCCGTGTTCGCGCGTGGCTGATGGATTTTTCTAGCAGCCGATCCATGGTGCCGACGTGGCTGGCGAAGAGGCAGATCCGCTCCCAATCCATCGCGTGTGTGAAGATGGACGCGCCTCCGCCCAGGCCGCCGAGCACGGCATCCGCCGGAACGCGGACATCGTCGAATACCAGCTCGCCGAGCGGTGACGTCCGGAGGCCCATCTTCTCGAAGCGTTGTGTGACCAGGAAACCTGGGGTACCGCGCTCGACGAGGAAGGCGGTCACGCCTCCGTGGTAGCCCTTCTTCGCATCCGTGACCGCAAACACGATGACAAGATCCGCCACCGGGCCGTTGGAGATGAATGTCTTGGTTCCCTTGATGCGGTAACCATCCCCATCCGGCTCGGCTCGCGTCTGCAGCGAGAAGGCGTCGGAGCCGGACGTCGGCTCGCTCATCGCGTGCACGCCGATCAGCGTGCCATCGCACAGTCCCGGCAAATAGCGACGCTTCTGCGGCTCGGTGCCCTCCTTCCACAAGGGGACGACGCACGACAGCAGATGGGCGCACAGCGAGAAGACGAGCCCCCCGTCGTGGCACCCGTAACCGAGCGCCTCCAAGGCCACCGCACAGGAGAGCGCGTCCAGCCCACTGCCGCCATATTCGTCGGGCACGGGCAGGCCCTGAATCCCAATCTCGCCGCACCGCCGCCACAGATCCCGCGAGAAGGTTTGCGTTCGGTCTCGTTCGGCAACGTCCTTGTTCAGGACTTCGGCTGCGAAACGGATAATGTTCTCACGAAGCTGCACTTGCTCTTCGCTGAGGGAGAAGTCCATCACGGGGCCACTTTGAGCTGCTGATAGTCGATCTTGTCCGTAGACGTCTTCGGAAGCGCATCCACGAAGACGAAGAGGTCCGGAATCATGTACTGCGGAAGGTTCTCGGCACAGAATCGCTTGAGCTCGACGATCGACGGGCGCTTGACGTCGCGACAACTCAGAAATGCTGTGACACGGACCCCCGCTTCCTCATCCGGCAGGGCGATGACGGCCGCTTCCTTGATGGCAGCGTGTCGGTAGAGGCCCGACTCGATCTCGCCCAGCTCCACGCGATAACCGCGGCGTTTGACCATGCGGTCGCGCCGGCCGATGAACACGTAGTTGCCATCCACGTCCTCTCTTACGATGTCTCCAGTTCGGTACCACCGGTCGCCGGACTCGTCCAGACGGAAGGCGTCGGCCGTCGGCCCGGGAAGATTCCAGTACCCGCTCATCACGCCAGAGCCGGCCACGCAGAGCTCGCCTTCCTCACCGCGGAATACCAGACCGCCATCGGAGTCGACCACCTTCGTGCGAAGGTGCGAGCACGGCCTGCCGATAGGAAACGGCTCTGTGCGCGGCGGCGGTATCTTGGCCGGGACCTCGTAGAACGTGCAAACATTGGTTTCGGTCGGACCGTACAGATTGAAATACCGCGGCTTCGGCAGAAGCTCCTGCAGGGCGCGCAGGTGCTTGACGGGAAACACTTCGCCTGCGAAGAGAACCAGCCGGAGCGCCGGCCAGTCATACTTGTCGAGGCCACCGTACTGGGTCAGGAGGCTCAAGATCGACGGCGCGGAGTACCACACCGACAGGCGGCGCTCCGCGATCAGCGCACCGAGCCGGACTGGATCCTTCCCGACGTCCTCGGCGATCAGCACGAGTGTCGCCCCATGCTTCAGCGGCACGTAGATGTCGAGGATAGAGAGATCGAAGTGAAATGGCGCGTGAGAGGAGAACCGGTCAGTGGCCGACGGCTGGAAGGTCTCGGAGCACCACTCGACGTAGCTGACGGCGTTGCGGTGCGAGAGCATAACGCCCTTGGGCTTCCCGGTCGATCCTGAAGTGTAGAGGATGTATGCGAGATCGTCGGGGGCCGGGCTGGCCGAGACAGACCCGGCTGTCCGCGGCACCGCCTCGCGATCCGGAGCGGCGCCGAGCGGCACGCCTCCGACAGTGCCCTCGAGTACGAGCAGGCTCGGGAGCGGACCGAGCGCTTGAAGCTCGGCGCGGAGCTGACTTTCGAAGCGCCGCTCGAGGATGACGACTCGGACGGAGCAGTTGTTGAGGATGTATGCATTGCGCGCGGTCGGCGCAGTAGGATCCACCGGAACGTAGCAGGCGCCCGTCTTGAGGATGCCGAAGATCGAGACGACGGCATCGATGGACTTTCGTAGATAGATGCCGACCCTGTCGCCTGGACGCACGCCGATTTCACGTAGGAGATCTCGCAGCCGATCGGTAAACGCGGACAGCTGCGCGTAGGTTATCTCGCGACCCGCTTCATGAGCCGCCGGCTCCTCGATGGCGACATTGTCCGGGTAATCCCGGGCGGAACGGTCAAGCAACTCATGGAGAGCCACCGTAGCCATCGGCGGCCTTACATTCGAGATCGGACGAGCTTGGCGATGTCGACGATGGTGTCGAGGTGCTCCACGTCCACATCGTGGGCTTGCACCGTAATCCCGAAGCGATCCTCGAGGAAGGCCACGAGCTTCAGCGTGGCCAGCGAATCGAGGATTCCGCCAGTGACGAGCGGCGTGGAGTCCGTCAACTCTGCAGGATCTTCGCCCGGCAGGAACTCCTTGAGGATATACGTCTGCACTGCGTCCTCGATATGATCCATGACTACCAGTCCTTTCTCTTAAGCAGTGGCGACGGGTCCGCCCCGGGCGACCTCCCGCTGCGACTGCGAATCCTGCCGATGGGCATCACTCTGGACGCAGCCCTAGGGGGCATCATCTTGCGGCCGCTGCGGTACCGGAGTGACCGAAGACCTGATTGGCTCGTGCCATCAACTCGGCGTACAGCCGCGTGGCGACGAGACGATGGCCAAACGCACTCGGATGATTGTCCCACTCCGCCAGCCGAACCAACGCGATGTCGTGGTTGCTGTAGACGTCGTCTAGATTGATCACGAGAAACCCGGCGTCTTCCGCCGCACGGAGGATGTCTGGCGTCTCCTCACGCCACTTGCCGTCGTTGACCTGGGGCAGGAAGATCAGCACCGGGAGAATGCTCCGATCGCGGCATTCCTGCACGATGACCCGGTACATCCACGTCAGGATCTCGTTCTGGAATGGACGGAGACGACGAACCGCGGTGCTTTCCTCCGTGTGCGCATCGACGCCGGCCTTGTGCGCGGTGTCGCTCAGATATGGATACGGGATCTCGATCCGTTTTCGAAGGACTTCTGCCAGGTAGCGGGCGGCGCGCGACGCCTCGCGTCCCGTGGCGACGTAGTAGACGGCGTTCGGAGCGAACGTGAAGGCCTTTTGCAGCACCATCAGCTGCACGAGCGGTTCATACCCGCCGACGGAGAAATTCAGAACCTCGTACTTCACGTGTGGATGGCCCCCCCGTTCGCGATTCAGGCGATCTTCCAGAAGGTTCTCGAACGTCTCGTTGTCCTGGACGCCCCACCCCATGACCGAGGATGCGCCCAGCAGCGCGATACGGTGCGTGCCGGGCGGCGGCTGCTTATCGTATTCTCGGTCCCTCATCCCCCATCGGTTGGTGCGGATCAGTCCGCGGCTCGTCACCGACGCCGACGACGGCATGAGCTCTTTTTGGATGAAGTCCCCCGTGAAGCGGTCCAGGCCTGCGCCCTCGACATCGAGCAGCTTCACCGGCTTCTTTATGTAGACCTGCCACAACTCACTGTTGAAACGCTCGACGCGCATCAGGTCTTCGTAATATCCACGCTCCAGCAGCGCGGTATCGACGCGATTCAGCATCCCTGAGCGCAGCGACTGGATCATCGTTGCCGCGGCTGGACCAAATTGCAGATAGATCGCCGGCACACCGATGAGGGCCAGTATCACGAGCATGCACAGTGTCGTCGCGGCCGATTGCTGCAACCGGGGGAATCGAGCAGCGCGGGCAGCGTCTACGCCACCGATCGGCCCGCCACGGGCAGCGATGATGGCAACGCCGACGAGGAATGAGGAGGACAAGGCGGACCTGAGGGTCGGCCGCTCGCCCGCCGTTGCCAGAAGCGCCAACCACGCGCCAATCGATTCCGCGGTCCACAAAGACCACAGGAGCGCGATTGTCGCGAACGTTCCCGCCGTGCGCAGGGCCAGGCCGGCAATCTTTCCAGGGGTCCACGCGGACTTCTTGAGCGTTCGTGTCCGTCCGTATCTGGTTTCCCAGAGCGCGTTGATCACCACCAGCGCGGCGAGAACGCCCCAGAATGCGATGTCGGGCCACGCCAGCAGGTAAGAGCCTCGGAGCCAGAACCACTGATACGCGTGCAGCAACCACGTGGCGAAGAACACCCCAAGCGTCGCTCCGACAAGTGCCTTTGTCTGGCCTAGCGTCTTGAGGCGGAAATAGACCGGATAATAGACGACCTTCAGCATGAAGTCTTTCCAGTAAATGTTTATGCGACGCCAGAAATCAGTGAAGCTCGAGGACAAGAGGTAGAGGTGGTGGGTCTCTGGTAGGCGAAAGCCGAACAAGTAGAGCATGCCGACGATCATATGGAATTGGCCCGACACTCTCAGGTAGAGGAGAAAGTTCGACAGGATGTAACGTGTCAGGTCGCCCGGGCCGGCCACCTCCGTCGGGGCAATGGCCACGTAGTAGTAGAGGAAGCGATAGAGGATGAGCTGTATGACGCCACGCACCATCCAACCGACGCCGATCTGGTAGATCCGGTAGGCGTCGTCGTCGTAGTAGTTTCGACGAAACGTCTTGAAGTCGACGACGGGGAAAAGCACGAAACAGACGTTCGGCAGAAGAAAGAAGTACGAGAGCGTGCGCCATGGCGACACCGGACCGCTGTCGTGACGCAAGTCGTACATGTAGACGATCAGCCTGAACATGAACATGGAGGCCAGAATTGGAAATACGGCCGGGGACCACGGCGAAGGTAGCCAGGCCGAGCGCTGCGCGGCGAGGACGGCGCCGGCAGTGACGAGTAAGACAACGCGAGTCTTGAATGACACCGGCAGGTGACAGATGACGATGAGGAGGATGCCGATTCCGATCAGCCAGGCGCTCTCGATGGGACCGAAAACGAGCGCGATTGCCGCCAGCGAGAGGCAGAGAAAGAAGGGTAGGCGGTAGCGAAAGGGTAGAAACGCGTGGATCGCGAATCCTGCGAAGGCGAGAAGGGCGACGCGCAGGAACGCCCCGCTCTCGATCTGAAATTGTCGCAACACTACGGACAGCAGGCCGAGCTGCAGACAAATGAGGGCAAATCGGTGGAACGCCAGGCTGCCAGGAGAGGCCATCACGATGGGACCGGCGGGCGACGGCATATCAAGACGGGCCTAGCCGCAAGAATTATACCGTGACCAGGTGTTGTGCAAAGGGTGTTGTGCAAAGGTTTGGTTTCTAGCCTTCATGCAGGGTTCCGGCCTTCCGCTTCCGAGCAAAAGTTGGCGTCTTCGTGGAAGGACAGGGGAAACAGGGGGTTGGAATGCTGGCAGCACGCAAATCGTGCATGGCCACGGAATTTGGGGCGGGCGCCAAGCGAATGCCTTCAGGCTGGCCAACAGGTCTGCCCGAAGGGGAGGATGGAGCCGGCGTGTGAGCACCTTGTCGACTACTACGATGAGGGCAGCCAAGAAAGGCGGAGAGGCGGAGCCAACTGCCAGGAGTGCTGCACGGAAGACCTAGCTGATACCGCGGCTCTTGCGAGGCGAGGCGCTGGACGCGGTCCCACGCGAGGGCAACGTGCCGGCGCACGAGTTGACGGGCTCGGCTATTTCCGTGGCAGAGGCATCTCATCGTGCCGGCCTTTCAGGACGTTCCGAATTGCTCTCCGGGCAATGCGGAAGATCTCCGTGTAACCGCATAACTCGGCCTCAAACTCGATCGCCGACACATTGTCGCCATCCAGGAAGCGCCTCAGCCTCAAGGGAGGCGCGCCAGGAAAGTTGAGGCCCGGCTCACATGTCGTTGCGGTCTTGACTCCGGCAGCCACGAGCCAGGGCCAATGCCGCAGCGACCACTCCCCACTTGGGTAGCAAAAGTGTTCTAGCTGCGCCTGGCTTGCGGAGCTGAGGACAGCACGGTTGTCGGCGATTTCCTGCAGTGCGACGGCCTCATCATCAGGGAATCTGTGTCGGTGCGTGTGCAACTGGATATCCATCCCGGCCATTGCCAGCTCCCGCAATTCCTCGATTCTCATGAGACTGAGCATGCGAAGTTGCGCAATAGTGTCATAGCTTACCGCGAGGCGCTCGCCCAAGGCCCGCGCCAGTGCAGAGCGCCTACGCTCGTCGCACTGGCATTCGCCATATTCGATGATCTGTGTCATGGTCCCTTGGGCGGCCGGATCCTGCAACGATACGGTGCCCGATAGAGGCAACCCCAGACCCGTAAGATCGAGGACGGACTTCCGAGTTTTCCAGAACATGTAAGCGACCGCAATGCCGAAAACGGGGGTCTGCTCAAGAACGTAGTATGTGGTCACATACACCGTGACCGGCATGGAGAGTCGCTCGAGCAACGGCCTTGCCACACGGTAGCTGCCGTAGAAGCCGTCGTCGATGGTGATAACAACGCCCCTTGGTGGTAGGGACCCTTGCTGGAGTTGCTTGACTGCCTCGCCGAGCGGTAACACGGAGTAATTGTGCCGCTTCAAGAACAGAAGTCGCTGCTCGAACGTTCGCGGGCTCATGAACAACTTGGGCCGGAAGACGTGCTCGTCGCCGAGCGAAATACCGTGATAGCAGAGAATTCGCAGTCCCGTGCGTGTCAGAAGCTGCGCTAGGCGGAACAATCCCGCATATTTGCCTACGATCAGTACAAGTAGCTTCAGCCGCGCTTGCATCGTGCGTTGCCAGCTCTCAGTCGAGAGTCGCGAGAAATCGTTTGAACCGCTCCCAGTAGAGCCCCCGATCGCCGGGAAAGAGCAGGTCCGATTTGACCGCCGGATTAGCGCCGAGCAGGAAAAACTCGAGAATGGACCAGACGCGGGCGACGGTTGATAAGTTCCTGTCCTTCACCCGAGACCAGACGTACTGCATCTCTTTCGGAAATGTGTAGCGGCAGCGAAGTCCCAGCCTAAAGCCCGGTGCCGGATAACACGCCCTTCCAAAGAAGGAGTCTAGGAGGAGAACCGGGAAATCGACTCCACTAAAGAGCGCTAGATGTAGCGAGCCCCAGAAGCGACCGTTCATCTCAATGAAATGGAATCGATCGGACTCGGGCTCCCAGCGATATTCCATCATGACCACACCGTCCCAGCCCAAGCCCCGCACCTTTGTCAGCGCGTCGTCGCGGATGCCTTGATGCCACCAGCTCGCTCTCAGCGACGACACTCCTCCCGTGTACGGAACCTCGTGCAGACGACGGTGCATGAATTCGGCTCGGACTTCCCCGTTCCAGATAAGAAAGAAAACGCCGACCCCTTGCCCCGGGACGTACCCTTGCACTAAAGCCCTGCGGAATCTGTTCATGATTTCGGGCAGTCGCTCCCGAGCTTCCTCGGCAGAGACAATCTTGTGCACAGTCCCAGCGTCCCCAGTATCGCTGTAGGCGGAATCGACCTTGATGTATAGGGGTGTACCGAGGGACGCCAATGTCGCTACAGGCGGAATGTCCACATTCGGCGTGACCACGAGGCTTGGTGGGATATGGGCACCGAGGCGGTCGTCCGTGCCTGGGAGCGTCAGGGCCTCGAAAACATCGACCTTGCTGAGTCCGGCGTAAAGCACGTCCGGCTGTCGCGTCACTGGGAGAACATCGGAGAATTCTGAGAAGTTCGCTCGGATCGTCAGTAGCAGCTCTTCCGAGGGCACAATCGCCCGGATCCCTTGGATCGCGACGTAGTCCTTGAGCCAGGGTAAGAAACGAGGCTCATGATATTGTGGGCACACCACGCCGGAGAGAGCATATTGCGATCGAAGTCCCAGTGCAGTCGAGTCAGCCGAGCAAGCATGGACCGGATAGCCGGCCCGGCCCAGAGACCGGATCACACCTATACTCCCCATTGCGTGCGCGTCTACGACCAAGACGGGAAAAGCGTGACGCCATCGCGTCGTTCCGATGCTGACCGATACTGCCCCCCCGTCTTCCTCTATGAGACGGCTTGCGGAGACAGCTTGAGCCCGGATTCTGCGGGCTATGCCGTCTATGGCCGCGTCGATGACGTCAAAACAGGCCATGAAAGACTGCTCACTCAAGCCGTAAGGGTCGGGAATCTGCGGCTCGGGAGGTGTTTTCCAGAGACCGAGCAGGGTCACCTGCGCTCCACTGCCAGAGCGTGCCGCCTCCAAAGCAAGCAGACGAGCGTGCCACGGTTCCATGCCCACGAGGAGATCACCGCCACTGATTCCAGATTCGAGTCGGGCCTTAGCGAAGAAGCCATGCAGATTGACGCCCCGGGCCTCGGCGATTTTGCGGGCCAAGGGATCGGGCGACGAGTGTCCGTCCGCTTCCAAGCCGAGTGAGGCGACATTGAGGCCGAGACCGAAGGCCTTCGCCTCCGCATATGGACTGCGACAGATGTTGCCCTTACACACGAATACGACTCGTGTGACCCGTGGCCAATCGATCTGCTCGAACTTCCGGAAGTGTCCCGCTCGTCTCAAGATCTGAAATGCCCAATGTAGCAGCCACCTTCGGATACCGCCGTATCGCGTGTTCACGCGCCCGTGAGGCCGAGCCAATAACACGCTCATTTTTCAAGCGAGAGCGCGCGCGCCTCGTCTTCCGCGGTTTCCACCTCGGCAGCAAGCGCGTCCTGCGACTGATGCGCACCCACGGGCTGCTGGCGCCGCGGCGCCCCGGGCCGCCGAATGGCGATCCCGTGCACGCCAGGACCATCATCACGACCTGTCCCGACGAGATGTGGGGCATGGACGCGACCCGCTTCTCCACCGCGCCGGACGGCCGGTCCTGGTTCTTCGGCGTGATCGATCACGCCGTCAATGAGATTGTCGGCGGGCAGACGACAAAGATCGGCGATCGGTAGGCGGCGCTGGGACCGATCAGTCGGGGCGTGCGTCACGTCTACGATCATCAGTGAGTTCGAAGGGCCCATGGAGGAGCATCGCTGCCCTCCTCACTTGTCTTGCGGGGCTTTCCGGCCACCACGAGCAGGCTCTGTCCGAAGGGAGGATGAAACCAACGTTCCAGTCGGGCGCTCACCGGGATCAGTGTCCGGTCGGCGAGCGCGACAGCCCTCGAGGATAGGGTGCGCTGACGGATCAACCGGCCAGCGATCAGCCACGACAGGGTACCGACGAGATTCATATAGCGGCTAGACAGAACCTCGTACCCGAGGTCGCTGAGCATCGCCAGGAGCTGAGGCTTCGTGTATCGGCGCACGTGTCCGAACGTCTGGTCCAGCGATCCGTAGAGGAACTGAAATGCCGGGACGAAGATGAACAACCTGCCCCCGGGGACGAGGATGTCCCAGGCCGCCCGGAGCGTGGCGGCATCGTCGTCAATGTGCTCGAGCACGTTGACGCTCACGATAGAGTCGATGCCCGAGTCCCGCATCTCGTCCCGGAAGTCTTCGAGGATGCCATGCAGGATGCGGACACGACCGGGGTTGCGGAATCGGGCTTCGAGCCGTCCGCAGAGCATCCGGGCTGGCTCCACCAGGAACAGCCGTTCGATGGGCTCACGGAGCAGGTGGGCTGAAAATGTTCCAATCCCGGCACCGAACTCCAACACGACGCGTCCCAGGTACGGTCGCCAAGCGTCGAGGATCCAGCGATAGTAGTTGCGCGCACACGCCATGGCATCCAGCTCGTCGCTCGCATAGTCGAACGCGCTCGAGGGCGCCATTCAATGCGCGCTCTGCGCGCGTGGGCGTGAATACTTGAGGACGCACCAGAGGGCGTGCACGCCGTCCTTCCAGGTGATCTTCTTGCCCTCCTCGTACGTGCGCCCTGCGTATGAAATGCCCACCTCGTAGATCCGGCAGCGGAGGCGAGCCACCTTCGCCACGATCTCGGGCTCGAACCCGAAACGATCCTCTTCGATGACAACGCGCTCGAGGACGGGTCGCGTGAGGATCTTGTAGCCGCTCTCCATGTCCGAGAGATTCAGGTTCGTGAACATGTTGGATAGCAGTGTCAGAAGTCGGTTGGCCACGGAGTGCCAGAAATAGAGAACGCGATGCTGCTCGCCCGCAAGGAACCGGGAGCTCAGGACGACGTCCGCCTTGCCCTCCAGAATCGGCCGCAGAAGTTTCGGATATTCATCGGGGTTGTACTCCAGATCGGCGTCCTGTACCAGGACGACGTCGCCCGTCGCCTGGGCGAAGCCCGTTCGAAGCGCAGCTCCCTTCCCCTGATTGCGCGGATGGAAGAAGCACCGCACGTCGTCCTCGGGCAGCTTGCTCAGATATTCTCGCGTGCCGTCGGTAGAGCAGTCGTCGATGACGATGATCTCCTTCGTGAGGCCCGGGCAGGGGGCCATCCGCACTTGATCGAGGATCTCGGCGATCGTGGCGATCTCGTTGAACACCGGAATGACGATCGACAGCGTCTTCATCGTGCGGTCTCCCTGTGAGCGAGCGACGCCGCCAGCGGCGGGCATGCGGCGACATTCGAAGCGGCGGCTTCGAACCAGCGCCTCGTGGCCAGGGCCACGGCGACGACTATGAGGGCTTGCACCGGCACGGCATACCGGGCGTTCTCTCCGTATTCGCTGAGAGCCTGAACCAGGGAAGCGGCGAGAACCACGGCGCTGATGCTGGCCAGGGTCAGGTCATAACCGATGCGTCCACGGAACCGGCGCGACACTAGGGCGAGCGCGCTCGTGATGAGGAAGGCGACGTTGACGAGACGGAGAAGCCCGTGCTCGATGCTCCAGGCGAAGAGGAGTGGTGCGGCGAACCAGCGCGGTGAGAGCCGGTCCAGAAACCAGTAGTTTGGGACCGACCAGAAACCGATCCAGGCCCGTGTGACACCGATACCGTAGCGAATCGGGTGGTGAAGGAACAAGTACACCGAGAGAGACGTCAGCTCCTGGGACAGCGCAGGTAGTGAGAGGCCAGTCACCGCTTGCAGTTCCGGAATGGCATCCCAGTTTGCGTTGTGACGCCCCGTCTGAGCCAGTTTTGCGTCGCGGTGTTTCACGTAGATGTCGCGGATGGCGCCGTATCGATCGGGAGCCAGCTCGATGAACGCAAGGCTCTGATTCATGAGTCCGATGCCGATCTGGGTTGAGAGTGTGAAGTTTCCGACGCGTGCGTAGTTGAATGAGCTCCACGCCAGGATCATGAGTACTCCAGGCAGGGCAGCCAAGCTGGCCTGCCGCACCGCTCGACGGAGATGGGACCGCCTGCTTATCGAGGCCGCTCCGACGAGAACGCCGAGAAGGGGCGGGACTAAGATGAACTGCGGCCGTGTCAGCACAGCGGCGCCGGCCAACACTCCGAGCTCGACGAGCGGCCATCGCGAACGGCCAGGCTCTCCGAGGCTGTTTCTGGCAGTCACCAGCCGTGCGAGGACCGCGACGATCAGCAACGTGCCAGTGGTCTCCGCGACCAGGAACGCCTCGAAGAACAGTTGAGCGAGATTGAGGTTGTACGTCATCGCGATTGCCGCCGCAAACCCGGGACGGCCAGTGACGGAGAGAACGATGAAGAAGAGCAGGACGGAGATTAGGAGCCCAGCGAGCATCTGGAGCGCCCAGACGGCTCGGGGTGAGCCTCCTGCCAGGGCGAGGACCACGGGATAACCCGGCGGTCGCCGGCCGTCGTACGTCGAGAAGTCTCGATCGAGCAGATTCGTGGCGGTTCTCATGTAGCTCGGGGTGTCCGGAGCCATGATGGGTTCGTAGCTGAACCAGAGTCCGGCCCGGAGTGCGATGCCGCCTAGGAGCAATACAACCAACCAGCGCTCAGCTGTCATATCGAGGCGTCTATCGCTGCACCCTGCGCAGCCGGTGATATCTGATAAGACGTCCTCTGGAGCGCTCGAGGACCATCGGCGCCGGTGTTGGTGCTGACGATGTGTCCTCAGGCGCCCGCAGTTGACGTGTGGCGACGACGTCGAGAAGGATGACCAGGGCCACCACCCAGTAGAAGACGTCCATGTATGCCGCGTTCAGGAAGCTCGCTGCAACGACGTATCCCCCGATGCTCACCTCGAGCATGTGAGAGTAGTTCACGATCCATGAGACAGGCGGGCGGGCGCTGGTCCCGCGGCGCAGCCGCCTCAATGTCAGGACGCAGGAGATGATCAGCGACCCGAACAGTATCAAGCCCGGGAATCCGTGCTCGCTCAGCATGCTGAACCAGATGCTGTGAGGAACGAGGTTGGCCTCTATCCCCGTATATTGCAGGTAGACATCATCGTGGGCGGTCGCGAAGAATCCTCCGCCGAGGAGGGGATGATCGAGGGCGAAGCGAAACGCGACGCCCCAGGCCATGAGGCGGCCCGTCGCCGACATGTCGCCTTCGTAGTTGCCGATCGTGTCAACCCGCTCGAACCATTGCGGCGGTGCCACGGCGAGCAGCGCAATCGCTATCGTAGCGAAGACGGTGGCCGCGGTGAGTTTCCATTTCATCTTTTTCATCTTCACGGTGATAAGCGCGAGAACGGCCCCCAGTCCCAGCAGACCTCCCCGTGAGTACGTGAAAACGACTGCAGGGATGGAGAAGAGGAAGGTCACCCACAGCAGACGGCGCAGCCATGGATTCCGCTCATCACGAGCAAGGAAGACGAAGAAGGGCAGTGCGATGTCGAGCCCGAGCGCCAGTCCCGTATTCCCACCGATAAAGCTCCCCTGAGGAGCCTCAACACGGTTGGTTCCTCCTTCCATGAGAGCCCACAGGCCGCCCTTCAGCCCGAAGAACCCGATCGACAGCGCGAGAACCAGCGCGAGGGAGCGCAGGCGCGCGCGATCCTGGAGGAAAACCAACGCGTCTTCGAAACCTTCTTCCACTGCTCCCAGCTCTCGTCGGGGTACATCGCGAAGACAGTCGTAATGGTGAACAGCGCCCACAGACCCAGAAGGATGTACGTCTCCCGCGTGCGAGGGAGTCCCTGCCGATCGCTGGCGAAGAGAACGCCGGCTAGCGTCGCGACCGCAATGAGCTCTGCGAAGGGGTACCCATATGCAAAGCTCCAGACCAGCAGGTGTGGCGTCATCACCCCGAACCAGGCCCATATGAGAATTCCGATCCACGGTCTAAAGAAGCAGACTGGTAGGCTACCAACGATCGCCGAGGTCAGTAGGAGGTCGCGAATTGAGATCACACAGACCTCACCATTCCGGGGAGGCGAGCAACCATATGAGCTCAGCGTCCGGAGGGCCGGACACGCCTAGATGCGACCGGAGTTGATGAGTTGACGGGAACGATAGTCTCGGACGTCCGCGGAGGGAGCGCTACCTCCCAGCATAAGAACGAAAACCGCGGTGACGGCCGATGAGCCCAACTCGAATGTCATGGCGCCTCCCTGAGCGCACCGGTTACCGAACATAGGTCTTTGTAACCGGCCCCTAGATTGGGCCTCAGGAAGGCAAGGACCGTACCAGTCCGACGGGTAGAAAAAACGCCTACTTGACCGAGCGTTGCAACAGGCTAGAACGTACACTCATGCGCGACTTTCGGCTCCAACAGAAAGCGCAACGTAATCAGCGCTTTGAAGGCGGGCTGGGTGCAAATGTTGCATGGGCGAAGCGGCCAAATATTCGAGGCGCCACGTCACTTGCGGGAGGCTAAGGCAGATGCCGTCATCCTATTAAGTCCATGACCTGCTCGACGATCGAGATCGTAGCCTCCAGATGGTAGATAACTTGTTGGACAACGTTGGGCCGCTCGGGTGAAAAGGAGTAAGCGCTGTGGCGCGCATTGCGAATGTGAACCATTGCCTTGTCGAGTTCCAGGGCAGCCATTGCGAGTACTGGATTCGCGATCTTCGCGTCTGTCCCCGCGCGCAGCTTCATTTTCACGCCTGACGTCCCGAGGGCGAGCTGCTTGTAGCTGGCATGAATCGTCTGGTCCAGCGTCTCGGGCGTCTCTGAAGAAGCCGCTGTCCGCAGCCTGTGAAGGGCCTGCTGCGCGTAAGTGCGACCCAGTTCCAGCTGACCGCGAATGATCACGGGATTCCGGCTGGCCTTGTTGACGAAACTGAGGGCCGGGTCGGATTCGGAATCGACAGCGAGGGCCCTACCCCCGAGCATCAGCACGAAGACTGCCGCAAGGGCTACGGGGCGGCGCGCGAATGCGAGGACACTTGCCAAGGTGAGGCGTCAGGGGGCAAAGACTGTACCAGTCTGCCGACTAGAAGAAATGCCTGCTTGAGCGGAGGTTGCGCTAGGTCAGGCTCTTGAGTATGCAGATCCTGCATGGCTGATGCTGGTTCACAAGCCGGTGTCCTGGACGGCTCCGTCTCCGGCCGCGGCCCGCTTCGCGCGCTCCATCGGCCCGCAACAGGTCAAGTTCGTCGTGGTACGGTACCGTGATGGGCCGGGCTAGGAAGCTGGCGCGCTGGGTTGTGGCCCACGGGGTCGACTTCGTGGGACGGAACTTGTTTCGCCGTCACGAGGGATGGCCGTCGCCGTCGCTCTGGGATATGACTCAGAACTCGCCCGGGCATCTGTGTGTACGCGGTCACGATCTCGTCACGATCGCTGAGGCGTGTGGAACGCCCCTCCACGTCGTCGACGAGGTGAGACTCGAGCGAAACCTGCGCGGTTTTCTCGACGCTTTTCGCCGGCATTATTCCCGCGTTGAAGTGGCCTGTTCTTACAAGACGAACCCTCTGCCCGGCGTGCTCCAACGGCTGCACGCGTGGGGCGCCTGGGCTGAGGTCATCTCGCATTTCGAGCTGTGGCTGGCGCTGCGGCTCGGCGTGCCGCCCGACCGCATCATCTACAACGGCCCCGGGAAGACGCGGGAGAGTCTCGACGTGGCGGTCGAGCAGAAGATCGCCGTAATCAACATCGACGGCCACAGCGAGATCGATCTGATCGAGAACGTGGCCGAGAAGCACGGCGTCACCCAATCGGTCGGTATTCGGGTCGTCACATCCGTGGGATGGTCGGACCAGTTTGGTCTTCCGATCGCCAACGGCGCGGCACACGAAGCGGCGCGCCGACTCCGCGGGTGCCGCCACGTTGACCTCGCAGGGCTCCACCTGCATCTGGGCACTGGCATCGCCGACGTCACCACCTACGTGACAGCGATCCGGGAGGTTGTCGGTTTCGCGGCGCACTTGCGTCGCGAGTTCGGGATTGCCCTCAAGTACGTCGACCTCGGCGGGGGATTCGCCGTACCGACCGTGCGAAGGTTCTCGCCCATCGACGAGATCCTCCTGCAACACGGGTTGCCGGCATGGCCACCGGACCTGGGTGGGCCTTCGCTAGCGGAGCGCTACGCCGGTGACATCATCGGTGCGCTCAACGGCGAGTTTCTCGCGGGCAGCCAGGGTCCCGTCGTCATCTTCGAGCCGGGACGCGCGATCACCGGGAGCGCGCAATGCCTCGTCCTCTCGGTGCTTGGCCGTAAAGACTTTGGTCGCCAGATCCCCGCTCTCATCCTTGATGGCGGACGGAACGTCGCGATGCCGCCTTCCTGGCAGTATCACGCCCTGCTTCCGGTCAGCCGAGCCGCCGCCCGGGGCGACGGGTACTATGACATCTTCGGTCCGCTGTGCCATCCCGGGGATCTCCTCTTCCGTGCCCGCTGGCTGCCGCACCTCGAGCCGGGCGACCTGCTTGCTGTCATGGACGCCGGCGCATACTTCATTCCGAATCAGATGAACTTCTCGAATCCGCGCCCCGCCGTTGTGGCGGTTACGCCCGGCCGCTGGGACGTGATCCGTTCACGGGAAAGCTTCGACGACGTCGTTCGG
>WNGI01003813.1_pt1 | contig 15933 bp, 16 predicted proteins | sample 5400621 | NCBI WGS metagenome assembly WNGI01 (sample SAMN13153374, study PRJNA577476) | soil metagenome | isolation source: 20 cm soil or saprolite under Garry oak tree replicate 1 | place: USA:California | collected 2016-06-15 | reverse complement strand
CGAGCAGGCCGCCGACCAGACGGCGCGCGGCGCCGCGCACGGCGACGAACGTGATCCGCGCGGCGGCGACCGGCCGGCCGTCCTCGGACGTGGCGACGACCGCCGTGTCCCAGTAGCGGCCGTCGTCGGGGTTCGCGCGGACGGCCGCGCGCGCGCCCCGCACCGTGAGCGCGGCGCCGAAGGGCACGCTCGCGTGGAGCGTGACGCGGAGATCGGTCGTCATGCCCGACTCGCCGGTGGCGAGGGCGCCGAGCCAGAACGCGGTCTCGTCGAGGAGCGTCGTCACCGCCGCGGTCGCGAGCGCGCCCTCGGCCGTCCTGAACGCCTCGCGCGGCTGCCACGTGCCGCGCACCTCGGCGTCGTCGAACGCGAGCCGCGCGCGCAGGCCCAGGGGATTGTCGACGCCGCACGCAAAGCACGTGCGCGAGACCGGCAGCGGATGCGACAGGCCGGCGGAGCGGCGAGTCTCCTCCGCGACCACGCATGCGAGTGATCCCGTGGCGGAGGCTTCACGTGCGCCGCGCTCGCCGCCGCGTAGAAGCCACGGGTCTCGGAGGAGACTCGCCGCTCCGCCGGCGCTGGAGTCATCCGCTGTCGCTCGCACACGGCCGTCGACGAGGACGGAGTCGCCGTCGCTGAGCACGAAGGTGCGCGCGCCGTTGGCGTGGCCCGTGACGAGGCGGAGCGGTGTGGCGAGGGGGACGCGCTTCTTGTAGACGCCGGAGACGTCGCGGGGCGCCGCGAGGCCGGCGAGCGCGTCGAACGCCGCCAGCACCGAACCGCCGTGCGCGGCGTCGGGGAGGCCCTGAAACGCGGGATCGAGGGTCAGGACGAAATCACCGCCGCGGTCCGCGAGGGACCGCCGCAGCACGGAGTCTATCGTCACCATGCGATAATCGTCTGTGCCGTTCATTCTAGCCGACAACCCGTTCCTTCGGGTGACGGTCACCAACTTTTTCTTCTTCCTCAGCATGAACGGCTTCATCCTCCTGCCGCTCCACATCACGAGCCTCGGCGGGACGGAAGTCGAGGTCGGCGTCATCATGGGCCTCTACAACGCGATCGGCATCGTCTGCCAGCCGCTCGTCGGCCCATGGGTGGACGCGCTCGGCCGCCGGCCGTTCATGCTGCTCGGCGTCGGGCTCGCGCTCGTGGCGGCGCTCCTGGCGGCGGCGGTGCCCGAGATCGGCGTGCTCGCCCTCGTGCGCGTCCTCCAGGGGCTCGCCTTCTCGTGCTTCTTCGTCGCGAACTACTCGTACGTGATCGACCTCGTGCCGACGGCGCAGCGCGGCTGGGCGCTCGGCATCTACGGCGTGGCGGGGCTCGTGGGCACCTCGGTCGCGCCGCTCCTCGGCGAGTGGACGATCCGCCGCTACGGCTTTCGTCCGCTCTACGTGCTGTCCGCCGGGGTCATGGTCGTCGCGGCCAGCTTCGTCTGGGGCCTCCGCGAACGTGAGCGCGAGGGCTCGCCGCCCGTGCGGGGGTTTCCCTGGGAGCCCGGCGGGCTCGCCGAGGCCGCCCAGCTCTCGATGGCGGTGACGCTCTTCTTCGGCCTCGGCGCGGGTACCATCTTCGTGTTCCTGCCGACCTTCGCCGAGCACCTCGGCGTGCAGACCCTCGCGCTCTTCTACACGGCCTACTCGCTGTCCGCGATCGCCGTGCGCGTCTTCGGCGGCCGCCTCTCCGACGTCCACGGCCGGCGCGCCGTGATCGTGCCGTCCATGTTCGCGCAGGCGGGCGCGACGGCGCTGCTCGCCACGGTCGCGTTCCTCGTGAGCCGGACCTCGGCGACGCCGGTCGTGCCCGTGCTCTTCCTCACGGGACTCCTCGCGGGAGGCGCGCACGGCTTCCTCTATCCCGGCCTCGCCGCGCTCGTCACCGACCACACGCCCGAGACTCGGCGGGGCGTCGTGGTGGGCATCTTCAGCGCGGTCTTCCTCGCCGGCCAGACGACGGGCGCGTTCGTCTTCGGCTACGTCACGCACGCCATCGGCTACGCCTTCATGTGGTCCGCGCTGACGTCGCTCCTCTTCCTCGGCGCGGCCCTCGCCCTGAAACTCGAGAGGAAATAGGCTAGACTCCGACGAGGCAGGGAGGAAGGCGGGGCAGCATGACGCGAAATGCGCGCTACGTGTCGATCGCGCTGCTGGGGGCCGTGCTCCTGGGGACACCCGAGCGGGCGCATCAGGCGCCCGGCGGCCCCGAGGTCGCGCCGCCCAAGGCGATGGGCCCGCAGGAGGTCGAGGTCGTCGCGGTGGTCATGGACCAGGCCACGCACCAGCCCACGATCCTCCTCCAGGGCAAGCGCGACCGGCGGAGCCTCGCCATGGTCATCGGGCTCGCGGAGGCCACCGGCATCGCCGTGCCGCTTCAGGGTGTGACGCCGCCCCGGCCGCTCACCCACGACCTCTTCCTGACGCTCTTCGGCCGTCTCAAGGTGAAGCTCACGCGCGTCGTCATCAACGACTTCCGCGACGACATCTATTACGCGACGGTGTACCTCACCGCCGGCGGGAGCGAGCTCCAGCTCGACTCGCGGCCCTCCGACGCGATCGCCCTCGCGGTCCGCGCCAAGGTGCCGGTCCTCGTCGAAGACCGTGTCTTCGAGCGGGGCGGGAGCGCGCAGCCGCCGCGCGCGCCGTCCATCTGATGGCCGAGCCGGAAAAGCAGGATCAGCAGTGGGCGCTCCAGCGGCGCCTCGAGGACGTCTTCGCGAAGCTCGGGGAGAAGTTCGGCGACCTCACGGGCCGGCTGGAGACGCAGATCAAGCCCACCGTCACCTTCGACGACATCGGCGGCGTCCGGGAGGCGAAGGCGGCGCTGCGCGGCTTCGCCGTCTCGCTCACGAGCCCGGAGCTCTACGGCCAGTGGGGGATCACGCCGCCCAAGGGGCTCCTGCTCTACGGCCCGCCGGGCACGGGCAAGGCGAAGCTCGCGAACGCGCTCGCCACCGCGTCGGGCGCGATCTTCTACCACCTCAAGCTCATGAACCTCACCTCGAAGTTCGGCGCGAACACCGGGGAGCTGCTCCAGGAGATCCTCCGGATCGCGATGGCCGAGGAGGGGAAGGCGGTGTTCTTCCTCGACGAGGCCGAGGCGCTCTCGCTCGAGCACCTGCTGCCGCCGCCCCAGGCCCGCGAGGCGAGCGCGCGCCTGGTCGCCGCGCTCTGCGAGAAGCTCGACGCCGTGGACGCGAGCGCGCGGCTCCTCGTCGTCGCCGCCACCACGCGGACCGACGCGCTCGACCCGGCGCTCGTCGCGCCAGGCCGCCTCGACCACCTGATCGAGATCCCGCTGCCGGACCCCGACGAGCAGCGCGAGATCCTCGAGCTGATCCGTGCGCGGACGGAGCGGAACGCCGGGCGGAAGGTCTTCGGGGCGGTCGACTACCACAAGGTGCTGCCCGTCATGGGTGGCATGAGCGGCGCCGACATCTCGGTGATCGTCACGCGGGCGCTCGAGGCTAAGGTGCACGCGTCGGCCGAGGGCCACGCCGCCTCGCCCGTGACCACGGAGGACCTGCTCGAGGCGATCGACGGCTACAAGGGCGTGCGCGGCGTCGTCGAGAAGATCCGCTACGGCCAGTACCTGTGATCGCCTCGACCCGGGTCCGTGTCCGCTACCAGGAGACGGACTGCATGAAGGTCGTGTACTACGGCAACTACCTGACCTACTTCGAGGTGGGCCGCGTCGAGTTCCTCCGCCAGCAGGGCCTGCCGATCTCCGAGGTGGACCAGAAGGTCCACCTGCCGGTGGTCGAGGCGAGCGTCCGCTACGTCCGGCCCGCGCGGCTCGACGATCTGCTCGAGGTGCGCTGTTGGGTGAGCGAGCGCAAGCGCGCGAGCTTCCGCTTCGCCTACGAGATCCTGAACGAGGCGAGCGAGACGGTCGCCACGGGCTTCACGCTCCACGCCTGCTGGGACCCGGCCACCCGCAAGATGATCGCGCTGCCGCCCTGGCTCCAGGCGATCATGCCCATGGTCGCGGCCACGTAGCCCCCGGTTGTATCCGTCGTCGGCCGTTGTATACTTCGTAACCGGCCGCGAATGATCGAAGTCCAGAAGCTGACCAAGCACTACGGGCCCGTGACCGCCATCCGCGACGTCTCGTTCAGCGTCGGGCCTGGGGAGATCGTCGGCTTCCTCGGCCCGAACGGAGCCGGGAAGTCCACGACGATGCGGATCCTCGCCTGCTTCATGCCCGCCTCGAGCGGCACCGCGCGCGTGGCCGGGTACGACGTCTTCCGCGACTCCCTGGAGGTCCGCCGGCGCATCGGCTACCTCCCGGAGAGCGTGCCGCTCTACGCCGATCTGCGCGTGGCGTCCTACCTCGACTTCGTCGCCGAGGTCAAGGGCGTGGGCCGCGGTGAGCGTCGGCGCCGGGTCGCCGAGGCGATGGAGCGCTGCCTCGTCACTGACGTCCAGAACCGGCTCATCGGGAAGCTCTCGAAGGGCTACCGCCAGCGCGTCGGCCTGGCGCAGGCGATCATCAACGACCCCGACGTGCTGATCCTCGACGAGCCCACCATCGGGCTCGACCCGAAGCAGATCACCGAGATCCGCGCGCTCATCAAGTCCTTCGCCGGCCGGCACACCGTGATCCTCTCGACGCACATCCTGCCGGAGGTCTCGATGGTCTGCGGCGGCGTCGTCATCATCAACAAGGGCTCGATCGTCGCGCAGGGTCCGATCGACACGCTCGTCGAGCAGTTCTTCCCGACCTCGCGCGTCGAGGTCGAGATCGTCGGCCCGGCGGCGGCGGTCCAGGAGGGCATGCGCCGGATCGACGGCGTCCTGTCCGTGCAGGAGCTCACAACGACGAACGGCGCCGGCCGCTACCTGATCGAGTCCGGCCGCGGGCGCGACGTCCGCGGCGAGATCTTCCAACTCGCGGCGCAGCAGCGCTGGGGCCTGCTGGAGCTGCGCCGGGTCGGGACGACGCTCGAGGAGGTCTTCATCCGCGTCGTCGCGGGCGAGCAGGCCGGGGAGGAGGCGGCCCCGTGAAGCTCTGGGCCATCTTCAAGAAGGAGCTGCGGATCTACTTCACGACGCCGCTCGCGTACGCGATCCTGTTCGTGTTCCTGCTCGTCACGGGCTTCTTCTTCTACATCTACTTCTCCGGCTTCGCGATGGTGTCGATGCAGGCCGCGATGAATCCGCAGCTCGGGCGCGACGTCAATATCACCGAATGGGTCATGCGGCCCCTGTTCACGAGCTTCATCAGCATCATCCTGCTCCTGTCCCTGGTCCCGATGATCACGATGCGCCTGTTCGCCGAGGAGCGGCGGTCCGGGACCATCGAGCTGCTCCTGACCTACCCGGTGCGTGACGGCGGCGTGCTCGTCGCCAAGTTCCTGGCGGCCCTGGCGCTCTACGGCGGGATGCTGGTCCTCACGCTGCTGTACCCGGCCATGCTCCGGTACTTCACGCCGCTCGAGTGGGGGCCGCTCCTCACGATGTACCTCGGGCTCGTGCTGATGGGCGCCACGTTCCTGTCGATCGGGCTGTTCTTTTCCTCGGTGACCGAGAACCAGATCGTCGCGTCGCTGGCCACGTTCGCGATGCTGCTCCTGCTCTGGTCGGTCGGGTTCGCCGCGGACTCGGTCGGCGGGGCCACGGGGAAGATCCTCCAGCACCTGTCGGTGGTCGACCGCTTCGACAGCTTCTCGAAGGGCCTGCTGGACACCAAGGACGTGATCTACTTCGTCAACGTGACGCTGCTCGCGCTCTTCCTGACCCTGCGCGCCCTCGAGGCGCGGCGGTGGAAGGGATGATCCGCAAGATCCTGGACTGGGCGGGCTACGCGGGCGTCGCGGTGCTGGCCGCCGGCGTGGTCCTGCCCTACGCGCGGCCCGACCTCGCGCACTACCGCGGCTTTCTCTACGCGGGCGCCCTGCTCGTCCTGGCGTCGCTGCTCGCGCGGATCGAGGACTACCGCGCGTTCTTCGGCGCCCGCACGACGCGCTACGGCCTCAACGCCGCGGTCATGATCCTGCTCGTCCTGGGCGTGACGACGATCGTGCAGGCGCTCTCCTACCAGCACAGCTGGCGCTGGGACCTCACCGAGACCAAGCGCTTCAGCCTCTCGCCCCAGACCGTGCAGCTCCTCTCGGGCCTCAAGACCGACGTGAGCGCGGTGGCGTTCTTCCGCACGGACCAGCCGGGCAAGCGCCTGGCCGAGGACCTCCTCAAACAGTACGCGCGCTACGCGAACGGGCGCTTCACCTGGCGGGTCCTGGATCCTGACCGCGACCCCGCCCTGGCGAAGCGCTACGCAATCGAGACCTACGGAACGACCGTCCTCGAGGCCGGCGCCAAGTCGGAGAAGGTGCTCGACGCCGACGAGGAGAAGCTCACGAACGCGCTCGTGAAGGTCACGCGCGCGGGCAAGCGCGTCGTCTACGCGGTGCAGGGGCACGGCGAGCCCGAGGTGGCGAACACCGACCGGGGCGGGTTCAGCGAGGCCAAGACCGCGCTGGAGCGGACGAACTACGAGGTGAAGCCGCTCGTGCTGGTGCGCGAGGGCAAGGTCCCCGCCGACGCGGCGGTCGTCATCGTGGCTGGCCCGCGCACCGATCTGCTGAAGCCCGAGCTCGACGCGCTCGACGCCTACGTGGCCCAGGGCGGCAAGGTGCTGGTCATGGTCAACCCCTTCCAGGGGGAGGCGCTCCGGAAGCACCTCGAGAAGTACGGGTTCGCGCTCGGCAACGACCTCGTCGTCGAGGCGAACCCCATCGGCCGGCTGCTGGGCTTCGAGCCGTACGTCCTCGTCGTCCAGCAGTACGAGCGCCATCCGATCACGCGCGACCTCGGCGGCATCATGACGGTCTTCCCGATGACCCGCTCGGTCGGGCGGACGAAGGTGCCGCCGAAGGACTTCACCTACGACGCGCTCGCGCAGACGAGCGCGCAGAGCTGGGGCGAGACGAACCGGGCGGAGCTCGACCGTGGCGTCGTGAAGCCCGACCCCGAGGACCCGAAGGGGCCGCTCACGGTCGCGGCCGTCGCCACCAAGGACAAGGCCCGGCTCGTGGTCTTCGGCACGGCCACGCTCGCCGCCAACCAGGGTCTCAACCTCCAGGGCAACAGGGACCTCTTCCTCAACACGGTGAGCTGGCTCGCCGAGGAGGAGGACCAGATCTCGATCCGCCCGAAGGAGACCCGGCAGTCGCCCGTCTTCCTCAACGCCAACCAGGCGCAGGCCGTCTTCCTGCTGCCCGTCGTCGTCCTGCCGGGGCTCGTGCTCGTTGGCGGCGTCGTCGCCGTCGTCCGCCGCCGCGCCGCGAAGTAGCGCCGCCATGCGCTGGCAGACGACCGCGCTGCTCGCCGCCGTCCTGGTCGCCCTCGGCGCCTTCTACTACGTCTACGAGGTCCGGGGCGGCCCCGAGCGCGCCAAGACCGCAGCACAGAAGGGGCGGCTCTGGCCGGCCGAGGCGTCGGACGTCACCGAGGTCGAGCTGCGCCGCGGCCGCGAGACGCTCAGGCTCCGGCGCGAGGGCGACGGGTGGCAGATCGTCGAGCCCGTGAAGGCGCGCGGCGACCGCAGCCGGATCGACGAGACGCTCGTCACGCTCACCAGCGCTCGGGTCGACCGGGAGATCGCCTCGGCCCCGACGCAGATCGCGGAGTTCGGCCTCGACAAGCCCGGCGCCGAGGTGACGCTACGGCTCAAGGACGGCCGGCAGCTCGCTCTCACCCTCGGGGCGAAGAGCCCGACGGGCGCCTGGGTCTACGCGCGCGAGGCGCAGAAGCCCGCCGTCGTCGCCCTCTCGGAGAGCGTGCTTCGCGACGCGACGCGCCCGCTCGCGGACTTCCGCGACCGGACGGTGCTCGCGTACGACCAGAAGGGCGTGTCGGGCTTCGAGATCAAGACGCGCGACGAGACGCTCGCCGTCGAGCGGGTCGACGGCGCATGGAGGCTCACCCGGCCCCTCGCGGTCTCCGCCGACGCCGAGACGATCGGCGATTTCCTCGACAAGCTCCAGCAGCAGAAGGTGAAGGACTTCGTCGCCGAGGCGCCGAAGTCGCTCGTGCCCTACGGGCTCGACCGGCCCGTGCGGGTCGCGATCCACACGGGGCGCGACAAGGAGCGCGCAACGAAGGAGCTGCTCTTCGGCGCCGTGGACGCGGTGAAGCAGATCGTCTACGCGATGCGCCCGGGCGAGGCGTCCGTGCTGAGCCTGCCGGAGCGGGCGTGGGCGCTCCTCCCGAAGAACGTCGGGGCGCTGCGCAACAAGGTCCTCGTCGGGGTGGAGCGCGAGAAGGTGACGCGCATCGAGCTCGAGAGCCCGAAGGGCGCGGTCACGCTCAGCCGCGAGGGCGACCGCTGGCGGGTCGCCGCGCCGGAGGCGCTCCCCGCCGATCAGGTCGAGGCGGGCGCCATCCTGTTCAAGCTGCGCGAGCTCCGCGCGCAGGCGTTCCTGAGCGACGACGCCGCGGGGATCGCGCGCTACCTCGCCAAGCCGACCGTGCGCGTCACGCTGACCGAGCGCGACGCGCCGGCGCCGACGACCCTCCTGCTGGCGCCGTCGCCCGAGAAGCGCGGCGGCCAGCCGAGCGCCTACGCGGCGGTGGCGGGCAAGGGGCCCGTGGTCCTCGTGGAGGGCAAGGCGCTCGACGAGCTCGCACGCTCGCTCACCGACCTCCGCGACCGGACGCTGCTGCCCGGCCTCGAGCCGAAGGACGTGAAGCGCCTCCGGCTGTCCGCCGCCGGCGCCACGGTCGTGCTCGAGCGGAGCGGGGAGGTCGACTGGAAATTCGTCGAGGGCGCCACGGGGACCGCGAAGGGCTCGAGCGTCGAGAACCTGCTCTACGCGCTCCGCGGCCTCAAGTGGAAGGCGCTCGCCGCGCCGGGGAGCGAGGCGGCGGCGACGTACGGCCTCGCCCCGCCGGCCTTCGAGGCGACGCTCCTTCGGGGCGACGGCACCGAGATCGGGGCGGTGCTCGTGGGCAAGCGCGACGGTGACGTGATCTACGCGAAGCTCAAGGCGCTGCCCGCGGTCTACGCGGTGGACCCGACGCAGCTCGGCCCGCTGCCGAAGCTCCCCGACGAGCTCAAGGGCTAGACGAGCAGGCCGATCTCGCGGTACCGCGGCTCGATGCGCGGGGAAATCAGCGCGAGCCGCTGCAGGCGCGGCATCAGGTTCTCGTGGAACAGGAAGCTGTTGAACGCCTTCGTCGTCTGGGAGTGGGCGACCGTGTCACGCCAGATCTTGTCGCCGTCCCAGCCGAGCTCGTTCCAGACGTGCTTGATGGACTGGAAGCCCGTCCGCTCGTCGCGCGCGTACATGAGGTCGCACACCCGGAACGTGAAGTCCTCGAGGTACTCGCGCTTCGCGGCCTCCATGTCGGGGATGGCCCGGCGGAGGGCGAAGTACCCGAAGTTCACGTGGCGCCCCTCGTCCTGCAGCACGTAGTCGAGAAGCTGGCCCAGGGTCGCGTCGCCCGTCTGCTTGCGCATGAGGTTGAAGGCGGCGATCGCGAGGCCCTCGACGATCATCTGCATGCCGAGGAGCTTCAGCTCCCAGAGGTTCGTCGCGAGGATCTCGTCGAGGACGGCCTTCAGCAGCGGGTCCACCGGGTAGATCTTGTAGAGCCGCTTGACGTAGCGCTCGAAAACCTCCACGTGCCGGCCCTCGTCCACGACCTGCGTGGCGGCGTAGAGCTTGGCGTCGAGCTCGGGGATGCCGTTGACGAGCTGGCCGCAGACGACGAGCGCGCCCTGCTCGCCGTGGAGGAACTGCGAGAGGCGCCAGGCGGAGACGCGGACCTCGACCTCCCGCTGCTCCTCAGGCGTGAGCCGGCTGAAGAAGTGGGTGCCGGCGAAGGCGACCTGGACGTTCAGGACCGGTCCTTCCTTGCCGATGGGCCGGCCCCAGTCGATGGCCGTCGAGCCATTCCACTGGTTCTTCTTCGCGGTCTCGTAGAGCGTCTCGAGCTCTTCGTGCGTCGGCTCGTAGTCGTAGTCCCACAGCGTCTCGAGCTGGTAGGTCACCCGCGCCGCGGCCTTCGCGTGGGCCGTCGTCATGCATCACCTCACACTGAACGTCGGTTCAGTGGGGGCATTCTAGCGCAGGGTGGGCCCCTGGAGTACGATGGAAAACGTGAGCGATGCCACGGTCTACCTGCGGCAGATGGAGCTCGGGCCGATGCAGAACTTCGTCTACCTCGTCGGCGACCCCGCCGCCCGCGAGTGCGTCGTGGTGGACCCGGCCTGGGAGATCGACACGATCGTCGAGACCGCCGAGCGCGACGGCATGCGCCTCGTCGGCGCGCTCGTGACCCACACCCACCAGGACCACGTCGGCGGAAGCCTCGAGTCCTGGGGGATGCCGGGACGCATCCCCGGCGTCGAGGATCTGCTCGAGCGCGTCCCGCTGAAGGTCTACGTCCACAAGGCGGAGCGCGAGTTCCTCCGGGGCTTCGGCTCCGACCTGGTCCAGGTGGACAACCACGACACGCTCGACATCGGCCAGCTCACGCTGACCTTCATGCACACGCCCGGCCACACGCCGGGCTCCCAGTGCTTCCTCGTGGGCGATCGCCTCGTCTCCGGCGACACGTTGTTCATCGGCTCGTGCGGACGGACCGACCTGCCGGGGAGCGACCCCTCCGACATGTACTACTCGCTCACGCAGCGGCTCGCGGCGCTTCCCGACGACACGATCCTGCTCCCGGGCCACAACTACGGCGGCCCGTCCTCGACGATCGGCGACGAGAAGCGCCAGAACCCCTTCATGCGCTTCGAGGCGCTCGGCGACTTCCTACAGGTCATGGGCGGAGGCCGAAGCCGCCTCCCGTAGGCCTGGGCGACCCCGGTCCGTTCTGCCTCAGCCCATGCCCGCCGAGCACAGCTTCTGACCACGCGCTCCCCCCACCGCGCCGTCGGATCAGGGACTTATAGGTCGGTACGTGCCTTGCACATATCCGGCGCGGCGAGCCATGTGGATCGCGGGTGACCGGCTCCAGGTGATCGACTCGGCGCTCGACGGCGGCCGGCGGGACGACGTCGAGCAGCAGCTCGCGGACATCTTCCGCTCCGGCAGGGGGGAGGGCGCGGTCCCGACCACGTGTCCGACGTGCCGCCGGGACCTCGTCCGGAACCCGCTGCCGGGGGTGGGGCTCCACGTGAGCGCCTGTCCGGAGCGGCACGGCGCGTGGATGACGAGCGACGTCATCGAGACGCTCCATCGGTTTGTCGCCGAGCACACCACGCTCGCCGCGAGGAAGCGCCACCAGCTCCGGGTGCTCAACCGGCTCCTCGCCGTCCTCGCCGTGACCGTCCTCGGCGCGATCGTGTTCACCTATCCCGAGCGCGTCGTCGTCACGGCCGTGAAAACGGTCTCCCGTTATTACGATTGGCGCGTCAGCGAATCGTACTGGCCGTCGCGCGGGCTCGTGTACACGTGGTGGCAGATCCCGACCAAGACGAGTTCGATCGACGTCCACGACGAGCTGCAGTACTTCCACCGGCTGGTCACGCTGCTGGACGACGGCATCACCGACCGCCTGAACATCGACGGCGTGCTGAAGACTCGCCGCGCGCCGGCCGAGTACGCGGCGCTGTACGAGATCTATCGCGGGAAGCAGCTCGACGTGCTGGCCCGCATGCGGCGCATCGACGTCCCCGACACGCTCAAGCCCATCCACGCTCGGATGCTTGTCGCGACCGAGGCGCAGATTCGCTTCTACCGGAGCTTTCTGGACGCGAAGCTCGAGGACCCGTCCGCCGACCTGGCCCGGATGCTGGGTGATCCGGCGCTCCGGAGCGCGAGCGGGGAGCTGCACGTCGTGTGGGACGAGGTCAGGCGCCTCTATCCCGGCCTCGACGCTGAGACGGGCGCGGCCATCGAGTCCCACCTCTGCGGCTTCGACGTCATCTAGCTGAACATGGGGGCCACGAGATGGCCCCCAAGTCCCCCGGGTGGCTCGGGACGCCCCGGCGGAGCCGTGGCGCCCCTCGACAACCCGACAGGCTCCTAGGCGGCGAGCGCCCGCGGCTCAGCCCACGCTGCGCACGCGACCGGTGACCGACGGGGCGCAGGTCGCGAACGAGACGACGGCCCCAGTCACCTCGTCCACCCGAGAGACGCGGCCACGCGTCACCCGCTTCCAGCGGGCCAGGGGAAAGCCCGGCGGTCGCAGCACCGCCCCGGGCGCCACGCAGTTCACCCTGATGCCGTGGGGCCGAAGCGCCGCGGCGAGGCTTCGGGTGAGCGCGGGGAGCGCTGCCTTCGACAGCGTGTAGGGGATGTAGCTCGGCCACGCGCGGTGAGCACCCGCGTCGCCGATGTTGACGATCCACCCGCCGCGGCCGCGCATCACGCGCGCCGCGGCCTGAGAGCAGAAGAATGCGGCGCGTAGGTTGAGGTCGAGGTGGCGGTCGAAGGCCGCCTCCGTCGTGGTCGCGAAGGGCGTGCGCTCGAAGCGCGCCGCGTTGTTGACGAGCACGTCCAGACCGCCGAGCGCCCGCCGCGTCTGCGCGACGAGCCGCCGCGCCGCGGCGGGGTCGGCGAGGTCGGCGCGGAAGGCGACGCCGCGCGCGCCGAGCGCCCGCAGGCGGCGCACGACGACCCGCGCCGCGCGCGCGGACCGATGGTAGGCGATCGCGACGTCGAACCCCGCGCGGCCCAGGGCGAGCGCGACCGCGCGTCCGACGCGCACGGCGCCACCCGTAACGAGCGCCCGGGGGCGGTCCGATGTTATGCTCGACCGAGTCATGATTTCGCGCCTGCGGACCTGGTTCAAAGCACGGTTCATCGCAGGCTTCTTCTTCACGGTTCCGGTCTTTCTGACGGCTTGGCTCCTGTGGATCTTCTGGAACCGCATCGACGACGTCTTCGCCCCGATGTACGAGAAGATCCTCGGCCGGCCCGTGCCGGGGCTCGGCTTTCTCACGGCGGTGGCGATCATTCTGCTCATGGGCACGATCGCGCGGAACGTCGTCGGCCGCCGCGTGCTCGCCTGGGGCGACACGCTCCTGTTGCGGGTGCCGATCTATCGACGCCTCTACCCGTCGGTCAAGATGCTGATCGACTCCTTCTCGCCCGAGCGTCGGAGCGCCTTCCGGGCGGTCGTCCTCGTCCAGCACCCACGCGCGGGTGAGTACGCCTTCGGCTTCGTCACGAGCCAGCTCCTGCTCGAGACGCCCGACGGCAAGCGCGAGATGGTGACGGTCTTCGTGCCGTCGAACAACCTCTACCTCGGCGGCCGCGAGATGGCCCCCGAGCTCCCGGGGTGGCTCGGGACGCCCCGGCGGAGCCGTGGCGCCCCTCGATAGGCCGACAGGTTCCTAACCCGCGCCGGGCGCGACGTGGCGCCGCGCCCAGGCGCCCACCGCTTCGCCCAGCGGATAGAGCTTGCCGAAGAAGAAGTGGTCGGCGCCGTTGATCACGGCCGGCGTCACCCAGGAAAAGCGCGCGGTGAAGCGTTCGAAGTCGGCGAGCGGGCAGTAGGGGTCGGCGGTGCCGCACACCGCGAGCGTCGGCGCGCGCTTGCCCTCGACGGCGCCGAAGTCATACGCGCCGAGCGGCGGCGCGACGAGCGCGAGCGCGGCGACCCGCGCGTCGCGACTCCCGACGAGGGCCGCGATCCACGCCCCGAACGAGTAGCCGACGATCGCGAGGCGCGACGTCCCCGCGGCCTTCGCGACCGCGTCGAGCGCGTTCTGCGCGTCCTCCTGCTCACCGACGCCAGCCCCGTGTGTGCCACTCGAGGCGCCCACGCCGCGGAAGTTGAACCGCAGGGTGGCGAGCCCGAGCGCGGCGCACACGTCCTGGACGCGCACAACCACCGGGTTCTCCATGTCGCCACCGTACAACGGATGGGGGTGACAGATCACGACGCCCGCGGGGGCGCCCGGCGGGACGGCGAGCCGGGCCTCGAGGACGACGTCCCCGCCGACCGGGAGACTCAGAGGCTCTTCGGGTATCATGCCGGCCATGAGAATACGGGCAGGGGGCCGCCCCGTCCAACATCCGTGCTGACCTGTTTCCGGACGCGCCGCCGCATCGGCGCCTATCTCGACGGCGCCCTGGAGGCAGACGCAGCGGCGTCCGCAGCGCGCCATCTGGCCGAGTGCGCCTCCTGCCGGCGCGAGGCCGAGGGCCTCCAGCGCATGAAGGCCCTCCTGCAGCGGGCGCTGAGCCCGGAAACCGTTCCCGCCCCGCCTGACTGGACCGCCCTCTGGCCCGGCATCCTCCGGGGGATCGAGGCCGGACGGCGTGTGCCCGCGGCGAGGCCCCACGCGGGCTGGCGCCGCGCGCGCTGGGCGCTCGGCGGCGCGCTCGTCGCCGCGCTCGTGATCGGGGCGACGCTCTCGCGGTGGCAGGAGCCGAGGCAGGAGCAGACGCAGACGGCAGCCCCGCCGGTCCTCGAAAAGCCGGTGCTCGTCAGCACCACGGCGGGCGAGAACCCGGTCCCCCTCGGCACCACCGTCGAGGACCCGGTCCTCATCAGCTCCGCCGACACCGAACACCCCGACGGCAGCGTCATGATCTACCACACACCCGAGCGGGACATGTCGGTCGTGTGGGTCTTCGGCGTGAACGAGTAGCCGCGCGGCGGGCTACTTCTTCAGCGCGGCGAGCCGCTCCCGGGCGAGTGGCGCTTCCTCGGCCTGCGGGAAATTGTCCACGAGGTACTGCAGCCGCTGCTGCGCCGTCTGCGGCTGCTTCAGCTCGATGAGCGCGAGCGCTTCCTTGTACACCGCGGTCGGCACCTTCTCACCGCGCGGGTAATTCGCCAGCACCTTCCTGAACTCGAGCACGGCCTGGTTCAGGGACTCGGTCGCCTTGTCCTGGTCACTCGACCCGTAGCCGCGCGCGAGGCTCAGGTACGCCTCGCCGATCCAGTACTGCGCGTTGCCGGCGAGGTCGTGGTCGGGATAGCGCCGCAGGAACTCGCGGAACCCGGCGATCGCGAGCGAGTAGCTGCCCTTGCTGATGTCGATGTACGCGGCCTGGTAGACGTCCTGGGGCTGGAGCGCGCCTGTCGTGGGCCGTGCCGGCGGCGGGGCCGCCGACGGCGCGCCCGGCACGGGGACGGGCACCGGGCGCGCGGGTGCCGCGGCCTGGCCCTGGCGGCGCAGCGTGTCGACGCTCGCCGCGAGCTCGTCCACCCGGGACTTGAGCGTGGCGAGGCTCGTCGCGAGCCCGTCGAGCCGGTCCGCCAGCGCCTTCGCGCGTTGCTCCGCCTCGCCCCCCGGCTCGCGCCCGCCGCGGCCGAGCTGCGTCGCGAGGTTGTCCACGTCGGCCTTCGCGCGCTGGGCCGTCTGCTGGGTCTGGGAGAGATCCGTGCGGAGCTGGAGGAGATCCTGCTGCGTCGCGACGCCGGTGACCTCGGCGGCGCTCTCGCAGCCCGCCGCCAGGACAAAGACGAGGAGGAGGACGCGGGTCCTCCTCCGGCCGGTGACGGGGCTCAGCGGGGCTTGACGAGGAAGTGCGCGCGCCGGTTCTTGGCCCAGCAAGCTTCGCTATGCTCCGTGCACTGCGGGCGCTCTTCGCCGTAGCTGATGATCGTGATGCGGCTCGCCTGCACACCCTGCGACACGAGGTAGTTCATCGCGGACTTGGCCCGCCGCTCGCCGAGCGCCAGGTTGTACTCGTTGGTGCCGCGCTCGTCGCAGTGGCCCTCGATGAGGACCAGGAGGTTCAGGTTGGTCTTCAGCCACGACGCGTTGGAGTCGAGGACCTTCGCGTCCTCGGGCCGGATCTCGTACTTGTCGAAGTCGAAGAACGCGTCGCGCAGTGCCGCGATCGCCATGAACTCGGCCGGCGCCGGCCGCGCGGCCGCGGGACGCGACTCGCTGCCGCCACCCGGGGCGGCGGGTGCGGGAGCGGCGGGGCCGCCGCTGGGCGAAGTGGGCTCCGGGCCGGGCGCGGCGACGGCAGGCGGCGTGGTTGGCGCTGGCGCTGAGACCGAGGTCGTGGCGGGC
>WNGI01002520.1_pt1 | contig 15933 bp, 19 predicted proteins | sample 5400621 | NCBI WGS metagenome assembly WNGI01 (sample SAMN13153374, study PRJNA577476) | soil metagenome | isolation source: 20 cm soil or saprolite under Garry oak tree replicate 1 | place: USA:California | collected 2016-06-15 | reverse complement strand
ACCTGGGACTTCTGCGTCCAGCACGACTACAACTACAGCTACCTCTCCTTCAGCGGCTACAAGCGCGCCAAGCGCATGCTCGACGGCTACTGGGAGCGGCGGGCCGCGCTCGGCGCCGACTCGAACCCGCACAGCGCGGCCTTCTTCCAGCAGGTGTGTCTCAGCGACACCGATGGCGCCTGCGAGCGCGAGTGGTGGCCGCACGTCGACTACTTCTTCAACAAGTGCCTGCACCTCTACCCCGGCATGGTGGGCGCGCCGGGCTACATGAGCGAGGCGTCGATGCGTGCCGGCATCGTGTCGCAGATCGGTAACACGAGCCTGAACCTCGGACGGGACAAGACGTGGAAGGAGCTCTGCGACGAGCGCTACATCGTCGCCGGCTCGCCCGCGACGGTCCGCCAGCAGCTCGAGGAGCTCGGGCGCTCGCTGCGCGTCGGCCACCTCCTCCTCGGGCTCCACATCGGCTCGGCGCCGATCGAGCTCGTGAACCACGCAACCGAGCTGTGCGCCACGCAGGTTCTGCCGCATCTCCGGCCGATGTGGAACGAGTGGGAGGACCGCTGGTGGCCGAAGGCGCTCCCCGCGGCACGGCGCGCACGGCCGGGCAGCTGGAACGTCGCCGTCGAGCAGGTCCGGCCATGAGCGCGCCCCTGTCGCGGGTGATCGAGCTCGGCGCGGCGCGGCCGCGCATCGAGGTGCTGGAAGCCGGCGACGGCCCGCCCCTCCTCTTCCTCCACGGCGCCGGCGGCATTCCGGCCTGGGAAGGCGTCCTGCCGCTCCTCGCGCGCACGTACCGAGTCCACGCGCCGCTCCTCCCCGGCTTCGGCCAGTCGACCGGGCTCGAGTACCTCGAGGACGAGCACGACCTCTTCCTCCATGGCTTCGACGTGCTGGAGGCGCTCGGAATCGAGCGCCCCTACGTCGTCGGCGAGTCGATGGGCGGCTGGATGGCCGCCGAGATGGCCGCGCTCCGCCCGAAGGAGGTCGGCCGCCTCGCGCTCGCGGCCCCCGTCGGCCTCTGGCGCGACGAGGCGCCGCTGCCCGACATGTTCGGCATGATGGTGCACGAGCTCGTGCCCTACCTCTTCCACGACCAGCACTGCCCTGCCGCGGAGCGCATGCTCGCCGTGACGCAGCTCTTCGGCGCGCGCGACGACCGCACCGAGGAGCAGGTGGAGCTGCTCCTGTCGCTCGTGCGAGGCTTCCGCACCGCCGCCAAGTTTCTCTTCCCGATCCCCGAGCGCGGCCTCGAGCGCCGGCTCTGGCGCATCACGGCGCCGACCCTCGTCGTCTGGGGGGTCGAGGACCGCTTCGCGGCGCCGCTCTACGGCCGCATCTTCGCCGAGAAGATCCGCGGCGCGCGGCTCGAGACCATTTCCGATGCCGGCCACCTGATCGGCCTCGAGCGGCCCGAGCCCTACGCGCAGGCCGTGGTCCGCTGGGGGCGGTAGCGCGCTCTGCTTGAATCCGCCGAGGCTCGCGCCGTACCTTTGACCGCGATGGCGACGGGCACCGTCAACGCCTTCTCCGTCGACGTCGAGGACTGGTACCAGGTGGCCGACTTCGACGCCGTCGTGGGGTTCGCCGACTGGGACCGCTACGAGTCCCGCGTCGCGCGCAACACGGACCGGATCCTCGCCCTCTGCGACGAGGCGGGCGTGCACGGCACGTTCTTCGTGCTCACTTGGAACGCCGAGCGGCACCCGGACATCGTGCGGCGGATCGTGGCGGCCGGTCACGAGATCGCGAGCCACGGCTACGCGCACCGCTTGATCTACGAGCAGACGCCCGAGACGTTCCGCGACGACATCACCCGCGCCAAGGCGACGCTCGAGGACATCACGGGGACGGCCGTCCTCGGCTACCGCGCGCCGAGCGCCTCGGTCACGCCGCGCTCGCTCTGGGCGCTCGACGTGCTGCTCGACGTCGGCCTGCGCTACGACTCGAGCATCTTCCCGATCCGGGACACGCTCTACGGCCTCCCCGACGCCGACCGCTTCCCGCACGTCATCCGCCGGCGCGACGGTCGCGAGCTCCTCGAGTTTCCGCTCGCGACGACGCGGCTCTTCGGGCGGAACGTCCCGCTTGCCGGCGGCGGCTGGCTCCGCGTCTTCCCCTACCGGTACACGCGCTGGGCCATGCGCCGCGTGAATCGCGAGGGACACCCGGCGGTCGCCTTCGTCCACCCGTGGGAGCTCGACCCGGAGCAGCCGCGCATGCGCACCGCGGGCCGCCGCGGCTTCAGCACCCACTACGTGGGGCTCCCCGGCACCTACGGGAAGCTCCGGCGACTCTTCCGCGACTTTCGCTTCGCGCCGCTGCGCGACGTCCTCGGGCTCTAGATCAGCGAGGGGCGTCCCGCCCCTCGCCGCCCGCCGGGCAAAGCCCGTCGGGCTCCACTCCCCGCTCGCTCACGCTCGGCCGCGCGCTTCGCGCGCGGAGAATCGTGGGTCGGCTTGCTAGCTTAGGAGAATGACCGGACGAGCTCCGCGCGCGAAGCGCGCGGCCGAGCGAAGCGAGCTGGGGAGTGGGCCCCGTCGGGCTTTGCCCGACGGGCGAGGGGACAGGGTCCCCTCGTGAGCTAGAGGACGTCCCAGTCGGCGAGCGTCACGAGCCAGCTCGCGGGGTCGAGCAGGTCGGCGCCGATGGCCGACGTCAGGCCGCGGGCCATGAAGTGGAAGCGGCGTGGGTTCCAGCGGTCCGGCACGCGCACGAAGCCGAGCTGCTCGAGGCGGTGCATGAAGGGATGGAGCCCCATCACGACGCACGCCTCGGCGCCGGCCGCGCGCTCCGCGTCGAGGCGTGCGGCGACGAGGCCGAGGAGCGCGTCCTCCTCGCCCGCTCGGCAGCCGAAGTCCATCAGCGCGAGGCAGCCGACGCCGAAGAGCGGGGCGTGGCGCGTCACGAGGTAGGCGCACGGGCGGCCGGCGCGGTGGACGCTCCAGGCGGTGTATTCCCGCGTCGGCTTGTCGAGGAAGCGCCAGTTGAGATAGCGGGCGCTCCGCTCGAGGTGGAGATGCACCGCCGCACCGAACTCACGGCTCACGAGGTCGATCGCATCGTCGAAACGCTCGATCGGGCCCATCTCCTGCGCGCGGATGGGCGCGGGCCGTCGCACGCGCAGCGCACGGTAGACCGGCCCCGCGACCGCACCGAGCATCGTCGCGAGGAGACCCAAAGGTAGACGCGACGCGATGACCCGTCCGAAATCGAGCGGGCGGACGTAAACCGGCACGCGGGTGACGACCTGATAGGCGCCGTGGCCGGTGAAGCCGTGCAGGCTCCGATCGTTCGGGATGCCGAGCACGAGCTCCACGCCACGCGCCGCAAGCCGCTCGCGCATGTAGTCGTCCATCGCGCGGAGGACGCCCTGCTTCCGATAGGCGGGCTGGGTGGCCCCGTCGTTGAGCATCGCGCCGAGCACGGGGCGGCCCCCGTACCGCATGTCGAGCAGGACGGCGTGAAGATGGCCTGCCAGTGTCCCGCCGTCGTCCGCGACGACGATCAACGAGGGATGCGCGGGCCGCAGATACTGCCATTCCCACAGCTCTCGCCCGAACCCCGCCGACTTCTGCCCTTCAGTCTCGCGCAGGATGACCCCCATCCCGGCGCGCACCGCCGCGTGGTCGCCCGGGGTCGCCTCCCGCACCCGCCAGGACGGTGTGCGTCGTTCGGGCGTCGCCACGGGCGCGGGGTTATAGCGGAGCACCCGTGCGGCCGCCACTCGCGGCTGCTATGAGATGACGGCGATGGCGGTGGTGCTCTGGGGCGCGGTGGCGACCGTGGTCTACGTCTACCTCGGCTACCCCTGCGTCATCTTCGTCCTGGCCCAGCTCCGGCCGCGCCCGGTCCGGAAAGAGCCGATCGTTCCGACAGTCTCCTTCATCATCGCCGCCTACAACGAGGAGGCGGCGATCGGAGCGAAGCTCGCGAACACGCTCGCGCTCGACTATCCCGCGGAGCGGCTCGAGATCCTGGTCGCGTCGGACGGCTCGACCGACCGCACCGACGCGATCGTCCGCTCCTTCGCGCCGCGCGTCCGGCTCGTGCCCGTCGGCGGACGGCACGGGAAGACCATCGCGCAGAATCGCGCCGTCGAGGTCGCGACCGGCGAGATCCTCGTCTTCTCCGACGCCACCACGGTCTACCCGGCCGGGAGCGTGCGGGCGATGGTCGCGGACTTCGCGGATCCGGCCGTCGGCGCGGTTGCGGCGCGGGTCGTCATGGGCGCGGAGACGGACGAGACGATCGTCAAGGGACGCTCCATCTATGCCGACTACGAGTTCTTCCTCCGTCGCTACGAAAGCCGCTTGCACTCGCTCCTCGGCGCGGCGGGCGCCGCCTATGCCGTCCGCCGGCGGCTCTATACGCCGCTCGAGGCGCACGTGATCAGCGACTTCGTCCAGGTCGTCAAGGTGGTCGAGCAGGGCTACCGCGCCGTGCTCGAGGACGACGCGATCTGCTTCGAGCCGAGCGAGTCGCGCTCGATCGGCGACGAGCTCGAGCGGCGCGCCCGCGTCATCACGCGCGGCGTCCGTGGACAGCTCTATCTCGCGAGCTTCTTCCACCCGCTTCGCCACCCGTGGTTCTGCTTCCAGATGCTGTCGCACCGGCTGCTGCGCTGGGCCGTCCCGCTCTTCCTCGCGGTCGCTCTGGCGGCCAACGCGCTGCTGGTGACGCGACCGTTCTACCGGGCACTGTTCGTCGGCCAGGCGGCGTTCTACCTGGCGGCCGCGCTCGCGTACGCGCTCGAGCGGCGCAACATCCGCCTGCCCGGCCTCTTCATCCCGCTCTACTTCTTCGTCGTGAACCTGGCGCCGCTGCTCGCCCTGCGCGCGTTGCTGCGCGGCGAGCAGAAGGCCACCTGGGAGACGGGCCGGACCTAGCGCGCGTCAGTCGTCGTCGTGGTGATGGTGCTTGAACCAGCCGCGATGCTCGCCGTGCTCGCGGCGACACGGCGGGTGAACGCGGTCGTAGAACGGATAGTAGTGGTGATGTACGCGGTAGATGTGCTCGTTCTCGACGACGTAGTGGTGCTCCACCTCGTAGTGCGGCCACGCGCCCCACTGCCAGTGGTAGACCGGGGGCTGCACCACCACCGCCGGAGGCGTCACGACGACGCCGCCGGGCACCGTCCCTTGCACGGCGCAGCCGGCGATCAGCGCCGACAGCACTACCATCCACCAACCCTTCATCATCATCATCATCCCAACCCCCTCGGACGGCCTCGCCCGTCCCCGTCAGAATTAACGACGGGGCGCTGAGCGTCAAGCACAGCAGCGGGCGTCGCGCGGCAGTGCGACGCGTGGCTTGCCGTTCTGCGTGGTCGCCGAATCTTTCGTGCGCGCGTGCGACCATGCCTCCGCCGCCCGCCACGACTGGCGGCGCGCTCGCCGCAGCGCCCCACACAGGGGTGCAAGCCGCAGCGGATTGCGAACCGCGCACAGCGACCCCTCAGAGGCCGTCGCGGACCAAGGACTTTCGCCGTGGCGCCCCGCGCCGACGGCACACACGTGTCGCTGGCGACACACCGTGGCACACAACTTGGACAAGCCGCCCTCGCGCCGACGGCAAACTGAACAGCCGTCGCGCGCAGGAGGGGAAATCGAGATGGATCAGAAGCTAGTTGATCGACTGCGGCGCCTGGCCGTGGTTGGGATGGTGAGCGTGCTCTGTGTGGGCAGCCCGATGTGGGCCGCCAGCAACGGGCATGGCAACCCGAACTGTCCCGGCAAGAGCTGCGAGGACCACGGCAACGCCAAGGGCCACGGGCGCCCGAACTGCCCCGGGAAGAGCTGCGACAGCAACGGCAACCCCGGTGGCCCGATCGCCTGCACCGCCGACGCGGACTGCCCCGCCGACTGGGGCTGCCGCCACGGCCAGTGCCACAAGGACATCTGCACCACCGACGCCGATTGCGACGCCGATCAGGGCTGCCGCCACGGCAAGTGCCACAAGGACGTTTGCACCACCGACGCCGACTGCGACGCCCTCGAGCAGTGCCGCAACGACAAGTGCCACAAGGGTGGCAACGACACCCCGAAGAGCACCGATGATGGCGGTCTGCCGACGCCCGCCGAGATCTGCGGCGATTGCATCGACAACGACGGCAACGGCCTCACCGACCTCGAAGACGCTGCGTGCTGCAGCGAGACGCAGGAGTTCGCCATGACCCTCTCGCGCGGTGTCATCGTGCCGCGCGGCGAGACCAGCAAGGTGCGGCTCCGAACCGTTCTCATGGGCAACGGCATGACGCACATCACACCGACGACGCAGGACGTCCTGCTGCAGGTCCGTCCGACGGACGGCAAGGACATCTTCTGCGCCCGGATCCCGGCGAGCGCGTTCGTCCAGCATCACAACATCTTCAAGTTCACCGCAAAGAAGACGCCGACCGCGGCCGCCAAGGGTCTCGACGGTGTCATGGTCAAGATGAAGCGTGACGGTACCGTGCGCTTCCGCACGCTTGGCAAGCGCGTGCAGATCAGCCCCGAGCAGGGCTCGATGGAGCTGACGCTCGGCTTCATCAACAACGCCAACCCCGCCGCTACCCGCTGCTCCTCGACCACCACCTCGTTTCAAAACGTTCGTCAGACGACGCTGATCGCGCGCTGACGGATTTTCCCACCCTCCCCATCCGCCCTGGGCGGCCATCGGGGCAACCCGATGGCCGCCCCCCTTCTCTCCCCCGCACTCCTCGTTTCCCGATGCCCCCGGCGCGAATCGAACGCGCGACCCCCTGCTTAGGAGGCAGGTGCTCTATCCACTGAGCTACGAGGGCGGGATGAAACGGGAATTAGCGGTTTTGACCGAGCGTGAAAAGTGAAGCGAGCGCATCGAATGTGCACTACCGCGAGGCCGTCGTTGCCGCAACGCGTCAGAAAGAAAATCTTGCGCTTCACCTGTTGAGGGGATTCACCGCCGCATGGGGCGTGCTACAAACGGTTTCCTCATCCACCAGTTTCCTCATCCACCAAGCCCCGTTCCGAGCGACCCGATCGATAAGCGCGTCAGGGGAGGTTGGGTATGTCCGAGTTCGCGGAGCCGCGCATTCGACGACTCGTCGCCGACTATCTCGGGGTGAGCGCCGACGTTCTAACCCCCGAGGTCTCGCTCACCGACGATCTCGCGGCCGACTCGCTGGATCTCATGGAGCTCGCACTCGTGCTCGAAGGCGAGTTCGGCATCGAGGTGCCCGACCGGGCGATCGACGAGGTGCGCACCTACGGCGACCTCGTGGCGACGGCAGCCGCGCTCACGCGGGGTCGACAGGCGCGCGAGACGTCCCTCGCGAGCGCGCCCTCGACCATCCGCTCGCGCGTCGTCGCGACCATGCTCGACAACGGCGCGGGCCTCGAGCGCGCGGGCGCGCTGACGCCGTACACCGCCGAGGAGATCGCCGACGATGCGCTGCGAGCGGGGCGCGGGGCGCGTCTCGAGGTGACCGTGCCCGCCGCCACCACCGACGCGGGCGTCGACTGGGTGCGGGACCAGTTCGCCTGGCTCGCCGAGCGCGGCGTCCAGGTGAGCGTCGGTCGCGACCACGACCGCCCGCCGAGCGCCGGTCAGCAACCTCCCGCGGCAGCCTGATCGTGACCGGCGCCCTCTTCGTCTACGGGACGCTCATGAGCGAAGCCGTCATGCGCTCGCTCACGGGCCGCGGATTTCCCCGGCGGCGTGCCACGCTCCTCGGCTACGGGTGCGGCGTCTCGGACGCGGGATATCCTTTCATCACCCCGAGGACGGGCGGCCACGTCGAGGGGCTCCTCGTCGAGGGTCTCGACGCCGAGTCGCTCCGGCGACTCGACCGGTACGAGGACGAGGGGCGGCTGTACCTCCGCCGATCCGTCGAGGTGCTCGCCGATGGCGGGCGCATCGCCTGCGACACGTACGTCGGCAACCTCGCGGTGCTGCGGCCGGTGGCGACCGCGGGTTAGCCCGGTTCCACGAGCGAGCGGGCGCGCGCGAAGACCCGGTCGAGCATCGGCCTCGTCAGCTTGCCGGTGAACGTGTTCTGCTGGCTCGGGTGGTATGACGAGAGGAGGACGAGGCCCGACGGCAGGCGCTGCTCCGTGCCGTGGCCGAACGGCGGCGCCGGACGCGGCACGATCTGGCCACGCGCGCGCTCGACGGCGAGGAAGCCGTCGTGCGCGATCTTGCCGAGCGCAACGACGACGCGCAGGCGGGCGAGCCATCCGAGCTCGGCGATCAGGTACCGGCGGCAGGTCTCGATCTCGGTCGGCGTCGGCCGGTTCGCCGGCGGCGCACAGCGCGCGATCGCGGAGATGAAGGCGTCGCACAGACGAAGCCCGTCGTCGCGGTCCACCGACGTCGGCTGGTTCGCAAAGCCGGCCCGGTAGAGCGCCCCGTAGAGCCAGTTCCCGCTCTCGTCGCCCGTGAAGATGCGGCCCGTGCGGTTCCCGCCGTGCGCGGCCGGGGCGAGACCGACGACGAGCACTCGCGCGCGGGGGTCGCCGAAACCGGGAACCGGCCGCCCCCAGTACGTCCAGTCGCGGAAGCGGGCGACCTTCTCGCGCGCCACGCGCTCGCGGTGCTCGACGAGTCGCGGGCAGAGCCGACACCGGGTGAGCCGCGCCTCGAACCGATCGAGCGCGGTCACTCTCCGCAGAGGACGCCGGCGGTGACGAAGAGCGCGTGCGTCTCGTGCACGGTGCCGGTGAAGACCGCGCCCTCGCCCGCGGGCTCGACGGCGCGCACGGTGATCGCCGGACCGGCCGCGTCGGGAGCAGCACCTCCCGGCGCATATCCCGCCGGATAGTGCCAGGCCGTCTCGAGCATGTCCCCCGCGCTCAGCCCGGCGGCAGGAACGGGTTCCATGCCCGTGCGGTAGAACAAATGCCCGCGCGCGGCGAGCACGCTGTGACCCGTCGTCAGCACCACCCGCACGAGCGGCACGGGCCCGCTCGCATTCACGCGGAGCAGCTGGCGGAAGCCGAGACGACCCGACGGCAGCCGCGTGAGCACAGGGAAGCCCTTGCCGGGCGTTTCGGCGATCGGCACGGGGCCCTCGGCGGTCTCGACCATGCAGCTCGCAGCGAGACCGCGTGGTGCGTCCATGCGGCGGGACGATAGACCGCGCTCCGCGCGCCGCGCAAGACGACGCCGTCAGCGTGCGATCGGGAGGGAGAGCTGCCGGCGGTCGCGCGCGCCCGTGGCTCGTCGCAGGCGCGCGCGACCGCCCGCGCGGCCGGAGCGCACCAGACGGACGGCGTCCTCGAGCGACACGCCCGTCGTACGGCAGTAGCGTTGCAGCGCCGCACCGAGCGCGAGGAGGACCGCGTCGCCGCCCCAGAGGGCGGTCATCGCCTTCATCCGGTGCCAGCCCGGCACGAGCGTTCCCGCGAGCCACCGACGCACGACCGACGGTGAGACGTGCAGGCCGCGCGCGATCTCTCGCACGCCGAGGGCGTGCAGGCTGCGCACCGCGCGCAGATACACGGGGACGGTAAGGATGGGCGGCGGCTCACGGCGTGCCATGCTACGCGCGCCCGGCCCGCCGCCGGCGCGCGAGGCGGCTGGCCGCCTGCTCGACCAGCGCATCGGCGCGCGCGAGCAACGCCTCGTTCCGCGTGTGCCGCTCGATCATGTACGACAGATCCCCGAGATCGTGGATCAGCAGCTGGATCGCGCGCCGTCGCCATTCCGCGTCCTTCACCACGCTCAGCATGTCGATCACGACGTCCTCGAGCTCCGATGCCTCGAGATCGATCGCCATCTCGAACGCCCGCTCCAGGTTCACGCCGGCCCGCGCTTCGCGGCCGTACGCCCCGAGCAACGACCGCAGACGCGTCACCGTGGTCGGATCGAACCACACGCGCGTCCGCGCCGCGACGCGCGGGTCGGACTCGACGACCGTCTCGACAAGCGCCAGCGCGCCGCAGTGGGCGGCTTCGTGCCGCGCCATGCCGAACCAGAAGTTGCGGACCTCGTCCGGGCGCGCGAACGCCTTCGCGAAGAGCACGTACAACGCCATCGTCTTCTTCTCGAGCTCGATGGCGGTGTCGAGGATCTCCCGGATGGTGGTGCGGCGGGCGCGCTGCCGGGCCGCGGGCATGCGACCTGCTCTCTTAGCAAAGCCGTCGACGAATTGTAAAAAGGCATCCATGGACGACGCCGTCGTCGGCGAGCTCGAGGCCGCGGTCGCCGACGTCGGCGCGCTCTTGGTGCGCGCCCGGAAGTATCGGCGGCGCGGCGGGGTCGAAACCGCTCCGCTCCTCGCGGAAGCGCTCGCGCTCGGCGATCGCGCGCGGGGCCTCCATCGCCACGGGGCGCTCGACGCGGCGGCGGCGCACCGGCTGCTCGGCGAGGCGCATGCGCTCGCGGCACGCGTCCACGCGGTCATCTCGGCGGCGCATGCCGCGCCGGCGTACCGGGCGGCGGTCGCGGCGTTCGCCGCGGGCGACCGGGCGGCACTCGCGGCCGCGGTGCCCGCGGTCTTCGCCGACCTCGAGGCGGTCCCGACGCCGCCAGCGCTGTTCTACCCGCTCGCCTGGCAACGGCGCGGCCGGCCACGTCGGGTGGCCGACGTCGTCGCCGACGTGGCGCGCTGCCGCGATGCGGGCATCGACGCCGAGGGAGACGACGTCGTCGCGGGCACGGACCCGGACCTTCCCGCCGTCGTGCTGGCGGGCGATGTCGCCGGGGACGAGCCCGTCACCCTCCGCTTCGGTGCGGGGACCGTCGGCGAGGCGGTCTATCGCATCGCGGACACCGGCGAGTTCCTCGTCTACGTGCCGCGGCTCCGCGCGCCCTTCACGGTCGTCCTCCGTCGCACGCTCGAAGCCGAGGACGACGAGGGCGCGGCCGACTTCCCGGCGTGGCGCGCCGCCCTCGCGGCCGCGCTTACAACGGCCGGCATCGCGATCGACGACGCCTGATCACCCCTGCAGCCGCGCCTGCAGGGCAGCGACCGACTGCCGGAGCGCCATATCGTGTTGCAGGCGGCGTTCGATCGCCTTCAGCGCGTGCGCGACGGTCGAGTGGTCTCGGCCGCCGAGGTCCGCGCCGATCGTGGCCAGCGGGGCATCGGTATGGTGGCGACAGAGATACATCGCCACCTGCCGCGGGACCGCCACGCGTGCCGTCCGCCGCGGCGAGGCGATCTCGTCGCGGGACAACCGATACTCCCGGCAGACCTCGTTGACGATGCGCGCGACCGTCAGCCCTTGGCCGTCGCCGTTGCCGTGCGCGGCCAGCGCCTCCTCGACCGCGGCGCGGGTCACCGGCCGCCCGCTGAGGGTGGCCGAGGCGTACAGCCGCGTGAGCGCGCCCTCGAGGACGCGGACGTTGGTGCACCAGTGCTCCGCCATGTAGCCCACGAGCTCCGGGGTCAGTGGAACCCCGATAGCGGCCGCTTTCCGCTCGACGAGCGCGCGACGGAGATCCGCGTCCGGCGGCTGCACGTCGGCCAGCAGCCCGGACGCGAACCGATCGCGGAGCTTCTCGTCGAGACCGAGCATGTCGCGCGGCGGCCGATCGGACGCGAGCACGATCTGCCGGGATGCGCGATGCAGCGTCTTGAACGTATAGAGGAACTCCTGCTGCGAACGCTGCTTACCGATGAGGAACTGGACGTCGTCGACGACCAGCATCTCGGTCCCCCGGAAGCGCGCATGGAACTCGGTCATCCGCTTGGACTGGATGGCGACGATCATCTCGTTGACGAAGTTCTCCGCCGACAAGAAGAGCACCTGTCCCGACGGCCGCTCGTGGTTCATCGCGTCGGTGACGGCGGTGAGCAGGTGGGTCTTACCGAGCCCGCAGCCTCCGTAGACGAAGAGCGGGTTGAACCTTACGCCGGGCGAGGCCACGACGTCCTGCGCGGCCGCGAACGCCACCTGGTTGCTGGCCCCCACGACGAACGTATCGAAGGTGTAGCCGCGCGGCGACGCCGGCGGTCGCTTCGGCCGAACGGCCGGCGCCGCCTGGACCACGGCCGCGTGACGCGCCGGCACGTCGAGCGCCCGGTTGACCTGCAGCAGCACCGTCGCCGGGGTCCCCGTGGCCTGCTCCAGGGCGCGCTCGAGCCGGCGCACGAGATGGCGTTCTTTCAGCCGCTCGCGAAAGAAGCCACTCGGCACCTCGACCGTGAGCTCGCCGTCGGACCACCCCGTCGCCCGCAGCGGCTCCACCCAGGTCTCGAAATCCTTCGCGGACAGCTCGGCGCCGAGCAGGCGCCGCGCCTCGCCCCAGATGGTGTCGACCATCCACCGCCCCCTCTTCGTCCCGACCGCTCGTCGGGTGCCCGAAGATTCCCCCGCGCGACGCTGTCCACAGCTCTGAAGAAGTTCCCCAACTTCCCAGTCTCACGCGCCAACGCGGTTGCGGCCGCCGCGCCCACACCACCACCCAGCGCCGCCTCCGTCGTTGTAGGGGGCGGCCGCCTACGACCCTCCACCGATCCTAGATAGCTTACTGCGGGAGAGAAGCGTGGTTGTACTCCCCCGCCGAGGGGATTGCAAGCACAAAACACATGAACGCCAAACTTTTTCCATAATCGCGCGAGATCCCTCGCGCTTCGCGCCAGGCTCAGCGCGCGGCGGTGGTGGCTTGCGGAGAGAGCGGCTCGACGGGCGCGTGCGGCGCAGCCTCGTAGTACGGCAGCGCTTCGGGAAGCCACGCGCGGAGCTGCTGCTCGCGCGTGCCGTGGCTCGGGTGGGTCGAGAGAAATTGGGGCGGGCCGCCACTGCCGGCGCGCTGCTCCATGCGTTGCCAGAACGCGACCGCGCCGCGCGGATCGTAGCCCGCGCGCGCCATGAGGAGGAGGCCGATGTGGTCCGCCTCCGACTCCTGCGCTCGGCTGTACGGCAGCAGCACGCCGACCTGCGCGCCGAGTCCGTACGCGACGAGGATGGCCTGCGTCCCCGGCCCACCGCCGAAGAGCGCGCCGATGACGGACTCGCCGGCCTGCGCGGCCATCGTCTGGCTCATGCGTTCGGCGCCGTGGCGCGCGACGGCATGACCGATCTCGTGACCGAGGACGACCGCCAGGCCGTTGGTGTCGACCGCCACCGGCAGGATGCCAGTGTACACGGCCACCTTCCCGCCCGGCAGCGCAAAGGCGTTCTCCTGCTTCGGATCGTCGATGACCGTGAAGCGCCACTGGTAGTTCGGCTGATTCGCCGCTGCCGCGAGCCGCCGGCCGACGGCCTCCACCGGCGCAACGACTCCGGAGCGCGAGTCGACGCGGCTCTTGGCGAGCACCTGCTGGTACGCCTGGGCACCGAGCTTCGTCTCTTGCTCGGGCGAGACCAGCATCAGCTGGGAACGGCGCGTGTAGGGCGCGGTCGTGCAGCCGGCGAGGACGACGAGCGTCGCGAGCACGGCACCGCCGCGCATGGGGCCCCGATAACAGGGGCCCCATGGGGCGGCAATGCCGGGCTGGCGTCGGGGCGTCTACCCCTTCGCCTTGAGCGCGTCGTCGATCATCTGCTTGAAGCCTTCGAGCGAGCGGTTGGCGACCCGTTTGCCGTTGACGAAGAAGGTGGGCGTGCCCTGCACGTCCGCGGCCCGACCGTCGGCCAGCTCCTTGTCGATCGCCTGCTGGACGTCCGGGCTATTGTAGTCCTTCTCCCAACGGGCCACGTCGAGCCCGACCTGCCCGGCATACTCCTTCAGCTTGTCGTAGCTCAGCTCGCGGTTGTTCTTGAAGATGATGTCGTGCATCTCCCAGAACTTTCCCTGCTTGCCCGCCGCGACCGCCGCCTTGGACGAGGGCAGCGCATTCGGATGCATGGTGGCCGGGAGGGGGAACTGCTTGTAGACGAAGTTGACGTCGCTCGGGTACGCCTGCAGCACCTGGTCGACCAGACTGGCCGACTGCGCGCAGAACGGTCATTGGAAGTCCGAGAACTCGACGATCGTCACCTTGGCGGTCTTCGGCCCGCGGACGGGCGAATCGGCGACGGGGATGGTGTAGACCTTGTTCGGGTCCTGACCCGGCGGCCGCGCCGCCGGAGCGGCCGCCTTCACCTGCTGGACGGACTTGTCGAGGCTGTCCAGCTTGGCGAGGATATCCTTCTGGCCCTTCTTCAGCTCTTCGATGTCACCGCCCTGGCACGCCGCCAGCGCGGCCAATCCAGCGACCGAGACGACAGGTTTCAACCGCATCGGCACCTCCGTGGGACGGAATTAAAGGCATGCGCCCTTTCACTGTCAAGGGCGCGGGAGGACGGCGAAATCGGCGTCGCACCCCCGTTGACAACGCGTTATTGACACCTCGCTTTGGCGCGCGTTACGTCCAAGCGCGTTTGCGAGCCAGCTTGGTTTCATACGCGCGAAAGGAGGCTAGCATGCGTACGCTGAAGATCATGGCGCTCGCCACGGTCGTCCTCATGGCGACAGCCTGCGGTATGAGCGACCGACGCTGGGGACCGTGCGCCCTCGGCGGCGCTTTCCTCGGCGGTGCCCTCGGAGGCGTCGGCGGCGGACTCGGCGTGGATATGGCCGAGAAGTCCCCCGTCAGCAAGCACGACATCGTCGCCGGCGTCGGCGCCGGAACGGCCGGCGGCGCGCTGCTCGGCGCCCTGCTCGGCCACCTGATCTGCGATCCGAAGGAGGAGCCGCCGCCCCCGCCGATCGCGCAGGCTCCACCGCCCCCTCCGCCTCCAGCGCCGCCGGCGAAGGGCACCAAGATCGCCACCGTCGGTTCCGCCAACTTCGACTTCAACCGGGCCGAAGTGAATCCGAGCGGCCGCGACATCCTCGACCACGCCGTCAAGGTCCTGCGCGACAACCCGAATCTCCGCGTCACCGTCGAAGGCCACACGGATTCCGTCGGCAGCGCCGCCTACAATCAGAAGCTCTCGGAGCGGCGTGCGCAGGCCGTCAAGCGCTACCTGGTCCGGCAGGGCACCGACCCGAGCCGGATCATGACCGAGGGTTATGGCAAGTCGCGCCCGATCGCTAGCAACGAGACCGAGGAAGGACGCGCGCAGAACCGGCGCGCCGACATCATCGCCGACTGAGCCCGGTGGAGAGCGACCGGTATCCGCGCCGGTCGCTCTCGTCCCGTTGACTAGCTTGCAGCTTTCCGTTACGCCCAGCCATTCTTTTTTCACGGAGCCGGGGGAGGAAAGCGATGCGCGAGCTCAAGATCGTGGCTGCGGGCGTGGCCGTCGTGTCTTGCCTCACGGGATGCAGCGTCCAGGAACGGCAGTGGAGCACGTGCGCCGTCGCCGGCGCCCTCATCGGTGGCACCGTCGGGGGCATCACGGGCGGCGCCGCCGTCAACAACGGCAAGCGTAACCCGTCGAGCGAAGAGCGCGGCGCCGGTATCGGTGGCGGCATCGCCGCCGGCGCGCTGATCGGCGGTCTTCTCGGCCACGTGATCTGCGACCCGGTGAAGCCTGCACCCGCACCGCCGCCGGCCGTCGCCCAGGCGCCGCCTCCACCGCCTCCGGCGAAGGGCACGAAGCTCGCCACGCTCGGCGGCGCGAACTTCGACTTCAACAAGGCCGAGGTGAGGCCGGAGGGGCGTACCGTGCTCGACGGCGTCGTCAAGACGCTGAAGGACAACCCCGACACCAAGGTGGTGATCGAGGGGCACACGGACTCCATCGGCGGCGACGCGTACAACAAGAAGCTCTCCGAGCGCCGGGCCGAGGCCGTCAAGCGATACCTGGTCCGCCAGGGCATCGACGCGGGCCGGATCCGCACCGTCGGCTACGGGAAGACGAAACCGGTCGCCGACAACGGTACGGAGGAAGGCCGCGCGAAGAACCGCCGCGCCGAGGTCGTCGTCGAGTAGGACGGTCGCCCGCTTTCACTTGCGACTCCCGGCGCGCTCGTCTAGGAGGCCGACCCGAGATACATCTCGGGTCGGGACCGGACGCGAGAGTGGAACGCTCGGTGACCCGCGCGCGCCGCATGTCGCGGCCGGCGAAAGCCGGCGCGACAGACGAGGTACGC
>WNGI01002519.1_pt1 | contig 15933 bp, 13 predicted proteins | sample 5400621 | NCBI WGS metagenome assembly WNGI01 (sample SAMN13153374, study PRJNA577476) | soil metagenome | isolation source: 20 cm soil or saprolite under Garry oak tree replicate 1 | place: USA:California | collected 2016-06-15 | reverse complement strand
GGATCCCGAGCACGCGAGCGGGACCGGACGTCAGGGCACGGATCACCGTGTCGCGATCGCACCAGCCCACGTTCACGCCGCCGAGCACGAGTGAAAGCGCGGTCTCGAGTCCGCTGATCCCGAACGCCGCCTGATCGAACTCGACATCTTTGCGAACGGATGCGTGCGGCGCGTGATCGGTGGCGATCGCGTCGACCGTGCCATCTATCAGCCCATCCCATAGCGCGCGTACGTCACTCCACGACCTCAGAGGTGGATTGACCTTCGTCGCCGAGTCATACGGCGTTGCGAGGGGAGCGGGGGGGCTCTCGAGCGAGGGTCGAGACCGCGACGAGGGCGAACGGTCGATCGAGCGAACCGGAGCGGGCCCGTCTTCCCGAGCGAGAGAGCCCCCACGCTCCCAAGCGAACGCCCGCGATCCAGCGACCCAGTCATCCGTCATGGCGAGGTGATGTGGAGTGACGTCGCACGTCACACGAAGGCCGCGCCTCTTGGCATCACGGATCGACGCGATCGCCCCTCTCGTGGAGATGTGTGTCAGATGGAGGCGACCTCCGGTCATCTCGGCGATCGCGATGTCGCGAGCGACCGCGACCTCCTCGGCCGCGCTCGGGATGCCGGGTAGTCCGAGCCGCGCGGACACGGCGCCTTCGTGCATCACACCGTTACGCGACAGCGACATGTCCTGCGCGTGCTCGATGATCAGAAGGTCGCCGGTCCGCGCGTACTCGAGCGCATGTCGGAACAGTCGCGCGTCGTCGACCGGCGAGCCATCGTCAGAGAACGCGACCGCGCCGGCCGCTGCGAGCTCGATCAGGTCGGCGAGCTCGCGGCCGGCCCGGGCGCGCGTGATCGTGGCGATCGGCAGCACGCGCGCCCCGCGCGCCGCTCTCGCGCGCGCGACGACCTCCGCTACAAGACCAGGCGAATCGATCGCAGGCTCGGTGTTCGGCATCGCGCAGATCGTCGTGAATCCGCCGCGGAGGGCAGCGCGTGAGCCCGACGCGATCGTCTCCGACTCCTCGAAGCCCGGCTCGCGGAGGTGCGCGTGAAGGTCGATGAAGCCGGGCGTGACGAGGAATCCCTGCGCCTCGAGCTCGCGCCGCTCCATTTAGCTCGCCTCGAGCGTCGGCGTGCCGACCAGCAGATAGAGCAGGGCCATCCGCACCGCGACCCCGTTGGTGACCTGCCGCTCGACGAGCGAGCGCGCGCCGTGGGCGACGCCCGCGTCGATCTCGACGCCTTCGTTCATCGGACCGGGATGCATGACCGGAGCGCCGGGTCGCATCAGCGAAACGCGCGCCTCGGTCAGCCCCCACACCCGCGTGTATTCGCGCAGCGACGGCAGCAGTCCGCCTTCCTGGCGCTCCTTCTGCAGCCTGAGCGCGATCACTCCGTCCGCGCCGTCGAGCGCGCGGTCGAGATCGGGCTCGTATGTCGTGCCAGCCGGGGTCTGTCCGCACCGCCACGCGCTCGGCATGAGCGTCGGCGGACCGGACAGTGTGATCGTCGCGCCCAGCGGGACGAGCGCGTTGATGTCCGATCGCGCGACGCGGCTGTGCACGATGTCGCCGACGATCACGATGCGCTTCTTCGCGAGGTCGCCAAGCGCGGCACGCAGCGTGTAGGCGTCGAGGAGGCCCTGGGTCGGATGCGCGTGCCAGCCGTCGCCGGCGTTGATCACCGCGGCGTCGGTGCGCTCGGAGACGAAGTACGGGGCACCAGACGACCCATGCCGCATCACGACGACGTCTCCGCCCAGCGCTTGGAGCGTGCGAACGGTGTCGTACAACGACTCACCCTTCTCGACCGACGAGCCGCTGGCCGAAATGTTCACCACGTCCGCCGACAGCGTGCGGGCGGCGAGCTCGAAAGACACGCGCGTGCGAGTCGACGATTCGGCGAAGAACAGCACGACCGTCCGCCCGCGGAGCGGCGGCGCTCGTCGGACCGGCCGCGAAAGGACTTCGACCATCGCTCCGGTGGTGTCCAGCACGGCCTGGATCTCCTCGGTCGACCAGTCGTCCGTGTCGAGGACGTGCCGCCGTGTCCACCTCATGCGCTCACTCGCTCCCGTGCGATCAGCTCGACCTCGTCGCGGCCGTCCACCTCGGTCAGGTGCACGCGGACGTCGTCGGAGGGCTTGGTGGGCACGTTCTTACCGACAAAGTCGGCGCGGATCGGAAGCTCACGGTGGCCCCGGTCGACGAGCACCGCAAGACGGATGGCCCGCGGGCGCCCGTAGTCGACGAGCGCGTCCATCGCGGCGCGGATCGTGCGTCCGGTGAACAGGACGTCGTCCACGAGCACGACGACCTTGTCGTCGACCGAGAAGTCCAGCGCCGACTCGTGGACGATCGGGGCGTAGCCGATGCGCGTGAGATCGTCGCGGTACAGCGTGATGTCGAGCGAGCCGAGTGGCACCATCGCGTTCTCATTCACGCGGATCGCATCGCGCAGCCGTGCGGCCAGCACGTCGCCGCGCGACCGGATACCGATGATGGCGAGTGAGGAGAGGTCGCGATCTCGCTCCACGATCTCGTGCGCGATCCGCGAGATTGCGCGACGAACGTCGTCGGCGCCGAGCAGCATGGTCAGGCCTGACTCCTTCCCGGCCTCTCAGGACCGGTCCTTAAAGGGTGGCGCTGAAGGAATGGTAGCGCGCCGCGAGGCTAGCCGATCCGGAGGATCGCGACCTGCCCCTGCTGGCCCTTGTAGTTCACGACGAAGGGATAATTCCCGGGTATCGAGTAGCCGGCCATGTTCATCGAGAGCTGGCCGTTCCCATTGAGCGTTCCGGACGATGTCTTCGAACCGCCGGTGCTCGCATTGCCAAAGCTCACGAGAAGGGTGCCCGTGCCGGGCGTGTTGTTGGCGTTGCGGACCGTGAACGTGACGCTGAACTGCGAGCCGATGTTCACTCGCGCCGGACCGCTGAAGGACACGACGCTTCCGTCGGCGAACGTGATCGATGTTCCCTGCGGCGGCGGAGCCGTGGGGACGGGTGTGCGCGCCGGTGTCGGCACGGGCGTGCCGCCCGGCCGCTGCGTCGGAGCCGGCGTTGCGTCGGCCGGCGTCGCGAAGGGGTCCGCCGACAGGGCGACGGGAGCGGACGGGTCCGTCGTCACGCCTGGGGCGTTCGTCGGCGCCGCGCTCGCGTTCGGCGTGCTTTGCGTGCCTGCGACGACGGCGGCTGCGCCACCGCCGACGATGAGAATCACGAGGACGATGGCGAACAGAGGCGCGGGACTGCTCTTCTTGACGCCCGCGCTCGGGGGCGCGACTTGGTCCGGCACCTTGTACGCGCCCTGCCACTGCGCCGCGAGCTCGCGGCCGCGCGGCGCGAGGACGGTCGCGATCCACTCCTTGCTGTCGAGGTCGAAGAAGTACGTCTGGATGGCGTGGACGTCCGGCGGGACCGGGGGCGTCGTCATCTCCGGTCCACGCTCGTGGATCCAGCGCGCACCTACGGGGTCCCAGGTGAAGACCGAATGCTCCTGTGCCACGCGTGCATTATCTGGTCGCCGCAGTAGCGTCTTCGTATATGCGACCTCTGCTGGCTGTACTTGCGGTGCTCGCGTTTGCGGCGATCGCGGTCGTCACGACGACCGGTGGAATGGCGTCAAAAGCCCGCGAAGACGCAGTAAATGTGGCTCCGCGAGCGACCGCAGATCCAGCGAACACCGCGCGCGTCGAGCTCGCTCACCCGATCGGAAGTTCCCCCGGTCAGGGGAGGGGGATATCCCCCGTCGTTCGCGGCCTGTTGATCCCGATCGATGACGCCGAGATCCCGACCGCGCCCGAGCTCTTGCCCAACTCACCTCGCGAGTACCGCGCCGGCTGGCACGAGGGGATCGACTTCGCCGCGGACCGCGGCACGCCCGTGCTCGCGGCGGCTGGTGGCACGGTCGTACGCGCGGATCGAGACTTCGTCGATTGGGACGCGGCGGCTTTGAACGCCGCGCTCGAGGCCGCGATCGCGCTGGGATACACCCCGGAGGACACGCTCGACCGGATCCGCGGACGGCAAGTGTGGATCGATCACGGACGCCAGATCGTGACGCGCTACGCACACCTCGACACGGTCGCGGACCTACGCGTGGGTGAGACCGTGGCGCGCGGTCAAGTAATTGGCACCGTCGGGAGCTCTGGATTCGAAGAAGGCGGACCGCATCTGCACTTCGAGGTGCGTGTCGGGGACGACTATCTCGGCGACTGGCTCGAGGGCGACGAGCTCGTGCGCGTCATCACGCGATCGTTCGATTAGTCCCCCGGTCCAAGAAGCAGCGCGCGCATAGCGCACGGTCGTCGCTCGCGAGGATGTTGAACGTCGTGCCGCACGCGGTACAGGCGCGCTTTTCTCTGTCGTCGCGCTCGCCGCCGGTCTTGCCGGTGACGACCTCGTCACCGAGGCGGACCCACCGCTCGACCGCTCTCTCGGCTTCCTCGTCGTGACCCATTGGCGCTTTCGTGATGCCGCAAGTTAATGGCCGGAATACCAGCCGGGACGCGGACCAACCTGGGACCGTTAAGAAACCGATACAAAACGCGGCTGGATGAGCGAGGGGCGAGCTGGCTAGCGCAGGCCGGTGCGGCGCGCTCGGAGCGCGGCCTCGAGCACGATCTCGACCGCCTCGGACGCGATCGGCCGCGGCAGCCGCGCGAACACGCCGAGCTCGGCGCACTTGTTCTTGTCCGGCAGCTCGTACCACCACGACAGCCGATCGAGCTCGCACATGTACACGTACGCCGTGGTCGGCTTGGGCAATTCGTAGCGGATCGCGCCGAGCAGATCCAGGCGGTTCGCCACGATCCGCGCCGCGTCCCACAGCTCGCGGCGCGCCACTTCGAGGATCGTCTCCCCCGACCGGCGGGCGCTCGTCGGAAAGTGCCAGCCGCCGGCGTCGGGGGTGCGCATCCAAACGGTGAGGTCGCCGTAGAAGGGCAGGACCATCGCGATCTGCGCCGAGGCGGGCGGGAATTCTTTGAAACTCGAATCACGGCGCGATACGAAGGTCAGATCCGCCATTGGCGCAAAAGTAAGCAGGACAGCGAGCGCCGCGTCAATAGCCCACGTGACGAAGATGGTGGCGGAACGGTGTTAGCACTCAGGCGCGCAGCGCTTCGGCCAGCCGAAACGGGTCGGCGGCGATGACGGAGGAAGCGTACAGCTCCATCGCCCCGATGTCGCTCGTCTTGTTCGCGGGGTCGCCGCGGTCCACGAGTCGCGCGAGCGGCGGGAAGCGCCGCCAGTCCTCGCCGTCGGGCGACAGCGGCGGCAGGTAGAGGGCCATGTTGTAGGAGACGACGCCCGCGGCACGGAGCGCGGCGACCGCCTTCGCGATCGCCGGCGCGAGTGACGATTCGTCAGCTCCGGGGCGTCCGAGGACCAGGATCTCGCGCTCCTTGATCGGTACGAGCGAGGCTATGACGCGGCCACCGTCGACCTCGGTTCCCAGACCGAGCGCCGCGTGAACGACCCAGAGATCGTCGAAGTAATCGCTCCCGTGCCGGGCGTCGTAGGCCAGCGCCTGGCGACGGAGCAGCTCGATCTTCGGGTAGTGCATGCCACGCGTCGCCGTCATCTGCATGTGACCGTGGACGATCGAGCCGCCTGCGCGCCAGAGGCAGTTCCATAGGAGGAAGTAATAGCGCGCCGCAGGATCCACCTCGAGGGCGCGCTCGGCCCAGCGTCGCGCGGTGGTCAGGTGATCGCGTAGCGCGGCGGCGTCAAGGGGCGCGAGGGGGTCGTGCTCCTTGAACACGAGCACGCCGTGGAAGCCGTCGTACTTCGCGACGTTCGAGGCGGTGATCCCCCACCGGCCTTCGACACGTCCGAAGACGTCCGCGGGTGTGCCGGTCTCCGGACGACAGAACGGGTCGTTGGCGGACGACGCGATGGTCGCGCGCACCTCGTCGCCGCCCTTGACCTCCATCGGCCGCAGCGCGCGGAGCTCGTTGAACAGCGCGCCTTCGAACGTGACCTGGTTGCTGACGCGAACGATGCGCTGCTCGCGCACGGCCTCGACCGACCCGAAGAATTTCCGGATCCATTCATGCATCTCCGGCGGCGGCTCGAGACGACCGATCGTCGTCGAGATCGCGAGGATGCGGCCGGCCGCCGCACGCGCGGTCGCGGGCAGCGAGGCGACGGCCTCCTCGAGATCGACGATCGATGCCGTCACGCGGCCTTGCGCACCCTCGACGCCGTCTTGTACAGGTCGACGTACCGCTTCGCTGACGCTCCCCACGAGTGATCTTCGCGCATGGCCCGCCGCACGAGCTCGCTCCACGCTTCCGTCGATGTCCGATAGGCACGCATGGCGCGCGCGATCGCGTCGTCGAACGCCACGGTCGCGTATTCGGCGAACGAGAAGCCGTTGCCGCGGGCGCCGTCGCGATCGACGTCCCGCACGGTCTCGGCAAGCCCGCCGACCTCGTGCACGACGGGGATGGTCCCGTAGCGGAACGAGATGAGCTGGCCGAGACCGCACGGCTCGAAACGCGACGGCATGAGGAACAGGTCGGACCCCGCGTAGATCCGCTGGGCAAGCCCCGCGTCGAAGCCCAGCGTGAGCCAGAGCTTTCCCGCGGAGCGCGCGGCGAGCGTCTTCCACATCGCCTCGTAGGCGGGATCGCCCGTGCCGAGCACGACGAGCTGGCCACCCGAGTCCAGGAGCTTCGGCGCGGCCGCCGTGAGAAGGTCGATGCCCTTCTGCTCCACGAGACGTCCCACGACGCCGAAGACCGGCGCGCGCGGATCGACCGCGAGGCCGCCCTCCTTCTGAAGCGCCTCTTTGCAGAGCGCCTTGCCGCCGGGATCGTCGGCGCCGTAGCGCGCCGCGATGCGTCGATCGGTCGCGGGATCGAAGGCCACGGTGTCGATGCCGTTCACGATCCCGAAGAGGCGGCGGCGCCGCTCGCGCAGCACGCCCTGCAGCCTTTCGCCGAACTCGTCGGTGAGGATCTCCTTCGCGTAACGCTCGCTCACGGTGCTCACGATGTCGGCGCTGACGATCGCGCGTGCCATCGGATTCGCCTCGGTGCGGTCCTCGATCGGCAGACGGGCACGCGGGAGGCCGATCAGGGCGAGCACGCTCGCGGCGGTCCGTCCCTGATAGGCGAGGTTGTGGATCGTGAACACCGTCGATGTGGCGGCGAGCGCTCGCGCGCGCGCGACGAGCGGGACGAGAAGTGCGGCGTGCCAGTCGTGGGCGTGAACGATGTCCGGTGGCGAGTCGCGAAGATCCTCGAACACCGCGCGGCAGAAGAACGCGTAGCGCTTCGCGTCGTCCGGCTCGCCGTAGACGCGATCGCGGCCGAGTCGCTGGTCGTTGCGAACGAACACCACGCGGACGCCGTCACGCACGACGCTGGGATACGCGACCCTCACCCTGGCCTTCCCGTACGGCACCGATCGGGAGGGCGCGCGGTCGGTGATCTGGAATTTCGCGCGGTCGATGGTTCGGTGCAGTGGCAAGTACAACGTGACGTCGTGACCGAGGGCCGCTAGCGCCTGGGGGAGACTGCCCGCGACGTCAGCGAGGCCGCCGACCTTCGCGTACGGCGCGGCCTCGGCGGCCGCAAAAACGATCTGCACCTGCCACCGGATGTTAACGAGATGTAAGGAGATGACGCTTCGAGACCGAAACCGTACGGCGCACGAAACCGGCTCGTTAAGCTGCCAGGTAGTGGTGGTAGCGCATCCAAGGAGGAACAGGTGAACGTTTCACTCCGCAGCAAGAAGCTTCTCGTCGCAGCCGGCGCCGGCGCCCTGACCGCGGCTCTGCTCGGTGGCGCCGCGCTCGCGGCATTCGCCCCCGTCACCTACGACCCGGTCAGCGAGGTCGAAGCACAGCTCGGTACTGCGGCACCCGCGAACAGTGGGACTGACAGGCTGAAGGCGATCCTGGACGCGCTCGCCGCAAAGGGTGTCATCACCGCAGCCCAGGTGGATGCGATCGTCGCCGCGGTTCGCGACGCCGAGACGAAAGGCAACGGCGGTGAGGTCAGGCGGATCCTCGCCGGACTCTTCGAGGCATCGGCGAAGTACCTCGGCCTGACGATGGCCGACCTCAAGACCAAGCTCCCGGGCACGAGCCTCGGCGCGATCGCGGACAAGACCGCGGGCAAGAGCCGAGCGGGCCTCGTGGCCGATCTGCAGAACACGGTGAACGCCGCGATCGACAGCGCCCTGGCCGCGAACAAGATCACCAAGGATCAGAGCGACAAGGCAAAGGCCGACGCGCCGGGACAGATCGCGAAGTTCGTCGACCACGTCTACGAGCAGCGCACGCCGAAGACGACGACGCGCGCGCTCAAGGTCACCGAGTTCGTCGGTGATGTCTTCGGCGCGGCTCGTGACTACCTCGGTATCGCGCAGGCCGACCTCACCAAGGCGCTGCGCGATGGAAAGAGCCTCGGCGACATCGCGAACGCGACCGCCGGAAAGAGCAAGGACGGTCTCGTCGCCCAACTCACCACCGCGGCGAATGCGAAGATCGACAAAGCCAAGACCGATGGAAAGATCACCGCTGATCAGGCGACCGCGCTCAAAAGTCAGGTCGGCGCTGCCGTAACGATGCTCGTCGACCGAAAGGGCCCCACCGCGATCTTCAAGCGCTGACCGAGCACCGTCCGGTATCCGTTCGGTGGCGAGGCCACGCCGACCGTCGGGCCGCCGGGCGGGTGGGTAACGGCGATGGCCGTCAGCCCGTTTGCTCATCGCAGGCTGGCCGTAGCTCGGGCGGTATAGTCGGCCCGCGGTCGGCTCAGCGAACTCGCGCAGGAGCGTGTACTGGATAAGCGCTACCAGATCTCTCAACCGCTAGGCACCGGTGGGTCTTCCCAGGTCTACCTGGCGCAGGACACCGCGCTCAAGCGCGAGGTCGCCATCAAGGTCCTCGACACCGCGGCCGCCGCCGACGGCAACCTGCGCAGCATGTTCGTGAAGGAAGCGCGCTCGCTTGCCCAACTCTCCCACGCGAATATCGTCTCCGTCTTCGACGTCGGCGAGGTCGACAACCTTCCGTACATCGTGATGGAGCACCTCGCGGGCGGATCGGTCAAGGGCCGCATCGAGCGGACGGGTCCGCTCAAGGCCGCCGACGCGGTGCGCATCGCCGTCGAGATCGCGAACGGCCTCGCGTTCGCCCACTCGAAGGGCATCATCCACGCGGACCTCAAGCCGTCGAACATCCTGTTCGACGCGAACGACCATGCGAAGATCGCCGACTTCGGCATCGCCCGCACGCCCAAGGAGGATGCGGCGACCCCGGAGCTCTACGCGACCGCGATGTACGTCGCGCCGGAGCGCGTCGAGGGCAAGCACGCCTCGGTCCAGAGCGACGTCTATGGTCTGGGTCTCGTCCTCTACGAGATGCTCGTGGGTCAGCCGCCGTTCACGAGCACGAGCGCCGGTGTCCTCATGCGCGACCACGTCGTCCGCATGCCGGTGCCACCGAGCCACCTGCGACCGTCGCTGCCAAAGGAGCTCGACACGGTCGTCCTCAAGGCGCTCGCGAAGCAACCCAACCTGCGCTACCAGAAGGCAAGCGACTTCGCGAAGGCGCTGGCCGCCATCGAGAACATCGACAAAGAGCTTGCGACGACGCGCGTCGCGCCCGTGATGACGGAACCCATCGCCGACTTCGTGCCGACGGTCGACCAGAGTCCCGTCGTCGCGCTTCTGTCGAATTACGGCCAGCCGATCCGTCGCGTCTTCTTCGCGTTCATGGCCGCGCTTCCAGTCTTCGCCCTCATGGTCCTCGCGAGCTTCGGTCTCACCACGTCGCTGGCGGCGGCGGGCCTCGTGGCGATCGTCGCGTTCGCGGGCCAGCTCGGCGTCGCCCTCGCGGTCGCCTGGGCCATCGAGACCGTCCTCATCTTCCTGTTCGTGCCGGGGCTCGCGGTCCTGTTCGCGCTCATGGGTGTGTGGGTGTGGCTACGGGACGTACGCAGCGAGCAGGCGATCATGGCCATGGCGATGCCGGTCACCGCGCCGCTCGGCCTCGCGCCGGCCTTCATCCTGACGGCCGCCGCGATAGACGGACTGATGGGCGTGATCACGGCGACGTGGGGCGCGATCCTCACGGTGATCTTCGCGATCGCTGCCGGCGAGCAATCGCTCGGTCCGTTCGTCCAGACCGGCTTCACGCTGCGGCAGGAAACGCTGTTCAGCACATTGCGCGCGGTCGACACGAAAAGCGCGCTCATCGGCGTACTGCAGGGGCGTGGGAGCTCGTTCGGCGACGTCATGAATCCCGAGACGCTGATCTCTCAGATGGCCGCGCTCGTCTCGCGGCTGGTCGGCGCTGACGTGGCCGCGCTGGCCACCGTCATCGCATGGACGATCGCCGGCCTCACGGTCTGGTCGGTCACACGGATGCTGCGGACGTTCTTCGACACGCTCCTGCGCAGGCCGAAGCGCTGGTTCTCGCTGTACGTGGCCGCGCAGTTCGTCGGCGTCATGTCCGGCGCGGCCATCCTGTACCTGCTGTTCATCACCTGGGGTCCTCTGGACAACGCGGCCGGACGGCCAGCCGACACCGTGCTCCTCGTCGCTGCGATGGTCGGCGTGGCGTTCGCGACGGCATTCGGCGTGATCATCGGCGCGACCCAGCGACCGGAGCCCGAGGAAGAGGCTGCCCCATCGGTCGCCGCGCGGAGACTGCCGGTCCGCTAGGTCCACTGGCGCATGCTGTTCGCCGGATTGACGAAACAGCTCGCGGATCTCTTCAAAGTCCGCGCCGGCGAGGAGCGCACCGTCTCGCTGGTGCTCGCGATGACGTTCCTTGTTGCCGCCGGCGGGACGGTTGGCGGCAACGCCATCGAGGCCCTGTTCTTCTCGCGGCAGGGCACCTCCGCGTTGCCGGCGCTCTACATGGCGCTCGGCGTCTCGAACTTCATCGCCTCGCTCGCGATCACAGCGGTGCTGGGACGCGTTGCCCGCGTCCGCGTCTACCTTGCACTGCCGCTCGTGCTGGCCACGTCGCTCGCGCTGCAACGCGTCGTCCTGGCCTTCGACATCCCGTGGACCTACGCGGTCTTTTGGCTACTCATGAATGTCGAGGGCCTGCTGCAGGGCATGCTCGCGTGGGGCGTCGCGGCGATCGTGTGCGACACGCGTCAGGCCAAACGGCTGTTCCCATTGTTCGCGGCCAGCGGGATCTTCGGCGGCGTCGTCGGTGGCTTCCTCACCCGCCCGCTCGCGGAGCTCCTCGGCACGGAGAACCTGCTCGCCTTCTGGTCCGGTTCGCTGGTGCTGGCCTTCTTCGTTGCGCGCACGCTCCTCAGTCGGCACGTCGTCGCGCCGACACGCGCGGGAGCGAGCCTGATCCAGGACATGCAGGCCGGCTACCGGTACGTACGTTCTTCACCGCTGTGGCGCGCGGTGTCGGCGGCGACCGTGCTCTTCGCCGTGCTCTACTTCTCGCTCACGTTCCCGTTCGCGAAGGCCGCGACGCGGGCCTACCCCAGCGCCGAACAGCTCGCGGGGTTCTTCGGCCTCTTCGGTGGCGCGTCGACCGGCGCGGCGTTCCTCGCGTCGCTCTTCGTCGCGAACCGGCTCTTCGCGCGCGTCGGCATCATGGCCGCGATCCTCGTCTTCCCGTTGCTGTACGCGGCCGGCTTTGCCTCGCTGCTCGTCACGCGCACGGAGTTCGCCGCTCTCGTCGGCTTCCGTTTCGCACAGCTCGTATACCTCCAAGGCATCGCGAGCCCGGCCTACGAGTCGGTCTTCAACGTGATCCCGCGGGAACGCCGCGATCAGGTCCGCGCGTTCGTGAACGGCGTGCCCGATCAGGCCGGCATCGTGATCGCCGGCGCCGTGCTGCTGATCGGCGACCGCGCGCTCGACACGAGCCAGCTCGCCGCCATCGGGCTCGGCGCGGCGCTGGTCACCGCCTACGTCTGGTGGCGCGCGTCGCGCCAATACACGGGCGCGCTCGTGCGAACGCTTCGGACCGGGCAGCCGATCGTCTTCACCGGCGAGGAGGAGCCCTTCGGCGGCTTCCGGCGCGACGGCGCCGCCGTGTCGGCGGCCCGCGCCGCCGCGGGGGATGCCGATCCACGAACACGACGCATCGCGGTCGAGGTGCTGGGTCAGCTCGCCGACCAGGGCGATCTGCTCGTCGCCGCGCTCGATGACACCGACGATGACGTGCGTCGCGTCGCAGCGAACGCGATCGCACGTTACGACGCGCCCACATTGCGTACGCACCTCGAAGACGACGATCCCGCGGTGCGCGCGACATGCGCCGCTGCTCTCCTCGAGATCGAGCCTCGGGCCTGGGCGACGCTCGACACTCTGTTGCGCTCGGATGATGCGGAACTGAGGCTCGTCGCCGTTCGCGGCCTCGGGCAGTCGCGCGGGAGCGCGGCTGCGGACGCGATCATGGACCTCGCAACTGACGCAGACGGGCGCGTACGCGCGGCCGCCGTCCGCTCGCTGCCAGCGGCCGGCCCCGCGGCATTGCCGCTCCTGGCCACCGCGATCCGCGACGAGGTTCGCGCGGTGCGTATCGCCGCCGCCGACGCACTCGTGAAGCTGGGTACACCGGCGCTCGAGGTCACGATGAGCGCAATCGAGGACGGGACCGCCGTAGACGACGCCCTCGACGCCCTGCGACGGATGCCCGCGGCGGCTGTCGCCGGCCGCGCGCGAGACGTCGCGCGTCGACGCGCGGCGCTTGCGGTGCGCTATCACGCCGTCGCGCGCGGATTGCGCGTTGAAGAGGAGCGCGCCGCTTTCGCACGTGACGCACTCGTGCGCGCCGCACGGACCCACGGGGCGATCGCGCTCGGTGCGCTTGCGGCCCTTGCGCCCGACGATGCGTACGGGGCCGCGCTCACCGGACTGCGGAGCCGCGATCGTGTCCAGCGCGCCAATGCGGTCGAGGCGCTCGACGCGGTCGGTGATCGCGAGCTCGTGCGACCGTTGCTCGCTATCTTCGAGGATCTCACGCCGGCCGACAGAGCTACGGACCTGACCGAACTGCGCGGAGACGAGGACGAGTGGATACGCGACGTCTGCGCGTTCGCGACCGTTCGACGTACGCCAATGGGAGGTGCCGCGATGGAAACTCTTGCGACGCTACCGACGATGGAGCGCATCTTGTTCTTGCGTCACGTGCCGCTGTTCGCCGAGCTCCCGCCCGGCGACCTCAAGCAGATCGCGGCGGTCGCAGGAGAACAGCTGTACGAAGACGGCACCTTCATCGCGCGCGAGGGCGATGCCGGCAACGAGTTGCTCGTCATCGTCGACGGTGAGGTCGGCGTGGTCACCGGCGGCGCCGAGATCGCCAGACGCAAGCGCGGTGAGTACGTCGGTGAGATGGCGGTGCTCGACGGCGAGCCCCGCAGCGCCTCGCTCGTCGCGCGGGGCACGGTACGTGCGCTACGGATCGGGCGACGCGAGCTCGAGACGATCCTCCGCGAGCGCCCTGAAGCGAGTCACGCCATGTTGATCGTGCTCACGCGACGCGTTCGCGAGCTGTCTCGGGCCGCGGCGCCGGCGCGCTAGTGGACGGCGAGCGATACGACCGGATCTACGACGTCGTGCGCCGCATCCCGCGCGGTCGGGTCGCGACGTACGGGATGGTGGCGATGGTCGCCGGCTACGCGCGCGCCGCGCGGTTCGCCGGCCTGGCGCTGCACCACTGCGACGACCCGAGCGTGCCGTGCCACCGCGTCGTCAACGCGAGCGGCGGGCTCGCGCCCCACTTCGTTTCGCAGCGCGGGCGCCTGCAGCGCGAGGGCGTGACGTTCGCGGGACGGAACGTCGCGCTCGGGCGCCACCTTTGGACGCCGCGCCTGCCGGACGAGCGCGGCGGCGCGGCTTCGTCTCGGCGGCGGGCTCGCGGTCGAGCCGTATGACCTTGTAGGACTCACCGAACTTGTAGCCCGCTGACTTTCCGGTGCGCTTGTTCCAATCGCGAATGAACCCCGCCGCTTCCGGTCCGAGCTGCGATTTGTGCACGAGCAGCGCCTTGATCTTCGTGGCCATCGTCTGGCTGATGTCGACGACCGTGCCCCCCTCGCCGAAGGTCTCGAGGAAGAGCGCCTTCGGCTTGTGTGGCTCGAGCTTCTCGTCACGCCAGAGCTCGGGGAACATCTGGCGCGTCGAGGCGTCGGGGTTGATCGTGCGAAGCGCGACCTCGCCAGCGGCGATGTGGTCGGGGTGGTTGATGTAGCCCTCGTCGGCGACGCGGAAGCGCGGGTCCATGGCGATGATCACGTCGGGCTTGTGGATGCGCACCTGACGCGCGACGTCCTTTCGGACCTCGAGCGTCGGGTAGAGGTAACCGTCCTCGTAGCCGAGAAAGACGACGTGCTTGACGCCGAGGATCTTCGCGGCTTTCCGCTGTTCGTCGTAGCGGGTGTCGCGCAGCTTCTCGCGCGTCATGTCCGGATCCTGCGACCCCGACGCGCCGTTGGTGACCATGCAATACGTGACCTCGACGCCGGCCTTCGCCCATTTCGCGACGGTGCCGGCCACGCCGAACTCGGCGTCGTCGGGGTGGGCGTAGATCACCATCGCGCGCTCGATGACGAGGTCCTTGTCGAAGCGCATGCGTGAAGCATGACAAGAGTTGGCGACGCGAAATTCCCTTGCACCGATGGGCCGATTCTGCTAGAACAGATGTTCTAGAGGCTGACCTGGGGTGTTCGCCGCGGTCCCTCGGAGGCGACCGTGCTCACCTGCTACATGTGCGGCGAGACCAAGCCCGAAGCGGAGTTCGCCTTCGACGATATCGCCAGGGGGAGGAGACAGCGGCACTGCCGGAAATGCCAAGCGGCGTATCGACGTGCGCACTACCTGGCAAATCGCGACGCCTACATCCGCCTCGAAGTCGCGAGGATGTCTGGCTACCACGACGCCAACCGCCCCCTGCTTCTCGCCTACCTCTTGGATCATCCCTGCGTCGACTGTGGCGAACGCGACCCCGTGCTCCTCGACTTCGACCACCGCGATCCTTCGTCGAAGCGCAGCGAGGTCGGGCGACTCGCGCACACGAAGCCGTGGCCCCAGGTTCTTGCTGAGATCGAGAAATGTGATGTCCGTTGCGCCAATTGTCATCGGCGCCGCACAGCTCGGCAATTCGCGTGGGGCAAGCTCACACGGAGTGCCACCGAGATCGAGCACATGGCCATCCAACCGACGATCAGCCAATACGTGGACGGTGGCGAGATACCACAATCGGAATTCACGACGCGTATCTGCTGCACGTGCGGCCGGGCCAAGCCTGTCACCGAGTTCGCGGTGAAGAATAGGAACCGAGGAACACGGTCCACGAAGTGTCGGTCGTGCCAGGCCGCGTACTCTCGCGAACACTACAAACGGAACCGTGCAACTTATCTGCATCGCGCCTCAGCGCGGCGAAAGTTGGACCGCGAGAATTGCCGCCAGCATGTCTTCGACTATCTCGTCAGCCATCCCTGTATTGACTGCGGCGAGACGGACCCGATCGTGCTCGAATTCGATCATCGCGACCGCTTAAGCAAGAGAGGTTCGATTTCGCGCCTGATGGGCCAGCTCACATGGGCCGCTCTCGAGCTCGAAATCGCCCTATGTGATGTCCGCTGCGCGAATTGCCACCGTCGACGCACAGCCCAGCAGTTTGGCTGGGTCAAGCTCCAAGAAGAGTCCGCTTAGAATTGCGCACGTACGCGGGAGTAGCTCAGTAGGTAGAGCGCAACTTTCCCAAAGTTGAGGTTCGCGGGTTCGAAACCCGTCTCCCGCTCAGATTTCCGCGCAGACCTATCCGAGAAATCTGCGCGCACTACCCGCGCGCGTGATGAGCTCAGGCAGCAGATACATCTGACCATCGCGTAAGCGCGCGCGAATCTGACGCACGACCTCGAGGTGTTCGTCGTTCGACTCCGCGACACACCGCTCACGCGCGACGCGCACGCTCTCAGCGACGAGTGGCG
>WNGI01002518.1_pt1 | contig 15934 bp, 23 predicted proteins | sample 5400621 | NCBI WGS metagenome assembly WNGI01 (sample SAMN13153374, study PRJNA577476) | soil metagenome | isolation source: 20 cm soil or saprolite under Garry oak tree replicate 1 | place: USA:California | collected 2016-06-15 | reverse complement strand
TCGGGTGCCAGAGCCGGTTGCCATAATTGAACGGCTCGGAGGTGCCTCCGGTCGCCACCACGAAGCCGCCGTTCTCCCGTAGGTATCCAGCGGCGTCCACGAACGTCGCTGCGGCCGTCGAGTCCACATCGAGCGCGGCGAGATCGCCGTCACCAGGAACAATCGCCGGTAACGCGTCGGGGTGCGTGAGCCACCACTGCTTGATGCGCTGGGGGTCCGTGCTTCGCGCTTTGAAGCCGCCCGGAACGAGCGGCGCCTTGTCCTGCCCGCAGGGCAACACCATCCACCCCGCGTTCGCTAAGGCGAGAGCGACATCGAGCATCGGTGCGCCCGACTCACCCAGCCGGGCAGCAGTGACAAGTCCTTCAACGAATTGAATCCAGCGTTCGGGTGCGACGGATGATACTTCGGCACTGTTGAGAGCGGTCATGAGGTTACGGCTCCTCGCTGACCTGCGGCTGCGTGGTGCGCGCGTCGAGCCACTGCCGGATCGCAGTGGGATCGAAGCGAAGCTGCCGGAGCCCGACCTTCGTGAACGGGATTTGGCGGGTGTGTACCAGCTCGTAGATGCGGAGCGGCCGAACGTTCAGGAAATTGGCGACTTCGTTAACGGTCCACAGGGAGGACATAGGAGTCTCCTCACGGGACAGGACACGTCGCGGTTGTTACCCCACGGCGGTGTCGCGTTGGTGATGTGGGATTGCGAGTGCCGCGAGGCGTGCTCGAAATCGGACCCTAACCGAAGTCCGCTCGGCGTCGCTGCGACCAACGGCAGCGGCGCGAGGCCCTAAAGCGTGTGTTGTTGGTTAGAGAGGCCGAGTGCCATGGGAGGGCATACTCGGGTCAAACCTATGCGGGACGTGCCTCTGGAGGGGCGGCTACTACCTTGCATGTGAACAGTACACCAGTACCGTCAAGCCCCCGACTGAGCGCAAGCAACCGTATCCCTAGTCAAGAAACCATCGCTCTCCCGTCAAGGCCCGATTCGGCGCGAAGTGACCTTACCCCTCCCCATTGACCTTCGCTCCTCGGTCAATAGGGGTCCGCGCCGATAGCGAGCAGGCAGTTCTCCACTGCGCCACGCGTTGGCGAAGTGAAAAACGGGCACCCCCTGCCTTCACTCCGCCATTCGTCTACATACCAGAGAGAGTTGGCGGAGTGAGAGGCAAGTTGTTGTCGTTCATCGGACTCGTCGCTTCGCCAGTTGGCGGAGTGAGACCCGTTTCATCGAGCTGGAGGCGGCGAAGTGAGTCCACTCCGCCAACGCCGGGGGCAGTGGGCGGGTTGGCGAACTGGCAGACCGCCGCGCCGTTCCGCCGCGCCTGCCCCACAGGATGGCAACTGACACTTCCCCAGCGCCGAATCGAGCGCCCCCTCGCTCGGGCCTCCGCGTCGGCAGTTCGCCACCCAGCGAGGGAGGCACGCGGTCGATGGCGGTCCTGCCCCGCTCGGGCGAGAGCCCCACGTTCCTACGGAGCGTGTGGCCCGTCCCCCTTGCGGATTGATGTCAGGGGTGCATCTTGCAACGGTACTCAGATGCTATGAACCCCGAGGCGCGATGTCGTGCGGATCGCCCAGGCCTCGAGGGGAGCAAATCGCGAAACCGACTGAGTGGGGCACACCCATGCAGTCGGTTTTTTTCTTTTGGTGACTGCGGTAGCAGCTGAGGGACGGGTATCGTGCATCCAAGAGCTTGCGAAAGGACTCCATCCATGTTCTCCCGCCCAGGCGACCTCGTCAAACCCATTGGCGGTTTCTGTTCTCTCATTCTCATTGCCTCCCTTGTGGCATGTGGATCGGACGTCCTGACAGTCGGTTCGGCCCGAAGAATGCTTCAAGCCAAATTGGATACTGAGGGGAGACAATTCGAACTCTCCTACGCGTCTCTGCTGAAGATGATGGGCACCTCTATGCAGGACTACTCAATTCCTCGGGAGAAGGTCACGGCAGATCAAGCTGCGCTTCAAAGACTACTCAAAGCGGACTACGTAGTTCAAAACAGCGTCGACGTTAAGCTGCCGAATCTCACTGGTGAGTGGGAAGGAGCCATGAGGAAGTCCGAAGGTGGCGGGTGTTATGAAGTATCGTTTAGCCTTCGGATGAAGGACTCTCCGTCAGTTGATGGCACCTATCGTGCAGTTGCACGTTGTTTCATGGAGCATGGTGGGTCGGGAACAGTCACAGGTACCTTAAGCCCTGGAAATCAGTTGTTCATGAGGGTCAACCCTTCAATTGGCGCTGTGCCCAACTACGATCACGGAGAATTCAGATTTAACGGCCCCTTTGAAGGCCCGACGAAACTCGAGGGCCGACTGGTGGGTGTTATGAACTATGGTGCAATAACGCTGCGAGGGCGTGTCAACTCTTCACCGATACTGATCAAAACGTACGAATACACCATTTCGCCGAAGTTCAAGAATCTAGTAGCGACTGAAGGAAGAACTTTCCAAGCCGGATTAGTGAAAATCGATTCATTCGGGGCGCTGCTACTGGAGGGCGTTGAGACAGCTGCAACGGCAAGATTTCAATGGCACGTCGATTTCAACGAGGCCGGTCGTGCTGTTAGCGGAGCGACCAGCAAGACTGGTGAAGGAGAAGCCCTATTCCGCAAGCAACCGGATGGTAAGTGGGTCCTCACCGAGTACCGGTTAAGGTGAAACTCGACAGCGTTACCCTGCACACAGCGCCGAAATAGCAATGCGCGCCCGCGCGGAATGAACTTTTGATGCACCGGCATCTGCCGGGTTGGTGTGCGAGACCAATCGGGACCGGTAACCAGTTACGGCGCAACACGTCTCGATCTGCTGTCCCCCCGTTGTCCCCCCGGCCTTCGCCATCGGCCGTTGGTCCGCACACACCGAGCGAGTCCGCACCGAGCCAGCGACACCTACGCAGGCGCGCGACGACGCGCGCTGCCTATCTGTCACTAGTGCAGGATGATGGGTCGCCACCGTCTTCAGCAACACTGTCGCTGGGTGCCTGAGGATGGCATCGTGAACGGAAGACGCAACGCCAGGCCCGAACGGCGACTATCGGCGACGTTGGTAACTCACTGCGGCACACTGCGGCACACTGAGGAGACCAGCGTGCCAAGACATCGCGCCAGCACTACACGTTCTGATGGACCATAAGCGTGATAGGCTAACGACGCTCAAACGAGCTTCCCCTCCGACAGATCGCACCCATCGCTCGACGAGCCTGAGCGACCTGACGGGCAGCGGATTCGTAGGTCGCTGTCCGCTTGTAACGCGAAGCGATGGCGCACCCTGGCCGGGGGCTGTGCCGTAATCGTGCCGCAGCCCGGGTCGCCGGATCGTCAGCCGCGCCAGCGTCGCACCCCCCCCGTTCGCGAAAAGAGGGGGTGGGGTGGATCGAGGCCAGTGGATGTCTAGCGAGTGGAGCCCCCGGCCCCCCCATGTAGTGTCGAGGAGGTGGCGCGTCCTCCGAAAAAAATCTGATCTGGTAGGGAGACGCTAACGCGGCATCATCGAGCGGCCGATCTCCGCCGAACCGTGACGGAGTCTCCCAGCGCAGGACGTTCACACTCGGTGAGGCTCTTCGTGCTGTTCTCGTAAAGACTCGCTCGGAGCACCGTTCGTTGCTGTAGCTCGTCGAACGCAGCCTCGCGCTCCTGTTCGGTGGTCACAACGTGCAGCGAACGTGGCATCAAGTGGGACAGATTGTTGTTTCTGGCAGTCCGGTAATGGCGTTCCGTCTCCCCGGCTGCCGTGACGTCAGCGACCAAGTTGTTGATCATCCAGGCGCAGACCTCGCCCGGTGACTTTGTGAATCTGTCCGCAGAGATATCAAGCCCAAGAATGACTTGCCCCGATTGCTGGTCGAGGAAGGCCCGAGCAGTCAAGAATGCGGGACTGAGTTGCGGGGACGTCCAGAGTCCCGGGTCTCGGGTGCTCTGCCACTGGCGAGCCTGCTCGTCTAATCTCGAATACATCTGCATGAGGAAATAGTCGAGGACGGTCAGGGGTCTGCCCCAGATCGGCGAGCTGAGAAGGGGAGAAGATTTCGGCTGAGACGGCGCTTGAGAACGATTGGGTACCTGAGCGTCGGATGGAGAGAACACGGTCGTGGCGAGAGCTATCACCAGCGCGAACATCGGTGTGCGCGTCATACGTGCCCGTCTTTCATTCGAGGCCCTCAGTAGTCCCGCTTGCGTGGCAAGAAGAACGATAGCGGCTTGCGATACAATTTTGCGAATCGCTGCAGATCGACTGGATCGATGCGACGCTCACCAAGTTCGCACTTGGTGACAAACGATTGCGGTCGCCCGAGAGCCTTCGCAACCTGGACTTGCGTCAAGCCCGCCTGCCGTCGCGCGTCACGGAGACGCTTCAGGAGATACTGATACTCGGCGCTGTGAACCGCGCTGCGGCGCTGCTTGGCGTGCCCCATAGTCGAGCACGCTGCACCCCATTACGGGATACCCCATCATGGGGTATCATTAAATAGAGTAATCCGGCGGCGCCGTCCCGGTCGTCGGTGCATGCAGAGCGCGGCGAGAGCACCGGCTCCACGACCCACGCACCAACCGTGTCCTTAACGGTGGCAAATCCGGCCCGGAATCATCGGGACCCATGCGCGAAACGGGACGAGGTAACCCCATCGAAAGGATCGCGCCGATGCCTCCCAGAACGCACGCGTTGGACCGCCGACCGCCAGCCGATGACACGCAAGTCCGAAAGGAGTTGCTTCCCAGCTGCATGCGACTCGTGCGGGAGGCCGCACGTGGTTTGCCGAGGCCGACAGTGCTCCTCGTCGTTCTCGCGAGCACGGGCTGCGCTCCCTCGGATCGCCCGATCCGCGAGGACGCTCAGTCCGTCCGCGACACTTCCGCGTCGTTGCTCGGCAAACGGACGGACTCAGCGGTTGCGCACCTCGTGCGTCGTGACTGGAACCTCGAAGAGTTCACATCACACCGGCAGGTTCTTGGGCGTCAGGACCACGCCGAGCTGGTGCTCTACAGTCGGGGCGGGCGCGTCTGCTACACGCACCTCGTGACGAACCCAGACGTAGGATACGACCCGGAGCGCCCGGACTCCCTGCTTGTCTACATGCCAAAGGACCGCGTCAAGGACGCATATACTGAGTGGCTGGGGCACCTGATCGGTCGGCACGGCATGCCCCTGTCCGCGAACGGCGATACTGCGACCTGGGGCGCTTTGCGTGTCACTCATGGCTCAGAGTTTCTGCATGGGTTCGTGGGTCACGCAGAAGGGTGCCTAGAGCCGTCCGATCCGAGCCAGGACGTTCGCGACAAGTGACGGCCAAGCGAAGCGCAACTAAAGCTGACATGGAGGCCGAGAGGCCGCCTCGGCAGATGGGGCCGCGCTGGCGGACAAGACCCCGTTGGCAGAGGAGGGTGACAAATGAAGGTGTGCAAGTCGCATTGCTGGCGGTGATCGCCGCCGCGTTGTTACCGCGCAGGGGGTCGCCGTCCTTCAACAGCGCGAGACCCCGGTGCCACTCGCGGTTTAACGACTGATCTGGATGGCCGGGAACGGCCATCGAAAGGAGTTCCTAATGGACGTCTTTGGGCTGGTTGGTGGCATCACGGGAGCCGTGATCGCCATCTGGGTGCTGTGGTCGTTGCCCGGTTGGCTCGTCGCTCTTGCCAAGCGAATCGGAGCGTATCGCGTCTAGAGCTGCAGCGCCACGGGATTGTGCCGTGACGAGCACAAGAATGAAACATGGGGAGGATGGCATATGACATTGCTCGACATCTTCACTCGGCTCGTGACCACGCCCGTAACCGATCTGCTCACGTGGGCCTTGTTCGGGTTCTGGGCGCTTCTCGTGCTGCGCGTCCTGTTGCAAGGGATCGGCTACTGCGTGAATCATCCGCTCGATATAATGAGAGCGGCGGGCCACGCCGTGGGGCGACTGATTGTCAGGCTGCGGGGGCTCGCCCGGTACGCGAGCCGCGTATGACCGCGATCATTAACCTCGACACACCGAAGTTCGAGCCGGGCACTACGGCTGGGCCTCGCTACGAGCGTGCGGCGATGCACGGGACCGGCTATCTTTGACAGACACTGACGCCACCCGATGGGCGGCGTTCAGTGGAAATCCGGCGGCGCTGTCCCGGCTGCCGGTGCATGAAGAGCGCGACGAGAGCACCGGCTCGACGACCCGCGCGCCAACCGATTCTCACGGTGGCCCATCCGGCCCGGCATCCCCGGGACCCATGCGCGAACGGGACGAAGTAACGCTTAATCGAAAGGATCGCCCGGATGTCGAGTACCCCGATTTACGCGCAGGCCCTCCGACCCGCAACAGTCGCCGACGTCGAGGAGCGCCGCCAGAAACCCCTGCCAAAGTGGATTCGGCTGGTTCGCGAGCTGGACCCGGCGCATCGCGAGCCGGTCCTCATCCGAGGTCCGCAGGATGTCCACCGGCTGTTGCACGAACGCGCGTCCCAAGAATTGAGCGAGGTTTTCTACCTGATCACGCTCAATGCGCAGTCGAATGTCGTTGGCCTGCACGAGGTCACACGCGGGACGCTCACGTCCAGCCTCGTGCATCCGCGCGAGGTTTTCATCCGCGCCATCGCGGATTGCGCGGCCGGGATCATCGTCTCGCATAACCACCCGAGTGGCGATACCACGCCCTCACAAGATGACCGAGCGGTTACGCGGCAACTGGTCGAGGCGGGGAAGGTCCTCGACGTTCCGGTCTACGATCATGTCATCATCGGGAACGGGCGGTACTTCTCGTTCGCCGAAGGGGGACTGCTGTGAGGAAGCGGCTGTCATCGCAACGGACGACCAAGGCGGGTTCCGCAGCGCGGCCATCCAAGGCTACGAGGCGAACGTTCCGGTTCAAGCTGACCGACCTTCGCATCGGGTCTTCGAAGGGGCCGGACGACCGGGCTCCGCTCCCGTATCACCCGAAGGGTAGGAAACGCTGATGGCTGATCGACTGACGTCCGACCGTCTAACGGAGTTAGCAGACGAATTTGAGGCGAAGCTCGTGCAGGAGGCGAAGAATCCGGGCGATCTGCTCAACGCGCTCGCCGTCATCGCGCTCACCTTCCAAGTGCGCTCGGACGAGATCAAGGCGGAGATCGCCGCGCAGTCCTAGTGGTCCGGCGATGGGGCGTTTTCATGCCCGTGCAGGAACGTTGAGCCCCTAGTTCACCTGTGCAGACGCAATGGACTACTACAATCTCGAGCAGAAAGTAACTATGCGAGGCGCGTTCGCCGTGATCCTCGGGGTCGCGGGTTTCGCGGCCATGCTCTGGACCGTGGCGCACGCGGTGCTTGATTGGGCGTACCGCCACGGGATTCTGCCCTGACCGAGGTCTTCTATGTCGGCACGCCGCCAGGCGGCTTGAGACGCGCGATCCTCCCCCTGCTCGCCGCGTGATGGCACCACGGTGGCCGCCCGACGCTCCGATCACGCGCTGCTCCCGATCTTGCGGCAGTGGAGAGAGCTGGGGGTGGGCCGGAGTCTCTCGCCCTGGTAACCTGACTGTTGGATCAGGTATCTTCGTACTTCCTATCAGACGACCACTGCTACTCCGGGACTCAACGTGGCCGACATCATTACAGTGTGGGCGGGTTCGGCCCAATTCGGCTTCGTCAACGCTCCTCAGAAGCTCTTCAAGTTCTTTTCAGCCGAAGCACATGCGCGAGCCCTCGCGGACACGGGCCAGGTGCGGATAGGGACTTTACACGAGTTCCGAACGACCGACGGTTGGGATTCGGTTCGTGGTGACGCGGCCGAGGGAGAGTTCACGATCTCACTGGCGTCCGCACAGCCCGAGACAATCACGAGGGATTCGGCACCGTGGTATTTACGGCCAGTGATCGAGCGGCTCGGGATGCCCATCCTCTCCCACGGCGGCACGATCAACTCCATTCCGCACCACCCCGATGCCTACATCCTCTGCACGACCGCCGTACAATCCGCGAGCGCGATTCGTGAGTACGGTGAGTTCTGTGTCGAGATTCACGATGTTATCAGGTTCTTCTCGGCCCTCACTCGACACCTTACGGATGTCCTTCAGATGGCAAGTCGCGAACCTCACGGTTTCCTGGCGCCCTGCCTCTACCTGGAACGCAGTGTGGAGGTAACCAGCGTTGGGGCCGACGTCGTCGAACCCCCGCTCGCCTTCATTAAGCCTCCAGCCAAGCGAGACGAGCAAGAAGTCCGGGCGATCTGGCAGGCCGCCGAGCCCAATCCGAAGGCGGTTATAACGGCGTGCCCTGAACTACGGAGCTACTGCTCGTTCAAGGCATCCTGAGGCTCGACAGGATGCGTGCAGGTTAATCTGTCTTAAGGGAACTCCACGTCGAGCACCGGGTGCAGCTCGATCCCGTTCGGGGCGACGCCGCGCTGGCCGTGGATGTAATCGAAAAAGCCGACCCCCGTGATCTGCACGAGCGGGCGCGCAACGCTCCGCGCCGAGTTCAGGTAGTCCATCAATTTCTGGCGCGTCCGCGCATAGACACCTGCGAAGCCGGAAGCGCACGCCCCCGCGCATCCGGGGTCGGGCACTTCTGCGATCATCGTGATGGTGGCGTCGCTGGGGCTCGCCAGGACCAGGTGATAATCGCCGTCCGCCTCGCTAAATAACGAGAGTAAGCGCGCTTCGACCCGGTACACCGTCAGCTCGGTGGGGTCGGAGCGCCCTGTAGCCGAGACACTCGCCGGGCGCGGGATCGCGACGAGCGCCTCCACTGTTGTGGTGACGGGTTGGAGTTGAACGCGCTCGCGGTCGGCGTCGCTCAAGGTCTTTACGAGCCACCGCTCGACGCCGCACGACCCGCCGCAGGTCGGGGCCTCGCGTGTCGGCATCGGCACTGCCGTGTCGTTGGGTGACGCCGTTGCCGTCGCTGTGTCGGTCGGGCGCGGCCGCACCGTCGTTGGAGCAGGCTCAAACCACGTCGCTACCCCACCGTGGTGCGAGCAAGTGCCGCTCCGATGCTTACTGAACGAGTAGGTGCCGTCCCGGCACCGGGCCGACGCTCCGGTCGAGACGCTCGAATCCTTTGGCTGAGGTTCCTGGTGCGCTACGGCAAACGCGTGCTGAATGTCCGTTGCAACCAGGGCCAGCGCGAGACACGAGATAGCGAAAAGGCGGCTGACGTTCACAGAACTCTCACCCTGGAAGGTGCCTGGGTTGAGTGGTCGTGAAGAGAGTGACGTTCCGCATGACGGCTTCTGGACTCTGGAACTATCCGTTGTCAAGGAGAGCGGCCAAGTAGGACAACGGCCTACCACGCCGTTAGCGGCCTGTTGTGCCTCTTTAGTGTGTGCCTCTCGGTGATAACCGAATCGATCTCCAGACGAACCCATACCTGGACTACTCCGTTATCGGCACCAATAACTCCAACGCACTGATTGAAATGACTCCAGACTCGACGGTGGGGTAGGGTTTTGGCGCATCTTCCCCGGTCACGGCGATGCCAATGACCTCGCCCTTTGCGTTTAGTACCGGGCCCCCGCTGGTGCCCGTAATGATCGGTGCGCTAATGGAAAACCGGTCGGTGTTATGGCGCCGCACCGTCCCGGCAATGTTTCCCCTATACTCGTGGATCGTTTGACCGGGATTGTAATTCGGGAATCCGAGAACCGTTACACTGTCTCCTACCTTCACCTTCGCGGGATCGCCCCGCACAAGCTCTTGCGTGGCCTCGGCGCCATCGAGTTCGAGAACCGCGACGTCGATGTCCCTATTCTCCTGGAGAATCCGAACCGAGTACGTCTTGCCCGGGTCGTCCGCGCTGAACGCCTTCGTATCTGGGCCCAGAACATGACTGCACGTGACGAGACCGATCCCCTTCAGCCTGAATGCGGAGCCCTGCCTTGCGTTCTGCTCACTTTCAAGCACCCAGACAGCATCATGAGGTCTTCTCTTCCTAAGCGAATCGTAGGCCGCGGCCAACCTTTGGTACACGCGGCTGTCCTTGCCCCTGACCATACTCAGGTACGCTAGCTTGCCCGCGATAACACGGCCAAACGATGGCGGCTTTGCCTCGGCTCGTCGGTGTTTCACGTCATGCAGAGTCAGAAACGCCGACTCGGCCTTGTCGTATCCCCACTTTCGCCATGCGTACAGCATCGCACGCAGTTGACTGATGTATTGCTTTCTGACGTTTGGGAAGTTGTTGACCTTCAGTCCGGTGACTTCTTGACGACGGTCGTATCGACGCAACCGCATCTTTTCCCGATTCAATGCGAATCCATTTGATTCGATGATCTTTTTCAGAGTTGGCCCGATCTCGACCTCCGGCTGCGCTGGGTAAGGTCGCAAACGGGCCAGGTCGGGTGGCATCTTTCCGAGCGAAGTAGAGAACGTCAGGTCATCCGCGTAGCGCGTATAGTCGCATTTGCGCTTAAATGCCAGCCATTGCAACTCCTTGTCCAGCTTCCCGCAAATCATGTTCGAGAGAATCGGAGAAGTAGGCGCACCTTGCGGCAGCTCATTGCTATGACAGCATATCTGGGCGAGAACGGTTGCGACCTCGCTATTGCGGTTGTATGGCCAAGCCATCAAGAGGCCTCTAACCCGTCCAAAGTTGATCGACGGGAAGAAGTTCTCTAGGTCTACGTTCAAAACCCACCGCTTGTTCGCATGCTTCCGCGCGTTCGTCACCACGTTACGTTCCACCACAAAGCCGTGGGTTGATGGCCTCGGTTCATATACCGCCTGCAACACCTGATTGAGCTTTCGCTGGAGAATCTTCAGAGCCGTGGCGGGAGCAGAAATCAGCCTACTCCCGCCCGACCTCTTGGCTAATGGGAAGACGAGATAGCGACGATCTGGGTCCGACCGATAGACATGATAGGTCAACTGGCTATGCGTGACTTCCAGGAGTCCGGCAACGTCACGAGCGGACCCAAGCCCGAAGAAGGCTCTTCTCAACTCGTCCGCAGACTGCGTTAAGCGGATGCTCATACAAGCGCCGCGCTATTGCGCTATTGGAGAGGGGAGTTGGGAGCGTGCGGGACGAATTCTGGCTTATCGCCCAGGCCCACGGCCCATTAACCTTGAACATCCAGCGTGTGCCGCACCTGCGGGCGTAAGGATCACCCTCAACATCAGCTGCCACCGGATCGGTGACAAGAAACAATAGAGCCTCACACGCCCCCTCACTTGAAATGTACCCCAGGCAGGACCCAAGATGCCCTAACAATTCCGTGACACTAGGGCGTTTTTGCGGCACGGAGGGGTCTGGATGCGACACCGGGGCCTCGTCAGGGCGCCCTGAGGGTACATGGGGCGGAGGCGGTGCGAGCGGATCGAGCGGCGGTGACGGCCAGGGCCAGTCGGGCCAGATGACGGTGCCCATGTTTGCTTCTCGCTGTGAGGGTCGCGCCCACGATGCGTCGGCAGGATCAACACGCTGTCAACGCCTTCGGCAACGTAGGCCGCCGGTCCATCCGACGCGGCTCACGGTGTAGTTTGTCGGCATGACACAGAGCACGTACTCGTTGACACTCACGCCCGCACAAGCTGACTATCTACTGCGCCTCGTGACGATTGCCGAGCTGGCTATCGGCGAGCACAACCGTATCGGCTGGCTGCCTACCGGACTCGGCGACGCCACGCTGATGCAAACCCATCTCCAGGCGATCCGAGGTGCCGTGTCGCTGGAGCACCTGTTGCGCGAGGTTAGCGCGTGGCTCAAGAAAACAGGGGCCTGAAACCATGAAGACCGTCCTCGCCGCTCTGGCGCTCTTGTTTCCTACCGTGGCCTCATCTTTGGTCGGACAAGGAGAAGAGACACTTGCGGGCTTGAAAGGCGTTTCTGTCTACGTGGAGCGCATCAAGGACGAAGTACAACGCGACGGACTAGAGGAAGGCCAGATTCGCACGGACGTGGAGCTGAGGCTCCGGCAAGCGGGCGTTCCCATTCTTACGAAGCAGCAGTCGTTTGATTCGGCTGGTTCGCCTATCCTCGACATCGACGTCCACGCTGTCAAGGTGACGAGCGAAGGTGTCGCTAGTTTCTACGCGTACAACGTTCACATCGAGCTGAATCAGGAGGTTAGACTCGTTCGGAAGCCATCTCTGGAAGTGCACGCAACCACTTGGTCAGGGGGCAGCTCCGTTGGTGCAATCGGAGCGGACCAACTTCGTTCGGTACGGGACGTTGTCCGTGACCAGACGGACCAGTTCATCAACGCGTACTTGGCCGCGAATCCCAAGCGCCGCTAGTTCTCCGGCGTGAAAGTGTCGCAAATTCGCCTGTCAGCGCCGCAAAAACACCCTATGCACTTCCTAGTTCCGTGTCCTATCGTTGTGGCGAATGGACGTGCGCCAACCCGACTTCTCTGACTTCGTCGTGCACTTCACGAAAGGGGCTCCCCCTTTTTGTGCTGAAATGCACCCGGAGAAGGTTAGAGACATTACACCGCTTACTGCTCTGGAACGCCTGCTGGCCATCCTGCAAGGAGGAGTGCTCCGAGCGACGCCGATGCCCTGGACCAACCGACCGGCAGTTTGCTTCACAGAGTGTACGTGGCCCAGCCTACTCACGCACGCAAGACGCTATTCACCATTTGGGGTTGGGATGAAGAAGGAGTTCCTTTTCAGTCGAGGTGGAGGACCGGCGATCTATCTACGACAAGACCTGTGGAAACGGCAAAAGGAGGAGGGTGCGTTCGACAAGGAGCTATTTGCGTTCATCACTCCCTTTGCACCTGCGTATGCTTCCGCAGACTATCTAAGAACCGAGTGGAAAGGTCGGGAGCCGTGTGACTACACCTACGAGCGGGAATGGCGTGTGGCGAGAGATCTGGCCTTCACGCTCGCAGACGTCGCGTTCGTTACTGTCGATACCTACGAGGACATGGCGAAAGCGCCCAAGCCTCTGAAAGACGCGATTGGTCGAGAGAATTGGGTCATTCTGTCTAACTACAGGAAGATTGAACAACTCTGGCCGCAGCATCGGCTAGATACTTGAATGCAGCGCCGAGTATTGGCGATCAAGGAACGCGCCGGACGTTCGTAGTGGAGGCAATCATCGATGAACGACAATGCGCTCATGGTTGAGCCTACGCCGTTCTTCAAGACCGCCAGCCATGCCTTCAACATTGTGCTGATGGTCGCGACTCTTGAGGCGTGCGTCGGGTCGAAGCCGGACTCACCGAAACTCGGCGCGGCTAATGTTGTACTCGATTCGACAGTCGCGCAGCTTGAATCGCTCCAACATTCCGATCCGAAGATGTACGAGTTCTTGAGCGCGTCTTATTTCCTTGGGACCGAAATGGCTCTCAATAAGATGGGTTTTCGTGGTGGGCCATTTGAGACGCACCTCGATCCCGCTACCGAAGCGGCTACGAGGCAATACGAGTTGGCTCGCGGCTTACCGGTTACGGGGAACCCGTTCGCCCGTTCGACATTCGGCCACCTGATGGCGGACGCAAGTCGCATTGATAGGATACTTGGTCCAAGCACCGGGGACCGCCGGTTCGAGGCTTTCTCGTGGAACGCTGGGTTTGTTTCTGCTAAGGGGCCGTGGGTCTCATCCGACGATGACAGCATTCCCAAGGCCATCAACGTCAAGTGCTTCAGGAGTCGAATGGAATGCTACGTCGCGGAGGCGGAGTACGAAGGAGAGGGTCTTGTACCGACAATCGATTTCTACGACATAGCGACCTGGGATGCAGCCGAGATTCGGTCGAAGCCGTCAGACTCCGTTTGTGAGCGGGCTATTCTAACCCTAAACCGAGTGCAGGAATCCGTAACGTTGGTGGCGAGCAGCATTCGGAAGACCGGCCCCTGCAGAATCCTCTACGCTAATACCACCGCCATTCACGACAGAACGAGCCATCTCGCCACCTCCCAAGAGCTTCTCGCGATGGGCAAACGCCAGTTACGAGTGGTCTTTGACACGCTGTTGCATCTCAGTCCCGAAATGCGGAGCAAGGTGCTCCGGTTACTCGACAGCAGCTCGTCTCTAGGTCAAAAGAAGCCGAATCGCTAAGGTCTAACAGAAGCGGGCGGCCTCGAACCTCCATTTCCCGCCAGGAGAACCAGGGCGGGGGCCTACCGATTGGCTGACACCTCAGACCTGCAGCGTACTACTCGGCCTTCACCAGCCCGCGTTCTTCAGCACAGTGAGCACGGCGGTGATCGCCGTACGAGCCTGCGCGTCGATGGTCGCGCCCCCCGTGGGGTCCGCGATGAACGTCGCGGGCGCAGTGGTCAGCCGCGAGAAGACCCATCGGTCGGGCTCGCCCTCCGCGACTACTTCAGTCGGTTGGATGAGAGCCGACCGCTCACTCCAGGGAGCTGGCCACCCTCTCCCGCCTGCTCGTGCGCTTCATCGCCGCCAGCGAAGCGCTGCTCGATTACGCACCGCGGCTGGCGGGAGGGCCATGCCCGAACTAACGGCCGACAGGAAGCGCACCGCTGCCTTCAGGGGAGATGGAGCTGCCCCGCAGCCCCGTGCACAGCGAGAGGCGCTGGGTTTCTCGCCCCCCAGCAGCCTAAATTCTCATCGAATGGCCGACCGCCTCCCCGAATCCCTCGTGTCTCGCTTCGCTGTCGCGTTGCGTGACGTGCTCTGGTTCCGTAACAGGGTCGAGCGGTTTTTGGAGCGCGCGGGCGTACCGCGTGCAATCATGCGGGATGTCCAAGCGTCACGCTCTGACCCGACCATCAAGAAGGCGCAGCGCGTCATCGACTTGCTGGAACAGTCAGGACCATCGGGCACAACCGTCATCCAGAATCTGTTCGCTCAACTCGCCGATTGGAGTGATCTTTCTCATCTCGACGGCGAGAAGCAGAAGATAGCCCTCCGTTCGCAGAAGGCGCTAAAGGAGGAGATCAAGGGGTACGCGGATCGCCGCCGGTACTTGGAGCAGAAGGAGGAGGAGCAACACTATGAGCGCGAAGCGAGGGGCCGCCCTCGCCCACTCGACCATACCCGGCTTCAGCAGTTCCGGGATCGCTTCGACGCCGCCTTTAAGAACTCGGACGCCCAGGCACGCGGGAACGCGTTTGAATCGCTCCTCAACGACATTCTCGACTACTACTGCCCTGACAACCGTGGTCCTTTCCGCCGGGCGGGCGAACAAGTGGATGGGCATTTCCGTTACGACGGCCACGAGTACCTGTGCGAGATTCGGTGGCGCGCCGAACAGGCGATAGCTGCCGACGTGTCCGTGCTCAGGGACCGGGCCGCTGCGGGGTTTGGCGGCGACGTTCGCGCGCTGTTCATTTCATTTAATGGCTTCACGCCCGAATGTCTCGAATCTCTGAAGACACGCGCAGGGCAGGAGCGCGTGATTCTCATGGACGGCGTTGACCTTCGCTCGGTCCTCAATTCCGATCTCGCGTTCGACGTTCTACTGAGCGAGAAGCTCGCATGGGCCGTGCGACAGCAGCGGGCGTTCGTGCCCGTGCGAGAGATCATCCAAGCGAGGCTTGAGGCACGACCGGCCGGTTGAATCCCCGGTGCGGTCGCACTGCCCCCCCGTATATTCCCCGACCCCGATGCCCCGCGATCTCATGCCCCGCATCCCCCCGCCCCTCTAAAGGCTCAACGAAAGGCCCACCGCCACTAAAGAAATGGCGGTGGGCCACGAACCCTCCAAAAGTGTGCCGCAAGTGTGCCGGACCATGTTGTCCGATGCTTGCGGTTGAGCACAGAATCTTGTTGAAGCTCCAGGATGCTTCGTGCTCAACGCTCACACTGTTCAGCTTATCAGGCGTGCGCTCTAACCACCTGAGCTACAGGCCCTGCTCCCTCACTCCCAGTCCCGGCGCGGTCCCGGTCCCTTCTTCGGCCGGAACTCATCGTCTTCCTAGTCGTCGAACTAGTCGTCCAGGTCGTCGTACTCGTCGAGATCGTCCAGGTCCTCCTCTTCAAGCTCGTCCTCGTCCAGCTCGTCGTCGAAGTCCTCGTCCAGGTCCTTGTCCTCTTCGAAGTCTCCGAACTGCTCTTCGCCGAGACTGTCG
>WNGI01004786.1_pt1 | contig 15940 bp, 12 predicted proteins | sample 5400621 | NCBI WGS metagenome assembly WNGI01 (sample SAMN13153374, study PRJNA577476) | soil metagenome | isolation source: 20 cm soil or saprolite under Garry oak tree replicate 1 | place: USA:California | collected 2016-06-15 | reverse complement strand
GACGGTGGTGTGGGTCGCGGCGAACCTGACCGCCGTCGTCGCCTTCATCCTCGGGCGCACGCTCGCCCGCGACGCGATCGCGGCGCGGGTCGGCGCGAACCCGCGCTTCGCCGCCATCGACCGGGCCATCGGTCGCGAGGGGTTGAAGATCGTGCTGCTGGTACGGCTCTCGCCGATCTTTCCCTTCACGCTGCTCAACTACGCGCTCGGCCTCACCCGCGTGGCGGTGCGCGACTACGTGGTCGGCTCGCTGATCGGGATGCTCCCGGGCACCCTCATGTACGTCTACCTGGGATCGCTCGTCACGAGCCTGACCGAGCTCGCCGCGGGCCGCCCGTCGGGCGGCGCGCTGCAGAAGGTCTTCTACTTCGGCGGACTCGTGGCGACGATCGCGGTGACCCTGTACGTCACCCGGGTCGCGCGCCGCGCGCTCGCGGACGCGACCGGCGAGGAGGCGCGCGCCGAGCCGGCGCCGGCGGGCCCACCCTCGCTGATCCAGCCGGATGACGCGTACAACCGGGCGCTCCTGGCGCACGTCCACCCGCCGGGGTGGACGAACCCGACGCCCACCGCGCGCTACGATCTCGTGGTCATCGGCGGTGGTACGGCCGGTCTCGTCTCGGCGGCGGGCGCGGCGGGTCTCGGGGCGCGGGTGGCGCTCGTCGAGCGCCACCTCCTCGGCGGCGACTGCCTGAACGTCGGCTGCGTCCCGTCGAAGGCGATCATCGCGGCGGCGCGGGCGGCGGCAGTGGCGCGCGACGGTGCGCCGTTCGGCGTGCGCGTCTCCGGCGTCGACGTCGACTTCGCCGCCGTGATGGCGCGCATGCGGCGGCTCCGGGCCGAGGTCGCGCCGCACGACGGTGCCGAGCGGTTCAAGGGGCTCGGCGTCGACGTCTTCCTCGGCGACGGCCGCTTCACGGGCCCGCGGACGGTCGAGGTCGACGGGCAGCAGCTCCCGTTCGTTCGCGCCGTCATCGCGACCGGCGCGCGCGCCACGGCGCCGCCGATTCCCGGTCTCGAGGACGCCGGGTACCTCACGAACGAGACGGTCTTCCAGCTGACCGAGCGGCCGCGCCGGCTCGCGATCATCGGCGCGGGTCCGATCGGCTGCGAGCTGGCGCAGGCGTTCGCGCGCCTCGGCAGTCGGGTGACCGCGCTCGAGATGCTGCCGCAGGTGCTCGGCAAGGAGGACCCGGACGCGGCGACGATCGTCGACCGTCGCCTCCGTGCCGACGGCGTCGACGTCGTGCTGGGCGCGCGGATAGACCGCGCCGAGCGGCGCGGGGCCGACCGGGTGATCGTCTACACCGTCGAGGGCGCGCGCCGCGAGCTCGCGTGCGACGCGATCCTCGTCGGCGCCGGACGGGCGCCGAACGTCGAGGGCCTCGGTCTCGAAGCGGCAGGGGTGGCCTTCGGGCGCGAGGGCGTCACCGTGACCGACCACCTGCAGACGACGAACCGGCGCATCTACGCGTGCGGCGACGTGGCCTCGCGTTTCAAGTTCACCCACATGGCGGATGCGCTCGCGCGCATCGTGCTCGAGAACGCGCTCTTCGGTGGCTGGAAGAAGGCGAGCGCGCTTCACGTTCCGTGGTGCACGTACACGTCGCCGGAGGTGGCGCACGTGGGCCTCTACCCCGCGGAGGCGGAGGCGCGCGGCCTCTCCGTCGACACGCTGACGATTCCGATGGCCGACGTCGACCGCGGCATCCTCGACGGCGACGAGGGCTTCTTCCGCGTCCACCTGGAGCGCGGGCGCGACCGGATCCTCGGCGCGACGCTCGTCTCCGCCCACGCGGGCGAGACCATCTCCGAGGTGACGCTCGCGATGACGCGCCGGCTCGGGCTCGGCGCCCTCGCCGGCGTGATCCATCCCTATCCGACGGAAGCCGAGGCCATCCGCAAGGCCGCCGACGAGTACAACCGCCGGCGGCTCACGCCGACCGCGAAGCGCGTGCTCGGCTGGTTGCTCGCGGTGCGCCGCCGGCTGTGAGGGGTGCGCTGACGGACGGGACGCGCCGGCCTGAGCGCATCGCGCCCGGGGTCGTGGACGAACAAGGAGGACCCTCCTCCTGGCTCCGGCGGGCCAGCCTTCAGCTTCGACAGGCTGAGGTTGACCCGCCGGGGGATGCGCTGCGGACGGAAGCTCAGAAGGTGAGCAGGGCGCCGCTGTTGTTGAAGACCTTGTACTGCGTGACGGTGAGGATGCCCGGACCCACGCAGGACGCCACATGCGCGCCTGAAGTAGCACCGGACCCGATGACCGACCAGGTTGCTTCGACCCGGTGCGGTTTCCCCTTCCCCACGGGAACGACGAAGTCGAAGCTGTGCGCCGACAACGTGCTCAAGATCAGGTCGAAATCGCAGAGCGGGTTGGGCCCCACGCAGACCCCCGTTGTCGCCGGGGCTTTGATGCTGCAGGTGAAGCCCGTTCCGAGGCTGGAGCAGCCGCCGTCCGCGGTGCATGCAATGGTTGTGGGCGCCATCGTGCATTCGGTGAGCTGCGAGAAGAGGTTACTGCTGACCTGCTGATATCGCTCGTCGTACACCACGCAGTTGGTGGGGAGTATTCCGGCGCCGCTGCCATCGACCGTCACGCAGACTTCGATTCCGACGTCGGCCGTCGCGCTGGGGATGGTCGTCGAGATCTTCGTGTCGGTGAAGAGGCCGCTCACCAGCGACGGCCTGACATTCAGCGTGACGCCGCTGGCATTGGACGTCGAGATGTCGGCGCTGAATAGCTTCACGCCGGTACCCCCGCTGAAGCTGCCGTCCGTGCCGATCGCACAGGACGCCGGGGTGCCGGTGGCGCTGAAATTGCCGCTGGATTGCGCGAGGGCAAGTCTCGAGCCCAGTACTGTGACGAGGGCTGCTACTGCTACGAAGGATGCTAGCGTTCTCATTCGGTTCCTCCTGGTGTTGGAGCTACATTCCCGATCCTTGACGACGCCGTGAACGAGGCGCGGGGCGCACGCCTTCCTGGGGCGCGCGGCGGCGGAGGACGAGCGCGCCTCGCGATCGACGCTGGCCAGCGTCGCGCGGGCTCCGGGCATCGCCATGCGGCGTTGCCCAGCTGCGGTCCAATCGGATGCAAAAGGGGCCGGAGGATCGCTCCGCCGGCCCCTCGAGGCACGGTATGCATGATCCTGCTCCTTGAACGCCGGCGAAGTTAGCTGACGGGTTCGGGCCCAAAGAGCGTCTGGTCGTTTGGCCCGTCCGGGTCTGCTCGCGGCAGCCCCGGATTCACCCCAGATGACTGGGTCCTCCGCTCCCCTGCGGGGATTAGGCGCTATGTCACGCTATTTCGACTCTACCCTCGACAGCTCCATTCCCTCAGAGTTCCACATCCGCGGGGAGGGAAACCAAGAAGCGTTCCATAGCCGGGTCGCCGCAGGAGTTGAGAAGAATCGCGAGAATGGAGAGTTCGCGCGCTACTTTCCCAACAGCGTGCGTTCACGGCTGTGCGTTCGAGACCTGCCGGGGCCTGCGCGGCGGCGAGCCATACTCGCCGGCGTCGCGACGACCTCTTCAAGCGGTGGCGACGCCCGGGCCGGCGGCCGATTGCGCTCGGGCTTGTTGCGCGCGCCGCACCCGGTGTAAAGCGCTCGGCATGCGCGCTGCTGTTCTCGAGGCCATCGACCAGCCGTTCGTCGTCCGCGATGTCCCCACTCCGCCGCTCGTGCCGAACGGCGTGCTGCTGCGCGTCGAGGCGAACGGCATCTGCCGGAGCGACTGGCACGTCTGGAAGGGGGATTGGTCGTGGGTCGGCGTCGTGCCCCAGCTGCCCGCGGTCATCGGCCACGAGTTCTGCGGGGTGATCGAGGAGGTCGGGGCCGAGGTCACCCGCTGGAAGAAGGGCGATCGCGTGATCGTGCCCTTCAGCGGCGGCGAAGGCACCTGCGAGTGGTGTCGCACGGGGCATCACAACATGTGCGACACGCCGATCCTCCCGGGCCTCGTGTTCGGCGGCGGGTTCGGCCGCTACTCCTCGGTGCCCTACGCCGACGTGAACCTCGTCCGGTTGCCCGACGCCGTCGGGTTCGTCGACGCCGCCAGCATGGGCTGCCGCTTCATGACGTCGTTCCACGGCATCGTCGATCAGGCGCAGGTGCGACCGGGCGAGTGGGTCGCGGTACACGGCTGTGGGGGCATCGGGCTCTCCGCCGTTCAGATCGCGACGGCGCTCGGCGCGCGCGTCATCGGCGTCGACGTCGCCGACGAGAAGCTCGCGTTCGCGAAGGAGCTCGGCGCCGAAGCGACCGTGAACGCCGCGCAGGACGACGCCGCCGGCGCGATCGCCACCCTCACCGGCGGCGGAGCCCACGTCTCGATCGACGCGCTCGGCATCGCCACCACGTGCCTCAACTCGATCCTCTGCCTCCGCAAGCGCGGCCGCCACCTCCAGATCGGCCTCACGACGCAGGCCGAGAAGGGCATGGTGGCGCTGCCCGTCGACGTCATCGTCTTCAAGGAGCTGCAGATCGTGGGTTCGTTCGGCATGCAGGCACCGCACTTCACGTCGATGCTCGCGATGGTCGAGGCGAGGAAGCTCGAGCCGGGGAAGCTCGTCTCGCGCACGGTGGGACTCGAGGACGTGACGAGCGTCGTGCAGTCGATGGGCTCGTACGGCACGACCGGCGTGACGGTGATCGCCCGGTACTGAGCCCGGTACTGCGTGGCGTTCGACACGCTGTCCTCGAACGGCGTCGACTACACGCCGCGGGAGGCGAGCGCGGGAGGCCCCGCGGTGTTCGTGACCGTCGCGCCCTGAGCGGACGGCCGCCGACGCCGCGCCGGGACCGCCGAGCGTTTGTCTCGGCTCGCGACGGCGCGTACCGTCGCGGTCCAATGGCGCGCTCCCTGCGTAATCCCGCCGACCTGGTCGTCCGGTCCCGGCTTCGCGAGCCGGTCGTCTTTCCGCACCTGACCGAGCGCCTGGCGCTGAAGCTCTCTTCGATCGTCCACTACACGGCGCGCGCGCACTTCGGTGCCTGGCACCGCAAGCTGGGTGCACCCGACTGGAAGGACCCGCGCGGTGTCTTCACCCCCCTGGTCTACATCGAGCTCACCGCCACCGACGTGCCGATCGATCCCGGGAAATCGCTGCGCGTCCATGGCGAGACGTTCCTCACGAAGACGCTGGATGACGCCGGCGCGATTCGCCACCTCGTCCGCGAGGGTCGCCACGTGATCCTCGCCGCGGACGGCGCGATCGTCGCAAAGGCCCGCCTCCTGAACGCCTTCACCCGGTACGACCCTGACCCGGCACGGCGCCGCGTCACGTCCCTCCCGCCTGCGCTCGGTCTCGGCGATGCACCCTCGCGCGTGGGAGAGCTTCCCGATCTCGCGACGCTCGTGCCGCTCGACCGCGGTCCTGATTTCGTCGAGACGAGCCCGCGGGCCTGGCACTACGGCCAGACCGACGCGAACCGCCACGTGAACGGCATGGAGTACCTGCGCGAGATGGAGGACTACGTCGCCAGCGTCTTCCACGCGGGGGGCCACGACCTCGCACGGCTCTACTTCGCGCGCGCCCGAATCGTCTATCGCAAGCCCTGCTTCCGCGGGGAGGGCTACCGCCGGCTCGCGTGGTTCCGCGGCGAGGCGCCGCTCGTGATCGCGGGTGCGTTCGTCAAGGCGGACGACCCACCGCATGCGCGTCCCGCCGTCGCCGTCGAGCTCACCGTCGCGCAGCATGACGGCGCGCGTCGACGGTGACCGGGCCGGCACTTCGCTAGTTGGCGTCGTCCACGCCGGACTTTCTCGGCGGGACGAACCCGAGCAGCCGGAGCTTCGCCCAGAGCGATTCGCGCGTCATGCCGAGGCTTCGCGCCGTCGCGCTCCGATGGTAGCCATGCTCGCGGAGGCGGGCGAGGATGGTGGCGAGCTCCACCTCGCGGACGATCTCCTTGAGCGCGCGGGCGCCGTCGGCCGGCGCTGCGGTGTCCTCGACGATCCACGAGGCGAGCAGCTCCGGCATGATCCACTCGCCGGGCTCGGCGCAGAGGACGAGACGGTGGATCTCGTTGGCTAGCTGGCGCACGTTCCCGGGCCAGGCGTAGCGCTCGAGCGCCCGCAACGTCCGGGGATGGAAGCCGCGCAGCGGCTTCGCTTCCGCCGTCGTCATGTGCTCGAGAAGGTGGACGGCGAGCGGACGGATGTCGTCCCGGCGCTCGCGGAGTGGCGGGAGCCGGATCGGAAAGACGCGCAGACGGTACAGCAGGTCCTGCCGGAAGGTGCCCGCGCGCACGGCCTCTTCGAGGTCGCGATTCGTCGCTGCGATGATCCGGACGTCGACCTTGCGGATCGACTCGCCACCGACCGGTCTCACCTCGCCGTCCTCGAGGACGCGGAGGAGCTTTGCCTGGATCGAGGCGGTCGCTTCCCCGATCTCGTCGAGAAAGAGCGTCCCGCCGTCCGCTTCCGCGAAGAGGCCGCGATGCGACCGATCGGCGCCGCTGAATGCGCCCCGGATGTGCCCGAAGAGCGCGCTTTCGAGGAGTGTTTCCGGCAGCGCGGCGCAGTTCTGGGCGAGGAACGGTCCGCGAGCCCGTGGGCCGTGATAGTGGATCGCGCGCGCGAAGAGCTCCTTGCCGGTTCCGGTCTCGCCCTCGAGCAGCACGCTCGCGCGTGTCTGCGCGGCGCGCTCGGCGAGAAAGAGCGCGTGCTCGATCGCGGCACTCTCTCCGACGATGCCGTCCAGGCGATACCGTTCGCGGAGCTCGCGCCGCAGGCGGCAGACTTCCCGGCGCGAGCGGCGCAGCTCGCTCCGGCAGTGCGCCGCCGTCCGCTCGAGCTCGCGCCGCCCGAGGGCGCCGCGGACGACGACCGGAACCGTGACGAGATACTTGCCGTGCTTCACGACGTAGTCGGTCGCGCCGAGCTTCATCGCCTCGACCGCGAGCTCCTCGGAGCCCGCCCCGGTGATCATGACGACCGGGACCTCGGGATGATCGCGCCGCAGGCGGCGGAGGCACTCGAGGCCGTCGAGGTCCGGAAGCCGGTAGTCGAGCAGCACGCAGTCGACCGGATGCTCGGCCAGGTACTCCATGCCGGCCCGCCCCGAGCTCGCGGTGGGGACCTCGAAGTGCCCGCTCGCGGCGTGCAGCGCGCCGGAGATCAGGCGGGCGGTGTCCGCGCTATCCTCGATCAGCAGGACGGTCGGTGGCATGGGCATGGGTCCTCCAGAATTCGAGGAAGGTGTCACGCAGGGCGTGCGCGCGCGACGGCTTCACGCGAAAATCCCGCGCGCCGGCCGCACGGGCGGCCGCTTCGTCCTCGGCCCAATCGGCCTGGCTCACGACGAGCACGGGGATCGCCTGCAGGCCTGCGTCATCGTGCAGGCGGCGCAGCACCGCGGGCGCGTCCATGTCGGGGAGATGAAAATCGAGGACGACGAACGCCGGCCGGGGGGCATCCTTGAAGGGCGGACGGCGCTCGAGGAAGGCGAGCGCCTCGTGGCCCGTCTCGGCGGTGTGAACCAGGAAGCCGTCGTTGCCGAGGACGGTGCGGGCGGCGTGATTGAATCCTGGATTGTCGTCCACGACGAGGACGTTCGTTGCACGCGTCATGACACGGGTCCCGCCGGCAGGCGCACGGTGAAGCAGGTCCCCGCGCGCGCCGCGCAGTCGACGGATACCGTCCCGCCGTGGGTCTCGACGATCCGCTTGACGACGTTGAGCCCGACGCCGCTCCCGGGCACCGTTTCGCCTTCCACCAGCTGCTCTTCGGGGGGCACGCGCACGAAGAGATCGAAGATCGAATGTCGGTACGGCTCCGGAATTCCTATGCCGTTGTCGCGCACGGTGAGGACGACGTGTCCGTTCTCCAGACCGCCGGCGACCTCGATCCGCCCCCGCCCGGCCGGGACGTACTTGACCGCGTTGTCGAGCAGATTCGCGACGACGCGCGCGAGCTTGCTCGGCTGCCCCCAGACCCGGGGAAGCCCGTTCACCTCGACGCGGGTGTGCTTCGCGAGGAGCTTCGGGCGAAGGGTCTCGACGGCGGCCTCCGTCACCCGCGACAGCTCGACCCATTCGGGATCCTCGGAAAGCGAGGTGATGCGGAAGAGGTCGAGCAGGTCGCGGATCATGTCTTCCGTCGCCGCCGCGAGCCGTACGATGCGATCGAGCTCCCCGCGGCTCTCGGCGTCGAGCCCGGCCAGGTTGCGCTGGGTAAGGAGGTCGGCCGTGAGCAGGATCGCGTTGACCGGACCCTTCAGGTCGTGGGTGACGGCATAGACGAAGTCCCGGAACTCTTCCTGCTTCGCCTGGAGCGCCCGCGCGTTGGCGGCGAGCTGCTGATTGACCGTCGTCAGCTCGCGGGTTCGCTCGGCGACCTTCCGGCGGAGGTTCTCGGCAAGACGTCCGAGCTGCTGGCTGTAGCGGTTCGTGTAGATCGCGAGCCAGTTGAAGACGAGGAACGCCATCACCGCGAATGCCACCTGCTGGTCGATCCCGATCCCGACTTCACGGAGCTGCGAGCTTTCCACCCACACCAAGACCGCATAGGACGCCGTGAGGACGTTCGCGATTCCGAACACGGAGATCCCGAACATCTCGGCGAGGATGATGGGAAATGCGCCCGTCACGAGGAGCGCACCCATCATCACGCCGCCGAGGCGATGGAGAATGAGCATGATGACCGTCGCCTGGAACGCCAGCTGGATGAAGATCGACCGCCGCCGTCCGCCCCACCATTCGGCCGTCAGTGCCAGGATGAGATTCAGAAGGATGAGGCCGGCGAACAGCGGAACGACCGCCGCGAGCGGAAAGAGAAAGACCCGCCGGGTTGCGGCGACGAAGCCCAGATAGGTGGTCAGCCCGGCGGCACCGATCAACGCCGCCGTGCGTACGCGACTGATGACGTCAACCGAAGAAAGGACCGAAGAAGCGTCACCCTCGGCATCCGTCGGCATCATGGGTTCCGAACGCCGACATTAGGGACGACCTTCGCCGGCAGTCAACCTGATGTGAGTAGATCCTCACATCGCCTGCGGGACCTCGGCACTGCAGGCTCGCTCCCGAGCGATGCGTACGGTCGGACCCACGCCGTCGGCGCCCGGCACGCCGGTTGCTCCCCACGGTTCCTCATGTTGCGCGATGTCATTCTCGGTCTCCTTCGCGACGGCGCACCGCGCCACGGCTACGGCCTGCGCCAGGAACACCGGCTCCGAACAGGGGTCGAGTCGGTCACCGGGCGCTTCTATCGCGAGCTGCACCGCCTCGGGGAGGACGGCCTCATCCGCGAGGTTTCGAATCCTCCGGGGTCGGATCCCCGCCGAAGGCTGTATGCGATCACCCGCAGGGGATCGGATGTCTTCGACGCCTGGCTTGGCCAGCGTGAGGTGACGTTCACCGAGCCGCGGGACGACGACATGTCAGCAAAGGCGGTGTTCCTCGGCGTCGCGGAGCCGCGGGTCGTCCGGGGCGTCCTCGAGGGATGGTTGGAAGAAACACGGACCCGCGACGACAGTCTCGGCCGGGCGCGCGAGGCCGCCGAGCGGCGAGCGGGAAAGCGGATCCTCGACCCGCTCACGCTCCTTCTGACGCGGCGCGCACGGTTCGTCGCCGCCGATCTCGAGTTCATCGAGAATTTCCGGGCAGCATATGAGCGGTCGCTTGCCGTCCGCGACGCTGGTTCCGCGGACGTCGCCTCATTCGGAGCGGGCGCATCGCTCCGTCCATTGAAGGGCGGCGCGGTCGGAAAGGTGGCGAAAAGGTCGTTGCTCCGACCCGCATAGCGACCGGCCGCCGTCAGGCCGCTGATCGACCTCGAGGGGTCCCGCGTGTAGCCTGAACGGACCGTGGCGTATCCGGCGATCCTCCTCTTCGACATCGATGGCACCCTCGTGACGACGGCCGGGGTCGGTCGCCGCGCCCTCGAGCGCGTCTTCGCGGTGCGGTATGGGCGTTCCGCCGTTCTCCGCGACGTGGTGTTCGACGGCATGACCGACCGCGCGATCGTCCGCGGCGCGCTCGCCGCGATCGGGGAGCCGGTCGCGGGACGGGACGCCGAAGCGGCCATCGACGCCGTGCTGGCGGCCTATGTTCCGCTTCTGGAGGCCGAAATCGCCGAGACGACGGAGTTCCGGCTGCACCCGGGGGTCCACGAGGCGCTCGACGCGGCCGCGTCCCGCGGCTCCGTCGCCATCGGCCTCGGCACGGGAAACATCCGCGCCGGCGCGCGCGCGAAGCTCCGGGCGCTCGGCATCTTCGAGCGCTTCCGCTTCGGGGGTTTCGGCTGCGATCACGAGGAGCGCGGCGAGATCCTGCGCATCGGCGCCGCGCGCGGCGCGCGGATCCTCGGGTTGTCGCTGGGCGCATGCCGCGTGGTCGTCATCGGCGACACCCCGCGTGACGTCGCCGCCGCACGGGCCATCGGCGCCGAATCGATCGGCGTCGGCAGCAGCCGCTTTCCCGCGAGCGAGCTCCTCGCCAGCGGTGCCACACACGCCTTCCGCGATCTCACCGATCCCGGTCTGGTCGCCGCCCTGCTCGCGGATTGAGATTCACGCCGGACGCCGGAACAGCGACAACGCCATCACGACGCCGATCACCACGACCGCCCAGCGAACCGTCGACGCCGACAAATTCCGCGCGATACGCGCACCGGCGAGCCCGCCGACGATCTGTCCAACGGTCAGGACGGCCGCGTCCGTCCAGCGGACCGCGCCGAAGAGGATGAAGTACGCCGCTGCGACGCCGTTGATGAGAATCGCGTAGTAATTGCGCAGCGCGATCATCCGATGGATCGCCACGAAGCCCGCGAGGCCGAGGCCGGCGAGCATCATGATTCCGATCCCGGCGCCGAAGTAACCGCCGTACAACGATACCAGCAGGTGGTAGAGCAGGAACACGCCCCCGCGCGGCAACGGCGGCACGCCATCGGGGCTGCCGCCGCGTTTTCGACGGGCCAATGCGTGCAGCGGTCCCGAGCAGGCGAAGAGCGTCGTCGCGAAGAGAATCAGGTACGGCACCAGCCCGGCGAAGACGGCGGAAGGCGTACGGAGCAGCAGCACGGCGCCGAGCGTTCCGCCGGCGAGCGACGGGACCGTCCCCCAGACGATCCAGCGCCGGAGCCCGACGAGCTCGCGACGAAACCCGTGGAGCGCAGCGATCGAGCCGGGCGACAGCGACACCGTGTTGGTCGCGTTCGCCACGATCGGCTCCCGGCCGAGCCAGACGAGCACCGGGAACGTGATCAGCGACCCACCACCCGCGACCGAGTTGACGGCGCCCGCGAGCGACGACGCGCCGAGGAGTACGACCGCGTCGGTGATCGTCGTCACCGCCGCGGAGAGGTGGAGGGCGGCATGAGTGCCGTCTCCCGGAACCCCGGGCGCGAGTCAAGCGCGAGTCGTCGATGTGCGACGACGAGTACGCTCCGCGCGTCACGCTCGTGGAGCGATGTGCGTTGACCCTCCTTCGCCGCGCGTGATACGCGCGCGCGATGGATGGGGCGAGTACGACGGAGGGGATGGTAGGGTCACGCCCCATCGCGGTGGCCGCGGAGACCGCGGCCGGATCGGATCTCCTGCGGACGACGTGGGCGCTCGCATGGCCCGTGATCTTCACCTTCTCGATCGAGTCGTTCGTCGGGCTCTGCGACATGCTGATGGTCGGCCGCCTCGGACCGACGGCGGTGGCCGGCGTCGGCGTGGGCGTGCAGATCCTCGGCGCGGTCGACACCGTGATGTTCGCGCTCGGCACGGGCGTGCTCGCGATCGTCGCCCGCCACGTGGGAGCGGGCGAGCGCGCCGAGGCGGAGGAGACGCTCCGCCAGTCGCTGGGCGCCGGGGCGGCGGTCGCGGTCCTCATCATGCTGCCGGTGATCGCGTGGGCGCCGGCGCTCGTCGCCGCCTTCCGCGTGAACGACGCGGTGGTGGTCGCCGGCACGCGGTTTCTCCGGATCGTCATGCCGGCCGCACCCGCGAGCGCGCTGCTCTTCATCATGGTGTCGAGCCTGCGCGGTGCCGGCGATACGCGGACGCCGCTTGCGATCGGCGCGACGGTCGGCCGCGCTGCTCGGGCTCGGGCTCCTCGCGCGCGGACGGCTCGTCCTCGTGCTGCGCGCGCGGCCGGCGCGGCTGCGGCTCGACGTCGTGCGCCGCGTGCTCCGCATCGGCTACCCGGCGGCGATCGAGCACCTGCTCATGCAGGTCGGGTTCTTTCTGTACATCGTCTTCGCGGCGCACCACGGCACGGCGGCGGTTGCGGCGTACTTCATCGGGGTCCGGATCCTCGCGCTGTCCTTCCTGCCGGGCTTCGGGTTTGCGGCCGCGGCCGCGACGATGATCGGGCAGAACCTCGGCGCGGGACGTCCCGACGACGCCGAGCGAAGCGGGCGCGCGGCCGTGCGTCTCGCCCTCTGGCTCATGACGGCGGCTGGCGTCGTCATCTTGGTGGCGGCACGGCCGATCGCGCGGCTCTTCGTTGCCGACGCGGCCGTGATCGCCGACACGGTGTCGTTCATCCGCGTGCTCGCCGCCTGCCAGCCGCTCATGGCCCTCGACTTCACGCTCGGGGGCGCGCTCCGCGGCGCCGGCGACACGCGCTTCCCGCTGCTCGCGGTGTTCCTCGGCTTCTACGTCTGCCGGCTCGGCGTCGCCTGGCTCGTGACGTTCGCGCTCGGGCTCGGCGTCGTGTGGCTCTGGCTCGCGCTGGTGGGCGACTACGTCGCGCGCTCCGTGCTCAAGGGCGCGCGGTTCCGCTCGGGGGTGTGGAAGACGGTGATCGTGTGATGCATCGAGGAAACCGACGCGCAGCCCCGCGCGCTCACGCCCCGCACGCCGCGATCGACCCGCCGCCGAACACGTTCGTCGCCGCGGACAGCAGCGGCAGGACCACGGTGAACCGCGCGCCGCGCCCCTCGCCAGGACTCTCGGCGCGCACCGTGCCGCCGTGAAGCTCCACGAGCTGGCGGACGATGGCGAGCCCGAGGCCGAGACCCTCGGTCGCGCCACCCGCCTGGCGGAACGGCTCGAACACGTGGGGCAGGAAGGCCGCGCTGATGCCGCGGCCGGTGTCGGTGACCGTCAGCTCCGCACGGTCGGCGATCTGGCGGAGGCGGACGACGACACGGCCGGCGGGTGGAGTGAACTTGATGGCGTTGCCGACGAGGTTCCAGACCACCTGGTGCAGCCGCGTCGGGTCCGCGAGGAGCTCCATCGGCGTGATCGCGAGGTCCTGCTCCAGGCCGACGCCCTTTGTCATGGCGCTCGGACGGACGCCGTCGAGCGCCGCTTCCACGGCGTCCGCGAGCGCGATCGGCCGCAGCGACAGCGCGAGCTTGCCGGCGCTGATCCGGGAGACATCGAGGAGGTCGCCGGCGAGCCGCTCGAGCGTCCGCGTGCTGCGCTCGACCGCGTCGAGTGCGGTGTCGTCGTGTCTCCCGAGCCGGAGCAGCCGCGACCAGGTGACGAGCTGGGCGAGCGGCGCGCGCAGCTCGTGCGAGACGGTGGCGAGCAGGTCTTCCTTCGCGCGGCTGGCGGCCTCCGCGCGCCCGCGGGCGGTGCGCTCGCGGGCGAGGAGGGCCGTCCGCTCCTCGTCGGCGCGCCGGCGCATCATCGCCTCGCCGAGCACGTGCGCCACCGCCTGCAGGAAGTGCGCGTCCCCGGCGGAAAACCGTCGCGGCCGCGCGACGTGCGTGCTGAGAATGCCGAGCGGTCCCTCCGATCCCCGGATGATCACCTTCGCGAGCCGCACGCCGTTGCCATTGGCGAGGTGTTCGCTGTCGTCGATCTCGGGCGCCGCGGCCGAGAGGACGTCGGTGTCGAGCACGACGTCGGCCACGATTTCCTTGCGACAGCAGACGGCTGCCCGCAGCACCGGGAGTCGATTGCCCGACGAGAGCTCCCATACGGCGGCGTACTCGATGCCGAGCGTCCGCGCCACGTGCGTGGCGGCCTCGTGCATGAGTCCGGACAGCTCGCCGCCGGCGAGCGCCAATCGACCGAGCTCGGCAATGCTGGCTTGCTGCCCGCGCTCGATCTCGGCGCGCCGCCGGGCGGCACTCAGCGAGCCGGTGAGGACGGCCACCAGCACGAACAGCCCGAGACGAAGGCCGTCGTCGAGGCTCTCGATCGCGATCGAATGCACCGGCGGGACGAAGAAGTAGCTCGTCGCGAGCGCCGCCAGCGCGGTCGCCAGGAACGCCGGACGGAGACCGCCATACCAGGAGCTCACCACCACCGCGGCAAAGAAGAGCGGCGACGGGGTGGTCTCGAGGCGCGGCCAGACGAGCAGCGTCGCGCCCAGCGCGACGACGCTGGCCAGCACGGCGACGCCGTACGCGTGGGCCGATCGCGAACGTTCGACGTCACGTCCCATCCAATCCCCCGCGGGAGCAAGCCCGGTGCCACGCCGCCCCGACGGTCCAGCCGGCTCAGCACCGAGCGCCGCGCGGGACCGAGCGCGGCACTGCGGTCACTCGCTGGGGCATTCGGTCCCGCCGGGATGGCGGCTGGGTGTGCCGATGCCGCGGCGCCGGAGGCGCGGGAGCAGGGCAGGCACGCGCGCCGCGTAGGCATCCCACGCGGGCCCGAGGACGCGACGGAGGGCGCGCTCCTCGATGCGGATCTTGAGCGCGAGGCCGAATCCGAAGCCGAGCGCGACGCACGATGTTCCCGCAGACGGGTGCGCCAGCAGCGTACCGCCCGCCAGCAGGAGCAGCGAGGCGTAGAGCGGGTGCCGGACGACCGCATAGGGCCCTCTGTCGATGACCGTCTGACCGGCCCGTACGGTCACGACTCCGGACCAGCTCGCCCCGAGCGTATGCCGCGCCCGGACGTGCAGGGCGACGCCCGCCGCGGCGAGCGCGAGCCCGAGGCCCACGAGCCACGGAGGCGAGACGAGTCGGCCGGTGCTGCGCTCGATCACTGCGAGGCCGGCGAGCGTCGCCACGACGAGGACGATGAGGAGCGCCGCGGGCGGTCGCCGCCCGCCCACGAGCGCAGGACCGAGCGCGCGGCGCGCTGCGGCGTTGGCGCGCGCCGCGTGCAGATCGACGGCGGCGATCGTTCCCCACGCGGACACGAGAAGCACGTCGACGACCGGGGCAGTCACCCGTACCGACGGTAGAGAGCGGGCACGAAGGCGTCAAACGCCGAGGCCGCCTTGTCGCTGCGGGACCGATCTGCGAGACAGTGCGGATGGCGATCCTGAAGGTCGCGCGGATCGGTCACCCCGTTCTCCGGTGTCCCGCCGAGCCGCTCCCGCGCGAGGAGATCGCCGCGCCCGCGACGCAACGGCTGATCGACGACATGCTCGAGACGATGGCCGAGTACGACGGCGTCGGTCTCGCCGGGCCGCAGGTCCACGTGTCACGCCGGCTGGTGGTGTACGGCGTCGCGGCCAACCGCCGCTACCCGGATGCGCCGGCGATCCCGCTCACCGTTCTCGTGAACCCGCGGATCACCCCCGTCGGCGACGAGCGCGAGGACGACATGGAGGGCTGCCTCAGCATCCCCGAGCTGCGCGGCACGGTGCCGCGCTGGGCGCGACTCGAGGTCGAGGCGCTCGGCCGCAACGGCGAGCCGCTTCGCTATCCGGCCGAGGGCTTCCACGCGCGCATCCTGCAGCACGAGGTCGATCACCTGGACGGGAAGGTGTACCTCGACCGGATGCCGTCGATGGAGAGCCTCGCGTTCCTCGCCGAGCTGCAGCGCTACGGTCTCAAACGCGCGGACTGAGCGTTCGCGACGGCCGGAGCGGTGCGAGGTCGGTGCGGGCGCGCAGCGCTTGCCCGAGGAGGTTTCCGGCCGTGGGCTCGTGAATCTTCCCCGAGTGCTGCCCGCGCTGCACCGCCGCGATGAACGCGCGCAGCAGCTTCTTGGCGCGCGACAGCGTCTTCGCGGCTTTTCCACCCTGCGCGGAGTGCGCGGCATCGAGGGTCGTCCGGAGCGATTGCAGGCGTGTTTCGAGCCGGGTGAGCTGCTTGG
>WNGI01005387.1_pt1 | contig 15941 bp, 11 predicted proteins | sample 5400621 | NCBI WGS metagenome assembly WNGI01 (sample SAMN13153374, study PRJNA577476) | soil metagenome | isolation source: 20 cm soil or saprolite under Garry oak tree replicate 1 | place: USA:California | collected 2016-06-15 | reverse complement strand
GCGGGCACCGAGTTCCACACGGTGACGCCGGCCTTCTCGCACAGTTCCACCCAGTGCGCCGGATCGGTGGCCTTGTCGTAGTCGGGCAGGACGACCGCCGCGCCGGCCGACAGCGCACCGAAAACGTCATATACGGAAAGGTCGAAGTTGAACGCGCTGATGCCGAAGAACCGATCCTCGGGGCCTATCCCGAAGCGGGCGTTGCAGTCCGCCACGACGTTGTCGACGCTGCGATGACTGACCATCACGCCTTTCGGCTCGCCGGTGGTACCCGACGTGTACAGGACGTAGGCGAGGTCATCCGGGTTCGCGCCGACCAAGCGCGGTATGGGGCGAGCCGGATGCGGCGCGTCGCTGCCGGCGTCCAGGATGTAGGTCGCCGGTAGCTCTTGTGGAGGTCCGGTGACCCCGGCGACAGGCTCCGCACGAGGTCGCTCCTGTGATTCGGCAGTGACCGGGTCGGTGAGAATGCAGCGCACCCGCCCGTCGCGCAGCATGTAACGCTGCCGTTCGATCGGCAACCCTGCATCGATCGGCAAGTAGGCGGCGCCGGCCATGATCGCGGCCAGGATGCCGATGACCTGCTCCGGACCGCGCCGCATGACCAATGCCACCAGCTCGTCGCGGCGCACCTCGTGCGAGCGCAGCCACCAAGCCGCCGCCGAGGCGTGCCGGTACAGCGTGCCGTGGTCGATCGTGACCGCACTGGTGATGATGGCCGGAGCGGCCGGGTCGCGCATCGCCTGGCTGATCACCGCATCGTGCAGCAACTCGGCCGGACGCGGGGTGGCCGTGTCGTTGGCCAGCATGCGGCGACGTTTCTGCGCTGCCGGAAGAAGATCGAACGTGGTGGCCACCCACGCCGAGCCGTCGGCCAGCAGGTCGAGCACGGTCTGGTAGCCGGCGACGAGGTCTGCGACAAGGCCGTCCGGGAACAGTCCGATCACCTCGTCGAACTGCACCACCACCCCGCCGTGCTGCTCGAACGCGAACCCGTTCAGCCACACCTGCGGAGTCTGGCTGGACGTGTACACCTCGGGGCCGAACAGCTCGAGTGCCGACCCGTCGACGTCCTCGCGCAGGTAGCCGATGGCGCTGTTGAACGTGTACGGCGCACGGCCCGCTGACGGGCCATGCCGGCGCCCCAGCTCGCGCAGTACCTCGACCCCGGAGAAGTGCCGGTGGTCGATGTCGCGCCGCAGCCTGGCCTGCAGGGCCTGGGCGCGCTGCTCGAACGTCGCCCGGGGATCACGCTCGATCTCGACCAGCATGGTTTCGGAGAAGTTGCCGATCGCGTCCACGATGCGCGGATGGATCGGCGGGCGATTGGCCAGCGTGGTTGCCAGGATGAACCGGTCGCCTGCACCCCAGCGATGCAGGGTTTCCGCATATGCCGAAAGGAGGATCCCGGTCGGGGTGAGGCCGGCCTGCGCTGCCCGCTCCTTGATCGACGTCCACCCCGACGCGGCGAGCCGGGCGACGTGCTGCCGGAACCTCGGCTCGGCGATCGCGCCCGGGCTGGCCGCCAGCGGCAGGTCGGGATGTGGGGGCAGCTCGTCCAGCCGGGACAACCAGTACTCACGCGAGCGTTGCGCCGGTGCCTTCGTGCGCGCAGCCTCGACGGCGGCCACGTACGCCGCGAACGACGCCTCGGAACCAGGCGGCTCGGGCTCGCCCTGGTAGGCCGCCCACCAGTGCTGGAAGAACAGGAACATGCTGATGCCGTCCATGATCAGCCCGTCATGGTCGACGTAGAGCACCATCCGGTCGTCGGCCAGCAGCGCCACGTCCACGGCGAGCAGCGGCGCGGTGGCGGCCGGGAAGATTCGGTGCGTTCGCTGCTCGCGCAGCTCGTATCGCCGCTCCTCCTGCCCCCCTACGGCCAGGCCGCGCAGGTCGTGCCTGGTGATGCGTACGTCGACGGCCGGCGCCTCAACCTGACGGCCGTCCGCAGTGAAGGACGTACGCAACGCGCCATGCCGGGCCACCACGGCCCGCAACGCCGCCTCGAGCCGATCGAGGTTCCACGCGCCCTCGACCTCGTGATAGATGTGGCTGGCTACGTTGCCTATCTCGACCGCGTCACCGCGCCCGATGAGGAAGCCCCGCTGCAGCAAGGTAAGCGCGAATCCCGTTTGCCGCGCGGGCAGTTCGAGATGGGCGAGCAGTTGTGTCTTGGCCTGCTTGATTCGGGCTACCAGCGCCGGGTCAATACGCTCGCGCGGGCCCTGCAGGCGCAGATCCGTTCCGGATGCGCTGATGCGAAGGCCGCGGTCCGTGATCTCCTGCAGCAGTTCGGCTACCGGAGTCATGCCGGGGGCACCTCGACGGTCGCGGAGCCAGCCGCGTCGAGAAGCGCGGCGAGCTGGGCGATGGTGCGCTCACCGAGCAGCTCCTCGATGGTGACGTCGACGCCGGTCTTCTCCAGTACCTGGTACTGCACGGCGATCGCCTGCAACGACGTCATGCCCAGCCCGACCAGCCGGCTGCCCAGGCTGACCTCGTCGACCGGCAGCTGCAGCGCCTCGGCGACGCGCTCGACCAGCCACTCCTGCAACGGCGGCGTATCGACAGCGAAGAACGTCTGCCCGGCCAGCCCGATCTGGGTACCCGGCGCGACCAGGGTCACCGTGCTCGGCCAGGTTGCGGGCGGTGACGCGCCCAGGCAAGCCGCCAGCCGCGTCGCGAACCGTGGCATCACCGGCATTGCCCCGTTCGCCAGCAGCCGCGCCGCGGCAAGTTCCAGTGCGAGGGCCGTGCGCGCCTCGTCCTTCCACTCACCAATGCCGGTCACCGGCTGCTCGCGTTGCCCGAACGCCACGACGTCCTCGACGATCCCGTGCAGCGCCCGGGCTGCCTGGTTCAACGAGAACCCGTCCTGGCCGAGGCTGGTGGTCAGCTCGCCGAGGCGGCCGTCGAGCCGGGCCAGGAACGCCGTGTGCTCCGGCGTCCATACGCCGGCGTCCGGAGCAACCCCGCCGTATCCCGACTCCACCCGCTCGCCCAGGTCGGTGAGCCAGCGCTGCCACGTCGCGATCAGCGTCTCGTCCCGGAACGCCTCGTAGCGGCTCCACGCGAAGTTGGTACGCCGACCTTCCGGGCGCGTCCACGACAGGTAGAACCGCAACGAGTCCACAGTGGACGGATTGAGCACGTCCTTGCCCCATACGGCATGCCGGCGGCTGGTGGAGAACTTGTCATCGTCGAGCAGATAGAACTCGTTCAGGTTGTAGTCGATGTCCGGCGTCCAGTCCGGATAGGCCAGCTTGTACAGCGCGGGGCAGAAGATCGCGTGGTAGAACGTGTTGTCGAAGCCGAGGAAGTGCACGATCTTCCAGTCCGGGTCGGGGGAATCTGCTCGCCAGTCCTCGCCGACCTCGCGCCCGACTGCCTCGATGCCGTGCAGGAATCGGTAGGCCATGTCAGCCCAGACCCAGATCACCTGTCCGTCCAGCGGCGAGTCGATCGGTTCGACGCCCCAAGACGACGGGTGGCTGATCGCCAGGTCGAGACGCTCGCGCCGGAACAGCCGATCGGTCAACTCTTTCACCCGTGCGGGTACCCGGCCCATGTGGTGGTGGGCGACCACGTCGGGGCCGAGCTCGCGCAGCGCGAGTGAGTAGCGGGCGATCCTGCCGTGCTTCGGCGTTGCCGTGGATGCGGTGGCCTGGGGGTCGACCAGGTCGGTGGCGAAGTTCGGCTCCCCGCACTCCTCGCACATGTTGCCGCCCGTGGCCGAGCCGCACGTCGGGCACGAGCCGGTCACGTCCACCTCGTACAGGTACTGGCCGGACTCACCGTCGAACAGCGCGTCGCCGTCGGCGACGGACACGAACGGCGATGTGGCCACGCGGGCGAAGAAGTCACGCACCCCGTCGACATATCCGGCGTCCTGATCAGACACCGTGTAGTGGTCGACACCGATGTCCATCAGCTTGTGCGTTGCCAGGATCTCGGCGCTGTAGTGGGCAGCGGTCTCTGCCGGTGTTCGCCCTTCGCTGCGCGCGGGCGCGTCGCGCCAGTAGAAGGTCGCGAACAGCAGGTCATCCTCGCCGGTGTTCTCCAGATGATGCGTCTCGAACGGCTCGAACTGGATGACCATGCCGGACCACACCGGTCGGCGTCCTGAGTCGACGACGAGATCGCCGTGGCCCTGCACGATCACGAATGTCTCGGTCTCGTCGTGTTGATGCGCGTCCGACCGACCGGCCGGGGCGACCCGGCCCCAGTTCGCGCCCACGCCCAGAGCCTCGACCGCTCCCATGTCGATCTCGCCGAGGTCGATGCCGTAGGAGCGGTGCAGCCGGTCCGGATCATACGTACTGATGATCACGAGCAACTCCTTCGCGGGAAGTCAGCACATCCACGGCTTCGGCGGCGATGGCCGGGGCGAGCCGGTAACCCGAGCCGCTCGCGGCGCCGGCGAACACGACCCGGCCGGCACCGTCCATTGCTCGCACCACCGGTTCACGGTTCGGGCTGTACGCGTCGCAGAACACCCGGCCCGACATCGCGGCGTCCGCCAGCTCGGGAACGTGACGGCGCAGGCAGGCTCGCCCGGCCGCGATGTCGGCAGGCGACACGCTGCCGTGCAGCGCGTCCGGATCCACGTCCCACTCGTCGCGGGTGTAACTGAACAGTTGGTATCCGTGCTCTGCGATAGGCAGCAGGAACGCGTCGTCGGCGAAGACCGCCAGCCCAGCATCGGCATCCGGGCCCAGGTCCACGTGCAGCGCGACGATCTTCTTTACGCGCAGTCGCAACGGGGCGAGCAGGTTCCGCCACGCCGGCGCGGCGATCCACGGCCCGGGCGTCAGCACGACCCGGTCGGCATACAGGCGCTCGCCGGTGCCGAGCTCGACAGCCACGCCATCTGGACCGGGGTCGATCGCGGTCACCTGTGTGCCCTCGCGGAACGTGACCTGCGGGCGCAACGCGTCGGCTAGCGCCTCGGCCAGCCCGCGGACGTCGGCGTACTGGCACCCGTCCACGCGCCAGTTACCGGACGCCTTGCGCAGATTCGCCTCGTCCAGGGTGATCGCGCGCAGCCGGTCCGCCGCGGATGCGTGCACGTGTGCGTCGAGGGCATGGATCGGCAGGCCCGGATCGTCATGGGCCAGCGCAGCGTAGTAGCGCTGGCTGTACGCCGTCATGGCTCGCAGTCGCGGCGTCGCACCGAATGGCCAGTGCAGACCGGCTGATCGCCGGCTCGCGCCCTGCCCGATCGCATCCCGCTCGAGGACGGTGATAGTGCTTCCCGGCACTCGGGCAGCGACTTCACGCGCCGTCATCACGCCGACGATTCCGCCGCCGATGATTGCGAAGTCAGCCATATCGTGCCTACATGTATTGCGCGGTAGGAGGCTTTGTCGTCCACTCAATGAAGGAGCTCAGTGGGTCCTCGGATTGCGTGCCGCAAATGCGATCGAGGATTCGCTGACTGCGCCACGCAAGCAAGGACAGATTTGGATCTGCGAGGCCGCGCTGCTGGCGTGCTGCGTTCTGAATGAATACATTGTTAGTGGGCGGGCCGTCCCACTCTACCGCGAAATTGCGGTCGATTTTGTATTCGCCGTCCTCGTACTGGAATCGGTCGGCAATAGGCGCAAGGAATTCGGTGTCGGCGCGGTGGTAGCCGGTCGCCCAGACGACGACGTCGAACTGCTGCCGCTCCACGATGTCCGGGTGGTACAGATGGCTCAACGTGAGGTCCCAGCCGCCCGACGTCGCATCGGGCACGACGTCCACCACCGACCGGTTCGGGTAGAGCGCGATGAGGTCGTCGGCGTTGCGGACGAAGCGACGGAGGTAGATCGCTTGGTAGATGCTGCGCAGCGTCGACTCAGAGATGCCGTCGCTCGTGAGCAGGTGCCTGGCGTTGAACTCCCGCCGAGTCTCGAGTGGCAACGTCGCGAAGTAGTCGCTGTGGCCGGGCATGTAGTAGTCATTGGTGAACGGCGAGTCGTCCAGCGGCAAGAAGTTCGGCCGACGCGAGATCCAGGTGATACGCCGTGGCAACTCGTTGTCGTCTCGAGTCACGAGATCGAGGAACGCTTCGGCACCGGACTGGCCGCCGCCGACCACGCCGACTCGTTTACCGCCCAGTCCGCGCGCCTTGCTGAGGTAGTCGCTGACGTGGAATTGGCTAGCGCCCAGGTGCGGGACGGCTGCAGCTGGCACCCTGGGCGCGCACCCAACGGCGACGCTGACGTTGTCGGCGGTCACCGTCCCGTCGTCGGTGCTAATCACGAATCGGCCGTCGAATTCGACCGAGCGCACCTGCTGCCCGAACACCACATTCGGATTCCGCTCGGCCGCCCAAGCAAAGTAGTCGCGGAATTCGGCGCGCGGCACCGCCTCGAACTGAGCGTTGAGGAAGTGGTACATGCGCCCCTGCGCGTGCAGGTAGGCCAGGAACGAGTACGGGTTCGTGGGATCGGACAGGCTCACCAGGTCCTTCAGCATCGAGACCTGTAGCATCGCGCCATCGATCTGCTGGCCATCGTGCCACCCGAACGTGTCGCGGCGTTCCAGGAACAGGTTCGTGAGCCCGGGCTGGCTGTGCATCAATGAGACCAGACTGAGGTTTGCCGGACCAACGCCGATGCCCACGCACCGGAAGTTCTTTCCGCGCCAGGCCCGGTCGACCTGTCGCCCCTCGTCTTGATCCACCGTGATCGCAACCTCCGATCGGTTTCCTCCGGGGGAATTTGCGTATGCCCCTTTTCCCTCGATTCGACCAGAGTCGCGAGACGGCTAATCGGCCGTGCCTGCGGCAACAAAATATGCACAAACCCGGCTATCAGAAAGAGCAACCAGCTACCGGTTCTATTGCCCAAATCATGACCGTACTTAACCCCGATATTTGGCCATAAAGGCACAGCTCAATTCGTGCACTGTGCTCAACTGATTACCGAGTGCTGCAGCCGGGCTTACCGTAGCTCGCGGCTCCAAGTGTGTCAATACACCCGTTGACTGGCAAAGATCCACAGCAACGCCAAGACCGCAATGATCATCCTGAATACCAGGATTCCGGAAATTCGGATGAATAGGTGAAATCGCGGTGGAGTTAGGCCCGGGCCAACAGCTCCGTGGCGTCTTGCTCGTCGACACGCACAGGACCCGGCCTCAGCACGGCAAGCGCGGCCTCGTAGCCGCCCTCGACGTGCAGGTCGACCAGCCGCAACTTCGCGATCAACTCCGGCCGTCCGGCCCAGGTGATCAGTTCCGCCGGAGCGTTCGGCGCACTGCTCTGCAGATCACGCGGATCGATCCGCAGTCCGTCGCCAGTGCACTTGAGTACGGCCTCCTTGCGCGCCCAGTATCGGGTGAACAGCGCGCGCGGCTCATCACATTGGTCCAGGCTGGCCCGCTCGTCGGAGCCCAGCACGTGCTCGACGAGCGCAGCGTGGATCTGCTCGTCGATCATCTCGACGTCCAGCCCCACCGGATCGTGCACGGCCATGGCCACGCCGATCCGCTGGCCGGAGTGGCTCACCGACGCTTGCAGCGGAGCTGGCAACCGCGGTTTGCCGTGCGGCCGGCCGCAGGTCGGGCACCCGCGCTGGATCGAGACATCGGCAGCCGGTCGGCCGAGGCACTGGCCCGCGAGCAGCCTGAGCAACGCGGCACCGAGCAGGAACCGGTCCGCGTCCTCGGCGCGGCGATAGGCGGCCAGGCGTGACTGCTCGGCCGGATCGAGCAGATCCTTGAGCCCCGGTCGCATATCGGCCGGCGTCGCCCACCAGACGGACACGACTGCGGGGCCGTCGACGTCGCGCTGCGGTCCCGGCATGCTCACCTGGCAAGGTCTGGTGATCGGCGCGTCACGCCCTCAACCCAGCCGTCAGCGTAGTGGATCGGGGTCTGCGGAACGGATAGCTGACAACCGACTTGCCTTGCCCGAGGAGCGGGGCTGGATCGTCGCATCTCCCCCGTCTCAGTCGTCCACGCGTGTCTTGGTCACGGTTCCGGCTATGCCGGAGTTCGGCCGGGCGGTTACCGGCACCTCATGTGGACGCCCAGGCCCACCGGTATCGGCGGGCCTGGGCAGGGAGGCGGCTAGCTTGGGTCAGGCGACGGCGACGGCCGCTTCTTGCACCTGAGGCATGTCGCGCTTCTTGACGTTGATCAGGACGAGGGCCGCCACGACCGCGACAATGCCGAAGATCGCGGCCACCAGGAAGCCCTGGCTCGAACCGTGCGCCTGGACGGCGTGGAAGGCGTCGAGTGCGGCATGGTCCGCGTACGCAGCCGACGACGCGGGCTTGCCGGTCTGCGAACTCGCGAGCAGCTCCTGGAGGTGCTGCTGCGACGCGCCGGCCAGTGAACCGATCTGCGATTTGCCCTCGCTCTTGGACGCGCTCGCGAACGCCGTGGCCAGCACCGCGAGGCCGATCGAGCCGCCGACCTGCTGGCCGACGTTGAGCAGCGCGGACGCGAGCCCGGTGTCGGTGTCGGTGACCTTGGTGACCGCGACGACGGTCAGCGTGACGAAGACCATTGCCATGCCCGTGGCCATCACCATCATCGGCGGGAACACGCCCGTCCAGTACTTGGTGGTGGTGTCCACTTGGGCGAACCAGAACAGCCCGGCCGTCAGGAGCCCCGAGCCGACCGTGATCAGCGGCTTGGGCCCGACCCGCGGCAGGACCTGGCTCACGATTCCGGAGCCCACGATGATGACCGCGCTGAACGGCAGGTAGGACACACCGGTCCTCAGCGAGCTGAAGCCCATGACGCCCTGGATGAAGAACGTCATGAAGTAGAACATGCCGAAGAGGGCGGCGCCGATAATCAGCATGATCAGGTAGGCGCCGGCCCGGGACCGGTTGGCGAAGATCCGCATCGGCATCATCGCGATCGCCGAGCGCGACTCGTACAGGACGAACGCCCCCAGCAGCACGACACCGGCGGTGAGCGACGCGACCGTCGTGCCCTGGCTCCAGCTGTGGTTGGCGGCGTTGATGAAGCCGTAGACCAGGGCCACCATGCCGGCCACTGACAACACCGACCCGAGGATGTCGAACTTGCCGGACAGCCGCTCGGACGTGTGGATGTAGAGGAAGCCGCCGGCCATCAAGGCCAGGCCGATCGGGACGTTGACGAACAGCACCCACCGCCAGTCGAGGTACTCGGTCAGCACACCACCGAGCAGCAACCCGATGGCCGCACCGCCGCCGGAGACGCCGGCGTAGACGGCGAACGCCCGGTTGCGCTCGGGTCCTTCGGCAAACAACGTGGTGATGAGCGACAGTGCCGTCGGCGCTGCGATCGCGCCGCCGATGCCCTGGATAACCCGGCCGACCAGCAGCAGTTCGAAGGTGGTCGACAGGCCACCGAGCAGGCTGCCGAATGAGAACAGGCCCAGCCCGACGATGAACATCTGCCGACGGCCCAGGATGTCGGCGGCTCGCCCGCCAAGCAGCAGCAAACCGCCGAACGCGAGCGTGTAGGCGTTGATCGCCCACGTCATGTCGGTCTGGCTCTTGTCGAAGTAGCGCCCCATCGACGGCAGCGCAATATTCACGATCGTCGCGTCCAGCACGACCATGAGCTGGGCGCCGGCGATGAGGAACAGCAGCAGTGCCTTGTGGGTACTGCGGCGTGCCGTGGTGCGCGGCGCCGCCGTGGCGACGTCGCCTTGAACCGTGTCGGTCACAAGTGTCTCCATGAGGTCTCGTATGTAGTGACTGCGGCTGGCATACTGGTAGGGAACGCGAACGTTCCCTACGATGGAGAACAGTAGCCGCGGTCGATAAGGAACGCAAACGTGCACTATCAGGTTGGCCTCAGGGACCGGCCGGAAAGGTCTGGAAGACAGTGACGGTGATCTCGGCGGCCCCAACGACGCGCAAGCGCGGCGCGGCGCTCGAGGACGCCATCCACGACGCAGTCTTGGCCGAACTGGCCGAGGTCGGCTATGCGGCCTTCACGATCGAGGCCGTGGCCGTGCGCGCACAGACCGGAAAGGCCAGCATCTACCGCCGCTGGGAGACCAAGCAGGACCTGGTGGTCGACGCCTTCCTCGCTCGCTTCGGTAGGCCCGACGACATCGTCAGCGAACTGCTCGTCGACACCGAGGCGTCGACCCGCGACCTGCTGGTGAGATTGGCCACTCGGATCTGCCAGGTGTCCGACGAGGCCGGCGAGGTCATCCGCGCCGTCGCCTGCGAGGCGACCCGCGACCCCGACCTCGCGGCCGCGGTCGAGCAGAAGGTGCATCGGCCCAAGCACGCGGCGTTCGTCGAATTGCTGCGGCGCGGGGTCGATCGCGGTGAGGTCCGCCCGGAGGCCGCGCGCGGTGTGTACGCCGATGTGCTTCCGGCGATGCTCACCTACCGGATGGTGCTGAACAACCAGCCCGTCACCAAGCACAAGGCAATCGAGATCGTCGACCACATTGTGATGCCACTCATCTCGACGAGTTGACCGGCCTGCTTGGCTCGATCGCGACTCGCGTGTCGGCGCGGTGCGTCGGCCGCAAGACGGCAACGCCCGGTCCTGAGCGTCCCCCGAGGTCCGGGGCCGAGCTGCCCCTACGAGGCCATCGCGACGGGCATTGTGCCGGTGACGCCGGGTGGCTGGTTCGCAACGTGAAAGGCTCCGCCAACGCGAACTCGAACATTGAGCCGCCCGCTCCACGCGGAGTGATCATGAATCGGGCACCGGTGCGGCGCCTACGATGCGAAGGCCCGACCTACGTCGCATGCATCGCGCAGGGCGAGTAGTGCCTCAGGCGGCGTCGAGAGACGGCACCCGCCGGCGCCACGCCGTCTCACGTATCGCAGCACGTGTCGCCGCGTCTTGGTCACGGTTCTGGTCACGGGCGCCGGACCCGGGCCGACCCGGGGCACCCGACTCCGGCCTGTCCACCCGCACGCAGCGGCCGCTGCCCGATCGTCGCTTGCCGCCGCGCGACTTCGCTGGATCCGGAGACGTCGTCAACGATGACCTTGTCGTCGTTGACGATGATGGCGTCGGCGTCCACCACCGGCACTCGGGAGTGGGTGCCATGCAAGGTGCCGTCGCCGCGATGTCGGACAAGCGCACAAGGCGCCCACCGGCTCATCGGGTCGCGACGCCCCAGGCAGCGGTATTGACCGGCCAGAAGACCGAGTTCCGTAGCTTCCGTCGCTCCAGCTGGACTTCCGTGAATCCTGCTTGCCGGATCGTGTCGGGCGTGTGCCGGTGTGGGTCGCACCCTTCGAAGAGCCACCCCCAGGGTCGGCGGATCGCCCGTTGCGCGAGCGCACGCATCCCGCGCCGCGGCGAGGCGACGTGCTCGACGAAACGGAATCGCCCGCCGGGTCTGAGCACACGCTGGACCTCGGCCAGCACGCGCCCTGGATCAGGTGTGGTGCACAGCACGAGTGAGCAGATGACCTCGTCCACGGAGGCGTCGGGCAGCGGGATGGTCTCCGCGCCGCTGGCGAGGATAGTCACCTCTACTCCCACGGCAGCGCACCGGCGGCGTAGTCGATCGTGCATGCGCAGGCTGGGTTCGAGGGCGTAGAGGTGCGCGCCGGCGGGCAGGTGTTGCAGGTTCGCACCGGTCCCTGCGCCGATTTCCAGGATGGTTGAGTTGCGCTCGATGCCGCCGAACGCTGCCTGCTTATGGAAATGCGCGATGTGGTTGAGGTAGCCGGCGAAGGCAGTGAAGAACCAGGCGTTGAATCGGCTCACCATCCCCATGTCGGACGTTCCTTGGTTCGGCGCCGGAGCGTCGACCTGCGGAGTGGTGCTCTTGTCGCGTGCCATGATGTTGATCCTTTGGCAAGAGATGGCTAGCCAGAGAGGGCAGTCATGCAGGTTGGTCGGTTGCTACGCGGCCGACCGATTGCGCGCGCCGTTCAGGTACGTCGAATCGGGGCACTCAATGGCGAGGAGCGCCTGGACGGACACGGCACCGCTGACGAGACGATCGGCAAGGCGCAGGCGCGCGCCCCAACGCCTCAACAGCGAGACGACTACTCCGTTCTCCGGCGACACGTCGAAGGTGAAGCTGCGGACGCCGCGGCGGTCGGCCTCGATCGCCAGCGCGGCGATCAACGCGCGACCGACGCCCCGCTGCTGCTGATCGCTGACCACGGACACGGCAAGATCGGCGGTGTCGGGCTCGGCGGTGAGCCGGTGAAAACGTCCCTCACCGATCGGCCGACCGTCCTGAGAAGCGATCAGGACGACGTGGCGAACGCCGTCCGCATCGGCGAGAGCCCGCAACATCCGTTGTGGGAAGCGTGGCATCGGCGCGAGGAACCGGAGATAGCGGTCTCGTGCCGACAGGCACTCGAACAGGCGGGCCAAGACATCGACGTCGCCGCGGTCGAGGTGGCGGATTTCGATGTTTGCGCCGCAACGCTCCGGGCTCTCGGCATTCAGCAGCGGGATGGACGATTGGTTCAGCGATGACATGACCGGCTCCTGCTCGTTGCGTCACGCCAGCTGCGTGACACGACGAGCATGGGAGCCGGGTCTGCCGCGGCGCTGTCGTGCGCCTGTCGGTTGCCTGCGGTACCGATTAGCGGCCAGCGCCGGCGAGGAATGCGGCGATGGTCTCGACGATGCGTGGCAGGTCGCCCGCGTCGGGGAGGTGGAAATGTCCTTCGAGCGGGACGAGCGTGGCATCGGGAATGCCGCTGGCGAGCTGTCGGCCGCCCTGGTACGGGATGACCCGGTCGCCGCGATAATGCATCACCAGCGCGGGTGCGGCCACCTCAGCGAGCAGACTGCTGACGTCGCTGCCGTACATCTCCTCCAGGTATCCGGCGGCTACGTCGGCATCGGCGGATTCGCGTAGTACCCGGGCAAGGTGCCGTGCCGCGTCCGGCGACGCACCCGGTCGGTAGAGGTCGGCGAGAGTGTTTGCCCCGATCCCCCAGTGGCTGCGCGCGAGCCCGACGAACGACTGATTGAGCTCCTCGCTGCGGAAGACCTCGAATGCGTTTGCGAACGTGCCGAACAGGACGAGGCCAGTTACCAGGTCTGGCCGGCGCGCGGCGAGCGCGACCACCGCCGGGCCGGACTGGGACACCGCCAACAGCGCCGCCGGACCGGTGAGCTCGACCACGGCCTCGAGTTCGGCCACGGACGCAGCAAGCGAGAAGTCCACCTCCTCTGACCGCGACAGGCCGCACCCGAGCCGGTCGAATAGCGTCAAGGTGGTGCATTCGGCCAGGTGCGCGAGCAGCGACGAACGCGGGTCACGGCCGGAGGCGATGACATCGAGGCTGGTGACCCACGCCGGGGCCACCACCAGGCGGGATCCTTCGCCCACCGTCGCGTAGGCGATCCGGTGCCCGGCATGCCGTAAATAGCGCACCTGCAACGCGTCCAGGCCGGCAGTGGCAGGCTGGGCCATCGCGGCGGGAGTCCGCCGCGGTGGTGACGCGGCAACGTCGACGGAGTGGTTGAGGATCTCGGCCTGTAGTCGCTGCAGCGCCACCGACGGCTCAAGCCCAAGCTCCTCTGCGAGCCGCTCTCGGTAGTCCTGGTACAGACGCAAGGCCTTGGTATGCAAACCCGCCGCGTACAGCGCGCGCATCAGAACCGCCCGGGCCGTCTCGCGCAGCGGGTTGGCGACGACGAAGGCCTCCAACGCCGGCACCACCGACTCCGACCGCCCCAGATCAACGAGGAGGCGCGCTCGCTCCTCGACCGCCGTCAGCCGCAGCTCGTCGAGTCGGATGCCCTCTAAATAGGCCGGCAGCACGTCGCCGAACTCGCCGTACGCCGCACCCCGCCACAGGCCGAGGGCGTCGTCGTACAACCGGACCGCATCTTCAACGCGCGCCGAGCGCGCTGCGAGCACGCCGTTCTCGAAGCAGGTGGCGTCCACGTCATCCGCGCCGACTGTCAGCGCGTACCCGGGAGTTCGCGTGACCAGGGCGCAGCCGTCAGAGAGCACATCGGCGAGCGAGCGTCGCAGCCGGGAGACCTGGCTGTGCAGCGCCGCCGACGGGTTGTCCGGTACTGCACGTCCCCACAGCAACTCGCCGAGGGCGTCGGCAGCGATGGTCTCGCCGCGGGCGGCCAACAGTGCGGCGAGCAGCGTTCGCTGCCGCTCGCCTTGCACCGCCCGCGCACCGCCGGGCCCGAACGCCTCGAGTGGGCCGAGCACGCGGAACCTCGGTGAGTCCGCCACCAGGCAATTGTCCCGCGTCCCGGCGATCGCTTCGGCAGGTAGCAGGAGAGGACAAGGCCCGCGCCCTCAACGCCGGCGCGAACAGCGCCCGAATACACCCCCGGCTCGCAGCTACGGCACACCCGGTAAATGGACCCAGCGATGGCATCCCAGGCGACGAGTGCCGTCTCAGCGCGTCCCAGCCGTCCCGCCGCTCCCCGGCCACCGAGGGTTCGCCAAGCGAGTTGCTGGTCACGAAATCTGGCAACGGTCGTCCGCCCCAGATACGCAAAGGCCCCTGAATCTCGCGGATTCAAGGGCCTTTTCGCAGTAGCGGGGGCAGGATTTGAACCTGCGACCTCTGGGTTATGAGCCCAGCGAGCTACCGAGCTGCTCCACCCCGCGTTGGCCTGTCCAGCTTACCGACGGACGCGGTGACCTCCAAATCACCCCAAGCGGAGCGCCCCGCCTACCGGGTGGCGCTCGGACTCGGCGAGCGACTCGGGCTGGGCGAGGCACTGCCCAGCAGCCCGATGTACTGGGCGGTCAGCCGCTGCACCTCAGCCTGCGCGGCGCCGATCTGGGCAAGGTCGCCGGTCTTGTAGGCATCCTGCAGTCGCAGGAATGCCTGGTTGAGTTCGCGCAGCACCGCCGGTGCGCCGGTGGACCCGCCGGTCGCAGGCGGGGGCGCCGCGGAAGAGCTCGATGAAGGCGGCGTCGGCGAGGTGGACGGCGACGTCGACGGCGTGGTGCTCGTACCCGCGCCGGGCAGCGACACGCCAGGCGGTCCGTGACTCAGGTTGTCGAGTGCTCCGGCAAGGTCTTCCGCGTAGCCGACCTTGTTCCCGTAGACGGCCAGCACGCGTTGCAGGATGGGGTATCCGGTCGCGCTCTGGCTCGACACGTACAGGGGCTCGATGTAGAGGAACGAGTCGCCGATCGGCAGGGTCAGCAGGTTGCCGTGGATCACCGCCGAGCCACCCGTACTGAGCAGAGAGATGTCCTTGGAGATCACGGCGGTCGTACTGAAGATGTTCGAGATCTGCTCAGGACCCTGTACGACCGACGTCTGAGGCAGCTTGAGGACGGTCATCTTGCCGTAGTTGGGACCCGGGTCGCTGTCGACGGAGATGAACGACGCGAGGTTCTGCCGGTTGTTGACCTTCATCGGTGAGGTGAGCTGGAACTGGGCGGTCGAGCCGCTCTGGGCAGGCGCGTTGGCGAGCACATAGAACGGCGGCTGGTTGACGCCGGAGGCGTATGGATCGGTCGGCACCGTCCACTTGTCACGGACGTTGTAGAACGTCACCGGATTGTCGACGTGGTACTGCTCGAAACGCCTTCATCCAGGCCTTGAGCACCGGATCCTGGTCGTCCCACTGGTACAGCTTGATCGTTCCGTCGTACGCGTCGACGGTCGCCTTGACCGAGTTGCGGATGTAGTTGATCTTGTCGTTCGGCTGGGCCGCAGTCTTGCGCTGTTGCGACAGCGTGTCCTGCGTCAGGTCGGACAGCGACCGCTGTTCGGAGTACGGGAAGTTCGACATCGTCGTGTAGCAGTCGACGATCCACACGACGCGTCCGTCGACGACAGCCGGATACGGATCGCCGTCCGCCTTCAGGAACGGCGCGACCTTGAGAATCCGCTCACGTGGGTCGCGGTTGATGATGATCTTCGCGCCCTTTGCGCTCACCGCATCGTTGAGCAAGAAGTTCGTCTGCTTGTACTTGACGGCGAAAGCCAACCGCGTGAAGAACCCGCCGAGGGACACTCCGCCCTTGCCGACGTAGGACGTGGTCTGGTCGCTGCCGTCGTACT